>Ga0153977_1000020_pt1 | contig 115052 bp, 97 predicted proteins | sample TSGA061MetaG_FD_104710 | JGI IMG/M metagenome (GOLD analysis project Ga0153977, IMG submission 104710) | Attine ant fungus gardens microbial communities from Georgia, USA - TSGA061 MetaG | ecosystem: Host-associated > Fungi > Mycelium > Unclassified | place: USA: Georgia, Yuchi Wildlife... | reverse complement strand
GGTAGAGCTGATTATTCATAGTTATTATGATATTAACGCCCAGCTTAAAGTCGGTCGCCCCTTCTTCCTTGATATTTTGCGAGACGGCATAGAGCTTTATGCCGAACCGGGCTACCGGCTGGCCACACCCGGCAATATGACGGCGGAACAGCAGCATGAAGAAGCGCGAAAGTATTTTGACAAATGGTATAAAATATCTCTGGCGAGCTTGAAGGGGGCAGAATTCTATTTTGCTGAGGCACAAGGTAAAACAGATGATACTTTCCTGAGAAAGGCAGCTTTTGAGGCACATCAAGCAGCTGAAAGCATTTATCATTGCCTGCTATTAACACTAACACTTTACAGCCCGAAACTGCATAATCTGGGCAAATTGCGTAAGGACTCCAATGCGCTGGCGCCGGAACTGGCTACTGTCTGGCCGCAGGACAAGCGCGCCTATAAACGCTGTTTTGAGCTGTTACGCCGTGCTTATGTTGAGGCGCGTTATTCGCCGCATTATAAAATCACCGCTCTGGAGCTGCAATGGCTGTTTAGCCGTATTGAAGAACTGCAAAACCGCGTTAAACATATTTGCGAAAACCGGCTACAGGCTGAGCTGAAAAGCGGCCAATAATAGATAATATTGGGAAAAGATAATGGAAAACACTCTGTCGCATGGCGGTTTTATTAAAGGCAAAGCGCATTATTTGCCCATTCGCATTTATTATGCCGATACGGATTTTTCCGGCATAGTGTATCACGGCCGCTATGTCGAATTTATGGAACGCGGCCGCACTGAGGCTTTGCGCGCCTTCGGCCTTTCACAAAAAATCGCCGCCGAAGCCGCCGCGGCAGAAGCAAGTGAGGCCGCGCCTGCATCGGAGCCGGCTTTATTCGCAGTGAGCAAATTAAGCCTGGAATTCAAGGCGCCGGCCTATATTGACAATATGTTGCTGGTGGAAACTGAAATAGAAAAATTAACCGGGGCACGCTTTTTTATCCGCCAGCGTATATTCAGGAGCGAAACCCTGCTGCTCGATGGCACTTGCTGTCTGGCGCTTATCAGCCGATCCGGCAGGCCGCGCCGTATCCCTGATAGCTGGCGAGTTTTATTCGATTGAAAGACTGAGCGCCGGGCAATTTTACAACACCATTTCCAGTGCAAATTTCCCTTTTTCCAACTCGGCGAGCATAGCTTTATGGCGCGCTGCCCATTGGCTATAACAGGCTTTCCGGGCAAAATCCCCGGCTTTACCGGCCTTTTCTGCCGCTCTATCCCGCTTGGCCGCAAGACGGCGGCAGGTTTCCGAGGCACCGACACGCCGAATTTGCTCTTTAATCTGTCTTACATAAAAATTCGGGAATATATTTTGCCCTTCCTCCTATTGGCTAAAACACCCATTTGAGCAAGCTGTTACGCATATTTGAACCTGTTTCAGGCCATATTTTCCAGCACTTGCCGGCTGTTCTGGAATTGCAGCTCATATAATTCCTTATAAAGCCCGTCATCAATTGCCAGCAGCTCTTCTTCCGTGCCTTCTTCCCAAATATCGCCCTCTTTCATCACCACAATTTTATCGGCATTGGCAATAGTAGAAAGGCGATGGGCAATAACAATTGTTGTCCGCCCTTTGGTCAGCCTGTCCAGCGCATCGCGAATAAGAGCTTCCGACTGCGCATCAAGAGCGCTGGTCGCTTCGTCCAGAATCAGGATTTTGCTGTCGCGCAACATAGCGCGGGCAATAGAAATACGCTGTTTTTGCCCGCCGGAAAGATTGCCGCCATTATCGCCGACATTGGTTTGATAGCCTTGCGGCAATTTGCCGATAAATTCATGCGCATTGGCGGCAATAGCCGCTTCAATCACCTCTGCTTCTGTCGCCCCGGCCTTGCCCATGGCAATATTGTCATAGACTGAGCCTTCAAACAAAAAAGTATCCTGGCCGACATAAGACAAATGATCACGCAGACTTTGGAAAGTGACATTTTTTATATCTTGCCCGTCAATATCAATCACCCCTTCTTTCGGATCATAAAGACGCATCATCAGATTGATCATGGTCGATTTGCCGGAGCCGGAAGGGCCAACCAAAGCGGTCATTTTGCCGGCGGGAAAAGTGAGATTGATATTTTTCAACACATAACGGTCATCAATATAGGCAAAGCCGACATTTCTGAAGCGGACGACCCCGCGCGGACAGGCCAGCTCATCGGCATTTTTGCGCTCCTGCAGGCTTAGCGGTACATCAATCAGCTCAAACATCATACGCACGCCAATCATGCCGGATTCAATTTTCACCCGCACATTGGCCAGCCTTTTTGCCGGTTCATAAGCCAGCAGCAAAGCAGTGATAAAGGCCATAAGCTGCGCCTCTACCCCCTGCTGTTGCGAGGCCATATAGCCAGAAAAAACAATAACCGTAGCAATAGCCAGTCCGGCCAATGTTTCCATTACCGGGCCGGTCGCCGCTTCCAACGTAGCAATGCTGTTGGCGCGGCGCTGCACATCAGTAATCGCCTTATTCATACGCTGCTGCATACGATCTTCCAGCGAAAACGCCTTGATAACGCGAATGCCGATTGTCGTTTCCTGCATAACTTTAATAATATCGGCCAGTGAGCTTAATTCTTTCGCCATTAAGCCGCGCACGCGTTTCAAAATTATCCGCACGCCAAGAAAAGCTACCGGGCCAAGCGTCAGCGCCACGACAGTCAGGCGGAAATTTTGCACCAGCATGACAATCAACAGCCCGGCCACAGAAAATAAATCGCGCACAAAAGTGGTGACCACTGTATCAATAATTGAACGGGCGGCATTGGCATTTTGCGTCACGCGCAATAACAGGTCGGAAGAGGCGTTTTTCTGATAAAAACTGACCCCCTGCTGCATTAACCGGGAATAAATTTTGCGTTGCTGTTCTGAAACAATGCTATTGCCCGCTCGACTAAGGAAAAAAGACTGGAAAAAAGAAGAAAAGCCTTTGGTGATAAAAATAACCGCCACCGCCCCGGCAATAAATAAAATCATCTCAAAATCATGGCCGCGCAGAGTGGCTTCCACCACATCTTTCATCACCCAAGCGCTGGCCGAGGTGCTGACAGCAATAAACAGCATACTGATAATAGCGCCCAGATAGAGCAAAGCATGTTTGCGAAAATTTTCGCGCAGCAAGCGGACAACCAGCGCTTTGTCCTTTGAGGTAATTTTTACGCGTCCTTTTATTTTTCTGGCCATTATTGCTGGTTTTCCTGCCCCGATTGCCCTTATTTTATCCGGCTTGCCCCTTTGCCTCTATCCTGTATTTTAGAGCGAATAGCGGCACAATACAAGCCCGCACCGGTGCTGCGCCGGCATTACGCCGCAGCTTTGACGGCAAGAGCCAGCCCGGCCTGCACTAAAGCCGCTGCCCCGGCTTGGCTCGCCGCCTCACTGTAACAGCGCAATTCCGGCGCATTGCCGGAAGCACGAAAATGCAAAATATCGCCATTGTCAAAGCTCAGACGCACACCGTCTTTCGTATTGCACGCGGCCACTTTGCCCGACACACCAGCCAAATGCGCGCCCGGTGCCATTGCCGCCAATTGCGCCAGCAGCTGCGCCGCGGCCTCAGGCGGATAATTTTGCAACCGGTCGCCCGCAGTAAAACGCGCCGGCAAAAGGGCGCGCAAGCCGCTTAAGGGCAGATTTTTCTGCCGCGCCAGCGCCAGCAGGCTTAAAATCGGCAAAACCGCGTCACGCGTGGGCAGGGCCGCCAGCACCCGGTTTTGCGGCAGCGGCACAGAGCTGCCCAGCAATACACCGCCATTAGCCTCAAAACCGACAATAAGCCGCCCGCCGGCCTCCCCGGCTGCCGCCATCGCCGCCAGCACAAAGGGGGAGCCAACCCGGCAGCGGTAAATATGAGAGAAAAAACCGCTTTTTTCCAGCGCCGTAGTGGTGGTTACCGGCGTGGCCACACTATCCGCCTGCAAAAAATAAGCGGTCAAAATACCGATAATATCGCCGGGTAAAAATTCGCCTTTTTCATCAGCTATTAGCGGCCTGTCACCATCACCATCAGTAGAAATAAGCGCGTCTAACCGGTATTCAGTGGCGGCATTATGGGCAAGGCGGCGATCTTCCTCCCGCAGGGCCTCCGTATCGACGGCAATAAATTTTTCCGCCCGGTGCAAAACGATAATTTCTGCCCCCAAACCCGTCATAATATCAGCCAATATATCGCGCGCCACCGAACTATGCTGATAAATGCCAATATGCAGCCCGCGCAAGGCTTGCGGCGGCAAAAAATCAAGCGCCCGTTTAATATAGGCCTGGCGCGCCCGGTCGTCTTCCGGCGGCAAAGCCGGGTTTTCCAAAGCTTCCGCTGCCTGCCCTTGATCTGCCGCTGCTTGCACCCGCCGCATTATTGCCGTTTCGTCCTGTTTGTCAATTTCGCCGTCCGGGCGATAAAATTTCAACCCGTTGCGATCTTCCGGTATATGGCTGCCGGTGATCATCACCGCCGGCGCCGCTCCGGCAAGCGCGGCCAAAGCCAGCGCCGGAGTTGGCACCAGACCACAATTTTCTGCCTTAAAGCCATCAGCGGCAATTTCAGCACAAATAGCGGCGGCAAGACGCGGGCTGCTGGCGCGCAAATCGCGCCCGACCAAAACCGCGCTCCCCGGCTGCAAGTTATGCGCTTGCGCCATATGCTGCAAAAAAGCCCGCATATAGGCGCGGCTGAGATTATTCGTCAAATCTTCTACCCGCCCGCGCAGACCGCTTGTGCCGAATTTCACTTCTGTCATAGCTGCCGCTTCTCCTTATTCCTGCTGTTTTTGCCATTTTATTTATTTCTGCCGCCTGATTGGCTAAATTAGCCGATTAAATGAGAGAGGAAAAGCAATTTTATATGGAAAAAAGGCCGGAATTGCGCTAAACAGGGCAGTAAAATTGCACAAAATCTCTTGCTTGAGCCCATGGATTATTGATGATAGCGGCGAAAAACCAAACTCACCCCGCCAAAATGGATAATGTTTTTGCCCAAAAGGTCACAGAAGTAAAGCATTATACCGACAGACTGTTTAAATTCCGCATGACAAGGCCGGAAAATTTCCGCTTTCGCTCAGGTGAATTTGTGATGATTGGCCTGCCCAATAGTGATAAACCGGTTTTCCGCGCTTATTCCATTGCCTCGCCTTTTTGGGACGAAGAGCTGGAATTTTTCTCGATTAAAGTGCCCGGCGGGCCGTTGACCGAGCATTTGCAAAAAATCCGCCCGGGCGACACTGTGCTGATGCGCAAAAAAGCCACCGGCACCCTGGTGCTGGACGCCCTTATTCCCGGCAAACGTTTGTTTCTGCTTGCCACCGGCACCGGCATTGCTCCTTTTGCCAGCCTGATTCGCGACCCGGAAATTTATGACAAATTTGCGCAGATTATTCTTATCCAGACCACGCGCAATATAGCGGAACTCGGCTATGGCAAAGAATTGCTGGAAAATTTGCGGCAAGACCCGCTCATTGGTGAATTTGCCGATAAATTATGTTTCTACCCCATGACCACGCGTGAAAAATCGCCGCATATGGGGCGCATTACCGAAGCTATGCTTTCCGGCCGTTTTTTTGCCGATACCGGCCTGGCGCCAATCAATAAAGAAAGCGACCGCATGATGATTTGCGGATCAATGGCTATGCTGAAAGATTGCGCCGCTATGGCGCGCCGTTTCGGCCTTGAAGAAGGCGCCAATAATGCTCCGGCCTCTTTTGTGGTGGAAAAGGCTTTTGTTGATTAGGCGCTGAGCCGGGCCACCGGGAAATAATAGGGAAAATAGAAAATGGCCGAAAATTTTACTGTTGCCGCACTATATTGTTTTGCTCCTTTGCCGCATTATCGCGCCTTGCGCGCGCCGCTTATGGCTGTTGGCCGCGAGGCCGGTATTAAAGGCAGCCTGTTACTGGCGGCAGAAGGCCTTAACGGCACAGTCGCCGGCAGTAAAGACGGCATTGCCCGCCTTATAGCCTTTATCACCGCCCAAAAAGGGCTGGAGAAGCCGGAGCTGAAATATTCTACGGCGCAGGCAATGCCGTTTCGCCGCCTGAAAGTGCGGCTGAAAAAAGAAATTGTCACTATGGGGGTAGCGGGCATTGACCCGTTGCAAATCGTGGGCACTTATGTCGCGCCGCAAGACTGGAACGCCCTGATACAAGATGAAGACACAATTTTAATTGATACGCGCAATGATTATGAATATGTCCTTGGCAGTTTTGCCGGCGCGATTGACCCGGAGATAAAAACTTTTCGCGATTTCCCGCAATGGCTGCAAGACCATGCAGCCGAGCTGCGCGGCAAGAAAAATATTGCCATGTTTTGCACGGGCGGCATTCGCTGTGAAAAATCGACCGCTTATGCCAAAAAGCTGGGCTATGCCAATGTTTATCACTTGCAAGGCGGTATTTTGAAATATCTGGAAGAAATCCCGGCAGAGGAAAGCCTGTGGCAAGGAGAATGCTTTGTTTTTGATGAACGCGTATCGCTGGGACATGGGCTGAAACAAGGCGGGCTGAAGCTATGCCGCGCCTGCCGCCGGCCATTAACAGCAGATGATAAAAATTCGCCTCTTTATGTTGAAGGCATTTCCTGCGCCGCCTGTTATTATGAGCATAGTGACACTGATCGCGCCCGTTATGCCGAGCGGCAAAAGCAGGCGGCTTTGGCTAAAAAGCGCCACACCGCCCCCCATATTGGCGGCTGACAAGAGAGCAGACGCTCCATTTTCGCCGTTTTCGTTTTACCCAAAAACTTGCCAGGTTTCTGGCGTTCAAATCGGCCCGTTATGCCGAGCGGCAAAAGCAAACAGCATTGGCCAAAAACCGCTATGCCGCGCCCCATATCGGCAACCGATAGCGAAAGCGGGCGCCCCCGATTTAGCGCGCAATTTATTCTTTCTTTGACAAAAGGAACTAAAGAGCAGTAGCAGGTAAATCCTGCAGCCGCGCCTCAATACATTCTACCTCTAGTTGCAGACCAACCTTTTCAGCAAAGAGAAAAGTAATAATGCCGCCGGGCGGCTTTGAGGGGCGGAAACACAGGCCCTTCAGTGACAAAACCTGCTCACCTTGCTGCCGGTTAATGCCATAGTAACGCACGGCAAGCACATGGTCAAATTGCAAAATAGCCGGTATTTTCTGCGCTGTTTTTACTGTATCAGCCGCTGTGTCTTGCACTTTTGGCGCAGTTTTTCCAGCTTTTTCCGCCATTTGTTTTGCCTTTGCCGGCAAAATTTTGCCGCCTGTTGTTTTTTCTGCGCCTGCTATCGCCGCCTCCCAATCAAAGCGGCGCATGGCCAGCAAAAAACTTTGTTCCCGCATTTGGCGCAACATATCCCGCACTTCCAGGCGCGCATTATGCAAATGAAAAGATAAAATCCCCAAATCTTCTTCATCAAGCGCCATCAGTTTTAACATTATTCCGCTTCCCATTATTTCAGGCGTCGGTTCACTTAAACCGGTCATATGATTATTGCTTTGCCCAACTGGAATCAATAAATCTCTGTTCCAGTATTGCGCCGACAAGTTTAGTTTGACGACATATAATAGCGCGTTCGCCGTCAGAGCATCTGCCATATTTCCAGCTCTGCATTCTTGTCATAATACACCTGATTCAGCGGCCGCCGTAAATTTTTTGACCAGCTTCTATAGCCATTATTGCAGGTTAATCTTTAGTAAATGGAGCTTATAGCCGGTTTAATTGCGCAATCTTTCAATTTCTGCGCCGCAGGCAGCCAATTTTTCTTCCAGCCGCTCAAAACCGCGATCCAGATGATAAACACGATTGACGATTGTTTCCCCTTCGGCCATCAGCCCGGCAATCACCAGCGACACAGAGGCGCGCAAATCCGTGGCCATTACCTGCGCTCCTTGCAAAAGCGGCACACCTTCCACCTGTGCCGTCTGCCCGGCCAGAGTAATATGAGCGCCCAGCCGCGCCAGTTCCTGCACATGCATAAAACGGTTTTCAAAAATTGTTTCAGTAATTTTTGCCGTGCCCCGGGCGCGCGTCATCAGCCCCATAAATTGCGCCTGCAAATCCGTGGGGAAACCGGGATAAGCAGCCGTTTCAATATCCACCGGGGTGATAAAGGGCGCTTCGCGGCAAATACGAATACCGTCTTCCTCCCAATCCACCCGCGCCCCGATCTGTTGCAATTTTTCCAGCACAATGGGCAAATGATTGGGGTTGGCGCCGCGCAACAGCACATTGCCGCCGGTCGCCGCTGCGGCAAAAGCATATGTGCCGGCTTCAATCCGATCAGGGATAACCTTCACCTGCGCGCCGGATAAATGCTCTACCCCTTTAATGCGGATTGTCCTTGTGCCGGCACCGCTAATCCTGGCTCCCATAGCAATGAGACACTCAGCCAGATTCACCACTTCCGGCTCCTGCGCCGCATTGTGCAGCACGGTTTCGCCTTTGGCGAGGCTGGCCGCCATGAGCAGCACATGCGTGCCGCCTACCGTTATTTTGGGGAAATGATAAGACGCTCCATGCAGGCCCTTGGTGGCGCGGGCATGAACATAGCCGTTTTCAATGGTGATAACCGCCCCCAAAGCGCGCAAGCCGTCCAAAATAAAATCTACCGGACGCGTGCCGATAGCGCAGCCGCCGGGCAGAGAAATTTCTGCCTCACCCATGCGGGCCAAAAGCGGGCCGATAACCCAAAACCCCGCCCGCATTCTGGAAACCAGATCATAAGGAGCAATAATATTGACAATATTGCGCGCTTCAAAACGCATAATGCGCGCATAAGAACTGCTTGTATGCGCTTTGCGCCGGCCGTGCAGGGCATAATCCACGCCATGATTGCCCAAAATGCGAATCAGCTGCTCAACATCAGCCAGGCTCGGCACATTTTCCAGCGTCAGCGGCTCCTCTGTCAATAAAGAGGCAATAATAAGCGGCAAAGCAGCATTTTTTGCTCCGGAAATGGAAATTTCGCCATTCAGCCTATGGCCGCCGACAATGCGTATTCTGTCCATAAAATTCCCTTTGCCTCGATTGCGATTCCCCCTTAATCTTATATGCAGCATATTGACCGCGGCGGCAAGCCAGGCATAAATTCAATATTGCCGCTTCAGCTCCGCGGCCTCCCGTTTTACCCTTTATTTGCCGGCAATAAATAATCGACCTCTGGCCCTTTAATACTGCCGCCCCAGCATTTTATCTCGCAGCAAATTGGCGCGCCGTCTTTGCGGCAGCAAAAGCTGCTTCCACAATCAAAGCAATAGAGAAACGCCGAATAAAGCAAGCGGCTTTTGCGTCTACGCAAAACCACAATCCGGCAATTATGCATCTAGTCACTGCCCTTTAATTCTGCCGTCTTGCGTTGACGCGCCTGCACCTTGCGTTTTAACAAATTAGCGCGTAATTGCTCCGCCAGGCGTTTTTCCTGTCCGCGTTTGCGCTGTTCCATGGTAATATTGCGTTTGCCCTGTTTTTTCTCTGCCTGCATAATTTACTCAATCCGTCTTATCTTAAGCCGACTGTCTTTGCTATTTGTAAACCACCTAATGGGGCTGTCGCTTTTCTTAAAATCGCAAATTCCTCACTTTTGAGCAAGATGCAATAAAACCGGTTTTCGGATAAGAGCGTGATTCCGGTAATAAAATTATAGCAGAAAAAGAGTTTCTTGGCGGGCATAAGCTTTTTGAGACTTGCACAATATTCCGGGATATGGCAAAAAGCCTGTGGAAACCCGCTGCGGTAGCTCAGTGGCAGAGCACTCCCTTGGTAAGGGAGAGGCCGAGAGTTCAATCCTCTCTCGCAGCACCAGTTGCCGCTTTTTCCTTTCAAATTTTTCTTGTCTTAACTTATAATTATTTGTAACTATTTCTTTAATTTCTCCGGCGAATCATGAATCAGAATTGTGTAAATGCCGCTGCAATATAAGCCGGATATCGGCTGTATTGTTATGTGTAATTTTGACAAAGCTTTTAAAAAGCCGGAAATGGTAAAGCCTCGTCCTGCCATTATTATAGCGCCGCCGGCCGCCGCGCGTCCCAATTTATGCATAATTGTGCCATTAAGCACCAACAAACCACAAAAAATAATGCCTTATCATCTGGAAATTAACCTACCATTCGTTCTTCCCACACCATTTAATAAGGCAAAGGCATGGATCAAAGCCAATATGATTTATGTAGCTGGATTCCATCGCCTAAGCTTGTTCCGCACAGGGAAAATAATAAATGGGAAACGACAATATTTCACCAAAGCTATTGATAAATTTACCCTGCAAAACATACGAAAAGCCATATTGCACGGATTAGGCATGGGATATATGATTCATCACGTTTAGGCTTGACATCATACTGCTTCTATGATTGCCAAACCGGCTTTGGGTATCTATATCGAGTCGTGAGGGCTGCTCTTGCCCATGGGTAATCGGCAATTAAGACCTTTGCTTCAGGAGCAAAGGCTATCCTGTAGCCGAGCTATAACAAGCTTTTACAGGGTGCTTGTTAGCCCCGCCGGCGCCTTTTGGGCGCATATGCGGGGCTTATTATCTATTCTCACAGAGAATTTGGGCTTCCTGTATTTTTGCTCATTTTTATTTACTGCCCATAGTTTCAAGAAATTCTTTCATGCGGGCGAAAAAGCCGTGAGATTGCGGCGAATTTTCATGAACGCTGATATTTTCAAATTCCTGCAGCAATTCCTTTTGTTTCCTGGTCAATTTTTGCGGGGTTTCCACCTGTAATTCAATATACATATCGCCGGCCTGCTGACGGCGCAAATAGGGCATGCCTTTGTCTTTCAACCGGAAGCGCTTGCCGTTTTGTGTGCCTTCCGGCACTTTGACCTGCGTTTTGCTGCCGTCCAGGCTGGAAACCTCAAATTTGCCGCCAAGCGCCGCCGTAGTCATGGAAACAGGCACGCGGCAAAACAAATTGGCGCCGTCACGCTCAAAAAATTCATGCGGCAATATGGCTAAAAATATATAAAGGTCACCATTTGGCCCGCCGCGCAAACCGCTATCGCCTTCACCTGACAGGCGGATACGCGTGCCGTCTTCCACCCCGGCAGGAATATTGACTGTCAGCATTTTGTCCTTCTGCAGCCGCCCCTGGCCGTGGCATTTCGAGCAGGGATCTTCAATAATCTGCCCTTGGCCATGGCAGGTCGGGCAAGTGCGCTCTACCGTAAAAAAGCCTTGGGCGGTGCGTATGCGCCCAGTGCCGCGACAAGTCTTGCATTCTGTCGGCTTGCTGCCTTTCTTAGCACCACTGCCATGACAAATATCGCATGTCTGGTGAGACGGCACTCGAATTTGCGCTTCCTTGCCGTGATAAGCTTCTTCCAGCGTAATTTCCATATTATAACTTAAATCACTGCCGCGCATGGCGGCATCTGCGCGGCGCGCTCGACCGCCGCCCATCATACCGCCGAAAATATCTTCAAATATATCGGCAAAACCGCCGCCAAAACCGGTATTCGCGCCAAAGCCGCCATTTTCAAAAGCAGCATGGCCAAACCGATCATAAGCAGCGCGCTTTTGCGGATCCCTCAAAGTTTCATAAGCTTCGCCGATTTCTTTAAATTTGCGCTCTGCCTCGGTATCGCCCGGATTTTTATCCGGGTGATATTGCATGGCCAATTTACGAAAAGCCAGTTTCAATGTTTTATCATCGCAATCACGCGCAACCCCCAGCAGCTCATAATAATCCATTTTCATCACAGCCAAACCTTATACTGTTTATCGCTATGCCGCGCGATTGCTCTTAATTCCCTGTCGCGCCTGCGGCGCTCCTCGCCTCTTGCGCGCGCAATAAATAAGCTGTTTCCTGCCGATTTTATCCAGACCTATAACAGCTTACCCCTTGAAAGCCTGTTCCAAGGGGTAAACCGCAACTTTATCCAATCTGAAAAAACAGCATCATGATTTCTTTTTGTCATCATTGCCAACTTCTTCAAAATCGGCATCAACAACATCATCATCGGCTTTTGCTTCGCCCTGGGTGCTTTCCCCGCCGGCAGCGCCGGCCTCAGCCTGAGACGCCTCATACATGACCTGGCCAAGTTTCATGCTTGCTTCCGCCAGTTTCTGCGCCGCTGCCTTGATTTTATCGGCATCACCGCCTTCGAGCACCGTTTTTGTCTCGGCTACCGCTGCTTCAATGGCGGCTTTATCCTCTGCCGCCAGCTTGGCTCCATGCTCGGCCAGGTTTTTCTCTGTCATATGCACCAGCGATTCCGCCTGATTTTTGGCCTCCACAGCTTCACGCCGCTTTTTATCTTCTTCTGCGTGACTTTCAGCGTCCTTGACCATTTTTTCAATATCGGTATCGCTCAAGCCGCCGGAAGCCTGAATGCGGATTTGCTGCTCCTTGCCAGTGCCTTTATCGCGGGCAGAAACATTGACAATACCATTAGCGTCAATATCAAATGTCACCTCCACTTGCGGCACACCGCGCGGCGCCGGCGGAATGCCGACCAGATCAAACTGCCCCAGCAGCTTGTTGTCAGCAGCCATTTCGCGCTCCCCTTGGAAAACACGAATAGTAACCGCACTTTGATTATCTTCGGCAGTAGAAAAAGTCTGCGATTTCTTGGTCGGGATTGTGGTATTGCGATCAATCAGGCGGGTAAAGACACCGCCTAAAGTCTCAATCCCCAGTGATAGCGGCGTTACATCAAGCAGCAGCACATCTTTGACATCACCTTGCAAAACACCGCCCTGAATGGCAGCACCCATAGCGACAACTTCGTCAGGATTCACTCCTTTATGCGGCTCCTTGCCAAAGAAATTTTTCACTACTTCCTGAATTTTCGGCATACGGGTCATGCCGCCAACCAGCACAACCTCATCAATCTCACCGGCCTTCAAACCGGCATCTTTCAAAGCGGCCTTGCACGGCTCAATCGTGCGGGTGACCAAATCTTCCACCAGCGATTCAAATTTCGCCCGGGTCAGCTTCATTGTCAAATGTTTCGGCCCGGTTTGATCTGCCGTGATAAAAGGCAGATTGATTTCTGTCTGCTGGGCCGAAGAAAGCTCAATTTTCGCTTTTTCTGCCGCCTCTTTCAGCCGCTGCAAAGCCAATTTGTCATTTTTCAGGTCAATACCCTGCTCTTTTTTAAACTCATCGGCAAAATAGGCAACAAGGCGCATGTCGAAATCTTCACCGCCGAGGAAAGTATCGCCATTGGTGGATTTCACCTCAAAAACGCCGTCACCAATTTCCAACACGGAAACATCAAAAGTCCCGCCGCCCAAATCATAAACGGCAATAGTTTTGCCCTCTTTCTTTTCCAGCCCGTAAGCCAGCGCCGCCGCTGTCGGCTCATTGATAATGCGCAATACATCAAGACCGGCAATTTTGCCGGCATCTTTGGTAGCCTGGCGCTGGGCATCATTAAAATAAGCCGGCACAGTAATAACCGCCTGCTCCACTTTTTCCCCCAGATAAGCTTCCGCCGTTTCCTTCATTTTCTGCAAAATCATGGCAGAAATCTGCGAAGGCGAATATTTCTTGCCATCTGCCTCCACCCAGGCATCGCCATTATCGCCTTTGACAATTTTATAAGGCACAAGGCTTTTGTCTTTTTCTACGGTCTTATCGTCAAAACGGCGGCCAATCAGCCTTTTGACTGCGAAAATCGTGCCTTCAGGATTAGTCACTGCCTGGCGCTTGGCCGGCTGGCCGACAAGACGCTCACCGCCATCAGTAAAACCCACAATAGAAGGGGTTGTGCGTGCCCCTTCGGCATTTTCAATAATTTTTGCATTTTTGCCGTCCATGACAGCAACACAGGAATTGGTCGTTCCCAGATCAATACCGATAATTTTTGCCATTTATATCTCCACTTTCCCTTGGATTTTGCTGCCATTTGCGCGGCCCAACCCGCTTTTGCGCAGCCGCGGCGCAAAACCGCCTTGTCACAGAGCAGAGCTACTCTGCCAAATTGAACATAAGGGCTATATAGTAACGGCTTTTTTCAAGCGCAAGAGCGGGGGGAAAAATTTCTCAGCCCTTTGGGCGCAAGCGGCTGCCCTGCTGTTTTTTTTGCAGCTATAGGTGAACATGATAACAGGCAATAAAGCCCTGCTCGCCGCTTATATGGCAGCCAAATCGCTCGCCTGGGTCAAAACCCGATAAACGGATTGCGCATCTTTGCTCTGGCGCAGCCGCGCAATGCAATCCGGATTGCGCAATAGCCGCGCAATGCGCGACAGAGTTTTAAGGTGATCGGCCCCCGCCCCTTCCGGTGCCAGCAGCATAAACACCAAATCCACCGGGCGGTCGTCTAATGAGTCAAAATCTACCGGATTTGACAATTTGGCAAAAATACCGGTTATTTTGGCCAAATCGGGCAATTTGCCATGTGGAATGGCAATGCCATTGCCAATGCCGGTTGAGCCCAGTTTTTCGCGTTTCAAAATTGTGTCAAACACGACAGTCTCAGGAAAACCTGTCAACCGCGCCGCTTTTTCCGACAAAAGCTGCAAAAGCTGCTTTTTGCAAACAGCCTTTAAATCAGTAAAAATTGCGTCCACAGCAATTAAATCGCTCAAATTCATAATTGCTCACTTTCCTGCCCTGTCGCCTTTATCTCCTGCCCGGCTGGCCGCCGGAGCCATTATCGGAGTAAAGCCGCAATGAAAATAATAAAATCGCGTAAGGGCGAAAAACCGCCGAAAATCGCCTTGTTCCTTTTAGGCTCCGGCCAGCGCCGCCATGCCTTATAAGGCAAAAAGAACAAAGTCAATCACGAAAAACAATTAACCGGTGCCTTTTTAACAGGCGATTACACATTATTCTCTGTTTTCGCCGAGGCAAAGATATTTTATCCTTTAGCCGATAAAAGGCCTAAAGCGAAAAAGCATCACCCAGATAGAGCCGGCGCACATCAGCATTGGCCACAATTTCATCAGGCCGGCCATGCGTCAATACTTTCCCTGCGTGAATAATATAGGCACGATCAACAAGGCCCAAAGTCTCGCGCACATTATGATCCGTAATCAACACGCCAATACCGCGTCTGGTCAAATGTCGCACTAATTGCTGAATATCGGCAATGGCAATCGGGTCAATACCGGCAAAAGGCTCGTCCAGCAGCATAAAATTGGGGCGTGAAGCCAAAGCACGGGCAATTTCCAGCCGCCGGCGCTCCCCGCCGGAAAGTGCAATCGCCATAGAATGGCGCAAATGAGCAATTTTGAATTCTTCCAGCAAAGCGTCCAGATCAGCCTGCCGGCGCTTCCTATCTTTCTCCACCACTTCCAGCACGGCCTTGATATTATCTTCTACCGAAAGGCCGCGAAAAATAGAAGCCTCCTGCGGCAAATAGCCCACACCCAAACGCGCCCGGCGATACATGGGCATAGTGGTTACATCAAAACCATCAATTTCTATAATACCGCTATCAGCGGGCACAAGCCCGGTTACCATATAAAAACAGGTGGTTTTGCCGGCACCATTAGGCCCCAAAATACCGACAGCCTCGCCCGCGCGCACGCCAAAAGAAACGCCGTTAACCACACTGCGGCCGCGATATTTTTTGGTTAAATCACGCGCTACTAATGTGCCGCGCAACAGGTTTTGCCGCTCTTCCGCTGTTTTCGGCGATATTTTTCCGGCATTTTTTCTGCCCGCAGCCGGGCCGGCCTGAGCAAAAATCGCTTCAAAAGGTTTTTCAGGCAGAGCCGGCGCCGACTTTGCCGCCTGAACAGCAAGGCCAATAAAATTCGCCGCCGGCATAATCCCCGCTGCCGCTATTACCGATACAGCCTCTTGCCCTTTATTTTGCCCGCTTTCCTGTGCTGGCGGTAAAAAAGCATGGCTGCCGCGCGCTGCCACATCGGCGGGCAAAGACAAATCTTCCACCGGCTTTACCGACTCACTCCCCGACAGGCCGATTTGCCCGGCCGGCGCATTTTCGGCTTTTGCGCCTTTATTTTCCTCTTTTGCTGTCTGCCTTATCTGCCACATGGAATAATCAATTCTGCCCGCCACGATTAACAATAACGGAAACACGCCCTTTTTGCTGCGAAGAGGAGCAGCTTTCCAAAAAAGCTTTGCCGGAATCCATATGGGCAACCAATTTACAGCCTGTGGCCACATTGTCACCATCTGTCAGCACAACTTTTGCCCCTGTCAGCACCATAATATTATTGCCGGCATTAAACAGCCCCTTATCCCCCACAGCAATTTGCTTGCCGTTTTTAATATAGACCTTGTCGGAAACTTCCAGCCTGTCAATACCGCTTGCCCCCAGGCTATTGGCCTGCCGCGCGCCGGCCTTTTTATTGCGGCGGGTTTCTTCTTCTGCCTGGTCTGCCGCCCCGGTCTTGCTATAATAGACAATCATTTTACCGGCGCGCAAAATTCTGTCTCCCTGCGCCACGGAAACATTGCCAGTCAAAATAGCCATGCCGTCTTTATCATGCATTTCCATTTCGTCTGCGTCAATTTTGACTGGCTCCTTGCCGCCCGACAAATTAATACCGAAATTAACATTTTGCGCCCAGGCTGTGCCCTGCCAGACAAAGCCTGCCGCCAGCAGCATAAAGCAGGCCGCCCAAATTGCAAAATTGTCAGAAATTTTTGCCAAAAACCGCATAATGCCCCATAATCCCATAAAAGCCGCCCCTGCTTTGATTGACAATAATCCTGCGATTTAGCCGAAACCCATTCTCCGCCACTTTGTAACAGGCCGTTTCAGAAAAATTCCGGGGGCAGACTCCGGCAAGATTAACATTATGCCCCGGCGAGAATAGCCCGATTTACCTTAAATTTTCCTTAAATGCAAATCAGCCCGGCTGCGTGCTGCGTGCCCGCCCGCAGCCTTTTACCGGCCGCTTATTGCGCTTTATCCTGATTTATCACAATATGCACCCGGCCGCCAAAATGAATAATACGGCCATTTTCAGTAATGCGCATGGAAGCAGCCGTCAAATTTTGTGTGGCGCTGTTAATTTCCACCGGGTCAGAAGTGGTCATTTGCCCCGATTGCACATTGACATCAGCCGATAATAATTTTGCCCCAATTCCATCTTCTGTCACAACAGTAAAGGGGCGGTCAAACTGCAAACGGCCGTTAATATTGTCAAAAAAGGCGCTTGCCGCCTCTATTCTGGCATTGCCGCGATTGCCTAAAGGCACAGTGCCGGCAATAATTTGCAGTTCAATAATGCCGCTTTGTGTCGGATCCTGAATGGCTTTTTGCGCGCTTATGGCATAAGGGCGGTTGTCTTTGGTATAGCCTTCCACCTTGGGCGCGGTCATAACCAGCCTATTGCTCTGCCCCTCTTCACTGTTAATAGTGATAACCGCCTTGCCGGGAAAATCGGCAAAAAAGGTGAACCATGAAAATATGGCAGCAATAATAACAGCCAGAGTCGGCAGAAAAATCTTTAAAAAACGCACCCGGCGCGAATGTTTTTGCGCATGGCTAAACGGCTTAAGCCCTTTATGCACTGCCGAAAAAATATGCAATTCGCTTTTTTCCGGCGGTTTTTGCCTGGGATTATTCATTATATCACGCCTGCCCTATATCGCTATCCGCGCCTTGACCTGCCACCAGCCTTGCGGCGCTTGGCCAACCTGATTAAAAGCCCTTTGTCCTTGCTGCCTCTCGCTCTGCCAGAACTCCGCCCCCGGCCAGGCGAGGCAGTTTTTCTCGGCTTTAACAAAGCGCCCGGCATTTTAAAATATAAATTTATTAAATCTCGTTAATTTTGCTGCAAAAACCGCTTTATCGCCTTGAAATAAGGCCCGTTAACGGCGGGCTGCCCGGTAACAGACAATTTTTCTCCGGCACCGGCCCTATTGGTGCCGGCCTGTAATAGCAAAGGCAACAGAATTTACCCGGCTATTGCCGACAATCGGCGCAGAGCATTATTATATTTTACATTATTGACTAACGGCGCAAAAAGCCAGATAAATGAAAATTATGTTCCTGCTTTTTTGCCGGATTGCGGCTTAACCGCAGCTGGCCTGATATATAATGCGTCCGGCCTTGTGCCCTGTATCTGCGCCTTAATGGAGGTTTTTGTGATAAAATCAGAGCTTGTGCAAAATATTGCCAATCGCAATCCGCATTTGTTTCAACGCGATGCCGGGCATATTGTCAAAACCGTGCTTGATGAAATATCGGCCGCTTTGGCTGAAGGCAAAAGAGTAGAATTACGCGGTTTTGGTGCTTTTTCAGTCAAAAACCGGCCGGCCCGGCTGGCGCGTAATCCGCGGAAAAACACCCCCGTGCCGGTGGAAGAAAAATGGGTGCCGTTTTTTAAAATCGGCAAAAATCTCTATGATCGGCTCAATCCGGAAGCCGAACCCGGCAGAAGCCGCAAAAAATAATTTTCGTCACAGGCTGAATCATGTCTTTTAAAAAAATATGCGCCTTTATCATTCTTGTCCCGCTGGCGGTGATAATGGTTGCTTTTATTATCGCCAATCGCCATTTTGTAACCCTTAATCTGGGTATTTTTTCTCTTTTTTTTGGCCGGGCGGAAGAAGGTTACAGCCTGACCGCGCCGCTTTTTGTCTGGCTGTTTGTGTTTTTGTTTCTGGGTTTTGCCGCCGGCGGCTTGGCCATGCTGCCCAAATTATGCAGAGTGCAAAAAAACCGGCACAGGCTGGAGGCAGAAAATGCCCGCCTGCATAAGGAAATGCTCGCCAAAAAACCGCATTCTGTTAAAGATTATGCCGATGAAATTACTATTTAGGCTGAAGGCTGCTGCTAAATAATTTTATCTCTCTGCCGTTTTGAGCTGAAAGTTGCGAATGCGCCAAAAGCGAAAAAATCTGCCGCGCCGGCTGGCAGCAGTGCCGGCAACTATGCCGGAAATACCTTTTAGCTTCCCCGCTTTTACCGGGGAATTGCCGCCTGAGACGGTGCCGCTGATTTTGGAAACCCGGCCGACACGCGATTATGCTCTGATAGATAGCGGTTTTGGCAAAAAGCTGGAGCGTTACGGCGCTTTTCATATTATCCGCCCGGAAGGGCAGGCTTTATGGCCGCCGGCCTTGCCCGAGCAGGAATGGGCACAGGCTGATGCCGTATTTACCGGTAATCTGGAAGAAGAAGGCATGGGGCGCTGGCAGTTCCCACAAGCGGGAAAACATTATGGTAAAGGCGCAGCTCTGGCTGAAACCTGGCCGCTGCAATGGCGAGGTCTGCCTTTTCTCGGCCGTTTTACCTCTTTCCGCCATGTCGGCGTTTTTCCTGAGCAGGAGGCGCATTGGCTGTTTATGGAACAGTTGCTAAAACAGGCAAAAACCAAAGGAGGCCGGCGCCCGCGTGTTTTAAACCTGTTTGGCTATACCGGGCTGGCCTCGCTTATTGCCGCGCGCGCCGGGGCAGAAGTAGTGCATATTGACGCTTCCAAAAAAGCCATTGGCTGGGCACAGGAAAATCAGCTTTTTGCCCAAATGGCTGATGCCCCCATTCGCTGGATATGTGAAGATGCGCTAAAATTTATGCGGCGAGAACAAAAACGAAACAGCTTTTATGATATTATTCTGCTGGATCCGCCGGCTTATGGCCGCGGCCCAAAGGGGGAGATCTGGCAATTTTTTGACCATATTGCCGAACTTACCGCCCGTGCCCGCGCTTTATTATCGCCCCGGCCACTGGCGGTTATTTTAACCGCTTATTCCATTCGCGCTTCTTTTTATGCACTGCACGCATTGATGCGGGAAAGTTTTCGCGGCAGCAAGGGCAGGGTCGAATCCGGCGAGCTGATTTTGCGCGAAGCCGGCTTGCCGGACAAGAGTGAAAACCGGCCGACCGGCCTCCAAAAAGCTGGCAGAGCACTTTCCACCTCACTTTTTAGCCGCTGGGTCAATATAGTATAAAGCAACAGACAAAGTGATAATCAAATTATGGCAAAAACTGTAACAGGAAAGGTCGAACAGGAAGAGGAAGGCACCGCTTTTGTCGCGCCCCAAAATAATTACAGTTTTTCCGACAGGCCGGCAAAAGCAGGAAATCTGGCGACAGGAACAGTAAAAACCATTACCAGCCTTGCCAATCCGATTATCAAGGATTTGCGTGCTTTGGCGCTGAAAAAATATCGCGAACGCGAAAGATTATTTATCGCCGAAGGGCTGAAACTGGTGCTGGAAGGGCTGGAGCTTGGCCATAAAATCCGTTATCTGATTTACGCCGATCGGGGTGAGAGCGCTAATTTGGCCGAGCAGGCGGCAGCGCGCAGCCTTAGTGCCGGCGCTTTGGTGATTAAGGCCAATGCCAAAATTATGGCCGCCATTACCCATCGCGATAATGCGCAAAATATTATCGGCGTGTTTGAACAGCAATGGTATGGGCTGGAGCAAATTTTGCAAGGTCAGGCACCGCGCGCTTATGCTGAAAATCGCCCGGCCCGGCCCGGTAAAAAAAACGCCGGCAAAACCGTTCAGCCCCGGCTGTTTCTGGCGCTGGATCGGGTACGCGACCCCGGCAATCTGGGCACAATTATCCGCACCGCTGATGCAGCGGGGGTAAGCGGGCTGGTGCTGGTGGGTGACACCACCTCTCCCTTTGCGCTGGAAGCCGTGCGCGCCACTATGGGTTCTATTTTCGCTGTGCCGCTCTGCCGGCTGTCGCAACCGCAATTCCTGCAAAAAATGCATAATTTTGCCGGGCAGATTATTGGCACATATTTGCATGGCGGGGCAGATTACCGAATACTGCCCTATTTTGAGAGCGGCAAGGATATTATGCTGCTCATGGGCAATGAGCAACAAGGCCTGGCCGACAGCCTGGTGCAAGCCTGCTCTGCTCTGGCGCGTATTCCGCAAACCGGGCGCGCCGATTCGCTTAATCTGGCGGTTTCAGCCGGCATTATGCTCTATGAAATTTGCCGGAACCGCCTTACACTCTGATATAACAAGATTTCGGATTAAAGGAATTTGCCTGTGCGCTGCCGTCATGCCCTTTATGCTCTCTGCTGGATTATGCTTTTTGTGGCGCTGGATCAATTCAGTAAATATTGGATTGTGCATAATATGGCTGAGGAGCAGGAATGGCCGCTTTTGCCGTTTTTATCTTTTTACCGCACCCGCAATACCGGCATTGCTTTTTCCATGCTGTCTTCCTTTAGCGATATAGGCCTGATTATTCTGATTTTTGCCATTATTCTCTTTATTTTTTATCTGTTCTGGCGGCAAAACAGGCGCGACAGGCTGGCCTGTTTCGGCTATTTGCTGATTATCGGCGGCGCTTTGGGCAATTTGCTGGATAGAATAAGGTTGCATTATGTGGTGGATTTTATCCTGTTTCACCTTGGCAGCTGGTCTTTTGCCGTTTTTAACCTGGCTGATAGTTTTATCACTTTTGGGGCGATTTTTATTTTCCTTGGCGAATTTTTAAAAACAGATTCCTGGAAAAATGCCAAACATAAATCATAAAATACTGAAATATCACCTTTAGTTAACCATAATATTATTTATAATGTAATTTGAAATATAATAGAATATTTGGTCATTGTTTTTTAAACTTATGCCGTTACTTTACCTTTGCGGGCAAAATAAAAATCCAATCAAGGCAAGCGGCAAAGCAGATGACACGGCAGACTCCTCCCTCCCCGTCCGGTAAAGGCGCTCGGGCCCAGACACGGCAGCAAGGCTCTGACGAGACGCAGCAGCACCATATTGCCGGGCAACAGGCAGCCGCATCGCGCCACACATCAAAGACAAAAACAGCAGCGACAGCAAGCGGGCGCGATACGGATTTTACTGTCCATATTATCGGCGCGGCTGAGGCAGGCCCGCTATTAAACGAAACACAGCGCCTTTATTTGCGCCCGGACAGTCTGGTCTTTTTTCTTTGCCGCGAGCAGCAAGCAAGCAATATTGCGGTTTTCGGCTTTTGTATTGTCCATAATAAAGGGGGGCAAAAACCCGCAATAAATACCGGGGCAGCGGCAGCCATTATTGCCCGCACCGGCGGTGAAACAGCGGCCAGACCTGTGCCGATGCTGCGTTTTGCGGCAGAAAATATTGTCAAAACCCACCAGGGTAAAAATTTTCTGGAAATTGCTTTGTTCCATATAGCCGATAAACGCAAAACACCACGCGCCAAAACCTTATTGCTGCGTGCCGTGGCTGATTATTGCCAAAAAAAGCAGATTGATTATATTTTTGGGCAATTTTCATTTGCGGGCAAATATCCCGCCGCCTATGCGCGTGAATTTTCTTATCTCTACCACCATTATCAGGTGAAAAAGAGTTTTACTCCCGCCTGTGACAGCGCCAAAAGCGTCTCCATGGATATTATGCCGGCTGAAGCTGTGCCGCCGGGAAAAAACCGCCATTTTATGCCGCCGCTTTTGCGCTATTGCCTGCGCTTGGGCGCCAAAGCCGGTGACCGCGTGGCCGTGGATAAAAGCTATAATCAGGGCGCCGGCGCCATGAATGTGTTTTTGTTAATGCCGTTAAGCCGGCCGGCAGAGATAAACAATCTCACCGGCAAGGCCGGCAAAGCAGAAGCGACAGCTATTCTCAATGCCGAAACTGTGCCAAAAGCATAACCGGCCTTTAATCTGCGCTTCTCACACCCCATACCCCTCAAATGGCTCACAAGGTTTTGCGTCAGGCTGTTTGGGGGTTGTTTATAGCATTATTGCAAGCCTGCCTTTCCCGCCTTTTTGTCGTTTTTAATATAATATGGCCTGTGCCCCGTCACGATAAAGCCACAATGTTTTTGATAGTGTTACATTTGCGCCTGAGAGCAAAAACAGCTTTTGCCTGTATATTATATTTGTTTTTGCCTGAAAGGGAGCGCGCTTCATAAAGATAAAGGGTGTTTGCATGTTTACATGTCAGGGTTTTGCTGTTGATTCAGCTACAGATAAATTCAAGCCTTACAGTTTTGAGCGGCGTGATCCGCTGCCCTATGATGTTGATATTGAAATTTTATATTGCGGCATTTGTCATTCCGATTTGCATACTGCCCGCAATGAATGGGGTGGCAGCACGCTTTATCCTTGTATTCCCGGGCATGAAATTGTCGGCACAGTGGTGCGTGTCGGTGCCAAGGTCAATAAATTCCGCCTTGGTGACAAAGTTGGCGTCGGCTGCATGGTCAGTTCCTGCCGCGATTGTGAAAATTGCCGCCGCGATCTGGAAAATTATTGCCTGAACGGCTTTACCGGAACTTATAATGCTCCCGATAAAGAGACGGGAGCGGGCAGGCACACTTTTGGCGGTTATTCCAAACGCATTGTCGTCAATGAGGATTTTGTCCTGCATATTCCTGAAAATCTGGATATGGCAGCGGCGGCGCCATTGCTTTGCGCCGGCATTACCACTTATTCGCCTTTGCGCCATTGGGGGGCTGGCCCCGGCAAAAAAGTGGGTGTTGCAGGTCTTGGCGGCCTTGGCCATATGGCGGTGAAACTGGCAGCCGCTATGGGCGCCGATGTCAGTATGATTACCACCTCACCCGGCAAAAAGCCGGACGCACAAAGACTGGGCGCCCATCATGTGATTATTTCCAAAGATGAGGCTGAAATGCAAAAAGCAGCCGGCACATTGGATTTGATTATTGATACAGTGGCCGCCGAGCATGATCTGGATTCTTATCTGCAATTATTGAAACTGGACGGCGCCTTGGTGCAGGTCGGCATTCCTTCAACTCCGCTGGAATTTCGCGTTTTCAGTCTGGTTATGCAACGCCGATCCATTGCCAGTTCACTCATTGGCGGTATTGCCGAAACACAGGAAATGCTGGATTTCTGCGGCCGTCACAATATTACCGCCGATATTGAAATGATAAAACCGGCAGGCATTGATCATGCTTATGAGCGTATGCTGAAAAGCGATGTCAAATATCGCTTTGTTATGGATATGGCCCAGGTATAAAACGGCCTTATCACTGCCCGCCCGTAAAATTTCACCTCCCCGCAACGCGCCTGAAAATCAGGTTTTCGGGCGCGTTTTACTAAATGGCGGTACAGCCAAGCGCGGTTTTGCCGCTTTTTTTTCTTATGTTCTCCAGCTTTTCAATAATATTAGCGGGCTTTGCCGGAACGGGAAAATTTTGTGGCAAAAATTTTGCCGATAACGGCAAAAACAGCAACACCGAAAAGGACACAGGCCGTAGTTTCATGCTCTGTCCAGGCTAAAAAACCGCAGCAGCAATCAAGGCAGTGAGAACAGAAAAACCTAAATACTGCCCGCGTTTTGTGTCTTCGCTATCCTGCTTGTCATGCTGTATTTGCGCTTCAATTTCAAGGTGTTTATTTGCAATAGCAAGCCGCTCATTTTCAAGCTTTTGCCCGGCAATTTCAATATTGGCCGTCTGCGCCTTTTCTGCCATTGCCAAAGATCGCGCGAGAAACCCCGGGCAAATTTTCTCATATTCCGCCGCATGTCGCGGATGCGGAAAAGGGCCCTGAAATTGCTCTTCCCGCATAGTCGTAAAAATAAGCCGTTCTTTCTCTGCGGCCGGCAGGTTAAGCAGAGCTTTCTCAAGCTCTTCCGGCAATTTATGCGCCAAAGTTACAGGCCGCGGCTCTTCAGTTTGCCTCTTTTGCTCCGGCGATTTTTCGCTGTCTTTTTCCCCGCTTTGTTGCAGCATATCCTTCCCCCGTCACTGCCATATTTTCAGCAAACAAGGCATTTACCTCCGCCCAGGCGGCAGTGACGCCGACATCAGGCAAATCAGGCGCTTTATAGGCTTCAGATTTTGCCGTTTCGCGCTCTTTTTTCTCATTATCTATAATAAGATAACAGGGAGAAAAGAAACCGTCAAAAAAACCTTTTTTAAAAGCTTTTGCAGACATTTAACCAGCCCCAATATAGATAAACAGCAAATCATCTTCCTATATTTAGGACATAACGGCATTTTTGGTCAATAAAAATCTTGCTTGCCTCCAGGCAATAAAAGCAGCGGAAATCAAGCAGGCGCGCCAAAGCTTTTCACAGCTTTGGCAAAAGTGGAAATATGGCAAAAATTTTCCTATTCATACTGTTATTTGCCTCCTGGCCGCTTTAACCTAAATGTAACCTTGCAACAGTAACAATGGCGGAAATTCAGGTGCGTCCCGCCTTGCCTTCCCCGCCGGCAAGCTTTATGCCTGTCCTCTCAATGGCAAAATTCTCTTGCGCCTTTACTGCCTGCTCCCAAATCCGTTATCAACAAGACTGACATAATTATGGCTTCTCCTTTGCAAGCGACCGGTTCTTCCCAAAACAGTCCCATTCTCTTTACCGATAAAATAGCCAAAGCCGGCGCTTGCAGCCGGCTCATGCGGCTTTTCTGCGCTTTTGCTGCTTTTACCGGGCTGGGGCTGGCAGCAAAAACGCTCCTGCCAGCCTCAGGCCCTGCCGGCGCGCTATCCGCTGTTTTGGCGGGTAATAATTTTCCCGCTTTTGCCTGTTTTGCCGGTCTGACAGCCGCCTTTGCCGCGGCGGCGACTATCCTGCTGCAGCGCAATAAAATTCTGTCCGGTAAGATAAAAATATTGCGCCAGAGAAGCGAGTATTACCAAAATTATATGGCAGTTTCGGCGCAAAACCGGGCAGATAATGCCGCGGCAACAGCCGGCCAGGCAGATTACGGCCTGCCCGCAGCTCTGGATAAAATAATATTTCCCCTGTGGTTGCGTGATAAAGAGGGGATAATCCGCTTTGCCAATCAGGCCTGCCAGGCTATCAGCCAAGAGCAAATCGCAGCAAAACAGTCGGGCGAAACAATGACAAAAACAGAGCAACACGCTTTGCCGGATATAGAAACACTGTTTTCACCCGCTTTGCGCCAGGCTTTGCTTGAAGCACGGCAGCAAAACCGCGATTATAGCGGCAAAACCAATATTATCCTGCAGGGTAACCGGCATATTTTTGCCTGTCACAGCCTTTATGAGGCGCAGAGCCAAAGCTTTTTGGGCATAGCGGAAGATATAACCGAAAAACTGCATCTGCAAGATGAAGCCAAACGGATAAAACAAGGCTATGCTGAGACATTTGACCGGCTCTCTACCTCTGTCGCTATTTTTGATCCGGCGCAAAAGCTGGAATTTTTCAACTCAGCCTTTGCCGCTCTCTGGCCGCTGGAAAACCGGTTTCTGGAAAGCAGGCCAAGCCATAATTTGCTGCTTGATCGCCTGCGTGAAAAAGGCATTTTAAATGAACGGCCCGATTGGCGGCAATGGAAAGAAGATTTGTTTGAAGCCTATCGCTCACTCAATCCGCAACATTATATCTGGAATCTGCCTGACGGCCGCACTTTGCGCGTTGTTGCCAATCCACACCCTCAAGGCGGCGTTACTTGGCTGTTTGATGATTTAACTGAAAAACTGGCGCTGCAGGCGCGTTATAATACACTTATCCGCATGCAGGGCGAAGTTTTGGATAATTTATCTGAAGGTGTGGCTGTCTTTGGCTCTGACGGAAGGCTGCGCCTTGCCAATCCGGCCTTTGCCAGATTATGGCATTTGCCTGCCAATCTGGCGATAGAAGGCACGCATATTGAAAAAATAAAAAGCTTTTGCCGGCAACAAGAGGCGGGGAGCGCGGAACGCGCGACAGGGACAGAGAATCAAGAGGCGGGAAGTGCCGACAGGCTAGCCTGTGGCACGACAGGAGAACAGGGAGACGCAGCGGAAACTGCTATAAGCGCAACAAAAGCCCTCGGACAAGAGCATGCGGCAACAAATAGTAGTGAGAATAATGCCGCCAATGCAGTTTGGCAAAAGCTTGCCCTTTATGTCACCAGTTTTGCCGATAAGCGCGATTTTGTCCAGGGCCGAACAGAAGCAAACAGCGCAGATATGGCCGATCGCCGGATTTTTGATTATATGTCTGTGCCGCTGCCGCAAGGGCAAACCATGCTGACTTTTGTCGATGTAACCGATAGTGTCAATATTGCCCGCGCCTTGCATGAGCGTAATAGTGCACTGGAATCAGCCGACAAATTACGCAATGATTTTGTCCAGCATGTTTCTTATGAATTGCGCACACCGCTCACCAATATAATGGGCTTTACCGATTTGTTGCTGTCATCGGCTTTTGGCGGCCTCAATAGGCGGCAAAGCGATTATTTGCAGCATATTGCCGAACAATCTGTGCTGCTTTTCAACCTTGTCAATGATATTCTTGACCTTGCTACTGTAGATGCCGGCATTATGGAGCTGAATATTGGTGCTGTCTCTGTCGCCAAAGTGATGGATTATGCCGCAGAGCGGGTAAAAGCCGGGCTGGAAGAAAAACATATTACGCTGGATAAATATATTGCTGCCGGCCTGACCCGGTTTGAAGCCGATGAAGCGCGATTAAGGCAGATTTTTGTTAATTTGTTAAACAATGCTGTTCAGGCTGCGCCGGAAAATTCGCATATTTGTTTTACCGCTGAAAAATATAAAAATTATATCGCTTTTAGTGTAACCGATGAAGGCCCGGGTATCCCGCCTGAGCGTCTTGAGACAATTTTTAAACGCTTCACTTCCTATGCTTATGAGGGCCGCAAAACCGGCATAGGTTTGGGGCTGTCCATTGTTAAAAGTTTTGTCGAGCTGCATCAGGGCCAGGTTCTGGCTGAAAACGGCAAAGATAAAGGCACAAGGCTGATTTGCCGTTTTCCTTTTCATGATAATGCGCTAAAATAGGGTTGAAAAACAGTTTGCAGGGCACAGGCGGGCAGATGAAAATAGAACTGCAAGAGGAAAGCGCAACCCGAATTTTTGCTGAAGATCTGGCGTTATGCCTGCAAAAAGGCGATATGCTGACCCTTTCCGGTGATTTGGGCGCCGGCAAATCCACTTTGGCGCGCGCCCTTATCCGCGCTTTGGCCGATAGTGACGGGCTGGAAGTGCCAAGCCCCAGTTTTGCCCTGCTGCAAATTTATGAAGAAACGCGGTTGCCGCTGGCTCATGCCGATATTTACCGCATAGAAGCAGCGGCAGAAATAGAAGAATTGGGGCTTGCCGATTTGCTGGCAGCAGGCATTGTGCTGATTGAATGGCCGGAAAAAGCCCCCGCTTTATTGGAGAAAGCGCAATTTCGCCTGCATTTGCAGGAAAGCGGCGCCAATAGCCGCCTGCTTACAATTACCGCCGCGCCTGAAGCAGAGCAAAGGCTGCGCCGCTCGCTTGCCATTCGCGCTTTTTTGCGGCAAAACGGCCGGGGCGCGGCAAAAAGGCGGTATTTGCAGGGTGATGCTTCTCCGCGTTTTTATGAAAAATTATTCTATAACGGGCAGGACGGTCGGCATAAAACAGAAATTTTAATGGACGCGCCAGTGCGCGAAATTGATGATAGCAGCCGCGCCGCCTATATTAAACAGGCGCATTTGGCTACACATAACCGCCAATTTGTTGCCATAGACAGATTATTATGCCGCAATGGTTTTAAAGCACCGCAAATTTATGCTGAAAATGCGCAGCAAACCCTGCTGATTCTGGAAGATTTGGGGGCAGAAGGTTTGAGCAATACTGAGGATCAACCCAATGCCAAACGCTATCTTGCCTGTAGCGAATTTTTGGCCAAATTTCACCAGACAGACTGGATAAAAGCTGCCAAACAGCAAAATTGCTTTTTGCCCGTTTATGATGAGGCTGCCTTGCAGGCAGAAGCGGATTTACTGCTCGATTGGTATCTGCCTTATAAAACCGGCAGGCAGGCCTCAATCGCCTGGCGCGCCGAATATCACCGTTTATGGCAACCGCTTTTTGCCAGCTTGCTGCAAAATGAGCAAAATCTGGTGCTGCGTGATTTCCATTCCCCCAATATTTTGTGGCAAAACGGCGAAGAAGGAGTCAGGCGTATCGGCCTGATTGATTTTCAGGACGCGGTTTGGGGGCCTGAAGCTTATGATCTTGTCTCACTGGCACAAGATGCGCGCCTGACTATTGCGCCGGAGCTGGAAAAACTGATTATTGAGGCCTATCAAACCGCGCGCACCGCCTTTGCCGCCCCTTTTAATGCCGAAAAGAGCAAAGAAACCTATGCCATTTTGGGGGCACAGCGCGCTGCCAAAATATTGGGAGTTTTTGTGCGGCTTGACCGGCGGGACGGCAAGGCCTTTTATATGCATCATTTGCCGCGTATGGCAGACTATTTGCAGCGTAATCTGCAAGCGCCACTATTAAAGCCGATAAAAGATTTTTTTGATGAAAGCGGCCTTATCTAATGGCAGAACAAATCCCATTTGCCAAAAATTCGGCCGGGCCAAAAACGGCCATGCTGCTGGCAGCAGGGCTGGGCACGCGGTTGCGGCCGCTGACAGATACTCTGCCCAAGCCGCTTGTGCCGGTAGCAGGCAAAACATTGCTGCAGCGCGGGCTGGATATGCTCGCTGCCGCCAGCGTAGAAAAAACCATTATCAATATACATTATAAGGCGGATATATTGACCGCTTTTGTTAAAAAACTCGCTCCACATTATGCTATGGAGTTGGTTTTATCGGACGAAAGTGATTACCTGCTGGATTCCGCCGGCGCTATTGTCAAAGCTTTGCCGCTTTTGGGGCAAGAGCCGTTTTTTGTCCTCAATGCTGATACATTCTGGCTGGAAGGGCCGGGCAGCACGCCTAATCTGTGCCGGCTGGCGCGCGCTTTTAATCCGATCAAACAGGATATGTTGCTATTGACTTTACCCTGCAGCCAGGCACAGGGAATTGAGAAAGCGGATTTTTTGCAAAATGCAGCCGGCAATCTCAGCCGTGCCGGTAAAATGCCAATCTCCCCTCAAGCCGTGCTTTATGCCGGCAGCCTTATTACCCGGCCGGCAATTTTTGCCGGCGCGGCCGCCAATATGCCGCAATCGCTGAATAGGTATTTTGACCGGGCAATTGCGCAAAAACGACTCTATGGCATAAAATTGCAGGCAGAATGGCATAGTGTCGGCTCAATGGCCGAATTATATCAAACAGAAGCCGCTTTGCAAAAACGCGATTAGTCACGCAGAGAGACAGGCATAATTATGCGCCGCGTTCCTCATATTTTTTCTGTTGCCCCCGGGCTTGATTTTCTGGCGGAATCTGTGCGCGCTTTGCTGGATAACCGCCTGATAGATGGCGCGGATATGCGTGATCCGGCCCAGCTTGCCGATAGTGTAATTTATGTGCCGTCCCGCTGGGTGGCGCGTGCCTTGCGCTTCGCTTTTGTTGAAGCGGCGGCCAATAAAGCCGCTTTTCTGCCGTATATTCGCCCGCTGGGAGAAATACCGGAAGATGATTTCAGCCTTTTTGCCGAAAATTTTGACCAAAATAGCGCGACAGCCGCCGAGGCACAAGACAAATTAGGCCAGCCGGCCCTTATCGGCACATTGGAAAGGCAAGCTTTGCTGGCGCGTCTTATCCGCCCGTGGCGTGAAAATCTGCCCGGGCATATTCGCGCGCTTTTCGGCCGCGAAACAGTGGAAGTGCCGGCCAATACGGCTGATGCGCTGTGGCTGGCGCGTAATCTGGCTGAGCTGATGGACGAAATGGAAACGGAAGGCGCTGATCCGAACAAATTGCAGGCTGTTGCGCCGGCCGATTTGGCCGAATGGTGGCAGGTAACGGTAGAATTCCTGCATTGTGTATTTACTGCCTGGCCGGATATTCTGGCGGAGTGTCATTGCTCTACTGCTGCGGCCCGGCGCAATTATATGTTACGCGCCGCCGCCAAAAGGCTGGAACAAATAAGTCGCAATGCCGGCGCGCTGTTTCAAAATATTGCGGTTACAAACAGGCCGGTTCTGGTGCTGGGTTCTACCGGCTCAATACCGGCAGTAGCTGATTTTATTAAAACTGTTGCCTTTTTGCCGCAAGGGGCGGTGGTGCTGCCGGGGCTTGACCGTCATTTGGAAGAAGCAGCCTGGGCCGGGCTGGATAAAGATGAGCATAATCCCGCGGCTTTTGCCCACCCGCAATTTGCCCTGAAAAAATTATTAAGGCGGCTTAATGTCACGCGTGATAATGTCGCTTTTCTCGGCCGACTGACACAAATGCAAAAACAGCGAGAAACATGGATAAGCGAAATTTTTCGCCCGGCAGACAGCACGGAAAAATGGCAAAAACATCGGGCCGGGCCGGGCAATAACAGCGCCTTTCTCAGTAATATCAGCCTGATTGAAGCGCCGACAATGCGCGAAGAGGCGCTGGCATTAGCGGTTTGCCTGCGCACTGCGCTGGAAGAAAAAAACAGCCGCGCCGCCCTTATTACCAGCGATCGTGTTCTGGCGCGCCGCGTTTGTGGCGAATTGGCGCGTTTCGGCATTCAGGCCAATGATTCCGGCGGCACACCACTGGCGGCGAGTGAGCCTGCGGCTTTGATACGGCTGTTGCTGGCCTGCATTTTTACTCCCGGTGATGCCGCCACAATATTGGCTTTGTTAAAACACCCATTAACCCGGCTGGGTTTTGCCCGCGCCGATTTGCGTCATAAAGTGGAAGAATTTGAATATTTTGCCTTGCGCGGCGGCACTGGGCGGATAAATTTGGCCAAAGCCGATGAATTTATGAATGAGCGGCTGCAAAAACTGGCCAATACGGAAAAAATTGCCAATGCTTTTACCGCTGAGCGTATGGACGAAGCCTTAAGGCTGGCAGGTCAGCTGGCTGCGGCAGCAGCGCCGCTGCAAAATTTTGCCCAAAAAGAGCGGGAAGTAACGCTGGAAGAAGCGGTAATTGCTACCATAGAAACATTTGAAAATTTTGGCCGCGATGAGCAAAGCTCACTTAAATGCCTTTATGCCGAAGCCGCCGGGCAAAAGCTGATTGCTTTTTGCCGCAATATTTTGGCCAATCGCGCCGGTCTTGGTTTTTTTCCGGCAGAATGGCCGAAAATTTTTGAAGCCTTAATCGCCGATGTGACTATAGAAATGCAGCAAAACGGTCACCCCCGCCTGTTTATTCTTGGTTTGTTTGAAGCCAGGCTGCAAAATTTTGATACAGTGCTGATTGGCGGCCTGAATGAAGGCGCGCTGCCCGCCAGCCCGCCTAATTCTCCCTTTTTATCACGTTTGATGAAAGCGGCGCTCAGCCTGCCGCCGCCAGAGCAAAAAATCGGCTTTACTGCGCATGATATAGCGCAAATTCTCGCTATGAAAAAAGTCGTTCTTGCGCGCTCCTTGCGGGTGGATAATGCGCCCTCTGTCGCCTCACGCTGGCTGCAAAGGCTGCAAGCCGTCACGGGGGAAGAAGATTTTGCTGCCATTCAGGCGCGCGGGCATTATTATCTCAAGCTGGCGCAAAAGCTGGATTATGCGCCTGAGCAGGCTTTTGCCGCGCGCCCCAATCCCAAACCGCCGCTGGCCTTGCGCCCTACCCGCTTTTCAGTGACTGAAATTGAAACTTTGCGGCGCGACCCTTATGCCCTTTATGCCCGCCGCATTTTGCGGCTGAGACCGCTTGAACCGCTGATTCGCGATGAAAGCGCGGCCGAGCGCGGCACGCTTTACCACGCAGTCCTGGCAGCTTTCAGCCAATATTATGCCAAAGCCGATATTGGTGCCATAAAACCGCAGGCAGAGGCTTTGCTGCTGGCGCTGGCGCGGGAAGAATTTGCCAAATTACAATTGCCGGCCGATATTGCGGCTTTATGGTGGCCGCGTTTTCTTGGCCTTGTGCCCAATTACATTGCCTGGGAAGCGGGATTAAGCCCCAGGCAGCGTTTTGCCGAAATCCGCGCTGAAGAAACAGCTATCAATGATAGTGGCGGTTTTTTGCGCGGGCGGGCTGACAGAATTGACATTATGGCGGCAAGCGGCGCTGATGGGGAGCAAATCGCCGAAATTATTGATTTTAAAACCGGCTCAACCCCAAACAGAAAACAGGCCTATATATTGGCAGCGCCGCAGCTCGCTCTGGAGGGCGCTTTATTAAGCCGCGGCGGTTTTAAGGAATGCGGCGTGGCAGAAGCGGGAAATTTGTTTTATCTGCGCCTGAAGGCTGATGGCGAAGCCGTGGCAGAAAATATTGCGGCACAAAAATCCAAAGCCTTGCCGGCAATTTCTACCACTGCTTTATGTGAAAAAGCCTGGGCGCAACTGGATAGACTGATTCGCCATTTTCACAACCCGGATAATGGTTATCTTGCCCGCGCTTTGCCGCCTTTGGGGCAAAATGCAAGTGATTATGATCATTTGGCGCGGGTGTTTGAATGGTCGTCACATATAAGGGAGGAAGAATGAAACCGCAATTTACTGTGCCTGCTCCGGCTCTGGCGGCGCAAAGGCGTTCTTCCGACCCGCAGGCCAGTGTCTGGGTGGCGGCCAATGCCGGCTCCGGCAAAACGCATGTGCTGACTGAGCGGGTTATTCGCCTGCTGCTGCGCGGCACCAGACCGGCGCAGATTTTATGCCTGACCTATACCAAAGCCGCCGCCGCCAATATGCAAAGCCGCATTTTCAACCGGCTGGCAGAATGGACAAAATTTGACGACAGCGCTCTTGCCGCGGCGCTGGAAAAACTGGAAGGCACAGCGCCTGATATTATCAAGCTTTGCCAGGCACGCCGGCTATTTGCTTATGCCCTGGAAACACCGGGCGGCCTGAAAATCCAGACTATTCATGCTTTTTGCGAATCCCTTTTGCACCAGTTTCCGCTGGAAGCCAATATTCCCGGCCATTTTGAGCTAATGGACGATATTGCTCAGGCAAATTGCCTGGAAGAAGTAAAAAAACAGCTTTTTGCTGAAATTTACCATGCGCCGGACAGCGCTTTAGGCCAGGCTTTCACGGTGATTTTGCAGCAGGCCGGGGAAGATGCCCTGCATAAATTATTGACGGCAGCAATAGCAGACAAGCAGAATCTCGGCCGATATTGCGCCTATATTGCCAAAGAGGGCGAAGCTTTTTTTACAAAACTTCTTGGCCTGCAAAATGAGACGCAAGCGGCGGCAGCAAGGCAGATTCACCTTAAAACCGTGCTGGTGGAAGAGGTTAAACACAAGGTTTTGTTTGACAGTGCCGATTTAAGCAAAATTGCCGTTTTGGGCGGGCAAAGAGCGCAGGATTTTGTTGCCAAACTAAAAGCGGCTGCGGTTGAAACACAAAGCGCCCGGCTTCTGGATACGCTGATTTCCGCTTATTGCAAGGTGGACGGCACGCTTCATAATGCCGCCTATATTTGCGGCAAAAAGGCAGTTGAAGCATGGCCGGAACTGGAAGAATTATTTGCCCGTAAAGCCGGCTGGGTGCTGGATTTTGCCGATAAATTAAAATCTGCCGATTTAATCGCTTTAAACAGCGCTGCCTATAAAGTGATTCAGGCCTTGCTTGAGCGCTATCACGCGGCCAAACGGGCACAAGGCCGACTTGATTTCGGCGATTTGATTGAGCGCGCTCTGGCGTTGCTCAAACGCCGTGGGGCCGGGCAATGGGTGCAATATAAGCTGGATCAGGGGATAGACCATATTCTGGTCGATGAAGCGCAGGATACCGGGCCGGAACAATGGGAAATTATCCGCCTTTTGTCACAGGATTTCTTCTCCGGCCTTGGCGCGCGGGAAGATTTGCAACGCACAGTTTTTGCAGTAGGTGATGAAAAACAGTCCATTTATTCGTTTCAGGGCGCTGCCCCGCAGGATTTTGCCCGAAACGGCGCCTTTATTGAATCTAAAGCGCGCAATGTCCATTATCTGTTCCGGCGCGAGCGGCTGGATTTCTCCTTCCGCTCTACTGAAGATATAATTTCCGCTGTAGATGATATTTTTGCCGTGCCGCAAAATTACCGGGGCTTGAGCGCCGCCAATGAGCCGGTTTTGCACAGTGCTATTCGCCTGCATGATCAGGGCTATGTTGATATTTGGCCGGCTATTGCCGGGCAAAAACAGCAGGAACCGGAAGAATGGACCGAAATTATAGACAGCAGCGACAATCCCGCCATGATTCTGGCTAGAAATATTACGGCTATTATTGCCCATTGGCTGCACAATAAAGACATTCTGGCCGGCAAAAACCGCCCGGTTACTGCCGGTGATATTATGATTTTGGTGCGCAAGCGCGGCAGTTTTGTCCATGCTTTGGCGCGTGCCTTGAAAAACAGTGCCATACCGGTGGCCGGCGCCGACAGGCTGCATTTGGCAGATCATATTGCCGTGCAGGATTTAATGGCGCTGGGCGCCTTTATATTACAGCCGCGCGATGATCTGGCCTTGGCAGCAGCGCTGAAAAGCCCGCTATTCAATGTCAGTGAAGAGGCCTTGCTGGTGCTGGCGGCCGAGCGCAAAGGCACATTATTTGCCGCGCTGGAGCAGGCGGTAAAACAGGGTAATAGGCCGCTCGATCAGCAAATTCTGGCAGAAGCAATAGAAAAATTACGCCTTTACCGTGCTTTTGCCGATATTAAGCCGGTTTATGAATTTTACGATAAAATTCTGACAGAAGATGGCGGACGCCGCCGCTTTCTGGCGCGTTTGGGGATTGAAGCCGGTGATATTCTGGACGCTTTTCTTGATTATTGCCTGAGCGCAGAAAAAAACGGCCTGCCCGGCCTGCAAATATTTTTGCAGGATTTAAGCCGCAATAGCCCGGAAATCAAGCGCGAGCTGAATCAGAATCGCGATGAAATCCGCATTATGACGGTTCATGCCGCCAAAGGGCTGGAAGCGCCGATTGTTTTTCTGGTTGATGGCGGCAGCGCCATTTGGCACAGCAGCAATGCGCCTTGCCTCCTGCCGGTGCAGTTAGAAAGAGATTTACGCCCGGTCGGCAGCCCCCTGCCCGCTGCCATTCGTCTGTGGCTGCCGAAAACGGCTTATAAAACAAATCTGGCCGAGCAAATTCTCGATAAGTTAAAAACAGCGGCAGAGGAAGAATATCGCCGCCTGCTTTATGTCGGCATGACCCGGGCTGAAGACAGGCTGATATTATGCGGCTATTATGGCGCCAAACAGCCGGCTGACAGCTGGCTGCCGCTGGTTGACCAGGCTCTTGGCGGTAAAACCGAATCTGTTACCTATCCGGCAGGCATAGAGCCAGTGCGGCGCTATTGGCATAAAAAAGCTGTAGCAGAGCTGCCAATAATCAACGCCAATCAGGCAGATAAAAAATCTGCCAATAATATTTTACCGGCTTTTTTAACCCAAAAAACGGTTTTTGAACCGGCTCTGCCGCGGCCGCTAACGGCTTCCGGCTCTGTTTGCCTGATCGAGGCTGCAATTGGGACAGATCCCGATATTATGCGCGGCTCACCAATCTTGCCGGATAGTAACAGCCTTGCGGCCAATGCCGCCGGCGCTTTGTTCGGCGCTATGGAAAAAGGCAATTTTATCCATGCTTTATTGCAATATTTGCCGGATATAGAGCCGAAATTGCGCCGACAACTGGCACAAGCCTATATAAAAGCGCGGCTGTCGGCAGATGATAAATCGCTGCAGCAGGATATTCTGGATAATGTTTTTAATATTTTGGAAAATGCGCATTTTGCCCCTTTATTTGGCGCAAAAAGCCGGGCTGAAGCAGCGTTAACCGGTTTTATTCAGGTAAAAGGGCAGCAGCGCCTTGTTGTCGGCCAGATAGACAGGCTGGCTGTGTTTGAAGACCATATTTTATTTGCCGATTATAAAACCGGGCGCCCGCCGGCAACAGCGCATGACATACCCCATATTTATAAAATGCAAATGGCGCTTTATGCCGCTCTTCTGGCTTGTCTTTATCCGCAAAAAATGATTAAAGCGCTACTGATTTACACGCGCGAAGGGCTGGTTTTTCCGTTTACAGCAGCTGAGCTTGCACCTTTATTGCGCTAGATCGGGCAATAAAGACGAAAACCGGCGGCAAAGCTTTGTTTTATTCCTATATTGTTTTGCTGTAAAAAATGTTATAGAAAAACAATATATTATATGGGGCTTCAGAAAGGGTTGTGATATGGCAATAGTGACACTGACAACAGCAAATTTTGAAGAAAAAATTGCCCAGGCAGATAAACCGGTTATTATTGATTTCTGGGCAGAATGGTGCGGCCCGTGTAAAATTATTGCCCCCTATTTGGCAGAAATTGCGGTTGAGCTGGCCGACAAAGTGCAGATAGCCAAGGTCAATATTGATGAAAGCCCTGAACTGGCGGCCCAATATGGCGTGCGTTCTATTCCCACTTTGCTGATGTTTAAAAATGGCAAAGTGGCGGCCAATATGATTGGCGCCGCCCCTAAAAGCCGATTGCTGGATTGGATAAAAAACGCTCTTTAAAAAATAAAAGGCAGTAAAATCGCTTATTGGGCAAGCCGGCTTGTCGGCTGTTGGTTATTTGCCAATGCAAAATTCAGAAAATATGACATTAAGCAAATCTTCCACATTAATATCGCCGGTTATGCGCCCCAAAGCATTGGCAGCATAACGCAAATATTCCGCCTGCAGCTCCAGTCCGGCATTTTTGCTGTGCAGGGCCTTATTCAATTCTGCTGCGGCAGTTTTCAATAAATACAGCTGCCGGCTGCGGGCAGGTAAAATTGCCGCTGTCTGGCTTGTTTTTTCACGGCAGAATTGCTGTAATTTTTGCATAAATTCTGCCCAACCCAGCCCGGTTTCGGCCGAAAGCTGAAACGGCCATTTTTCTCTTGCCCCCGCGCCTAAATCCAATTTATTGCCGATAGACCAGATTTCCGCCTTTGTTTGCGGCAAGACAACAGCCATATTGTCCTCACTTACTTCAGCGTGCATATCAGCCAGATACAGCACCAGATCCGCCTCTTTAATCCGCGCGCAGGCAGTTTTGATCCCCATTTGCTCAATTTGCTCTGTTGTTTGCCGCAAACCGGCCGTATCAGTTACCAGAACCGGTATACCCTCTATAATCAGGCGAATTTCCAAAGCATCACGCGTAGTGCCGGCATTGCTGCTGACAAGCGCCACTGAGCGGCCGCTTAACCTATTGATAAATCTTGATTTTCCTGAATTAGGGGCGCCCGCTATTACAATTTTCAAGCCATCGCGCATAATATAGGCAGTTTTGGCCTGAGCAATATGCTGTTGCAAATCCTGGTGCAAAGCGGCCAAATCCTGTTCTGTTTGGTTAAAAACTGCTTCTTTTACCTCTTCTTCTTCAGCAAAATCCAGCTCTGCTTCTATCATGGCGCGCGCTTTTATCAGCCTTTGCCGCCAATCGCGATAAAGCTTTTTCAAGGCTCCGCTTGCTCCCTGCATAGCCAATTTTCTTTGGCTTTCAGTTTCCGCAGTCAATAAATCGGCCAGCCCTTCCGCCTCAGTCAAATCTATTTTGCCATTGGCAAAAGCGCGGCGAGCAAATTCCCCCGCTTCAGCCGGGCGACAATGTTCCTGTTCACCCAATTCTGCCAGAAACCGGCTAATCAAAGCCTTGCTGCCATGTAAGTGAAATTCGGCGCAATCTTCTCCGGTAAAACTATGCGGCGCGGGAAAATAACTAACCAGCCCTTTATCCAGCATTTCCCCTTGTGCGGTTTTCACCGGCAATAAAGCCATATTGCGCGGTTTCGGCACCTGGCCGCAAAATTTTTGCACAAGCGCCCGCACCTGCCCGCCTGAAAGGCGAATAACCGCAACACCGGCGGGTAAAGCGCCGCTTGAAAGCGCAAAAATTGTTTCCATATTTTCTCTCTTCAGGCCATTTTCTGATTTTACAGCCAATAATGCCGCCGCTTTTATCATATATGCTGTGGGGATAAAATAAAAATAACAGCCCCCGGCTTTTCAAAGCCAGAGGCTGCATCTCTGTTAATAAATAGCAATATAATGTTCTTAACTGTTCATTTTGTCAAAAAATTCGCCATTTGTCTTGGTTTGCTTTAATTTGTCGATCAAAAATTCAATAGCGTCTGTTGTTCCCATCGGCGCCAGAATACGCCGCAAAACGAAGACTTTTTGCAAATCTTGCCGCGCAATCAGTAAATCTTCCTTACGCGTGCCGGATTTCAAAATATCAATAGCCGGGAAGATACGTTTATCGGCAATTTTACGATCCAGCACCAGTTCCGAATTGCCAGTGCCCTTAAATTCTTCAAAAATCACCTCGTCCATGCGGCTGCCTGTATCAATCAGGGCTGTGGCGATAATCGTAAGCGAGCCGCCTTCTTCAATATTGCGGGCGGCGCCAAAAAAGCGCTTTGGCCGCTGCAGCGCATTAGCGTCAACGCCACCGGTCAAAACTTTACCGGAAGAAGGGATAACTGTATTATAAGCGCGCCCCAAACGAGTAATGGAATCCAGCAAAATCACCACATCGCGGCCATGTTCTACCAGGCGTTTGGCTTTTTCTATCACCATTTCCGCCACTTGCACATGGCGGGAGGCCGGCTCGTCAAAAGTGGAAGAAATAACCTCACCTTTGACTGAACGCTGCATATCTGTTACTTCTTCCGGGCGTTCATCAATCAGCAGCACAATCAAATAACATTCCGGGTGATTGGCAGTAATGGAATGAGCAATATTTTGTAGCAAAACCGTTTTACCGGTACGCGGCGGCGCCACAATCAAACCGCGCTGCCCTTTTCCCATCGGGGCTACCAGGTCAATTACTCGCGGCGACATATCTTTGGCTGTAGCATCAGCCAATTCCATACGCAATTGCTCATTAGGGTAAAGCGGGGTCAAATTATCAAAATGAATTTTGTGGCGGATTGTTTCCGGATCTTCAAAATTGATTTTATTCACTTTGAGCAAGGCAAAATAGCGTTCACCTTCTTTCGGGCTGCGAATCGGCCCTTCTACCGTATCTCCCGTTTTTAAGGAAAAACGGCGAATTTGCGAGGGAGAAAGGTAAATATCGTCAGGCCCGGGCAGATAATTGGCATCGGCTGAGCGCAAAAAGCCAAAACCGTCCTGCAATATTTCCACTACGCCTTCGCCAATAATTTCCACTTCCTGCAACGCAAGATTTTTCAATATAGCAAACATCAGCTCCTGTTTGCGCATGGCATTGGCATTTTCGACATCAAGCTGCTCAGCAAAGGCTACCAATTCCATTGGAGTTTTGCTTTTAAGTTCCTGAAGCTTCATTTCTTGCATGAAATTTGTCCATTTTTGTTCCGCAATTACGGAAAATAAGGCATTTCGCCGCCAGGCTGTAATAATCCTGTTTTTCAGAAATCCGGATAAAGCGAAAAATCAGAGCGGAAGCGTTAATCTGCTGGATAATATTTAAAAAACAGCAGGATTATTGCAATAAGGCGGGTTTGTTCGCCAAGCAGATTAAGGTTTTTTTGAAAATTTTGCAAGCTTTTTCTTAAAAAGCAGATTTTTAGCTGTTTTTTCCGTCAATATAGAGTCCCGGGCAGAAAAAGTGCCCATAAAAATACTCTTCCCTGCCCTTAAATATTGGCCTGAATTTTAAAAAGGTTTCACAATAACGGCAATAACAGCAATAATCAGCAAAATAGTCGGCACTTCGTTTAAAATACGCCAGGTTTTGGCCGAATAAGTATTTTCTCCTTTGGCAAAACGGCGCAGGGAAGCCGATAAAAAACCGTGAAAACCGGAAAGAATAATAACAATCAGCAATTTTAAATGCAGCCAGCCACCGTGAAAATGATAAATAAAATAAGCCAGCCACAGGCCGGTGATCCAGGCAAAACTCATGGCCGGCAGCATGATAAACCGATTTAACCGCTTTTCCATCAGCATTAATAATTGCGCTTCGCCTGAATTATTCTTTACACCGCAATGATAAACAAATAAACGCGGCAAATAGAGCATAGCCGCCAGCCAGCATATAATAGCAATGACATGCGCAGCCTTTATCCAGGGATATAAAATACTGATTGTCATATTTTCCTCGATGATTTTCACCAATTTATTATCACAAGGCCCTGTAACTCTATAAATGGCACCGGCTTTTTGGCTGTTACCGCAGCCCGCGCAGCTGTTTAAGCATGGAGTCCACATGGCTTATCGGAGTTTGCGGCATAATGCCATGCCCCAGATTAAAAATAAAAGGACGGTCTTGCAAGGCAGATAATATGGCTTCCACACCTTGTGATAAAACCTCACCGCCGGCCATTAAGCGTAATGGATCAAGATTTCCCTGAACCGGAAATTTTTCCTGTAATTTGGCCGCAAAAGACAAAGGCACAGTCCAATCCAGCCCTAAAGCAGTTACTCCTGTTTTTTCTGCATAAGTCCGGTAAAACAAGCCTGCCCCGCGTGGAAAAGCAATAATCGGCACTTTTGGATAGGCAGCGCGGATTTTCTGCACCATAAAACGCACAGGAGCGATACAGGCAGCGGTAAAGCTTTGTTCGTCCAGCACGCCGGCCCAGGAATCAAAAATCTGCACACAATCGGCACCGGCCTTTATTTGCCCGATTAAATATTCCGCTGAAACATCAGCAAGACATTGCATTAAAGCAGCAAAATCCTGCTTATAATGATAAGCAAACAGCCGCGCCGGCGCTTGATCGGGCGTGGCATGGCCGGCAATCATATAAGTAGCCACTGTCCAGGGAGCGCCGCAGAAGCCGATTATCGCCGTATCATCACTCAATTGCGCTTTCACCTTTTTTATCGTCTCAAAAGCCGGTGATAAAGCAGAAAGAGCATTTTTATGGTTTAATTTGGCAATATCGGCCTGTTGTAACTGGGTCATAACCGGCCCGCGGCCTTCCTCAAAGCGCAAATCACGCCCAAGAGCATGCGGTACTACCAATATATCAGAAAATAAAATAGCCGCGTCAAAACCGAAACGGCGAATAGGCTGCAAGGTCACCTCAGCCGCCAAAGCGGGGTTTTGGCATAAATGCAAAAAACTGCCCGCCTGTTTTCTTATTTCTCTATATTCGGGTAAATAACGGCCGGCCTGGCGCATTAGCCATATAGGCGGCGGAAAGATTTTTTCTCCATTGAGCACATTGAGTAATTTTTTCATAATAAATCCGGTTTTGGGTTTACAGTTTTGGCAAAATAGCAGTTTTCCCCTTTTCCTTTAAATAAATTTTTAAAGGATTCTGATTTTTGATTCTATGACTCTGTGGATAATGGTGAGATATTGCGCTCCCCCTGTTTTCCACAAAATAGCATAAAGCAAAAATCCCGGACGAATTTATACATATTTTAGCCAAATAGGAAATATTTTTAAATTTTTTATGAAAATCAAAAAGTAAACTTCTATCTTTGCCGGTCATTTACTGGGGATAAAGCCTGAATAAATATTTATTCCCGATTTTATTGAATTTTGTTGGAAATAGTTCTCCTTTATTAAAACTGGGATAAATCCTGTTGATTTTAACAGGCTCTTTTCGCCCATATTTTCGGCGGCAATTTTTTCACCATTTATTAACATATAGAGATAAAAAGCGGGCATAGAGAATTTTTTTGCTTTTATTTATTACTGTTTTATGACTCATATTATTCCATAAAATTGGCAATATCGAAGTTGGGCTGTTTGCCTGGATTAAACAGGGAGTTTACTTCGCTATCCGGCGATTGACGAAATAATTATGGCTCAGAAAAAAGCGCATGAAGTAGAAAATTTCCTGAAAAACGGGCTGCAATCTTATGAAATCTTACTGATTTACGGCCCTGACAAAGGTTTAATATCTGAATATGCGGCTGTTTTTGCTAAAAATTGCGGCATAAACAGCAAGGATCCTTTTGCCGTAACAAAAATAGATGGAGAAAATCTGGATAAAGATCCTTCTGCTTTGATTGATGAAGCGCAAACAATAGGATTTTTCGGCGGTAAAAGATTGATTTGGGTTTCTTATGCCGGTTCAGGCAATAAAGGCGGTTTTAGCGAGGCTTTGAAATTTTTATTGCAACAACCGCTTGCTGATTGTTTCATTTTAATTGAAGCGGGAGATTTGAAAAAAGGCGCTGCCTTGCGCAAAATTATAGAAGAAGCGCCGCGTGCTGTCGCATTGCCTTGTTACGGCGATGAAGGACAGGCAATCCAGAAATTAATTGATAATGTTTTACAGCAATTTCACTGCACTATTACAGAGGAAGCTCGCTCTGTCTTACAGGCTAATTTGGGTAGTGATAGATTGATTTCTCGCGCAGAATTGGAAAAACTTTGTCTTTACAGCCAAATAAACAAACATATTACCTTGGAAGATGTTAAAAATTCTGTCAGTGATGAACGCGCTCTTTCTCAAGTTGAAATTACCGATGCCGTGATTTGCGGTGATTTACCCGGCTTTAATCAAAATTTTGACCGGCAAATTGCCGGCGGTATACCGTCTTTTTTAATTTTATTGGCTTTAATGCGGCAATTTCAGCAATTACAGATTTTTCGTTTTGCTATGGAAAAGGAAAGAAAAAATGTAAATGCTATTATTACAGCCGCCCGACCGCCTGTGTTTTTCAGACGCAAAAAGATTTTGGAACAGGCTTTGACTTTATGGACAAGTGTAAAAATTGACCGCGCTATGGAAAAATTGCATAAAACTTTATTGGATAGCCGTAAAAATAATGAATTGGGTTTGGTTATTATTCGTCAAAATCTGTTGACTTTAACTATAGAAGCTGCCCGTAGCAAATAATTTTCTCACCGTGATTTACAGTAAAATTTTGAGCAATGTTTCATGTGAAACATTTCCATTTTCTCAGAAAGCCAGCTTATAATTTAAAAAATAGCCATTATTAAAAGCGAGAGATTGCTTTGAACATAACTTATTGTTAAAAGACATGAAATAGGTTTTTGCATTAACGCTTAAATCAGGGTTTTGATTGTGATCTCAGCAGATAAAATTTTTGATGTCATTATAATCGGCGGCGGCCATGCCGGTTGTGAGGCTGCTGCCGCTGCGGCCCGTTACGGTGCTAAAACTGCTCTTATTACTTATGATTTTTTTAATATTGGCACATTGTCTTGCAATCCCGCTATTGGCGGTTTGGGTAAAGGTCATTTAGTGCGTGAAATTGATGCTTTAGACGGGCTAATGGGGCGTGCTGCCGATAAAGCCGGTATTCAGTTTCGTCTGCTAAATCGCTGTAAAGGCCCGGCTGTGCGCGGGCCGCGCACGCAAATTGATCGCCGTCTTTACCGGCAGATAATGCAAAATTTTATGCGGGAGCAAAATAATCTTACTCTCATTGAAGATGAAGTTATTGATATAAAAATCAAATCTGGCCAGGTAACAGGTGTTTTTACTGCCGATAGAGGCTTTTTAGCTGCCAATTCTATTGTATTAACAACCGGTACATTTTTGCATGGTCTCATTCATATTGGTCAAAAATCATGGTCTGCCGGGCGTATGGGAGAAAAGCCGTCTGAAAAACTGGCCGAAAAACTTAAATCTTACAATATTCGCCTGGGGCGTTTGAAAACCGGGACACCGCCAAGGCTTAATGCTGCAACAATTAATTGGCAAAATTTAGAGAAACAACAGGCTGATAAACAGCCAGTTCCTTTTTCATTAGTGACAAAAAATATAGAACAGCCGCAAATTACTTGCGCTATTACCCGCACTAATGAACAAACGCATAAAATTATTCGCGATAATATACAATTTTCTGCCATGTATTCGGGTAAGATTGAAGGTGTGGGGCCGCGTTATTGCCCTTCTATTGAAGATAAAATTGTTCGTTTTGGTGATCGTGACGGGCATCAGATTTTTCTGGAGCCGGAAGGATTAGATAATAATAATATTTATCCTAATGGTATTTCCACTTCTTTGCCGGAAACTATTCAGCGTGATTTTATTAAAAGCATTGACGGCCTGCAACAGGCCGAAATTTTGCAGCCCGGTTATGCCATTGAATATGATTTTGTTGATCCGCGCCAATTAAATCGCAATCTGGAATTGCGTGCTATTGCCGGTTTATTTTTAGCCGGGCAGATAAACGGTACAACCGGTTATGAAGAGGCAGCGGCGCAAGGGCTGGTTGCCGGCCTCAATGCGGCATGTAAAGCCGCAGGTAATATGCCTTTTATTGTGCAGAGAACTCAAGCTTATATTGGTGTTATGCTTGATGATTTAATTTCCCGCGGTGTTAGTGAACCTTATCGCATGTTCACTTCACGCGCTGAATTTCGTTTATCTTTGCGGGCAGATAATGCTGATGAAAGATTAACGCCAATTGGAATGCAATTAGGTATTATTGGTGAATATCGCCAAAAAATCTTTATAAAACAACAGGAAGATTTGGCCAAAGCGCGCAACTGGGCGCAATCTGCTTCTCTTACCCCGGGTGAAGCGCGTAATTATGGTTTGAAAGTAAATAATGACGGTGTACGCCGCACAGCCTATAATTTGCTTTCTTATCCTGATATTTCATTGCAGCATTTAACGATAATTTGGCCGGAAATTCAGCAATTTTCATCAAAGACGCAAGAAGCTTTAGCGATTGAGGCGCAATATGCTGTTTACATGAAAAGACAAAAGCAAGATATGGCGCAATTGGAACGAGATGAAAAGCTTACTATTCCACAAAATTTGAATTTTGCCAATTTAGCCGGCCTTTCTAATGAATTGCGGTCAAAATTACATATGCGACAACCGCGAACTATTGCTGAAGCACAAAAAATTGAAGGCATGACTCCTTCTGCTTTATTATTGCTCATGGCTGAGATACAACGCGCGCATCGTTTGGAAAAACGGGCTATATAGACACTTTAAATATCGCCAATGTTTCATGTGAAACATTGGCCGGTTTATGCGCCGGCAAAGCTCTATTATACCGGTAATGGCTGCTTTTATTTTACATAATTTTTAACAAAGACATATTTCAAATAATATTAAATTCACTCCTCGTGAAAAGGGGTGAATTTACGGCTGGATATTGACTTCGGTAATGATTTTCCGTTTTTGATAAATTAAAATTTAGCTATTTATTGATTCGCAATTTTACCACCCGATAAATAGGGAAAAGTGGCTTGAAAATGTAAATCGAGCCTTTATTTTTTCATTACCATTGCCGCAAAGGCTCGAAAATTGCTTTTGTCAATCCGCTTTATTGTTGAAAAATCCGCTTAAGATTATTTTATTGTTAATTTATGCTGATGGCAGGTTTAAAAGAATATTATTCGGGGCAAAGCTGCTTCTATAATAAGCGAGGAAGTAACACAGTCTGGCTGCCGATATTACAAACTCATTGTTTTGGCAAACCTGGTCTGCAAATGGGTTTTATGTAACCTGTTTTATTTCAGATCAGCAAATTAAAGGATAAAACAATGCATAAGCGGGAAAAAATTATTGCCATTGCCAATCAAAAAGGCGGTGTGGGGAAAACAACTACGGCTATTAACCTGGCTACGGCCCTGGCTGCTATAGGTGAAAAAGTATTACTGGTAGATATTGATCCGCAAGGTAATGCCAGCACTGGTTTGGGGATTGATCGCCATAATAGGCCATTATCTTCTTATGATGTTTTGGTTGATGCTATTGCTGTCAATCAGGCTGCTGTGCCCACTTCCGTGCCGAATTTGTTTATTGTGCCTTCAACGCTCGATCTTCTGGGGGTAGAAATGGAGATAGCCGCGCAATCTGATCGGAGTTTTCGCCTGCGCAAGGCGTTGCGAAGCAATAAAAACACTAAGAATAATGCAGCAATTGAGGGAGAATTCAGTTATATTTTAATAGATTGTCCGCCTTCCTTCAATTTATTGACCTTGAATGCCATGGGAGCGGCCGATTCGGTTTTAGTGCCGTTGCAATGTGAATTTCTGGCCTTGGAAGGGCTTAGCCAATTATTGGAAACTATTCGTCAAGTGCGGGCGAGTCTTAATCCGCAATTGATTATTCAGGGTATTGTGCTGACCATGTTTGATGGCCGCAATAATCTGGCCAATCAGGTTGTGCAAGATGTGCGGTCTTTTATGGGGGAAAAAGTTTATCATACTATTATTCCGCGCAATGTGCGTGTTTCAGAAGCTCCGTCTTTTGGTAAGCCGGCTTTGCTTTATGATTTGAAATGTGCTGGCAGCCAGGCCTATTTGCAATTGGCTTCAGAGGTAATTCAAAGGGAAAGGCAAATATTTGTCTGAATAATAATGGTGCAATACGATTTGCAAAAGCTTTATGTCAATTAAGGCGTTTGGGTTTGTTTTAAGCAAAATCAGGGAAGAACAATGAGCGAAAATCCGTCACGCAAAAGATTGGGTAGAGGGTTGGCCGCCCTTATAGGCGATATAGATATACCGGATTCAACGGCTTTAATAAAGGCTGAGGCCCATAGGCAGGCACAAAGCCAAATAGATAAAAACTCTGTCGGAGGGGCAGAGAAATATTTGCCGATTGAAAAAATTATGCGTAATACGCATAATCCGCGCCGCAGTTTTTCTGAAGAAAATATTGCCGATCTGGCGCAATCTATCCGTGAACACGGCCTTGTTCAGCCTGTTATTGTTCGCCCTTCTCCCATGCATGACGGTTATTTTGAACTCATAGCCGGTGAACGCCGCTGGCGCGCCGCCCAGCAGGCCGGTTTGGCAGAAATTCCTGTTTTATTGCGTGATGTAGATGATCGCACAGCGCTGGAACTGGCAATTATTGAAAATGTGCAGCGCGCCGATTTAAATCCGGTAGAAGAAGCTTTGGGCTATAAACAGCTAATAGAAGAGCATGGCTATTTACAGGCGGATTTGGCAACAATTATCGGTAAAAGCCGCAGCCATTTGGCGAATATGATGCGCTTGTTAAAATTACCGGAAGATGTTTTGGATAAATTGGCTTTGGGGCAATTATCTATCGGCCATGCGCGCTGTCTCATCAATATTGAAAAGGCCTCTGTTTTGGCGCAACAGATTATTGAAAAAGGTCTTTCCGTGCGTCAGGCAGAAGATCTGGCTGCTCATAATAGTGATAATAGTGAAAAATCAGCACATAAAAAGCCGGAAAAAGATCCTAATACTGCAGCTTTGGAGCGCAATTTGGGGGAAAAACTAGGTATGCAAGTAGCAATAAATTTCAAAAATAAAGGTGGTGACATTCGTATCCATTATAAAAATCTGGATCAGTTGGACGATATTTGCCGCCGCCTGGAGCAAATATAATTTGCCGCTTTATAATGCAGATAGTAAAATCGTTTCTGCTATATTTTGTTATTTTCACTCTTGGTACACTATCCACGCCGGTGCTTATGCTTATGCGGTAATTGCTGCTTTGCCTGATTTGAAAATTATAGAAAAATTGTAGTAAGCAGATTTTCAAATAGACTCCTTATATCGAGCGCTATGGTAACCGGCTGCTTTACTTTAAGTAAAGGAGGGCTATGGCGGCCAGTATAATGCGTATTCCGATAATCTATTCTTCCAGTAGGCGGCGGATACGGTCGGCATATTTTTTTCCAAAAGCCAGATTCTCGGCTGAAACTTTGTTATTTTCGCCAAAAATTTGCGCTTCTTCTGCACTGGAAGCAGCATTAAGCGCGGCTGAGACAGCCTGCATAGAAAATATATAATCACGGGCACTGATTAAATTGCGCCCTAATATTCCCATAATATCCGGCCGTCTTTCCATGGCAATAACCAAAACATCAACACTGCCGCTAATGTCATCATCATTATTATCTTCGTCCAGCTCCGGCAGCTTTAAAATTTCTGCATGAATTTTTTCCAGCCGGCTTAATAAAACTTCATTAAGCGGATATTTAGCGATTGCTGCTGCCGGAGCAGAGGCAGGCTGCGGCTTTACCGGCACGATTTGCAGCGGCGGTATCATGGGCATGATCGGGGCAAAATCCTGCCGCTGCGGCGGCGATAATAAAGGGGATTGCTCTTTTATTTCGCCCAAATGCTGCCCTTGTTCCGAATTTATTGCTGTTTGATTGATTGGAGCACTATTATATTGCAGTTTTGCCGGCAAGCTATACTGCAGCTTGTCTGGCAGCACAGGCTGCGCCTTTATTGGCAGAATAGTCGGCAAGAACAGCCATAATGCTCCTGTCGCTAAAATAAGCCGCTTAAAAAGATCGGCCTTTTTTTGCTGCCGGCTTTTATTCATCAAAAAAGCCGGCATTATCGGAACCTGTCTTTTAATTGTCGTAATTTGGCAAAGACCTGAGTATTAGTTTCACCGGCAGCACAAGCAAGATTGGTGCGAATTTCAGTAGAATCGCAACGCAAAAATGGATTAGCCGCCAATTCCCGACTAAGAATGGCAGGCAGAGTCACTTTACCCGCTGCCCGTAAAGCGCGAATTTCTACCGCGCGCTGCTGCAAGGCAGGATTATGCGGCTCAATAGTCAGGGCAAAACGCGCATTATCGACGCTATATTCATGGCCGCAATAAATTTGTGTTTGCGGCGGTAAAGCAGCCAGTTTTTGCAGCGAATGATACATCATAGCGGCATCGCCTTCAAAAATCCGTCCACAGCCGAGAGAAAACAAACAATCACCGGTAAAAACCCTATATTGCTGTGGCAAATAATAGCAAATTTCCCCCAGAGTATGGCCGGGTGTTGCTATGATCTTAAAAGTGAAGGCGCCAGAAGTGAATTTTTGCTCATCTTGCAGGCCGATATCCAGAGGGCTGATTTGCGCCGCCTCAGCCGCAGGGCCAAAAATTTTTGCCCCGGTTTCGCGTTTTAACAATGCCAAACCATCTATATGGTCGTAGTGATAATGGGTCACCAGCACTGCTGTCAAATTGCGTCCGGCTTTTTGTAATGCTGCCAACAGAGCCGGGCCGTCCGGCGCATCGATAGCTATACTGTCTTTGCTCGCTTTATCATGCAAAAGCAGAGCAATATTATCGCTGCGGCATAAAAATTGTTCTACTACCATGCTTATGCTCCTGCGTGTGCCGAAAAGCTATGAGCGCATTTTACGCCAGCATTTTTTATTTTTTTCTCTTTTTATCAGCAAGTTTTTCGTCAAGACTATGACGCATGAGCAGGGGAGTCTGAAATAAAATGAACAAAATTGTCAGCGGCATAGTGCCGAAAACTTTAAAATTTGTCCAAATATCCGTATTGAAATTGCGCCAGACAATTTCATTTAATGCCGCCAGAAACAAAAAAAACCACGCCCAGCGCCAGGTGAGTATCTGCCACCCTTCAGCGTCTAATTGCAAAGCAGAATCAAATATATAACCGAGAAGCGGCTTGCGGAAAAGCAAGCCGCCAAATAATATCAGGCCGAAAAGCGCGTTAATAATTGTCGGCTTCATTTTAATGAAGATTTCATCATGCAGCCACAAGGTCAAAAAACCGAAAATCAGCACAAAAAGACCGGAGACCAGCGGTATTACCGGCAATTTGCGCGCAATCAGCCATGAAAGTGCCAGCGATAGCAAAATTGCCAGCATAAACAAAGCTGTAGCGGGATAAATAGGTTGATCAAAAGAAGAAAAAAGCGGCACATGATCAATCAGCCAGCGGCCGCGATAATTGGCAAAAAAGAAAACCAGCAAAGGCCCCATTTCCAGCGCAATTTTCAGCCATGGCGCCATATGCATTTTTTCAATCTGGCGGATATTTTGCGGCTCCGGCTCAAACAGGGATTTGCTCATAAAATTCCTCACAATTTAGCTCAAATGCGGCCTGGGCTGACAAATAATGCTCAATATATCAGGCTTTGTGCGCTGCCGTATAAATTATGCTTCTCCAACAATGGCGGCGGCAAAATCACGGGCGGAAAACGGCTCCAAATCGGCAATATCTTCTCCCACGCCGATAAAATATATCGGCAATTTATATTTGGCGGCAATGGCGGCCAAAATGCCGCCGCGTGCCGTGCCGTCCAGCTTGGTCATTACCAGCCCGTTAACTTTAGCGGTTTTTTTGAATATTTCCACCTGAGACAGCGCATTTTGCCCGGTTGTTGCATCAAGATTCTGCAAAACAGTATGCGGGGCAGAGGGGTCGCGTTTTTGCAATACGCGCACCAGCTTTGCCAATTCTTCCATCAGTTCTGTTTTATTTTGCAGCCGCCCGGCTGTGTCGATCAGCAGCACATCACTGCCGGCTGTGACCGCCTGTTGATAAGCGTCAAAAACCAGCGAGGCAGCATCTGCCCCTAATTGGGAAGAAATGACCGGCGCCCCTGTGCGTTGACCCCAAATATGCAGCTGTTCTATCGCCGCTGCGCGAAATGTGTCACCGGCCGCCAGCATGACAGAAAGACCCCCGGCGCGCAATTTGGCTGCCAATTTGCCGATAGTGGTGGTTTTGCCGGTGCCATTAACCCCGACAACCAGAATAATATGCGGTTTATGGTTTAAATCCAGCTCTAGCGCCTGGGCGCAAGGCTGCAGGATTTGAGCAATTTCATCGGCCATAATTGCGCGGATTTCCGCCGCTGAAATATCTTTGCCAAAACGGCCGGCGCGCAATTTATCAGTGATTTTTGCTGCGGTTTCCTGCCCCAAATCAGCTTGCAGCAGCACATTTTCCAGCTCTTCCAGCGCCATTTCGTCAAGCTTGCGGCCGGTAAAGACAGCACTAAGCGAGCTGTTTAGCCGGCGGGAAGATTGTGCCATGCCGTGTTTCAGGCGGGCAAGCCATGATTGCGGCGCTGCCTTTGCTTCATCTTTTTCAGCTGCGCTTGTTGCGGCCTTGCTCTCATTGCCCGCCTCCGGGCGGATAGTCAGCCCGGCTTCATCAATAAGACGCGGGGCAGCAGGCCGGCGCGGGGCGAGATGCGCTTTGGCCGCTTGCTCTTTTTGGGTGGCAATGGCCTGCTGTTCCGCCTGCCAGGCCTCAAACGGTGTTTGTTCTGCTGCGGCGACAGCCGTTTTTTCGGCAATAGCAGGCTCTGCCAATGCCGGCTTATCTTGCCCGCCGGCCTGCTGCCCGGCGCTGCTTTTGCGGGCGAAGGAAAATATTTTTTTTATTAAACCGTTCGCCATTATGCCTCTTATCCTTGCAGACAGATTTCACCCGGCTGCGCTTATGTCATTTAGGCCGCGCCAGCCAGCCTTTCGGCAATCAGCCTGTCGCCATTATGGGCGATAATGCGGCAGCGGACAAGTTCGCCGGCGCTATTATTTTGGTTTTGCGGTGTCTTTTCTTTTGTTGGCGCTGCAAGAGCCGGTTCTTGCAAACCCGCCGGAGTATAATTTTCACAGCGACCCTGACCATTTTGCTCCATTAGCAAAATTTGTTCACTGTCAAGCAGGGATTGTAAATGGTTCTGATAGGCTTTTGCCGCTTCACGGCGCAAGGCGGCCGCCCGGTTTTTGACAAGCGCCCGCGCCAGTTGCGGCATGCGCGCCGCCGGCGTGCCCGCGCGCGGGCTAAAGGGGAAAATATGCAAATAAGTCAGGCGGCAATCGGCAATCAGCCGGCGGGTATTTTCAAACATTTCTTCTGTTTCTGTGGGGAAGCCGGCAATCAAATCGGCGCCAAAGGCCATTTCCGGCCGCCTTGATCGCAGCTCATGGCAGAATTGCAGCGCCTGTTCACGCAAATGCCGCCTTTTCATGCGTTTTAAAATCATATTATCGCCGGATTGCAGGGATAAATGCAAATGCGGCATAAGGCGCTTTTCATATATCAGCAATTCCTGCAATTCTTCATCAATTTCAATAGAATCTATTGAAGACAGGCGCAGCCGCGCCAATTCAGGCACATTGCGCAAAATAGCGCCGACAAGCCGCCCCAGACGAATGCCGCCCGGCAAATCAGGGCCGTAACTGGTTAAATCTACCCCGGTCAATACGACTTCCCGGTGACCGCTGGCGCATAATTGTTTGATTTGCTCTACCACTGCTCCGGGCGGAACCGAGCGGGAAGGCCCGCGGCCATAAGGGATAATGCAAAAAGTGCAGCGATGATCGCAGCCATTTTGCACCTGAACAAAAGCGCGTGTCTTACCCTCAAGCAGGGCAATCATATGGGGAGCATTTTCCCGCACGTCCATAATATTGCCGACCCGCAATTTTTCTTGCCGGTTAACGCCGAAATCGGCAAATTGCCGGTAAGATTGGCGGTGCAATTTATCCTCATTGCCCAAAACCAGATCAACTTCCCCCATAGCGGCAAAGATTTCCGGCGTGGTCTGGGCGGCACAGCCGGTTACAATAATGCGCGCCCCGGGCCTATCACGCCGGGCCTTGCGAATAGCCTGTTTGGCCTGGCGCACGGCCTCAGCTGTTACAGCGCAAGTATTAAAAATAATATTGTCGCCGGCCTGAACCTCCAAGCCCGCTTCATCACTTTTGCGGCGGATAATTTCTGCTTCATGAGCATTAAGACGGCAGCCGAAACTGGTGATTATAGTCGCCATCAAGCTTTACCCTGTTGGCCTTGATTATGGCCGGCGCTACCGCTCTGACGGTGAAAAACGCCGTTCGGCAAGGTGATAAAGCCCGCATATTCATATTCTGTCGGCCCGGTCAGGCGGCACAGGTCGTCAGCCAGCCCGATAATAAGCGGGCCACCCGGCAGAGTGACTCTAATCTCTATTTCGTCCCGGTCGTGGCCGGATATATTTTGCCCCGCCAGACCGTGTCTCTGGGCGGTTTTATTTATCAGGCCGCGCCTTTGGGCGGCAATGGCAGTGGCACAGGCGGCGGTGCCGCAGGCTTGCGTCAAGCCGGCGCCTCTTTCCCAGACACGCAGGCTGATACAATCCGGCGCGGTTATTTGCGCCAGTGACACATTAACTCCTTCGGGAAATACCGGGCTTTTCTCCAGCATGGCGCCGAATTCGGCCAGAGGATAAGCCGCCAAAGGCTGCGGCGCTTTTGCCGGCAGAAAAAATACGGCATGAGGATTGCCGATAGATAAAACAGCAGCAGTCGGCGGAAACAGGGTGGTAAAAGCGGGTGGGTTGGCCGGCGGCACCCGCAAAGGAGTAAAGCCGGGCGCTGCTTTGCCCGGCGGCAATAAGGCCGCCAGCGGCACATAATTCATATCTTCCGGGGTGAAATTTATTGGTATTGCCGGCGGGTCAAAACGCGGTCTGCCCATAGTGACTGTAATTGCTCCGCTGCTGCGCCGCATTGCTGTGACCGGCCCGCCCGCTGTGGCAAAAGAAAATACCGCTTCGCTGCTTTTGTCATGCTGCCGCTGCCGGCGCCACAAATATTCGGCCAGGCAGCGCGTGCCATTACCGCAGGCCTTGGCTTTTGTGCCGTCACAATTCCATATTTCCACTTTATAAGCGGCATTTGGTGCCGCGCTTTCCCGGTTATAAAGCGCCATAAGCTGGTCAAAAGCAGTTGGCTGTTGCTGCGCCAGCAAACGGACAAGCTCAGGCGTAATTTTGTTTTTCTTCTGTCCTGATTTATTGTCTTCCCCGCGCATATCCATAATCAGGATAGCATTGCCTGAACCGTTCATTTTTGCTGCCGGGACAAAATCTTGCATAATTTTTTGTGCTCGCTTCAATTTTCGCCGTCCTCGTGCTTTTAGCGCAATTTCAGGCAAAATAGCAATAAAATCAGTAAAAAATAGTTTTATATAGGCGAAATTCGCGCAGTTTCATGCAAGAAGACTGGATTTTTGCGGAAAAGTCAGGCATATACGAAACAGAACAGGCTGGCGCGCTGTAACTTATAAAAAGCGTATTTGCGGCTGCTTTGATTTAAAGAATTTCTGCCTTTTGGGATTGAGAAAATAATGTCGCTTACCATAAAACCCTTCAATCGACCGGTTTTGCTCGCCTTCGGCCTGGCGGCAGCCGCTATTTTATCCGGCTGCGCTTCTGCCCGTTTTCATGACAGGCAGCAGCCGGCAACGCCGTCTCCGGCCGTTTCTGCGCCTTATGCGCAGGTCTCGCAAAGCGACTTGCCGCCGCCTGATGGCATGTCGGCCGGTGCGGCAGCCCCTGCCTTTCAATCCGCACCGGCGGAGGCGGTAGACTTGACCCCCGCCAGTATTGCCGGTGTATGGAAAGCTGATTTGGGCGGTATGGCCTGTCAGCTGGCCACGCCGCAAACCAAAGCGGGCAAAGGTTATCGCGCCGGCTCGCTGCATTGCCCCGCGGCCTTTGCCCAAATCGGCTCATGGAATATTAGCGGCAAGCAATTAGTCTTTTATGATAAAAACGGCAGGGATCTGGCTGTGCTTTATTCTACCGGTATCAACAGTTTTTCCGGCCGCACCAGTGCGGGTTTGCCCGTTTCCCTGAGCCGCTAATGGCGCGGGCTCAGATAGCCATTATCCATCAGGGAGTGCAGGGGTGACAGTGAATATGCGCTTGGCTTATAATGCGCTGGTGGCAAAGGGCAGTTTAACCACAGATGCGGCGCAGGCGGCAGTTATAGCAAAGCTCGACGAGCTTGCCGCTATTTTGCAGGAAAGGCAGCGACAAGCCGCAAAAGGCGGTTTGTTGCGCCGGCTCTGGCGCGGCGCGGCTCCTGATTATAGCGGAATAAAGAGCTTTTATCTTTACGGCCCGGTGGGGCGCGGCAAGACTATGATAATGGATTTGTTTTTTGCTGCCTTACCGCCAGGTGACAAAAAGCGCCTGCATTTTAATGATTTTATGAATAATGTGCAAAACCGTCTGGCTGCCTGTCGCGCTGCCGAACAGGCAGGCAAAATAAAACTGCCGCCGGCGGGGGCTATTATCCGGGTCGCTGAGGATTTGGCGCGGGAAGCGCATATTTTATGTTGTGACGAATTTTCAGTTACCGATATTGCTGATGCCATGATTTTGTCGCGTCTGTTCACCGCTTTATTTGCGCAAGGTGTGGTTTTGGTTGCAACCTCTAATGTTGCGCCGCAAAATCTTTATCAAAACGGCCTTAATCGCGCTTTGTTTTTACCTTTTATCAATGTGCTGCAGCAACAGGCAGAAATTTGCAATCTTGAAACGCCGACAGATTACCGGCGGGAAAAAGGCGCTATTGCGGCTGTTCCCGCCTTTCTTACGCCATGTGGTGCCAAAGCCAAGGCGCAGCTGGACAGATTCTGGCGTGGCCTGACCGGCCGTGACGGCGGCGAGCAGCAGGAAATTACTGTCAGTGGACATGAAATTATTGTCCCTTGCGCTGCGGCTATACAAAATGCCGTGCCGAAAAAGAGCGGGGCAGGCCGCATGGCGGCGCGTTTCGACTTTGCCGATATTTGCCGCCGCGATCTTGCCGCGGCTGATTATGCCGCTTTGGCCGAGCATTATGCCGTGTTTTGTGTAGAAAATGTGCCGTTTTTTGCTGAAGAAAACCGTAATGAGGCAAAACGGTTTATTTTGTTTATTGATATAATTTATGACCGGCATTTGCCGCTTTATCTTTCGGCAGCGGCTCCGGCCGACCGGCTTTATACCGGCACGGCAATGATAACAGAAAAATTTGAATTTGAGCGCACAGCTTCCCGCCTGGTTGAAATGCAAAGCGAGGCCTATGGTCGGGGGCAGACATAGGCTGCCTGCGGCGGCAGCAAATATCGGCCTGATTGGCGCCTGTGCCATAATTTTGCCCTAACTTGGGTCAAATCTGGCAGCTTGAGGCGTATTGTGACAGAATTTGCCGCCTCACCCGGGCGGGCATAAATGGTGCGGCTGTTGGCGCCGGGGCAGTTGCGGCTGCAGCACAATAGCCATAAAACAAGAGGAAAAATAATGCGCAAAAAAATAGCTCTTATCGGTTCCGGTATGATTGGCGGCACGCTTGCTCATTTAATCGGCCTGAAGGAATTGGGTGATGTCGTGCTGTTTGATATTGCTGAAGGTGTGCCGCAAGGCAAGGCGCTGGATATTGCCGAATCTACCCCGGTGAGCGGCGCGGATATTGTTTTTAAAGGGAGCAATGATTATGCCGCTATTGAAGGGGCGGATATTGTCATTGTAACTGCGGGCGTGCCGCGCAAGCCGGGCATGAGCCGCGATGATTTGCTGGAAATCAATTTGCGCGTCATGAAGCAGGTGGGGGCGGGTATTGGCAAATATGCCCCCAAAGCTTTGGTGATTTGTATCACTAATCCGCTTGATGCCATGGTTTGGGCTTTGCAGAAATTTTCCGGCCTGCCGCCGGAAAAAATTGTCGGTATGGCCGGGGTGTTGGATTCGGCGCGTTTCCGCTATTTTCTGGCTGAAGAATTTAAAGTTTCGGTAGAAGATGTGACCGCTTTTGTTCTGGGCGGCCATGGCGATTCCATGGTGCCGCTGGTGCGCTATTCTACCGTGGCGGGGGTGCCTTTGCCTGATTTGGTAGCAATGGGCTGGACAAGCAAAGCCAAATTGGCCGATATTATCCAGCGCACGCGTGACGGCGGGGCAGAAATTGTCGGCCTGCTAAAAACCGGCTCGGCTTTTTATGCGCCGGCTACGGCTGCTATTGCTATGGCGGAATCCTATTTGCACGATAAAAAGCGTGTTTTACCAATGGCAGCTCATTTAAATGGCCAGTTCGGTGTCAAAAATACCTATGTCGGTGTGCCGGTTGTGCTGGGCGCCAGGGGGGTGGAGCGTATTGTTGAAATTGAGCTGAACAAAGCAGAGCAGGAGGCATTTGACAAATCTGTTGCGGCTGTTAAAACGCTGTGCGAAGCCTGTATTGCCATTATGCCGGAATTGGGGCGGTAACGGTTTTTGCGCCAAAGATCCGGCGTGTTTTGCCCAAAATAAGCAGGCAGTGCCGGCAAATAAGCGGGGAGAGTTTGTCAAACTGCTCTTTCTTCCCGCAGGGGGGTAGTATATATGTCGCGGCGGTTTCGGCTGTTGATAGCGTAAACGGTAAAGGATAAAATTATGAATATCCATGAATATCAGGCCAAGCGGCTTTTGCATGAATATGGTGCCCCCATTGCCAATGGTGTTGCCGTTTATTCTGTTGAGCAGGCAGGAGAATGGGCAAAAAAATTGTCCGGCTCGCTTTATGTGGTGAAAAGCCAGATTCATGCCGGCGGCCGCGGCAAGGGCAAATTCAAGGAGCTGGGGGGAGAGGCTAAAGGCGGGGTGCGGCTGGCGCATTCGGTAGAGGAAGTTGTCGCCAATGTCGGTGAAATGCTGGGTAGGACACTGGTAACCAAGCAGACAGGCCCGCACGGCAAAAAGGTGAATCGCCTTTATATTGAAGAGGGTGCCGATATTGAGCGGGAGCTTTATCTCTCTTTGCTGGTAGATCGCAGCAAAAGCGAAATTGCTTTTATTGTCTCAACCGAAGGCGGCATGGATATTGAAACAGTAGCAGCCGAGACGCCGGAAAAAATTTTCACTCTGCCAATTGCTTATGATAAAGGTGTCACGGCAGCAGATATTGAAAAATTGAATAATGCGCTGAAACTGGAAGATAAAGCGCGCGAAGACGGCAAAAAGCTGTTTCTGCTTTTATATAAGGCTTTTACCGATAAAGATATGAGCCTGCTGGAGATCAATCCGTTAATTGTGATGAAAAACGGCCGTTTGCGGGTGCTGGATTGCAAAGCCTCTTTTGATAATAATGCGCTGTTCCGCCACCCGGATATATTGGAGCTGCGCGATGTGACAGAAGAAGATCCCAAGGAAATTGAGGCTTCCAAATATGGCCTGTCCTATATTGCGCTGGAAGGCAATATAGGCTGTATGGTCAATGGCGCCGGGCTGGCTATGGCGACTATGGATATTATCAAGCTTTATGGCGGCCGGCCGGCCAATTTTCTTGATGTCGGCGGCGGCGCCACTGAAGAAAAAGTAACGGCTGCTTTCAAAATTATTATGGCGGATCCGCATGTTGAGGGTATTTTGGTCAATATTTTCGGCGGCATTATGCGCTGCGATGTGATTGCTGCCGGTGTTGTCAATGCGGTGAAGGAAGTGGAGCTGAAAGTGCCGCTGGTCGTCCGCCTTGAAGGTACGAATGTCGATAAAGGGAAAGAAATTCTTGAAAGAAGCGGTTTGAATATTATTCCCGCCGATGATTTGGATCAGGCGGCGCAAAAAATTGCCGCCGCAGTGAAGGGAGCCTGAATTTATGGCTATTCTCGTTGATAAAAACACGAAAATTCTCGTGCAGGGGCTTACCGGTAAAACCGGCACTTTCCATACTGAGCAGGCGCTTGCTTATTTCGGCACGCAAATGGTCGGTGGGGTTCACCCGCAAAAAGGCGGTGAGACCTGGGGTTCAGTTGACGGCGATCATTTGCCGATTTTTGCCACAGTGACTGAGGGGCGGGAGCGCACAGGCGCTGATGCCAGCGTTATTTATGTGCCGCCTGCCGGTGCAGCCGCTGCTATTATTGAGGCGATTGAGGCGGAAATCGGCCTGATTATCTGCATTACTGAAGGGATTCCCGTGCTGGATATGGTGAAGGTGAAAGCGCGGCTGGCAAAATCCAAATCGCGCCTTATCGGCCCTAATTGCCCAGGCATTTTAACGCCGGAAGAATGCAAAATCGGCATTATGCCGGGTTCCATATTTAAAAGAGGCTCGGTCGGCATTGTTTCGCGTTCCGGCACTTTGACTTATGAAGCAGTATTCCAAACCAGCAATGAAGGTTTGGGGCAGACAACGGCGGTCGGTATTGGCGGTGATCCGGTCAAGGGCACAGAATTTATCGATGTGCTGGAAATGTTTTTGGCTGATAATGACACCAAATCTATTGTAATGATTGGAGAAATCGGCGGTTCGGCAGAAGAGGAGGCGGCGCAGTTTCTGGCTGATGAGGCCAAACGCGGCCGCAAAAAGCCGGTTGTCGGCTTTATTGCCGGACGTACCGCCCCTCCGGGGCGGACAATGGGGCATGCGGGCGCTGTTATTTCCGGCGGCCGCGGCGGGGCAGAGGATAAAATCACTGCTTTGGAAGCGGCTGGTATTCGCGTTTCGCCTTCGCCGGCAAAAATCGGCAAAACTTTGGCAGAAATTTTGCAAGGCGGATAACCGGCAAGTCGCCCTGTATTCAGGGCGGCTTTTTAATAATGATTATCTGCCGGCTGTTTGCAGCCGGAGCGGGACAGTCGAATTTGCGGGGCAAGACGGGGGAGATAAAGCGGTAAGCCGTTTACAAAAGGCGGCCTGTCGGCATAAACTGGATAATTTGTATTCAAGGAGACGGATTTAAAAATTCCGTAAGAAAAATGGCCAAACAGGAAGAAAATAATCTTTTCGCTCTTACTTCTTTTCTTTATGGCGGCAATGCTGATTATATTGAAGCGCTTTATGCTGCTTATGAGCAGAATCCTGAGGCCGTTGCCCCTGAATGGCGCGAATTTTTTGCCGGTTTGCATGATAATAAAAATGATGTGTTAAAAAATGCCGAAGGTGCTTCATGGCAGCGCCCGGCCTGGCCGCTCAAGGCCAATGATGAACTGATTGCCGCTCTGGACGGCAATTGGGCTGCTACAGCGCCGGAAGCGCCGGCAAAGAGCAAAGATAAAAACGCCGGCAAAATTGAGGCGGCGCCGGCAAATACGGCCAATGCCGAGCCGGAAGCGCAGGATTCTGTCCGCGCTTTGGCGCTTATCCACGCTTATCAGGCTTACGGCCATTTGCGAGCGCAGCTTGACCCGTTGCAATTTGCGCCCAGGCCGGAAGATTATCATTTGCTGTCGCCGGAGCATTATGGTTTTACCGCCGCCGATTATGACCGGCCGATTTTTATTGACGGCGCTTTGGGGTTGCAAACTGCCACTATCCGGCAATTATTGGAGATTTTGCCGCGCATTTATTGCTCAACTATCGGGGCGGAATTTATGCATATTACCGATCCGGAGCGCCGCGCCTGGATTGAGCAGAAATTCAGCCTTGCCGCCCGGCAGCAAGCTGTCTCGACTGAGGATAAAAAGCGCGCTTTGCAAAAACTGGTAGAGACAGAAGGTTTTGAAAAATTTCTGGATATTAAATATAAAGGCGCCAAACGCTTTGGCCTGGACGGTGGCGAAGCGCTGATTCCCGCTTTGGATAAATTGATTTGCCGCGGTGCTGATTTGGGGGTGAGCGGCTTTGTTTTCGGCATGGCGCATCGCGGCCGCCTGAATGTGCTGACACAGATTTTAGCCAAGGCGCATCGCGCTGTTTTTCATGAATTTAAGGGCGGTTCCTATAAGCCGGAGGATATTGCCGGTTCGGGCGATGTCAAATATCATCTGGGTACCTCGCATGATGGTGAGGCAGCCGGCCGGCCGGTTCATCTGTCACTGCTGCCCAATCCCTCTCATCTGGAAATTGTTGACCCGATTGTTTTGGGCAAAGCGCGGGCGCAGCAGGATATTATGGCCGGGCCGGGGCGCGATGATAATGTGCCGCTTGGCGAGCGTGACAAAATTATGTCTGTCCTTATTCACGGCGATGCTGCTTTTGCCGGCCAGGGTGTGGTGGCAGAAACTTTCAGCCTGTCGCGCCTGAAAGGCTATACAGTTGGCGGTTCGGTGCATTTTATTATCAATAATCAGATTGGTTTTACTACTGACCCGTCTTGCGCCCGCTCCAGCATTTATTGTTCGGATCTGGCCAAAATGATTGAGGCGCCGATTTTCCATGTTAATGGTGATGATACGGAGGCCATGCTCTATATTGCAGCGCTGGCTGCCGAATATCGGCATAAATTTCATCAGCCGGTGGTTATTGATATGGTCTGTTATCGCCGCTTCGGCCATAATGAGGGCGATGAACCAGCTTTCACCCAACCGCTAATGTATCAAAATATCCGTTCGCATAAGGGGATTTTGGAGCTTTATGGCGCCAAACTGGCGGCTGAGGGCGTGGTAAAACCTGAAGAAATAGCGGCGGCGCAAAAAGCGTTTCATGATAAAATGGAAACAGAATTTGCCACGGATTATCTGCCCAATAAAGCGGACTGGCTGGAAGGTTTGTGGGCTAATATGCGTGTCTCTGATACTAGCGAGGAGCAAAGCCACGTTGAGACCGGTGTGGCAGCGGCAGAATTGCGCCGTATTGGCGCGAAATTAAACGAAATTCCAGCCGGTTTTCATCTGCATCGCACCGTGCAGCGTTTTATTGATAATCGCAAAAAAATGCTGGAAACAGGTGAGGGGTTTGATTGGGCCATGGCTGAGGCTTTGGCTCTTGGTTCACTGGTGCTGGCAGGTAGCTCCATTCGCCTTTCAGGTGAAGATGTTGAACGCGGCACATTTTCGCAGCGGCATAGCGTGTTTTATGATCAGGAGACTGGGGCGCCTTATATTCCGCTCAATCATCTTGCCGATAATCAGGCTCTCTATGAGCCGATTAATTCACTGCTGTCGGAGGAGGCGGTGCTGGCCTATGAATATGGCTATTCGCTGGTTAATCCGAAAAGCCTGACCTTGTGGGAAGCGCAATTTGGCGATTTTGCCAATGGGGCGCAAACAGTGTTTGATCAGTTTATTGCGGCAGGTGAGCAAAAATGGCTGCGTATGTCCGGGCTGGTTTGCCTGTTGCCGCATGGTTTTGAGGGTCAGGGGCCGGAGCATTCTTCCGCCCGGCTGGAGCGTTTTCTGCAGCTTTGCGCTGAAGATAATATGCAAGTGGCCAATTGTACTACGCCGGCCAGTTATTTTCATATTTTGCGCCGCCAGATAGAGCGTGATTTTCGCAAACCTCTGATAATAATGACGCCGAAATCATTGCTGCGGCATAAACGGGCGGTCTCAAGCCTGGCTGATATAAGTGAGGGCACATATTTCCAGCCTGTGCTGGCCGATGATGCGGAAATTTTGGCCAATCAGCCGGTAAAACTGCAAAAAGACGGAAAAATCCGCCGCATTATTCTCTGCTCCGGTAAAGTCTATTATGATTTATATGAAGAGCGGGAAAGACGGGCGATTGACGATATTTATATTATACGGGTGGAGCAGCTTTATCCTTTCCCCGCTCAGGCTTTGGCCGGTTTATTGCAGCGCTTCAAACAGGCGGAAATTGTCTGGTGTCAGGAAGAGCCGAAAAATATGGGGGCCTGGAGCTTTATTGTGCCTTATGTGGAATGGGTGTTGCAGCATATTGAGGCGCAGGCCGTGCGGCCCTGTTATGTCGGGCGGCCTGCTGCTGCCTCTCCCGCTGCCGGGCTATTGAGAGATCATCAGGAGCAGCTTGCCGCCTTTTTGGCAGAAGCTTTCAGCGAGCAGAATTTTGAGGATTGAGGCCTTCGCCGCTATTGCGGTATTTGCCGCCGCCCGTGCTGGGCCTAGAAATGCCGTTTGGGAATTATGCAATTATAGGCGCAAGAGAGAAATGGAAGAGAATCATGACAATTGAAATTCGCGTTCCCACTTTAGGAGAATCGGTGACCGAGGCTACTATCGGCAAATGGCATAAGCAGCCGGGTGAGATTTTTGCCGCTGATGAGCCGCTGGTAGAGCTGGAAACTGATAAAGTAACCATTGATGTGCCGGCGCCTTCTGCCGGCACCTTAACGGAAATTCTGGTGAAAGAGGGTGAAACAGTAGAAGTGGGCGCTGTGCTCGGTTCAATGACGGCCGGGGCCGCACCGGCCGGCAAAATGGCGGCCGCGGATTCTGCTTCCGCACCGCAGGCAGGCGCTGCCGCACAGGCTGCGGTGCCCGCGCCGGATAATGCCGTTGCCATGCCGCCGGCGCCTTCTGCTGCCAAACTGATGGGAGAGAAGGGCATAGAGGCGGGTTCTGTTGCCGGCTCGGGCAAGCGCGGCCAAATTTTAAAGGGTGATGTTCTGGGGGCTCTTGCCGGTGCCGGCGCTGCTCCCCAAGCGGTTGCCGCGCCGCGCGCTGCCGTCTCAGCCAATGATAATGCGTGGGAAGAGCGCGTGCGTATGACCAAATTGCGCCAGACCATAGCTCGCCGTCTGAAAGATGCACAAAATACCGCCGCTATGTTGACCACTTTTAACGAAGTGGATATGAGCGCAGTCATGGAACTGCGCAAACGCTATCGCGATATTTTTGAAAAAAAGCATGGGGTAAAACTGGGTTTTATGGGCTTTTTTACCAAAGCTGTCTGCCATGCGCTGCGTGAAATCCCTGCTGTGAATGCCGAAATTGACGGCACGGATATTATCTACAAGAATTTTGCCCATATTGGCATTGCTGTCGGCACAGATAAAGGGCTGGTCGTGCCGGTTGTGCGCAATGCCGACCAAATGTCTATTGCCGAAATTGAAAAAGAAATCGGCCGGCTGGGGTTACTGGCGCGTCAGGGCAAGCTGGCTATGGCCGATATGCAGGGCGGAACTTTTACCATTACGAATGGCGGCATTTACGGCTCATTAATGTCAACGCCGATTTTAAATGCGCCGCAATCGGGTATTTTGGGCATGCATGCGATTAAAGAGCGCCCAATAGCCGTTGATGGTCAGGTGATTATTCGTCCGATGATGTATTTGGCGGTTTCTTATGATCACCGCATTGTTGATGGGCAAGAGGCGGTGACTTTCCTCGTTCGCATTAAAGAAAGCCTGGAAGATCCCGAGCGTCTGGTGCTGGATTTGTAGATTTTCGCTTTTCGCAGGCCGTAGGCGTCCATACGGCCTGTTTCCCGGTGCCGCATTTGAATATAGCCGGCAGATAGCGGTGAAGAGGTAAGAAAGCATATATGTCTTATAGCGCTGATTTCCTGCATCTCATTGCTGTTTATCTGCTGGTTCTGATTGCGCCCGGGCTGGATTTTGCAGTAGTGCTGCGTGAATCTCTGCTTTACGGCCGCGGTCACGGCCTGATGGCGGCTGTGGGCGTGATGAGCGCGGTGGCTATGCATTGCACTTATACAATTTTGGGGCTGGGGTTGATAATTGCCCAATCTTTACTGCTGTTCCAACTGATAAAATGGGCCGGCATTGCCTATTTGCTTTATATTGGCATAAAAGCCTTGGCAGCCAAAAGCGGCGGCACAGCCATAATACAGGAAACAGGAATTATGCCTGACTATTCGCGCCGGTTGCAGCAGGCCTTTATCGCCGGTTTTGTCTGCAATTTGTTTAATCCCAAATGTATTTTATTTTTTCTCTCGGTTTTTTCGGTGCTGATTGCCGCTGCTACGCCGATAGGCATAAAAGCATTGGACGCGCTGACCATGGTTTTATGCTGCGGCCTGTGGTTTGCCTGTGTGGCCTTTTTCCTCACTATGCCGAAAATTACCGCGATTTACCGCAGGCTGGGACTGTGGATTGACAAAATAACAGGGGCGGTTTTTGTTATGCTTGGTATCAGCCTGATATTCCAGAAAGCGCCGTCTTGAATTAAAGTGCGAACAAGGCCGACAAATATATAGTGAAAGGAAGATTTTATGACTTATGATGTAATTATTATCGGTTCAGGGCCGGGCGGTTATGTTTGCGCCATTAAAGCAGCGCAGCTGGGTTTGAAAACAGCTATTATTGAAAAACGCAACACATTTGGCGGCACCTGCCTTAATGTCGGCTGTATTCCTTCCAAAGCCTTGCTTTACGGCTCACAAATTTATGCTGAAGCCAGTCATGGTTTTGACGCTTTGGGGGTCAAATTAGGGGCAAAACCGCAGCTCGATTTACCGGCCATGATGCGGCATAAGCAAAATGTGATTGACGCCAATACCAATGGCGTGGCCTTTTTGCTAAAGAAAAATAAAATTGACAGTTTTATCGGCAGCGGCAAAATTATGCTGGCCGGCGCTGATGCTGTGAAAAGAGTGGAAGTTGCGGGTAAAGACAGCAAAACGCAAATAGTGGAAGGGCGCAATATTGTTATCGCCACCGGGTCTGATGTTGCACCTGTTCCCGGAGTGGAATTTGCTTTTGATGAAGAAAAAATTCTGTCTTCCACCGGCGCTCTGGGCCTGAAAAAAGTGCCGTCCAAAATGCTGGTGGTCGGCGCCGGCGTTATCGGCAGTGAGTTGGGCGCCGTATGGAGCCGCCTGGGCGCGCAAGTGACTATTATTGAATATTTGGACAAAGTACTGGGCGCTATGGACGGTGAAATTTCCAAACAATTCCAGAAAGCACAGGAAAAACAGGGTATTACTTATAAATTGGGGGCAAAGGTTACAAAAATTGCCAGGCAGGATAAAGGCGTGGTCGTGAGCTTTGAGCCGGCCAAAGGCGGGGCGAGCGAAATACTGGCAGCTGATATAGTGCTGATTGCTACCGGGCGGGTGCCTTATACACAAGGCCTGGGGCTGGCTGAAGCCGGGGTGAAACAAGATGCGCGCGGCCGGGTAGAGGTCAATGCCGGCTGGCAGAGCAATGTGCCGGGCATTTATGCGATTGGCGATGTGATTGCCGGGCCGATGCTGGCGCATAAGGCGGAAGATGAAGGCATAGCCGTGGCAGAAATTCTGGCCGGGCAAAAGGGGCATGTCACTTATGATGTTATTCCCGCTGTGGTTTATGCCGAGCCGGAGGCCGCCTCTGTCGGCAAAACAGAGGAAGAGCTGAAAGCAGCCGGCATTGCCTATAAAACCGGCAAATTTCCGTTTAGCGCTAATGGTCGCGCCCGCGCTATGCTGAAAAGTGAAGGCTTTGTCAAAATTCTGGCCTGCGCCAAGACGGATAAAGTGCTGGGCGGCCATATTCTGGGCTTTGGCGCCGGGGAAATGATTCATGAAATCGCCGTGTTGATGGAATTTGGCGGCGCTTCGGAAGATCTGGCGCGCACCTGCTTTGCCCACCCGACTATGTCGGAAGCCGTGCGGGAAGCCGCTCTCGCTACTTTCGCCAAACCCATTCATATGTAGAAATTTTCTCTCGCTTTGCTTTATTGCGGGTTCGCTCTGATAAAAATAGCAATGCGGCAGCCTTCCTGCCGCATTTTTTTGCCTTATATTTTTTATAAAATACTTGACAAGTTTTGTTTTTAGGGTAGCAACTTCTAAAAGTGATTCTTTTCGCTACATTATGGCAATTTAGGGAGCAGATCTATGACGGAGGAAAAGTCGCAAGATGCGCGCGCTGTTGCCAATTATGTGCTTGATGAGGCTCTTAAGCGCGATATTATCGATATAACGCCGATGAAATTGCTGAAGCTGGTTTTTTTGGCACATGGCTGGTCTTATGCCTTTGGCACTGTGCCGCTTGTGTCGCAACAGCCGCAAGCCTGGCAATATGGCCCGGTTTATCCTGAGATTTATGATGCGATACGCAAATATGGCAGCGCTATCGTGACAGGGCGCATTGAGAATGAAGAAACGGAGCTGCCTTATGAAGCCAATCTTTCTGCCGGGCAAATAGATGTCATAGATAAAGTGCTCAGAACCTATGGTAAAAGGGCGGCTTTTGATCTTTCTACTATTACCCATAGGAAAGACAGCCCATGGTATAAGGCTATGAATAGTTCGGGTGTTTACAGCATCATTCCGGCTGAAATCATGAAAGCCTATTATCAGAATTTGGCGCGAGAAAGGGGTCTTACTGATAAGTAGAGGGGTATGGAATTTTGACAGACAGCAATGATAATTCCCTAAGGGAGTCTGTGAGTGGTGATCAGAATGGAGATTTGCTAGCCAGGATAGAAAAACTGGAAACAGAGCAGCAGGAATTGCTGAAGGAAAGAGACGAGTTTAGAAAAAACTTTAATAGCGAAATTGCAGCGCATTTAAGCGCTTTCAGGAAATGGAGGGTGGTCTTGTTATGTTGTGCTATAGGCTATGGCGTCTTTATCAATCTGCTTCTTCTGTGCTTATGGTTTAGTAATATGCTGGTGCAAAAATTCGGCCCTTACGGTTTGGTGAGTTTTATTGTCGTAACGGTTTCTTCAAGTGTTTTATTATTGGGGAAGTGCCTTTCCGGCGCTTTCAGAACTTATGATGAAATGAGCAAGGATAGCGGTATCCCTTCCACCTTTAGGCCTATTGCCGAATCTCTGATAAAATTGAAGAAAGATTCCTGAAAAAACACTAGCCGCATTGCTTCCATTCTCTGCCAGGGGATTAGCCGGAAACGGGCAAGGGAAACAAGCTTTGATTTAGAGCGCACAGGGCAGCGGGGCAATTCTATCGGCTGGCGAGGCCCGGTTTGCTGGCCATGGTCTGGGCGAGGGAGAGGTAAATGCTTTCGGCCAGTTCTTGCGCAGCGCGTTTTTTAGCGTCTTCCTCTGCCTGTAAATTGGCGTATTCCTGCCGCGGCCGGTCAAAAGATGAGGTAACAGAGCGTTTGCGCCGCTGCACAATCACTTCTTTGCCTTTATCGCCCGGCTCTCTCAAAACATAATCAGCCGAGGCAATCACCGTGCCGGAGGAAGCGCGTCCTTCCCGCTCTGTATTATCACCTACATTGACCTGCACTGCCTGCTGCACAATATAGCCGGCATTCAGGCTCAGTTTATAGCGCGGTGAAGCCGGCTCGCCGGCGCCGCCCGCCAACAGATAAACCAGCCGGTTGCGGACAATCTGGCTAAAGCGATCCTGCGGCTCATCAATCGTGATAGAGGCCAGTTGAGCGCGCAGACCTTCCCGGTTTTCTACCCCGGCAAAATTACTGCCGCTCACCGCATTATCACCGTAAAGCGGCCGCATTGTGCAGCCTGCGGCAAAACACAGGCCCAAGCCCAGGCCAAAAGCAGTAATTCCCCTAATTTTGCTGTTTTTAAAAAACGACATTGATAATCCTTTGCGGCACAATAACCAGCTTTTTGGGTTTTTGCCCCTGTAACTGCGCCTGCACAAAATCCAGCGCTAACACGGCCTGCTCCACTGCCTCTTTTGCAGCAGTGCGCGGCAGGCAAATTTCGCCGCGCTTTTTCCCGTTAATCTGCACCGGCACTATAACATTATTATCACTTATAAGCGCAGGGTCAAATTGCGGCCAGGGGGAATTAGCCACTATTTTTTCGTGCCTGCTGCCTTGTTGCAACAGGGCAAAACACTCTTCTGCCAAATGCGGCGTAAAAGGCGCCACTATAAAAGCCAGAAATTCCAGTGCCTGCCGCAAGGCTGCCTTTACCTTATCGCTTTTGCTGTCTATAGCTTGCACTGCCGGCGCCAGCCGGTTGACATAATCATAAAGGCGGGCAATAGCGCGGTTAAAAGCCAGTTTTTCAATATCTTCCCCCACTTGCTTCACTATTCGATGCGCTGTTTTGGCAATATCCAGCGCTTCCACACCGTCTTGCTCGCTTGCTGTTCTGGCCGCTATGCCGCGCAAATGCGGCGCCGCCTCGGCCGCCAGGCGAAAAATGCGGCGAATAAAACGATTGGCGCCCTCAATCCCCGCAGCAGACCAAATAACATCACGCTCAGGCGGAGAATCGGAAAGCACAAATAAACGCGCCGTATCGGCGCCGTATTGCGCCAGAATAGTGTCTGGATCGACCGTATTCTTTTTTGATTTTGACATTTTTTCCACCGCGCCAATTTGCACTGGAGCTTTATCGGCAAGCGCATAAGCACGGCGTTCGCCGTCTTTTTCTTCTATGGTAATTTCCGCCGGAGAGAGCCAGCCGCCTTGCGCATTTTTATAGGTTTCATGCACCACCATGCCTTGGGTGAACAGACCGTTAAACGGCTCTGCCAGCCCGACATGGCCGGTTTTTTGCAAAGCACGGGTAAAAAAGCGGGCATAAAGCAAATGCAAAATCGCATGCTCAACCCCGCCAATATATTGGTCAACCGGCAGCCAATAATTTGCAGCGGCAGGCTCAGTTGGCTGTTCGGCTTCAGGGGCGGTAAAACGGATAAAATACCAGGAGGAATCAACAAATGTATCCATAGTATCGGTTTCGCGCCACGCCGGCTTGCCGCAATGCGGGCAGGGGACATTTTGCCAGGCCGTATCGCGCGCCAGCGGATTGCCCGGCTGGGCGAAGCTCACCGCTTCCGGCAGCCTGACCGGCAAAGCGCTTTTCGGCACTGGCACAATGCCGCAGGATTCGCAGTGAATCATCGGAATCGGGCAGCCCCAATAACGCTGGCGGGAAATGCCCCAATCGCGCAGGCGATATTGTGTTTGCCGCTTGGCCTGCGGCTTGCCGGACAAAAGCTGCGCGGTTAAATGCCGGGCTACTTCGTTAAAGGCTTCTTGCGGCGTCAGCCCGTCAAGAAAGGCAGAATTTATCAGTCTGCCGCCTTCCGTTTCCGTATAGGCCTGACCGTCTAAGCGGAAAGTTGCGGCTGTCTCTCCCGCCGGGGCGACAACCGGCACAATCGGCAAATTATATTTTTGCGCAAAGTCAAAATCGCGCTTATCATGCGCCGGGCAGCCAAAAACCGCGCCGGTGCCGTAATCCATCAGCACAAAATTGGCAATATAAATGGGGATTTTGCGGCTATTATCAAATGGATGCAGGGCAAAGAGTCCGGTATTGAAGCTTTTTTTCTCTGCCGTTTCCAACGCTGCCAGCGCTGTGCCCTGCCGGCGGCATTCCTCGGTAAAAACCGCTGCTTGCGGGTCATGCTGCGCCAGTTTTTTCGCCAATATGTGGTCGGCGGCAAGAGCAATAAAGCTGGCGCCAAATATTGTATCCGGCCGGGTGGTATAAATGGCGACTTCTTTTATCCCGGTTGCTTTGCCGGTTGGCGCCTGCGGCGCCAAGGCCCAGCGGATTGTCAGCCCTTGGCTTTTGCCAATCCAGTTGCGCTGCATTAGACGCACTTTTTCCGGCCAGTTTTTCAGCCTGTCCAGCCCATTCAGCAAGTCTTCGGCATAATCGGTAATTTTAAAAAACCATTGTGTCAGCGCCCGGCTTTCTACCACGGCGCCGGAGCGCCAGCCGCGCCCTTCCACCACCTGCTCATTGGCCAACACAGTGCAATCTACCGGATCCCAATTTACCTTGGATTTTTTGCGGTAAACCAGGCCGGCCGCATACATATCAAGAAACAGCATTTGCTGGCGGTGATAATAGCTCTCGTCACAAGTGGCAAATTCGCGCGACCAGTCAAGCGACAGCCCCAGTGCCTTTAATTGCTCGCGCATAGCAGCAATATTGGCATAAGTCCAGGCGCGCGGCTCGGTATTATTTTGCATGGCGGCATTTTCCGCCGGCATACCAAAAGCGTCCCAGCCCATTGGGTGCAGCACATTATAGCCGCGCGCCCGCTTATAGCGCGCCAGCACATCGCCCATAGCATAATTGCGCACATGCCCCATGTGAATCCGCCCGGAAGGATAGGGGAACATTTCCAGAACATAATATTTCGGCTTGGGCGAGGCATTTTCTGCCGCAAAATTTTGCTCTTTATCCCAGCGCGCCTGCCATTTATGCTCAATAGAAAGCGGATTATAAACAGGCGGAATGTAGTCTTTTGCGGTCATTGGGCCGGTTTTCATCTTTTTTGCGCATTTGGGCATCTTGCCCTTGCCGTGAAAGCAAATTAAAACACTTTTTGGCGCAGTGTAAAGTATTTTATCAGCCTGCGCCCGGCAGAAGTGAGAAATGACAGCCAAAATGCCGCTTGCAGATAAAATTTGCAGCAAAAGCAGGAATGAGGGAACAGAAGCAATGACAGCAATAGCGGATAACAGGCAGTATATTCTGGCCAAAATAGCCAAAGCCGCTCTTGCTGCCGGCCGCAAGGCAGAGGATATTGCCCTGTTGGCGGTGGCCAAAACTTTTCCGCCGGCGGCCATACTGCCTTTGCTCGCCGCCGGCCAGCGCGCTTTTGGTGAAAACCGGGTGCAGGAGGCCAAGGCCAAATGGCCGGCTTTGCGCGCGCAATTTCCTGATATTGAGCTGCATCTTATCGGCCCGCTGCAATCCAATAAAGCGGCTGAGGCAGTGGCATTGTTTGAGGTGATAGAATCGGTAGATCGGGATAAAATTGCCCGCATATTGGCAGAAGAATGCCGTAAGCAGGGGCGCAGGCTGCAATTTTATGTGGAAGTGAATATTGGCAATGAGCCGCAAAAAGCCGGAATAATGCCGCCGCAAACAGTGGAATTTGTCACCCATTGCCGTGCCGCCTATGGGCTTGATATTATCGGCCTGATGTGTGTTCCGCCAATGGGAGAAAATGCCGGGCCGTATTTTGCCCTTCTGGAGCGGCTGGCGCAGCAGGCTGGGGTGAAAAAGCTCTCTCAGGGCATGTCGCAGGATTATGAAACGGCGATTGCCTTTGGCGCAACACAAGTGCGGCTCGGTTCGGCCTTGTTTGGCACGCGGCCGCCGGTTGAGACAAAATTATGAAAATATTTCCGGGCAAAATCTGCCGCCATTGGGCCGATGCGGTGCCTGCCGGCGGCCATAATTGCAACAAATTTGGGGAAGAAAGAGAGGATTATGCCTAATAAAGCCGAAAAAACAGCAAAAACCGTGCTGGTCATTTCCAGTCAGGTGATTCGCGGTGCAGTGGGCAATCGTGTCAATATTTATGTGCTGGAGCAATTGGGCTTTAGCGTTTGGGCTATGCCGACAACTATTATGCCGTGGCAGCCGCGCCAGGGCAACGCGCATAAATTGGCCGTGGCAGCGGCAGATTTTGCGGCCTGGGCAGCAAATATTGCCGCTTCACCCAAGGCTTTGGAAATTGACGCTGTCATAAGCGGTTATTTTGTTGCGCCTGAGCAAGTGGAAATTGCTGCTGATTTGATTAAAAAGCTGAAGCAAAAACGGCCTGATTGCCTGTTTTTGTGTGATCCGATTATGGGCAATGAAAACGGCCCTTATGTGCTGCAATCAGTAATGCAGATGGTGGGAGAAAAACTGGTGCCAATGGCCGATTTGGTCAAGCCGAATCGCAATGAGCTGGAATGGCTGTGCGACCAGCAATTTCACGATAATGCTGCAATGATAGCGACAATAAAAGCGCGCTTTAACCGGCCGTTTTTTGTTTCTTCCGCTTTTCCAATAAGGTCGGAAGCCATGGGTAATCTTTATTATGACGGTAAGGAAATATGGCTGGCTGAGCACCCTGCTTTTACCACAGAGCTTAACGGTTTTGGCGATATTATTGCTTCGCTGTTTTTATTCCATTATTTGCGCGGGGCGAAGGCGCAGGAGCTGGTGCAAAAGACCTGTTCTGCTGTTTATGCCTGTCTGTCATGGACATTGCAATGCGGTGCCGATGAGCTGGCCCTGGCCTCTGCCCCGTTTGACTGGGCGGCACCGCCGGAAAAGGTAAAACTCACCAGACTTGTCTGAGGTAACAGCAAAGTAAAAGATTTTCCGCAACAGGCCTTTGTGGCCGAGGGCTATTATCGGGCATTTTATCAAGACAGGCAGGTTTTTATGCGAGAATTTCCGCAGGTTTTGTTACAGGGTTATCGGGATTTTCTGGCAGATTTTGCCGCCAAGCCGCAATTTTATCGCCGCCTGGCAGAAGAGGGGCAAAAGCCGGAAATTATGATAATCGGTTGTTGTGATTCCCGCGCCGCGCCGGAAATTATTTTTAATATGGGGCCGGGCGATATATTTGTAACCCGCAATATTGCCAATCAAGTGCCGCCTTACCAGCCGGACGGCCATTTTCACGCGACTTCGGCGGCATTGGAATATGCGGTTAAGAGTTTGCAGGTCAAGCATATTATTGTGTTGGGGCATGGCCGTTGCGGCGGTATTCAGGCCGCTCTGGAAGGAGCCGCCGGGAGCGAGATAATTGCGCCAGGCAGCGGCCGACAGGAGCCGTGTTCCTGCACCGCTCTGGGCCGTTTTGCTGCCGGAGCAGACAGACTGTCAGCCAGTGAGACGGCGCTGCAATATGATTTTATCGGCGATTGGATGCAATTATTGAAACCGGCCGTAGAGGCGGTGGCAGCCAATGCTTTAATGACGCAATATGAACGGCAGCAAGAGCTGGAGCGCATTTCTCTGCGTTTTTCTATTAAAAATTTGCGCAGCTTTCCATGGATTAAGGCAGCAGAAGAACAAGGTGCACTGGCACTGCATGCGGCCTGGTTTGACATTGCTTCGGCCGAATTATGGCTGCTGGACGAGGAAAAGGGTGCCTTCGCCCTGTTGCCGCTGGTTGAAAGCACAGAGCAAGCGAAGTAGATTTACCTGCCAAATTCTGGCGGGCGCACTCAGACGCGCTTATGCGTTATTTTATAAACGGCGCTTTTATCGCGCCGGCCAACAGCAATGACAAGGACAGTCACTCTTTTATCTTCAATTTCATAAACAAAGCGATAACCGGCATTGCGCAGTTTGATTATAGCAATTCACAAAATCCGCACTGGAAAGCCTCGCTGCCGGAATATGTGGGTTTTGCCGGCGCCTCGTCAGGGCCTTTTTAAAATATCCACGAATATTAGAGGGAAGCTTTTGCCATTCCTTTAGTGCTTCCTGTTTAAACTCCAGCTCATAAGTCATCAATAGAGACTTTTACCGAGAGTTGTATCCGCCTTTTTTATCGCTTTGCCAAGTTGCATATCATCAAGCTGCTCCAGCATATTTTCAAATAATTCTAAAGGAACAGCATAAAAAAACGGGCTTGTTGCAGCTCAAAATGGCAACAACTTCACCTTTTTCCGTAATTTTTTGGATTGTTTCGCAAATCAGAAAGATGTGCACTTTTTTCCGTTAAAATATAATTAATCATTGGTATATATCCCCTTGGCAACAGGAAGACGGGCTGTAAATTTTATACGATAACGCATTATATAATACAAATTGATATAATGCAGAAAATTTGCGGGCCAGAATTGCCCTATAAATACCGTCTATCCCTCTTTATCTGCCACGCCGGGATTATCAACATTGACATAGGCCGGATTTTTTGTTTTTGCCGCCTGTTTTGTACCTGCCTGTGCTGTTGGCCCGGTTCGCGCTACGCCGCGCGCCGCTTCTTCAATATCAGGCAGTGATTGTTTGTTTTTGTTGCCTGGTGTTTTTTCGATTGTGTCTGCGGCTGTTGCAGCCGGTTTTGCCGGTTGCGGCTGCAAAAAAACTTGCACATCTGCCGCTGCGACAACCGAAACCGGCATCGGGCTTTGCCATTGACAGACGCCAAGCCGGCGGCTTATCGGCGCCAAAGCCTGCCAATGCGCCAGTTTTTGCCCATCGGCACACCAGGCTTTCTCGAGTGGAGCTGTCAGCGCTTTGGCCAAAAATTGTCGGCTTTGCTCGGCATTATTATGCTTTTGCGCCAGTCTGGCCAGTAAAATAAAGCCTTGCCGGCTTGGTTCTTGCGCCATTGCTTTATCGATCTGTTCGCGCGCCAAAATATCATCGCCGGCGGCAATGGCAGCCCGCGCTACCAGCATATGCGCCACCGCATTTTCAGCCGTCATTGCCGTCAGATTTTGCGCGCGCTCCAGCCTTTTGGCGGGGCTGTCGATAAGACCGCCGGCTTTAATATAGACACGCCCCAAATCCGGGTGGGGCGCTTGTCGCCATTGTGTTTGCAGCAATTTCTCTGCTTTGCGCCATTCATGCAGCTGAAACAGAATTTGTGCCGCCAGCGTAATTGCGGGGACAAAAGCCGGGCAGATTTTAACGGCTGTCAAGGCAATTTGCCGCGCCTGATGCGGGTGATAGGGGAATAAAGCGCGCGCCTGCCCGCAGTATAAAACCTGCCTGTAATAGTCCAATATGTCTTGCAAGTGCCCTGATTTGTTTTTTTTGGCCGGTTTTTGCCAGGCTTTGGCAAAATTTTCATAAAGCTCCAACGCTTTATCCCAGGCACCGGCCTCAATCTCAGCTGTAATAGCAGCCATGCTTGCCCAGATAAGAGCAGGGTTTTCCGCTGCTGCCGCTGCTGCCAAAGAGGCTGCCCGGACATTGTCGCCTGCCGCTTGTAACTGGCGGTAAAGAGCTGTCAGCGCCGGCAGCCGCATGGCAAAGCCGGTATTAAAGCCGGCGCCCGGCCTGCTGTAGGCCCGCAGCATTGCCAAATATTCGGCACTGCTTTTATTTGGCTTGGCTGCTGCTTGCTCATGAGTTTGCGGATTCAGGCTTTGCCGCATATGTTCGGCACAGGTGAAAAACGGTTTTTGCGTCTGTCGCAAATCCTCTATCTGCGCCAATAGCAGCGCTGTGAGCGGCTCTTTATCCGCCGGCAGGGCAGATTGCGCCTGTATTGCCAATGTTTGCGCCTTTGCCGTGTCGCCGGTAAAGGCCGCCAGCAACCCGGCCGATAAAGCTTGATGTGCCTGTGCCTTTTTATGCCGCCGCAGAATTGACGGCCAGAAAAACGGTGCTGTCAATATTTTCAGCACCAGCAAAGCCAGCCATAAAACAAAAAAACCGGCCAGAAAAATTGCCAGAGCCGCTGCCGGTGTCAGCGTAATGCGCCAATGCGGCAGGGATAAAACAATTTCGGCCGGGTAATCGGCAAGAAAAGCAAAACCTGCCCCGATAAGGAGAATTGATAAAACAGCAATCGCAATACGGAACATGGCCTTTTCCATCAAGCTATTATGGGGTGTGCGGCTTTGTCTCTTCACCTGATTTTGTCATAAGACCGCCGCCGCCGCCGCTATCCGGATTTGCGGCCAAGCGGTCGGGAGAAAAGACAGCCTGCGCGACCTGGCGAAAAAAAGCATTTGCCGCCAGCCGTAAGCGGATAATATCCATATAAGGCTTTGCTGCCGCCTGTGCCGGCGGCGGCAAAGCGGCAGCTTCAAGCAGTGCTGTTTTATAATCGCCCTCAGTCAAAGCTGTCTCCATACGCGCCAGCACGGCACCGGCCGCCGAACCGCTTATTTTGCCCTGCGGCCTGACAGTAATCCACCGAGCCAGCCGGTTTTGCCAGTTTTGCGGCAAATTGCCGCTTTGTTCCTCATCTGCTCCCTGTGCTGCCAGCCTGTCGACCAATAGGGTAAAATTGCGCGCCAGCACGGCTTTATTCGGCAGGCCGCCTGCCTGATAGCGCGCTAAAGCCTCCCCTATAGTTGGATATTGGGCTGGTTGCCTTGCCGCTTGCCCAGGCTCCTGTTTCAGCGTCTTTGGCTGCCGGTTTCCCTGTTTTTGCTCAGGCTCTGACGGCATAAAGGCAGCCGCCGGGGCGTTTAAAGCCTGTGGCAAAGCAGCGCCGAAAACCTGCAATTCGGCACTATAGGGTGCGTCGCTGTCAAAAGCGGTTTGCAGGTTTTGCAAGGCCAGTAATTGCGCAGCGCCATTTTGCGCCTGTCGCTGTTTTTCATAAAGCAGCGCCACTTCTTCACGCAGAGCATTGGTCTTGAATAAAATTTCCTGATTGCGGCGCTGAGTGGCGATAATTGCATCTTTTAAAGCGGCCAGTGCTCGATTATTGGCCGCCTGTTCGCGCGCCTGCTTTGCCAACCGATGATTAAATTCGGCTATTTCGGCCGCAGTAATCGGCGGTTCACCGCTGTTTTGCGGCCGATTTTGCTGCATTTGCGCCGCTTTATGCGCTATATTCTGCAAAATTTGCGCTGCCTGAGCGGTTTGTTCATCAAGCTGCTGCGCTTTTTGGGCAAATAAAGCCTGTATCTCTGCTGCTGCCTGCCTTTCCGCCTTAGCGGCAATAATTGGCGCAGCCGGCGGCAGTGACTGAGCGCTGCCTGGGTAAAAACCTGCCTGCTGCAGCGCTATATTGCCCAAAAGGGCAATAATGGCGCTGCTTAACCCCGCGACAAAAAGCGGCAGCAGGAAAAAGCTGCGTTGCTTGTGCCTGGGCACGGCGGCTGCCGGCGCTGCTGTTTGCAATGATTTGGCGGCCGGCGGGAGGGTAAAAGCGGGTTTTGTCGCTTTTGCTGTTTTTGCCGCAGCAAAATCGCCCACAGGCTCAGCTTCAGGCAAAATTTTGGCAGCATTGCCGCTATTCGGCATAATTTCCGGCGACATTTTGGCTAATATTCCCCGTGTTTTTGCGCTTTCAGGCCGCAGCATACAGCTTTTTTCTGAATAAAAAAAACTTATTGGGCGGTAATCTGCTTTAAGCTTTAGCGCAGATAGGCTGGTGAGGCAAGTCATTGTTCAGGTGCGGCAGACTGTGGGCGGCAGTAAAGCGAGCAATGCCGCCTGAGTCGGCCTGGGCGCAATAAAGGCCTGCCGGCGGCCGGCGGCCGGCAAGGCGGCAGCAATACGGGGAGAAAGGCACAAAATTTTTGTCTCAGGAGTGATATGTGACTGCAAAAGCGGCAAATGGGCGGCGTTTAAGGCAGAATATAGCAGCACATAATCCAGCTTTGGCGGCAAAGCCGCCAATTCCGCCTTTGTCGGGCTTTGCCCTATAGTATCGTAAGTGCATATTATGTGATGAGCAATATGCTCTGTTACCAGAAAATCTTCAATAACAGGGCGGCGCGGCTGCCCGGCCAGATAAAGCCATTGCCCGCTTTTAGCTGCCGGCCGGCCGGCCTGTTGCAGAAAACGGCATAAATCTTCGGCATTTTCGGCGCTATAGGCAATATTGGCAAAGCCTTTTGCCCGGGCTGCCCGCGCGGTTTTGCTGCCGACACAATAAACCGGCACGGTCATGAACGCGGCGGGCACTGGCGGCATTGCCAAAAAGGCATTGGCGCTGCCGGCCAGTAAAGCGGCATAGGACAGTTGCGGCCATTGCCATGGCCGTATCTCTATGCGGCTAAGCGGTAAAATAAACGGCGCAAAACCCCGCCGGCGCAGTTTTTCTGCCACCGGCAGGGCTACTGCCAGTGGCCGGATAATCAACACCGAAACTGCGGCAGAAAAGCAGTTTTTTGCCGGCGCCGCTCCGGCAGAGGCGGGGGGAAAGGCAGAAGAAAGCATGATATTATTCTGCCTGGCTCCAATCGGCAAAAAAGCCGGCTCCTGCCCGCGCTTTCAGCTCTGCTGCTGCCTGTTGGCCTAAGAATATGGCTTCCTCTATTGCGCCGGTTATGCGGATTTCGTGGAATATTGCGCCGTCTGGCGCCAGAATTATGCCATGAATATGCAATTTTTCCCCGTCTAATTGCGCATAAGCACCCAGCGGAGTGCGGCATGAGCCGTCTAACGCCGCCATAAAGCTGCGCTCGCAGGCTGTTTCAATACAGGTTTTGCGGTCATTAAGCGGGGCCAGCAGGGCGTCTACCCGCTTATCGTTTTGGCGGCTTTCAACAGCAATAACGCCTTGCCCGGGGGCGGGGACAAAGCGGTCAAGCGGCAAAATTTCAGTGGCCTCTGCCGCCAGGCCGAGGCGTTTTAATCCGGCATAGGCCAAAAATATGCCGTCTATTCCCGCTTTCATCAATTTTTCCAGCCGGGTTTGCACATTGCCGCGCAGTAGCACAATCTGCAAATCCGGCCGCAGGCGGCCAAGCTGCGCCCGGCGGCGGATAGAGGAAGTGCCGATTTTTGCCGCTGCCGGCAAATCTGCCAGTTTTGTGACTATGCGGCCGATAAAAGCATCACGCGGGTCTTCTCGCGGCAAGAAAACAGATAAATGCAGGCCTTGCGGCAGCACAGCCGGCATATCCTTGGCCGAGTGAACGGCAATATCAATGCGTCCGGCGGCAAGAGCGGCCTCAATTTCCTGCGTAAACAGGCCTTTGCCGCCAATAAGCTCAAGCGGCTGGTCGGCCAGCCGGTCTCCTTGGGTAGAGATGGGGATAATTTCGATATTTTGCGGCGGCAGGCCATGGCTGTGCAGCAAAGCCGTGCGCACAGATTGTGCCTGTGCCAGCGCCAGTGCGCTACCGCGAGTGCCGATTTTTAAACTGGCTGTCTGCATGGACTTAATCCGTAATACGGCTTATATAAGGAACAACCGGCCGGCCGATTGTGCCCGCGACTTGCATGTTTTTGGGCCGATAGGGCGATAATGGGCGAAATACTGCCATAGTAAGAGAGCACCTGCCCGGCGTCAAGCCCGGCGGCAGAGCAAGAATCAAGAAGATGAGCTTGTGAAAGTTTTAGGCATAAAGATCGGTTGTGATGAGACGGCCACAGCTGTTCAGCAAAATTTGCAGAGTTTTGCGGCGGGAACAGCGATAATAATAAAGGCGGCGGGCGGGTAGAGGCAGGCAGTATGAGAGTTTTAGGCATAGAGACCAGCTGCGATGAGACGGCCACAGCTGTTCAGCAAAACTTGCAGAGTTTTGCGGCGGGAACAGCGATAATAATAAAGGCGGCGGGCGGGTAGAGGTAGGCAGTATGAGAGTTTTAGGCATAGAGACCAGCTGCGATGAGACGGCCGCCGCCATTATTGAGCGGCGTCCTGACGGCACGGGCAGAATTCTGGCCAATATTGTGCGCAGCCAGCTGGCCGAGCATGCTGCTTATGGTGGTGTTGTGCCGGAAATTGCCGCTCGCGCTCATGTCGAATTGCTGGATAATTTAATTGTCCAGGCGCTGGCGGCGGCAAATATGCGCCTTGCCGATAGTGATGCAATAGCGGCAACGGCCGGGCCGGGACTGATTGGCGGCCTGCTGGTGGGGCTGACCACTGCCAAAACTCTGGCATTGGCGGCGGCCAAGCCGTTTTTGCCGATTAACCATTTGGAAGGCCATGCCTTAACGGCAAGGTTGACAGATAATGTTGCTTTTCCTTATTTATTGCTGCTGGTTTCCGGCGGGCATACGCAAATTGTGCTGGTAAAAGGGCTGGGGCAATATCAGAGGCTGGGCACGAGTCTGGACGATGCGCTGGGCGAAAGTTTTGACAAAATAGCACGGCTTTTGGGGCTGCCTTATCCCGGCGGCCCGGCGGTGGAACAGGCGGCCAAAAAGGGTCGGGCCGAAAAATTGGTGCTGCCGCGACCGCTGAAAGGTGAGCCGGGGTGCGATTTTTCTTTTTCCGGACTGAAAACAGCCGTGCGCCGTGCCGCGCTGCTCTCTATGGAAGATAATGGCCGGGCAAGCTTGGTTGGCGGTGCCCCGCAAGATAAGATCGACGGCGAGCGCGCGCGAGCAACCGAAGGGGCACGGAACGAGCAAACCGAAGGGGTGCGCGCAAGCATGCAAAACAGGCATGGCGAAGCCGGCGGCGCTTTGCCGGCCGGGATATCCGGCGGCTCTATGGAAAAGGGCAAATCCGGGCAAGCAATGGCTGCCGGTGAGCGGCCTGCTTTAGATGAACAGCAAATCGCCGATATATGTGCCGCCTTTCAGGCAGCGATTATTGAGACTATTCTTGACCGGCTGCATAATGCTTTTGCTCTTTATCGCCGGCTTGTGCCGGCAAAAGCGGGGCGCCAGCCGGTTTTGGTGGCAGCAGGCGGTGTTGCTGCCAATGGTGCCTTGCGCTGCGCCTTGCAGGATTTATGCGCCGCGCAGGATTTTGCCTTTGTGGCGCCGCCTTTGGCGCTGTGCTCAGATAATGCGGCAATGATAGCCTGGGCCGGGGCAGAGCATTTGGCAGCTCAGGGTGGTAGGGCCAAGCCGGCGGCCGGCGGCCGGGCGGGCGCGGCTATGATAAACGGGCTGGATTTTGCTGCCAGAGCGCGCTGGCCGCTGGATATGTCTGCCCCGGCCAAAATCGGCTCCGGCCGCAAGGGAGCCAAAGCATGACAGAAAACAGGCAAAGCCGCGGTTCCAAATCGGCCGCCTTATGGCCCGAAATTGCCGTTTTGGGCGGCGGCGCCTGGGGCACGGCGCTGGCGGCCATGCTGGCGGGCAAGCGCGCGGCAGTAGCGGTTAATAATGCGCCTTTACCGCCTGTAACTCTATATTGCCGCCGGGCAGAACAGGCGCAAGAGCTGAATATTGCCCGGCAAAACCGCGCTTTTTTGCCGGATATTGTTTTGCCGGCCGGCATAAAGGCGGTGGCAGCGCCGGCGGCCTTGATAAAGGCGGAAATTATCCTTGCCGCTTTGCCGGCGCAGGCCATGCGCGCCGGTTTGCAGGCAGTGCAGGCGCATATTGCGCCGCAGGCAAAGCTGATTTTATGTAGCAAAGGCATAGAGCGCGGCAGCGGCAAATTTATGGCGCAAGTGGCGCGCGATATTTTGCCGCAGCAGGCACTAGCCATATTATCGGGGCCGTCTTTTGCTGTCGATGTGGCACGCGGCCTGCCCACGGCGGTGACATTGGCGGCAGAGACAGCGGTCATGGCGCAGGATCTGGCTGCCCATATTTCTTCTCCGGTTTTTCGCTGTTATGCTTCTACTGATGTTATTGGGGTGGAAATTGGCGGCGCGCTGAAAAATGTGCTGGCTCTGGCTGCCGGCATGGCAGCCGGCCGCGGCTTGGGCGCCAGTGCTCAGGCAGCGCTTATTACCCGCGGTTTTGCCGAATTGCGCCGTTTGGGGCGCGCTTTTGGCGGCAGAGAAGAAACTATGGCCGGGCTGGCCGTTTTGGGAGATCTGGTTTTAACCTGTTCTTCACTGCAATCGCGCAATTATGCTTATGGTGCGGCCTTGGCCAGAGGGGAAGATGTAACCGGCCGGCCTTTGGCCGAAGGCGTGGCGACAGCGCCGGTGGCGGCAGCTTTATGCCGTAAGCACAGGCTGGAAGCGCCGCTAATATTTATGGTAGCAGCACTGCTGGCGGGTGAAACGACTATTGAGGCAGCGGTGCGGCAGTTTTTTGCCCGGCCGCTGAAATTTGAAGACTAGCTGCGCCGGTTTCTTTTGGTGCCGTGAAGCAAAGCAAGGCTTTTATCGCGGGCGGAAAATATAAAAGAAAGGGTAGACTATGCTTTATATTATAGCCTGTTATGACAAGCCGGGGGTTCTGCCGCTACGGCAGCAGCACCGCGCGGCGCATTTGGCCTATTGGCAGAATTTTGCCAAAGCCGTGCGTTTTGGCGGCCCTTTTCTTGATGAAAAAGGTGCCATGTGCGGCTCTATGCTGGCACTGGAGGCTGAAACTTACGCCGAAGCACGGCAGGCGGCAGAAAACGACCCTTATAATAAAGCCGGTATTTTTACTGCTATAGAGGTGCGTGCCTGGCAATGGGCGCTGAATGCGCCTGAAGGCTGACTGGCGGTAAATACTGGAAAATGGCGCTAATGGCTTTGGCCGGCCGGTTTGGTGACATTGGGGTTGCAAGGAGTGTGGTAATGGCCTATTGGCTGTTTAAATCTGAACCGAAAACATGGTCATGGCAGCAGCAAAAGAGCCGCGGTGCCGCCGGTGAGCCGTGGGACGGGGTGCGCAATTATCAGGCGCGCAATAATATGCGCGCCATGCAGCTTGGCGATAAAGGCTTTTTCTATCACTCCAATGAAGGATTGGAGATTGTCGGTATTGTCGAAATATGCCGCCTGGCACATCAGGACGAAACGACTGCAGATGAGCGCTGGCAATGTGTGGATATTCGTGCGCTGCGGGATATGCCGCGGCCGGTTTCGCTGCGCGCAGTTAAAGAAAATCCGGCTTTGGCGGAAATGGCGCTGGTAAAATTCATGCGCCTTTCTGTCCAGCCGGTGCGGGAGCAGGAATGGCAGGAAATATGCCATATGGGCGGCCTGCTTTGAGCGACAGGTGCCGCGCCTGCGGCGAGGCGCTTTACTACCAAAATGGCGAGCTGCTTTCAGCCAAGAATGATAATTTCCGTTCCCCGATGGAGAAAAAGCATGAGCCGGCGCATAGCATGCAGCGGCAAGGCATTGCAGCCGCAGCAGCTCATTCGCCAAAACCGGCAGCGGCTTTAAAGCCTGTCTCTGGCGGCAAAGTGGTTTTGGCATAAGAATAGCGACAGGGATAAGACAGCCGGCTGCCTGGCCGGGCTTGGAGCTTTCAGCCAAGAATGATAATTTCTGTCCCCCGATGGAGAAAAGGCATGAGCCGGCGCATAGCATGCAGCGGCAAGGCAATGCAGCCGGCTGTCGGGTGAAACAACCGGGTTGCGTGGCCGCGAGGCACCGGCGTTTTTGCCGCCGGATTATCGCGGCTTGTCTGCCGCGCTTCTGTATCTGTTTGGGTTTTTGCCCGGGCAAGATGGAGAAATATGGCGGAGCCGCGCCCTTTTATCCGCGGTTTCATATTCCAATCCAGCACAAAAACAATATTATAGAGATTATCGGCGCGGTTAAGCGGTTCGGCGCTGCTTTTATAAGGCAGGCGAACCAGGCGGTTATAATTGGCGTCCTCCGGGGCGTCGCACCAGCCGTCATTGGCGCGTATGCGGCGCAGTCTCAGCCCGCAAACCGGCAAAAGGCTTTGGTGATTTTGGCGAAACCCTGCTGTTATGCGCATTTTCGCCCGCGGCGTTGCCCTATCCCCTTCGCGCTTGCGGGCACTGATCCCGCCGCGTCCCAAGGCGCAAGGCAGGCGCAGATTGCCCGCTTGTATAATGCCGTGCTGTTTATCGCCGCCGCAGGAGCGCACGTAAATTTTGGCAATAGGGGCATATTTTTTCGGCATAGAGCAGAGGCAATATTGGGGCAAAGGGGTTTTATAAAATTGTGTGCTCCCTTATATAGGGTAAGGCAGAAAAAAGCGCAATTATCGGCGCGCGAGACGGGAAGGCAAAATTATGCCGCATAAAATTCTTATCATTGAAGATGATGATGCCCTGCGGACATTGCTGCAAGAAGAGCTGGCCAGCCTGTCTGAATTTGCGGTTTTTGCTGCCAAAGACCGGGAGACCGGGCGCGCTATTATTGAAAAGGGTGGTATTGACCTGTTGATTGTGGAGGCGGGCGGCGACTTGCGTGAGGAATTTGTGCGCAATTTGCGTGCCGGCGGTTTGCGTGCGCCGATTATTCTGCTCAGTAATGGCGCAGAGGATTCCGCTGCCTGGCTTGGCGCCGACGGGGCCAATGATTATGTGACCAAACCCTTTCGCCTGTCAGTGCTGCTGGCGCGCCTTAAGGCGCAATTGCGCCAATATGAACAAAGTGAGGATACGGCTTTTGCCATTGGCCCTTATATTTTAAAACCGGGGCAAAAGCTGCTGCTGGATAAAGCCCAGGGGAAAATTCGCCTGACAGAAAAAGAAGCGGCAATTTTAAAATATCTCTATCAGGCCGGAGACCGGGCGGTAGAGCGTGAAACATTGCTGGAGGAAGTCTGGGGCTATAATTCCGGTGTTACCACCCATACGCTGGAAACCCATATTTACCGCCTGCGCCAGAAAATAGAACAAGACCCTGCCAATGCGCAAATTTTACTGACCGTGCAAGGCGGCTACAAATTAGCGCCGTAATTTATGCCGCTCTTGCGCCGTGATATTTGCGCTTTGGGGGATAAGGGCGGGGACTAGCAATAAGATTTGGCATTTGGCGCGGTTTGTTCTATAATAGCCTCCCTGGTAAGCGAGTATTCGGTTCGGCTTCATGCTGTGCCGGGGTGACGGGATTTGCGGGTAATTATGACTTCATCAGATAAAGAACAGCCGGAAATGACACAGCCCCAGCAGCAGCCTGCCGGCGCAGCCAAACAGCCGGGCAGTTACGGGGCGGATTCGATCAAGGTGCTCAAAGGGCTGGACGCAGTGCGTAAGCGGCCGGGCATGTATATTGGCGATACGGATGACGGCTCCGGTCTGCATCATATGGTTTATGAAGTGGTCGATAATGCTATTGATGAAGCTTTGGCCGACTATGCCGATTTGGTCACCGTCACCCTGAATGCCGACGGCTCCTGCACAGTGACCGATAATGGCCGCGGTATCCCCACTGATATTCACCCGACAGAGGGTGTTTCCGCCGCTGAGGTGATTATGACCCAGCTCCATGCCGGCGGCAAATTCGACCAGAATTCCTATAAAGTTTCCGGCGGCTTGCATGGTGTCGGCGTATCGGTGGTCAATGCTTTATCTGTCTGGCTGCAATTGCGCATTAAACGCAATGGCAAATTGCATGAAGTCACTTTTCGCCACGGTGTGGCGGAAGCGCCGCTGGCAGTGATTGGCGATTGCGGCGCCGAGACCGGCACGGAAGTGACCTTTCTGCCAAGCAGCGATACTTTTACAATGGTGGATTTTGATTTTGAAACGCTGGAAAAGCGGCTGCGTGAGCTGGCTTTTCTTAATTCCGGCGTGCGCATTGCCCTGACCGATAATCGCCATGCCGATAAACGCGAGGAAGTGCTGCATTATGATGGCGGGCTGACGGAATTTGTCGCCTATATTGACCGCGCCCGGACGCCGCTGATTGACCGGCCGGTTTATATCAAGAGCGAAAAAGACGGTATGACAGTGGAAGTGGCACTGTGGTGGAATGATTCCTATCATGAAAAAGTGCTGTGCTTCACCAATAATATTCCGCAACGGGACGGCGGCACCCATCTGGCCGGGTTTCGCGGCGCGCTAACCCGGCAAATTACCGGCTATGCCGAAAAATCGGGCATAGCCAAAAAGGAAAAACTGCAATTAACCGGTGATGATTGCCGCGAAGGCCTGACCGCAGTTTTGTCTGTCAAAGTGCCGGATCCGAAATTTTCTTCTCAGACCAAGGATAAATTAGTGTCTTCAGAAGTGCGGCCAGTGGTGGAAAGCCTGGTTAATGAGGCGCTTTCTTCCTGGCTGGAAGAACACCCGGCAGAAGCGCGCATTCTGGTTGGCAAAGTGGTAGAAGCGGCGGCAGCGCGTGAGGCGGCGCGCAAAGCGCGTGATTTAACCCGGCGCAAAAGCGCGCTGGATATTTCTTCTCTGCCGGGCAAGCTGGCCGATTGTCAGGAGCGCGACCCGGCAAAATCAGAATTATTTATTGTTGAGGGAGATTCCGCCGGCGGCTCGGCCAAAAGCGGGCGCTCGCGTAAAAATCAGGCAATCTTGCCGCTGCGCGGCAAAATTCTCAATGTTGAGCGAGCGCGGTTTGACCGCATGCTGTCTTCCGATATGATTGGCACTTTAATAACGGCGCTTGGCACTTCTATCGGCAAAGACGAATTCGCTCCTGATAAAGTGCGTTATCATAAAATTATTATTATGACCGATGCCGATGTTGACGGCGCGCATATCCGCACTTTGCTGCTGACTTTCTTCTTCCGCCAAATGCCGGAGCTGATAGAGCGCGGCTATTTATATATTGCCCAGCCGCCGCTTTATAAAGTCAGCCGCGGCAAATCTTCGCAATATATTAAAAATGAAGCGGATTTTGAAGAATTTTTGCTGAATACCGGGCTGGAAGAAACAGTGCTGGAACTGGCGCATGGTGAAAAGCGCGGCGCGCAGGATTTACGCCTGATTATTGAGGAAGCGCGCAAAATCCAGCGTTTGCTGGATAATATTCATAGCCGTTATAATCGTATTCTGGTGGAGCAGGCGGCGATTGCCGGAGTATTGACGCCGGAAATTTTTTCCTCCTCCGCGGCGGCGCAAGCAGCGGCGGATTTGGTGGCCGGGCGTCTGGATAATCTTGCTGAAGAATTGGAAAAAGGCTGGCAGGGTTTTTATGTGCCGGAGGAAGAGGCTTTGCGCTTTGATCGTAGCCTGCGCGGGGTGAGAGAAGTTTTGATACTGGACAAAGCTTTGCTCGCTTCAGCCGATGCGCGGCGTTTGCACAGCCTGTATCCGCATTTACATGAAATTTATCAGCAGCCGGCCTTGTTGCAGCGCAAAGGCAAGGTTGAGGCTGTTTACGCGCCCTTGCAGCTTTTGCAAAGCGTTTATACCAGTGGTCGCAAAGGTCTGACCATGCAGCGTTATAAAGGCTTGGGTGAGATGAATGCCGAGCAATTATGGGAAACAACGCTTGACCCAGATGCGCGCTCACTTTTGCGGGTGAAAGTGACCGATGCCAATGATGCGGATTTGCTGTTTTCGCGCCTGATGGGCGATCAGGTGGAGCCGCGCCGCGACTTTATTCAGGAAAATGCCCTGAATGTCGCTAATCTTGATGTTTAAAGCGTAAAAGGCCGAATAAATACACTGCCTGCCTCTAGAAAAGAGGCGGGCTTTTATTTTGCCGGCAGGACTCTATATAATTTTTATCTTATCGGTAATTGATTGCGTTAAAATGAAACATAATCTATATCTCCTTTAAGCAGCCTGGGGAGAAAAGGTGATGACAATTTCAGCTTTTGCGGCAGCAAAATATCTGGCCGAGCGTTCCGACTGGGCCTTGACCAATCTGCAAATGCAGAAAATCCTTTACCTTGCGCATATGGTTTATCTGGGACAGAATGCAGGTGAACCGTTGATTCGCGAAGCTTTTGAAGCGTGGGATTACGGCCCTGTTTGCCCGATTTTATATCATAAGCTGAAGATTTATGGGGCGGATCCTGTCGGTAATATTTTTCGCAGCTATACAGAGCTGGAAGAAGGCTCGCGCGAAGCGGAAATCCTTAAAGAAGCGCTTGATAGCCTGGGTAGTTTATCTGGAGGCAAGCTTGTTGCCATAACGCATAGAAAAGGCGGCGCCTGGGAAAAAAATTATCGTAACGGCATGAAGAGTATTATTATTCCTAATAGTGATATTGCCGGCGAATATAGGGAGCGTTTTAGTGGGGACTGAGGAGAGTGAAGACACAAGCCAGCTTGCTCAGCTTGAGCAGCAAGATGCAGAAAGAGCGGGTGATGAAATTCAAAATGAGCTTTCACAGAGAGTTGAGGCTCTGGAAGATGCGCGCAATGAAGAGCGTTTTATATTTATAATGCTTATTATTATATTATTAGATGTTGTCTTTTTTACCGTCATACCGACATGGACAGGCCCTTTGGGCTTAATTTGCATTGAGATAGTTGTACTTTTTATTTTAGCTAAAAAAATGGGCATGGAAGATACTTGCGCGCTGATTGACAAGCTTCTTAATCGGGTAGTTGAAAAAATGCCGAGAAAGGAATAACGCTCCTATGTGTCAAGGCCTTTCCAGGTTCTTCGCCTGCTATTACTAATATGCGTTTTCCTCATTCTGCTCAGGCAAATATTGTGTAATATTATTTCATGAATATAGAACATTTTTACTGGCATAATTTATAATATACGAACAGATTTTTCTGCTTTTCTAAATTATAAAGCTGCAATTATAGTGAGATAAATTATTTTCTGTCGCCACTCTGTGGTTGTATGCAGCATAATAACCAATATTTACTATATTTAAACTCTATTCTTCAGTAATTTAGACGATAAGCAGCAAAACCCTAAATAGAAAATCGGCGAAAGACGGTATTCTATTGTAAAGGGTGTTTTGTAATGTCCATTGAAGCAGAGATGACTGTTTTAAAGCGGCTTGGCTTTTTTGCCTGCCTGCCGGAACAGCAATTGCGCGCTTTGGTGTTTGGGGCAGAGCGCATGCGTTTGCATGAGGGGCATGAATTGTATCAAAAAGGCGATATTGCCGATTGCGCCTATATAGTGCTGGGTGGGCGCGTAGATTTGTTTCACCCTGTCAGGCGCAGTCTGGGCGCAGACAGGCGGATAAAAGAATATCGTCAGGTGGTTTATGCTGTCAAAGCCGGTACATTATTGGGGGCTTTTGCTCTTATTTCCGACAAAAGGCGTGAAACCGGTGCCTATATAGCGCAAAGAGGCGATGTATTGCGTATTAACCGCACCTCTTTTCGGCGGCAGCTGCAACAAAGTGCCGATATGCGCTCCCGGCTCTATGCCTATATTTTTGCCAATTTCCAATCTATGACCATGCGGCTGGAAAACCGGGCGCAAGCTTTGGCTTCGGCTTGAGCTGTGCCCGGGATAATAGCTGCCTTGCCTTTGTCAGACGCAGTGTCATTATAATGTCTAGCCGCAACGGCATGCTGTCTTTCAATATTTCTTTCAGCAGTATAACTAATCAGGAAAGGCACTCAAATCGCGAAATTGCTGAAAATAAAGGCCGTCTTGTCCCTGCCCGGCGCAGTGCCGGTTGCGCCCCTATCCTGAAGGCTCTCATGTCCTGGCAGTAAATAAAGATTTTAAGGCGGCGTTATTTGGCCATTTGGGCAAAATTTTGCGGTTTCAGGCTTGCCGTTTGCGGGGCGAAATCCGGCAAAAAACTCAGGCGCCGTTTGGTATTGGCTGTTAAAAGTGGGTTATAAAGCCGCTTTTGCGCTTCCACCATCAGTATTCCACCAAAATAAGGGAAAAAATGCCTGGCCAGTTTTTCATAAGCCTGAGAGAAAAGAGTTGAACGATAGGCTTTATGCGGCAAAAAATGTGCATATTCATAAATTTCGCCAAAATCAAAGCCATTGCGGCTTAAAATTTCCGCTAATTGTCGGCGGCTATAAGGCTGGCCGTGGCCAAAAGGCGTTTTTTCCGCATGCGCCCACAGGCCGCGCCGATTGGGGACAATCAGGATAAGACGGCCATTGGGCACCAGAATACGCCATAATTCCCGCAGCATGATTTGAGCATTAGGGCTGAATTCCAGCGCGTGAATCGCCAAAACACATTCTACCGCCGCATCATTGAGCGGAAATTTATAATCTTCTTCCACTATTATGGGTTCCGGCTCTTTTGCGCCGCCGGCTGCTGCCTGTTTTTGACTATGGCACTTATCCGCATTATTGCCCGGCGCTGCCGAGCCGGGCGGCTGTTTGCCGGGGTCACTTATTGCTGCCGGGATAAAAACCAGCGACCGGCTGCTGCCGGCAAATTTTTCCAGATAAGGCCGGGTATAGCCAAAGCCCATAATTATATCATCTTTGCCGGGGGAGGGCAGACGCGCCAGCCCATTAGCGCAATCTTGCGCCAGTTTTTTGCCCAGCGGGCTGTTGTAAAAATTTTTAAGCGAGGCAAGAGTAACGGGCATAATACCCCACAACAGCCAAAAACACAGCTAAATTACGCCGCAACTTTAAATAAATTTATCTGCGCGCCCGGCGTAGAATACCACTTATCATATATCAATACGCACCTTCGGCGTTGCTGTTCTGCACTCAGCCCTTTTACCGGTATAGTCGGCATAATATACGCACTGTTCTGCGCCGGGCGCGCAGATAATTTATTCAAGTCCAGCAACCCATATTGCGCCCGCGCAAATTATGCGCATCAATATTGAGCAATAATTTCTGGTCTTTTTGCATCAATAAATAGCGGCTGTGATTTTTCAGCTCAATTTTTTGCCAGCCGCTGCAGCTTGTCGGCATTTGCGATTCCGGTCTTGCCACTTTCCCCGCCCAGTTGGAAACATTATGCGGCACATTTTTTACCGTGCCGCAAGCGCTTAAGGCCGAGACAGCCAGAGCCGCAACAGGGAAAAAGGTAAGGAATATTTTTTTGCCGGCGCGATATTTAGCTAATTTGTTTAAAATCATAGACTGTTTCCTCCTGCCTTTATCCGGTTTGCGGTTAAAGGCGCTTCGGTCTCTCCCAAGCCATTAGATCAGTAATTTATCTTACACAGCACATTTGGCAAGCTTTATTTGCCTTTAAGGCCTGTAATAGCCTTATCTTTATGATAAAAAGCAAAAATCATCAATGCAGGCAAGGCGCATAGCCGGCAGCAGGTTTAACAGGAGCATTTTATGGCACAGCAAAAAACACTATTTGACAAACCGGCGGGGCGGGGGCGCATTTATGACTCTGTTCTTGAGACAATTGGCGATACGCCGCTGGTGCGGGTGCGCAATTTTGCCAAACAGGAAAAACTCGGCGCGGATTTGCTGCTCAAGCTGGAATTTTTTAACCCGCTGGCCAGCGTGAAAGATCGTATCGGTATTGCCATGATTGCGGCGCTGGAAAAAGCAGGCAAGGCTGTGCCGGGCAAGACTGTGCTAATTGAGCCTACTTCCGGCAATACCGGCATTGCTCTGGCTTTTGCTGCTGCTGTCAAAGGTTATAGACTTATTTTGAGCATGCCGGAGACCATGTCGATTGAACGGCGGAAATTGCTGAAATTATTAGGAGCGGAGCTGGTGATAACAGAAGGGGCACAGGGCATGAAAGGGGCGATTGCCAAGGCAAAAGAGCTGCTCAAACAGGAAAAATATGCAATTATGCCGCAGCAATTTGAAAATATGGCCAATCCGCAACAGCATTATCAAACAACCGGGCCGGAAATCTGGCATGACAGCCAGGGCAAAATAGATTTTCTGGTTGCCGGCATCGGCACGGGCGGCACTATTAGCGGTGCCGGTAAATATTTAAAAGAGCAAAAACCATCTGTGCAGGTTATTGCCGTTGAGCCGCAGGATTCTCCCGTTTTATCAGGCGGGGCGCCGGGGCCGCATAAAATTCAGGGTATTGGCGCCGGTTTTGTGCCGAAAGTGTTGGATACAACTATTTATGATGAAATTATCACCATTGGCAATGAAGAAGCGGTGGCTTCGGCGCGCCTGCTGGCAAAAACAGAAGGTATTGCCGCGGGTATTTCAGCCGGGGCGGCTGTGGCTGCGGCGGTAAAGCTTGGCCGCCGGGCAGAAAACAAGGGCAAGACCATTGTCACCATTATTCCCGATTTTGCCGAGCGCTATTTGTCCACTGCTTTATTTGCCGGCATAACGGAATAAAGTGGCGCTTGACAGCCAAGGCAGGAAAGCGGCAAATAAAGGCGGAATATTTACTCCGGCATAGATTTTGCCCGGCTTTACTATAAATAGGATAAAGCGCAGCTCTGAAGGCGCCCCGATTGCGGCCGGGAACCTTTTGGCAAGACTTGGTGTTTGCGCTTGCGCAGCGCCGGATCTTGCCGCTAAATTGGCGCAAAATTTGTGATAATAGAGCGGAATTATGCGCGATGAAACGGCCCTTGCGTTTTAAAAAACACCCTTTTTTGTTTTTCTGGCGAATTTTTTATAATGCAATGCGCCATTTTATAGCCGAAAACGGCTCGGCTTTTGCCAGTTATATTACCCTTTCCGGCATGATGGCCTTTTTTCCCTTTTTGATTTTTGCTACCGGCATGGCCGGTTTTGTCGGGGCAAAATTTTATACGGAAACCAGCCTGAATTATATTCTGGATATGTTGCCGGAAGCTCTGGTGCAGCCTATTGGCTCAGAAATTACCAATGTTTTAACCATGCAGCATGGCGGGCTGTTAACTGTTTCGGCGCTGGCGGCAGCCTATTTTGCCTCTAACGGGGTGGAATCCTTGCGCACGGCGCTTAACCGCGCTTATCGTGTCCATGATAAAAGGAGCATTTTCTTTTGCCGTTTCCAAAGTCTGTTTTTTGTAATTTTGGGCACAATCAGCTTTGTGATTATCAGCCTGTTGCTGGTGCTGGCGCCGCTGGTGCTGCTCTTGCTGCAAAGGGAAATCGGCTCACTGGCGCCTTATCTCGGCACAATTCGCTTCTGGCGTTATTTTATCAGCATTATTGTGCTGTTAATCGGGCTGTTTGTCACTCATAAATGGCTGCCCGCCGGCAAAAGAAGCTTTTTTGATATTTTGCCGGGCATTAGTTTTACCTTTGTCACCTGGCTGGTGGTTTCAGTCGCCTTTGCCCAATATTTGGCCGGTTTTGCCAATTATGTTTCCACTTATGCCGGGCTGGCCTCAATTGTTGTGGCTATGGTGTTTCTTTATATGCTGTCGGCCATATTCATTATTGGCGGTGAGATTAACGCCGCCATTATGTTTTATCGCAATCGCCGGCAACAGCCGGGGCAGCCGATTGAAGCCAATAGTTCTGAGGAACATGCTTAAGGCTGCTGTGCCGCCTTGATGAAAGCCAGCGCATCGGGCGAATCCCATTTTACACCGCCATTAAGTGAGGCAATAAGACAGCCGCGCGCATCAATCAGCAGGGAAACAGGCAGGCCGCGCGCCAGGCCGGCACGTTTCAAATGATTATAAAAGGCCATTTCCGGGTCATTATAAAGCGGCAGATTTTCAGCATGATGCTCTTTCAGAAAAGCGCGCACTTTTGCTTCACTGCTGACATAATCATAAATTGTCATAACAGCGAAATCCTTGCCGCCCAGCCTGGTTTGCAAAGCGGCCAGGTCAGGAATTTCTGCCCGGCAGGGCGGGCACCATATGCCCCATAAATTGACCAGCAGCATTTTGCCGGCAAAATCAGCCAGGCGAGCAGGGCTGCCATTTTCATCGGCAAATTGTAAATTGCCCAGATAGAGGGAATCTTCCGCCAGGCGCAGCGCGCGGAAAACCCCCTTTTGCTCCTGGCGCAAATGGCCAAGCCGCTCTTTCGCCGGCCGGCACTGCTCATTATCCGTAATAATTTGCGCTACCGCCGCGCCGGCAAAATTAAAAAAAACTGCCAGTAAACAGGCTGGCGAAATAATGCGGAAAAAACGGTTTGAAAACAGCATAGGCAGGTGACCTTGCACTAAACGAGGCTCATGCGCCGCTCTTATATAACAGGGCAGGAGCCAGGAGTTTAGTCTTTCTGCCTGTATTTGGCAAGGCGCCGGCAAAATTATTCACCCGCCGTGTTCTTGCATTTTTTGCCGCCTCGTTTATTATCAGAAGAAGTATGACAGGCAATAAAAGGCGCGATGATGGATTGTGTTAAAAAATTATTCCTGCCGGCAGCGATCATTATAATCGGCGTGGCGGCTGTGGCTGGCTGCGGCCGGCGCGGTGCGCCGGAATTGCCGCCTTCAGCCTATATGCAAAACGAAAAAGGGCAGCAGGTAAAAAAGCCTCAGCCCGACAAGCCGTTTATTCTGGATAAATTGATTAAATAGGCGCAGCCGGCTTTGGCCGGGGGCACTTTTAGCCGATAAGCAAAGGCGGCAGATTTGCCGCGCCGCTTGCATATATTCGGCCGGCGGCAATGCAGTTGCAGTTAGGGTTGCTGTGGCTGGAGCACCAGACAGGCAGGCGCTAACAGGGCGGCACTGTCTGGTGCCGCGAGTGAAGGAAATAGAAATGGCATATATTTACGACAATGAGGGTGAGCGGATAAAAATCTGGAACCCTATACGCGATGCGGCGGAGCGCGAGGCGTGTAAGGAGCTTGATAGGCGCCTGTGGTGGTTCCTCTTGGCGGGTCTGCCATCAGTGGCAGCAGCGGGGGTAATTGTCGGCGCATGGACAGCAATTGGCCTGCTGGTTGGCTGGGTATTCTGGTGGAGGTCGGCCGATGTGGGGGAGCTGCCAGCACTACCGGCGCCCCTGCCGGTTATTCCGGAGGCGATTGCTGTCCGGCAGGCAGCACTACTGGCGGGGGGGCGAAATCGCTGCCTCTGAAAAAGAGAGCAGTGATGATGAGGAGAAATAAAAATGGTAACAGCAAAAAATAACACGGATAAAAAATTGGCCGCCATCATGAATGAGCGGGGCAGATTCAGGCAATATGCGTGACAGGCAAAGCAGTGATAAACAGGTTTTGGCCCGGGCAAAGCAGGGTTTTCCGCCCGGCACTGAGGCTTTTGCCTATAAAGGCAATGTGCTGGCGGTAGAAAATGTGCCGCTGCCCGTTATCGCTGCGGCTGTGGGCACACCGTTTTATGTTTATTCTGCTGCGACAATACGCCGGAATTATCGCGCTTTCAAGGCCGCTTTTGCCGGGCTGGATATTTTGGTGGCCTATGCGGTCAAGGCCAATTCCAACCAGGCTGTGTTAAAGCTGCTGGCGGGGGAGGGTGCGGGAGCGGATATTGTCTCCGGCGGTGAATTGCGCCGGGCGCTGGCCGCCGGCTTTAACCCGCAAAAAATTGTCTATTCCGGCGTGGGCAAAACGGCAGAGGAAATGGATTTTGCCCTGCAAAGCTGCATTGGCTGTTTTAATGTGGAATCCCCGGCCGAATTGCAACTGCTTTCAGCACGGGCGCAGGCATTGGGGGTAGAGGCGCCGGTGTCACTGCGCATAAATCCGGATATTGCGGCCGGCGGCCATGCCAAAATTGCCACCGGCAAGGCCGAAAATAAATTCGGTATTCCGCAGGCAGAAGCATTTCAGGCCTATGCTTTGGCGGCAAGACTGAAAGGCATAAAAATTTGCGGCCTTGATGTGCATATTGGCAGCCAGATAGAAAAGGCTGAGCCTTTTGCCCGGGCTTTTGCTTTTGCCGCCCGGCTGGTGCAGGATTTGCGGCGGCAAAATTTCCCTATTACGCATATTGATATTGGCGGCGGGCTGGGCATTGCTTATCGAGCCGGAGCAAAGCCGCCGCTTGAGCCGGCTGCTTATGCCGCTTTGCTGCGCCAATATCTGGGCGGTCTGGATTTATCTTTTATCGCTGAGCCGGGGCGGTTTATTACCGGCAATGCCGGGGCGCTTGTCACCAAAGTGCTGTTTGTCAAACCGACCGCAGCAAAAAATTTTATTATTGTCGATGCCGGTATGAATGATCTTATCCGCCCTACGCTTTATAATGCCTGGCATGAAATTGTGCCGGTTGTCGCCGGGCAAAAGACAGCGGCATATTATAAAAGCGATATTGTCGGCCCGGTATGTGAAACCGGCGATTATCTGGCTTTAGACCGGCAAATGCCGCTAATGCCGGCAGGGGCGCTGCTGGCGGTTTTAAGCAGCGGCGCTTACGGCGCCGATATGGCCAGTAATTATAATAGCCGCCTGCCGGCGCCGGAAGTGCTGGCAGAGGGCGGCCGTTTTGCCCTTATCCGCCCGCGCGCAACTTATGACAGCTTGCTGGCACAGGATAAAATACCGGATTGGCTACAGGCCAGAGCCGGCCCATAAAACACAGCTTTAACGATAAAGGCGGGAATATAAATCCGGCTGCTTGCCCGTTTGCCGCTTTGCTCTTATTCTATGGGCAAAGCCGGCCGGCGGCCGGTCAGGCCAAGCGGAGTTTCAAGGGAGCCTTTATGCGGCGTTTAACGCAAAGTTTTGCCAGAATTGCTGCGCCCATGCGCCGGGCGGCGGGCAAGGCTCTCTGTGTCCTTATATTTGAGCGTTTCTGGCGGCGCTTTCTCCCTTTATTATTGCTGTTTATGGTTTTTACCGCCTGCTGCTGGCTGAATCTGTTTGCTGTGACGCCGGCTGTTATTCATATAATGCTGCTGGTAATTTTTGCCTTTGCTTTTATGGCTGCCAGTGTGTTTTTGTGTTTTTTGCGCTGGCCGACACAGGCCGAGCTACAGGCACGGCTGGAGCAGGATAATGCCTTGCATTACGGGCAATTGGGGTTAAGCCGCACTATTCTGGCCGGGCAGGCGCCGCCGGAAACGTGCGCTTTGTGGCGCGCGCATAAAAAGCGCATGCAGGCGCAATTGGGCAATTTGCATTTACGCCCGCCGCGCCCCAATATTCCCGTTTATGACCGCTTTGCCCTGCGCAGTATTGTTTTTCTGGTTTTTGCTGTGGCTTTTTGTTTCCAGCTGGGCGGCAATGGCGGCCGCCTGGGTGATGCCTTTTATTTCGGCCCGCAACAGCCAGGCCTTATGCGTCTTGATGCCTGGGTAAGCCCGCCCGATTATACCGGCCGGCCGCCGGTTTATTTGCTGTCAGGCGGTGAGAGTTTTCAGAGTGACGGCGCTGCTGCAAGGGATAAGGACAATGCGGCTGATGCGGCGGCTATTTCGGTGCCGCAAGGTAGCCGCTTGACTTTGCGCCTTAATGATAATGGCCGCGGCCTGGCTACTATGCGCTGTGCCGGGCCGGGTTTTAAAACCCGGCTACAGCCGCAGCAGCAAGGTGCCAGTTCAGTCTATCAGCTGCAACTGGTGCGCTCTGCTACTTGCACTTTATCAAGCCCGGTTTTGACCAAAAAATGGGTTTTTGCCGTAGAATCTGACCGATCGCCGGTAATTCGCTGGGTCAAGCCGCCTGAGCGGGCGCTGAACGGCATGCTAAAACTCAATTATGCTGTTTATGATGATTATGGCGTAAAAAAAGCCTGGGCGGAAATAGAGCCTGCCGACAAACAGGCGCAGGCAGCAGCCTATCCCTATTTTGCCAGGCTGACAGAACCGGCAGTTGAAAGCCATTATCGCGGCGGCAAGCTTATTGCCTTGCAGGGCGTAGAGCCGGACAAAGCGGCTATGGCCGCCGGCTCGGCGCCGGTGCCGCTTTTCCTGCCGCCGCAAATTGCTCTTAATGTGCCGCGTCCACTGCCGACTGAAGATGAGGCCCGGCGTGGCGGCACCGCGGTGACCGAGGCAGATTTGACCAAAAATCCTTGGGCCGGTGCCTTTGTGACCATGCGTCTGGTGGCAGAAGATGGAGCTGGAAATAAAGCGGTAAGCGCGCCAATATCGCTAATATTGCCGCAAAAAACCTTTATTAACCCGCTTTCACGGGCCTTAATTGAGCAAAGGCGGCTACTGGCTGAAAATATGCAAACGGCGCCGCGCCTGCTGGATATGCTTGGCGCTTTATTGCTGCGGCCGGAAAAAACCATTACCGATAAGGGCGCGGTTCTGGCACTTTACAGCCTGCGCGCGCGGCTGAAATATGCGTTGCAATCGTGGCCTTGGCAAGATGCGGCACCGCTGCGCCGGCAGGAGCTGGGAGATGTCGCTGCCTATATGTGGGCAATAGCAGAGGGTATGGATAGCGGCCGGCTGGCAGAGGCTGAGCACCGCCTGGCTCTGGCGAGCCAGGCGGTGCGTGAGGCTTTGCGCAATGGCGCCAGCGAGGAGGAAATTGCCCGGCTTATGCAGGATTTGCGCAATGCCATGCAGGATTATATTGCCATGCTGGCCGAACGCGGGCAAAAAAACGCCGATAATACCGGGCAAAAAGCGCCAATTCTGGGGGAAAGTGAGCTGGAAAAAAGGCTGAAAGCGCTGGAAGACGCGGCGAAACAGGGTAATCGCAGCCGAGGAGAAGAATTGCTGGCCGAATTTGAAGATTTGATGAAAAATCTGCAGGTAACGCAAGGGGATCAGGATTCCGGTTTGACTGGCGGGCGCAGCAGCCAGCACAGCAAAATGCAGCAGCAAATGGATAATTTGTCTGATATTATGCGCCACCAGCAGCAATTGCTTGATGAGACGCATAAATTGCGTGAGCGAAATTGGCGCGAGCAGAGCACAGAAGCGCCGGCGCGTGATAAACAGAGGCAGGATTTGCAGCAGCGGCAGGGGGCACTGCAACGAGATTTGCAGGATTTGCAGCGGCAATTAGAGGCGCAGGGCCTTTCGCCCAAAAATGATTTTAAAGAGGCTGAGCAGCAAATGGGGGAATCCGGCCGGGCGCTGGAACAGGGCGATGAACGCCGGGCTGTTGAGACTCAGGCCCGGATTTTGCAATCTCTACGTGACGGGGCGCAAAATATTATGGGGCAAATGCGCGAGGCGCTGAAAAAAGCCGATGAAGCGCAACAGGTGCAAAATGGGCAAAGTAACGGCAATGCTCAGCGGGAAGCCGGGCAGGAAAACGGGGGGCAAGACCCGCTGGGCCGGCCCGCCGGCACCGGGCAGGCCGGGCAAGATATGTTTATGCCGCAAGAAGAAGCCGGGCAACGCGCCCGCCGCATTCTGGAAGAAATTCGCAAAAAACTGGGCAATCTTACCCCGCAGCAGGAAAAAGATTATCTGGAGCGGCTGCTGAATTTTGAGTAAAGGGCCTTTTATCAGGCTGTTTTTACCGCTGCTACTGGCAAGCGGTAAAGGCGGCAAAATCCGCGCCGGCGCAGTATAATTATATTTGGATATTACACTCACGCCGGCAAAAAGAGCCGCGTGAACCGGAAATATTGCGCGAGCGGGCGGGAGCGCAGGCGCCATGAACACCGTGTGTACCGGTGGGTGCACAGGCTGGGTTGGACGGGCTAGCCGGTGACGGGCGCCACAAAAACACCGTGTGCGCTTATCTGCGCACACGGTGCTAGCGGCTTTCTCTCCGTCCTCGCCGTGATCAGTTTATCGGCCTGTTGCCCGGTTATTGCACCATTCTTTGGCCGTATTTGCCGTCACGCAGCATAGAGCGCTGGGCAATGGCAATCATGGTTTCTGAGCGCGTTTTTATATCCGGCGCTTCCAGCAAAGCCTGTTTTTCTGCCGGAGCAAAGGGCACAATGACAGAAAGTGCATTGACCAAAGCGCTGTTGGAAACTTCGGCAATAATATCCCAATCGGCCTGCATATGATTGGCAGCCAGATAATCCTGAAAAACGCTCAGAAACATTTCGCGGTCAATTGGGGCATTATCATCACTTTCGCCCAAATCGCCGATAAAAGGCGTAATCGCATATTGGCGATAGGGCTTGCCGGTTTGTAATTCTGCCTCCAGGCGAAAGCGGCAAATACCGTGCAGCGAAATCATAATCTGTCCGTCACCCACTTCACTATAATGGGTAATGCGGCCAATACAGCCAATATTCCATGTCGCATTATTATCATTGGCTGCCTGATATTTGTGCAGCAACTCGGCGTCAAAAGACAAAGGATCATAATTTGTCACTTTGGCGGCATTGCTGCCGCTTTTCACCAGAACAAGGCCAATCAGCCTGTCGCCGCGCATAGCGTCATCTATCATTTGGATAAAACGCGGCTCAGACAAGGTCAGCGGCACAAAGCCGCCCGGCATAAGCATAATGGAGGCCATTGATAAAACAGGTAAACATTGAGGAATATCCTGTGCTGAAGTGTAAAAAGCATTTCCGGCTTGCATGAGATTCCTCTTGAATAAATAGCAATAAAGCCTTTATGTTTACCTTAATGGCGGTCAACAAGCTGCTTTATGCGCGGTGTTGCTGTTCTATAGCTTTATAAAGGCCGGGCAGAGTTTAAGGTTCCGCCACGCTGATGGGGCATTTGGGAAAAAGGGCGGAAACAGCGCCGCATTATTGACAGAAAGACCAGGAAACAAGCGATTTGCAGACTATCAATAGTGGGACAGGATTTGTGATTTTACGGTTAATAAACATAGTTAACGGCGGCTGCAATAGAGGAGGCAACGCTGCCCGCAAGCTTAAAGCCGATTTGATTGCCGCCAGTGCCGGTCTGAATCAGGAGCAACGACAGGCAATAAAATGCGCGGCTTGGCGTAAAATATCGGCCCTGGCGCCAAAGGGGGCCAACATATTTTGCGCTTCTGCCAGTTTTTCAGCCAGCAAGGCGCGGGCTTTTGCTTCCCCGTATAGAGCAATCAGTGTCGCTTTGCCGGAGGCGACATCTTTGCCCGGTGTTTTGCCTAAAGCAGCCTGACTGCCGCTAATATCAAGAATATCATCAGCCAGTTGAAAGGCAAAGCCGATAGCAGTGCCAAATTTTGCCATAAGCAGGCGGTTTTCCGCTGTGGTTTGACCCAGAATAGCGCCGGCCAGGCAGGCGAAACGCAGCAGTGCTCCCGTTTTCATCATTTCCAGCGTGATAATTTCTTCTGCCGTTTTTTGCTGATTTTCGGCCAGAATATCCAGCATTTGTCCGCCAATCATACCGCCGGCACCCGCTGCCAATGCCAGTTGATAACTGAGTTCAGCCTGGATTGGCGGTTTAAGCCCGTTATCCGGTGCCGTTAATAATTGAAATGCGAGAGTGAACAGCGCATTGCCGGCCAGAATTGCTGTAGCATCATCATAGGCTTTATGCACTGTCGGCTTGCCGCGGCGCCAATCATCATTATCCATAGCGGGCAAATCATCATGAATAAGGGAATAGCAATGCGCGGCCTCCAGCGCAGCGGCACATTCCAGCGCGGCGCGTTGATAATTTTGCCGGCTTTCCGGTTCTTCCCCGGCAAAAAGCGCTGCCGTTTCCAGCAATAAAAAGGGGCGCAAGCGCTTGCCGCCGTTAAAGACACCGTGGCGCATGGCTGCCAGCAGCCGCGGCGGCACGAAATTTTGAGTTCCGGCTATTGAGGGTGACAAAGCGGCATCAAGCCGCGCTTCCACTGCCTGGGCATGGCGGTGTAACAAAGTTGTAAACATAGTGATATTGGCAGTTTCTTTTTCCATAAGCGGCAAAATGAACCAATCATGGATAAGCGTCAAGATAAATCTGCCCCGCTGCCACGGCCTTCAGGCACCTGGCGCAGCAGTCTCCAAGCCCCCGGCACTGCTCCTCTTTGTGCCGGCTTTAAAACAGGGCGCTGCCTTTGCCCCGTTTTTCTGATGGGCTCTATTGGGGCGGCGGCCTATTCCGGCTCAACCGCATTTATCGCAGCCTGACTGCGTTTCTTGATGAATTATACTGAAGGCTGGCCGTCAGCCCTTGTTCCGGCAGTTGCGGCCCGGCCCTATTTCCCGATGAGTTATACTGCGCCGGTGATTGGAGGAAGGGGATACGGGGTTGCAGCTTTATTGTGCTGCCTTGGCTTTTGGCTGGCTTGCTGGCGCCATGCCTTGCAGGGCGGCAGATTGAGAATCAAAAAACTGTTTGAACAAGGCATTGCCTTTATCGCCTTTGGCGAAATTAAACTCACCAATACGGCCGTTTTTATAAGCAACATTCATTGTCAACCAGGGTAATTGTTCCATCAGGGCAATATTGCGCTGCAATTTCGGATTCCTGCCCTGTTCCGGCATATTCATTGCCACTACGAAGAAATTGCTGTTGATTTTGTAAACGCGCATATCCTGCAATTCCTGCCCGGTCGATTGCTCCGTTGCCTTGAACATAAGCGGGCTGATTTTATCAATAGCCACGCCTTCAAAATTCTCCGGCACAATAAACATTATTTCCGCCAGATAAACAGCCGGAATATCGGCATCGTGATTGGGGCGCAGCGTGAGGCGTGCAAATATATCCCTGCTGGGGAGGGCAATTTCCCCACGCAATATTGTATCTTCTATCGCTTCAGGCGTTTTTTCATGCAGGAGCGACCATTTTACTGTGCCTTTACTATATGTAGCCGGCATAAGAGCGGTTTGCGCCTCGTGAAATTCAACTTCGCCGGTCGCCGTCATTTCAGTCAGCGGCGTTTGTTTTTCTATGGCATTTTCTATATTGTCTTGCGCCGGCGGCTCTATAGCCTCTTCCTGTCCGTTCGGCATAAGCCGTTGATTGGCTTTTTCCACCGTCTCGGCCTGAGGCGCCGCTGCTGCCGGTGTTTTATCGACAAGAGAAACAATTGTATGCTTGTCTGCTTTCAGAAAATCCGTCAAAAACCAGAAAATACCGCCGAAAATCACCAAAAGGGCGGCAATAATTGCGCTGCCGGTCAGCAGCCGTTTTTTGCCTGAGCGGCGTTTTTCCTGTATTGCGGCCTGCGCAAAAATGCCGGAAGCAATGCTGCTGCCGGCGCCAACAGCAAGATTGCCGACTTCTCCGCTTGCCGCATGCGTAATTTTGCCGTTTTGCATTTCCGGCAGCAGCACATCGGCTTTATGAATTTCATCTAATGTCAGATCGGGAAAATGATCATGCAGCTCGCCCGCGCTTTCGGTGATTTCACTTGAAATATGTTTTTCACCGCCACTTTTCGGTGCGGCCAAGGCCTGTTCCAGATCAAAGCTGCTTGCTTCTATTTGCGCCAGGCTTTGGCCGTCCGGGCTGTGTTCGCTCTGCCGCGCCGGCTCTGCCCTGTAAATTTCATCTTCCGACGCATTAAGCAAAAAATCCGGCAAAGGAGAAAAATCGGCCGGAGAATTTTTCTCAACTGATTCCGTTATTGCCGGCATATCGGCAATGGCAAAAGGCAAATCTGCCGCCGTATTTTGCGCCGCGGCGCTGCTATGATAATGCCGATTAGCCGGCCGGACTCTTCCCGGGAAATCGGTCGTGGCCGGCAAAGGCTCTGCCGATTCTTCTTCAAATAGCAGATTTGGCAGGGGAGAAAAATTTTCACCTGCCGTCATTTTTTGCCCCTGCTCTGCTGCTGCAGGATTATAGGGGGGCTGTATCCGGCGCGGCGCGGCGGCGTTTTCACCCGTATTAGGCCGGTAATCCGGCTCACCATAAGCGTTAAAGCCGGTAGAAAGCGCAGGATAATTCACTCCCTGCTGCCGGCGGCGAGGCTGCCCCTGCGGCATATTTCCCGGATTATAGGGGGGATAATCAGGCGGCGTATTAAAGCCCGGCACTGCGCCGCCCACCTGATCTGCGGAACGGGAGCGATGACAGGCGCCTTCTTCTTCAGGCAAAGTCTGGAGCCCGCTATCGGCGAAATCCGGCAAAAGAGAAACAGGCTGATCAGGCGAGCGGCGGGCAAAGGCAGCTGTTTTTGCCGCATTGTCATAATATTCAGGTGCAAAAGACGCCGGCTGTTGCTCGCTATGGCGGTGAAACCGGCTTGCTTCATTATGGCCGCCGGCTTCATCATCGCCATAAGGGAAAAAGGCATTTTGCTCTTCTCCCCTTTCATCAAGGCTGAAACGGCGGCCGTTTTCCCCCGCGCCGGCACTCGATTTTGCTGCCATAGTGCTGTCATAGCCGTCATAGGGTGAGGCGCTCATAGCGGCCGGCGCCGCAGCAAACGGCCGGGCGTGATAAATAGGGTCACTCTGCCCGGCTGTCTCGGCGGCAATAGGCGGAAAAACGCCAAAATCGCGGTTGTCGGCGGCGGGGGCAACAAAGGAAGGCTCATAGCTCCCCTGTGCCGGTATAGTAATGTGACTATAAGCCGCTTCGCTTTGATTATGCCCGGCAGGATAATGACCATAAGGGCCGATATCGGGCAAAACACTGCTGCCTGGCTGCTGCCTGTCAAGGGCGCTATATAGTCGATATTCAGCCGATTGCGGCATTCCCGGCGGTTTTATGCCGGCATTTTTCTGCAAAGCGGCAAAAACTGCCGCTCTGTCATCAGGCATTTTTCCAGCCGGCGAGACACTATTATCGCGGTAAAAATCTTCTACCTCATCAACGGCTTTTTCCAGCATGCGGCGCTGCAAGGCAATAATATCAGGCGGCAGATTTTTGCCCGTCATTTGCCTTTCTACTGTTTCACGGGTTCGATCATAAATGCGCCGGCGCAATGCCGGTGTTGCATTGCTCTGCGCCTCAATGGTTCGTTTTAATAAGCCGACAAAATCTACCATGAAACAATTATACCTGAAAATCTTTCATTGTTTTTATTTTTAACCAAGAATAGCTCTTTGACAATGGTTTTCACAATAGCATAAAAGGAAAGCCGCCGTTTATCCTCAATTTTGGCCGGCCTTCAGTCCTGAAACGGGTCTTTTATCAGTATTGTATCCTCTCTGTCTGCTCCGGTGGAAATAAGCGTAACCGGCGCGGCAACAAGCTCTTCTATCCGGCGCACATAATGCACGGCCTGTGCCGGCAAATCGGCAAATCGGCGTGCTCCGGCGGTGCTTTCCTTCCACCCCTGCAGGGTTTCATAAAGCGGTTTGAGACGATTTTGCCTGGTGATGGAAGCCGGCATATAATCCAGAATGTCACCGTCAAGTGCATAACCGGTGCAGATTTTAATTTCGTCCATACCGTCCAGCACATCAAGCTTGGTCAAGGCAATGCCGTTAATGCCGCATATTGCCGCCATTTGCCGCAAGGCCACGCTGTCCAGCCAGCCGCAGCGGCGCTTGCGCCCGGTAACTGTGCCAAATTCATGGCCGCGCTCACCCAGCAAAGCGCCGACAGCATTATCCTGCTCTGTGGGAAAGGGGCCCTCGCCAACGCGGGTTGTATAGGCTTTGGCAATGCCCAGAACATAATGGACAGCGCCGGGGCCGAGGCCGGAGCCGGCGGCCGCCTGCCCCGAAACAGTATTGGAAGAGGTAACATAAGGATAAGTGCCGAAATCATTATCCAGCAAAGCGCCTTGCGCTCCTTCAAACAAAATGCGCGCCCCTTTGCGATAATGCTCGTCCAGTATTTTCCAGCTTCTGGCCATAAAAGGCAGCAAATTGGCGGCCACTTCCATAAGCTCCGCATAAATATTTTGCGGCTTTATTTCCTGCTCACCCATGCCGCGGCGCAAGGCATTATGATGCACCAACAACCGCTCAATTTTAGGCATCAGGCTTTCAGGCTCGGCCAGATCGGCCAGGCGGATAGAGCGCCGGCCGACTTTATCTTCATAAGCGGGGCCGATACCGCGTTTGGTTGTGCCGATTTTCAGACCGGCAGCAGCCATATTTTCCCGCTCGGCGTCCAGATTGCGGTGGAGAGAGAGAATGAGCGGCGCATTTTCGGCAATAAGCAGGGTTTTTGCCGTAATCGCAATCCCTTGCGCCTGCAAGGTTTTAACTTCGGCGACAAAATGATGCGGATCAATGACAACGCCATTGCCGATAATTGACAGCCGGCCGCGGACAATGCCGGAAGGCAGCAGCGATAATTTGTAACAAACACCGTCAATCACCAATGTGTGGCCGGCATTATGGCCACCCTGATAGCGCACAACCACATCGGCACGCTCGGCCAGCCAGTCGACAATTTTGCCTTTGCCTTCATCGCCCCATTGGGCGCCGATTACCGCTACATTGGCCATTTAAACTGAGCCTTTCCCAATATGGTAAGCCATGCCCCGCTCTTGTCCCTGCATTTTGCACAGTTTCATCGCTTTGTCTATTTTATGTTTTTGCCGCGCGGCCGATTGCAGCAAAAACAACGGATTTATATACAGGTTTGACAAGCATTGCCTCATATATTTGCTGTTATAATGAAGGAACTGCCTTTTTGCCACCGGCGCCGGGCCGCCGTTCTTTACTGTTTTTCCCGGCAAATCCCGGTTAAGTTTTGGCGCTTGTCTCCGGCAAAGCTTGAGAAACAGTTTCTTTGGGCCTATATTGTGGTAACAGGGGCGCGGGCGGAAATTCCTCTTTGTTTTAGGGAGTATCACAATGGCAAATATTACTATTTATACCAAACCGGGCTGCCCTTTTTGTGCTAAGGCCATGGCGCTGTTGGATAAAAAGGGCGCTGCCTATCAGCAAATTGTCGCTTCCGACAATCCGGCAATCCGCGCCGAAATGGTAGCAAAAGCGCATGGGCGCAACAGTTTTCCGCAAATTTTTATCGATGACCGTCACATTGGCGGTTGTGATGATTTATTCGCGCTGGAACAGGCAGGCAAACTGGACGCTTTGCTGAAGAAAGACTGAAATTATGATTCGCTTTTCCCTTTATTGCAAGCGTGAACATAAGTTCGAGGGCTGGTTTGGCAGCAATGAAGATTATGAAAAACAAAAAAATGCCGGGCTGATTTTATGCCCGGCTTGCGGTTCGGCTATAATCGGCAAAGGGCTGATGGCGCCGCATATTTCTGCCGCGCATAACAGAGACAGGTTGCAGCCCGGTGCCGGCAGGGAGGTGGAAGAGAGCAGTTCTGCGCCGGCACTGGCCGAGCGGACAGAAGTGCTGCAGCAATTGCTGGTTTTGCAAAAAATGCACAAGCGCAAACTGGAAGTTTTGCATAAATTGCAGATACTGGCGCGTAAAATGCGCGAAAATGCTGAAAATGTCGGCGAGAAATTTGCCGAGGAAGCGCGCAAAATCCATTTTGGCGAGGCTGAAAAACGCTCTATTTACGGCCGAGCCGGAGTAGAGGATATTCACGCTTTGCAGGAAGAAGGCATTGAAGTTATGCCTCTGCCGCCTCTGCCTGAAGATAATAATTGAAATTGCGTTTTAACACGCCGGCGGCTGGGCTGCGGCCGTTTATCACGAAACGGTTTAATTTTCGTTATAACCGTATTTCCGTGTCAGTAGCGCTTCTTTCCAGAAATTTTCTCTTTGATGGATAGTGTTATCGGCTATTTTAAAGGCATAAAGCTCCAGCAAGGTGAATTTAAAATTCTCGCGGGCATAAGTCACACCTTCGGCCGTGGTCTTTGAGCCAACCTCTTCCAGTAATTCTTTTAACTTTTTATTATGGCCGTGCCCTGTCTGCATATAGTGCTGCCAACGCGCCCAAATGCCTTCATTGCCATTGGCAAAACCGACATAGCATTTGCCATTTGATTTATTGGCAATACAGTAAATACCTTTAACATTTTCCAGGACGGTTTTCCAATCTGCCGACTCATTTTTAATAATGGTTTCCAATATGGGGGAATCCAGGCTGATTTTATCATAACCGGGGAATATGGCGCCTGCATAGGGTTCGGCCAAGAGTTCATAAACCGACATTTTGGGCCAGAATTTTTCCAGAAGATAAGCGCGTTCCTGTGAGTTAATGGCAACTTCAATTTTTAAACGCCCTATCAATTCTTCGCTGTAATGCGTCAGGACGCTGTCATAACCGTGATATTCACAATCCTTTTTACCTTTAACTTCAAAAATACCGCCAAAAAACCATATGGACTTGTTGGTATTAGGGTAAAAACGCATCATGGAAAATATATAGCAGCGGTTAAAATCCTCTCGTTTGAGGTTGCGCCAGCGATTCCAGTCCCGCCATTTTCTTTGTCCTGAAGAAACAAATCCAGAGGCTGGATATTTTCATAATTCAGACGCGCCGTATGCAGTTTGTAAGCGCTGGGGTCTTGAATATGGAATAAAGCAGAAACAGGGACAGCCATCGGCCTTTTCCTTTGCCGTTCCGGCGATAAAAAGCAAGGTCGCATATAGGCCGCAATTAACAGGATTCAAGCTGAAAAAAGGTGAAATCCCGGATTTGAGTTGCCGCTTGCGACAGGGGGTTATTCGGTAGAGAGGCGGCGGGCAAGCAGCATATAATTAACCGCCATATTGCGTGACAAATTCCATGTATCGGCCAGCGGATTATAGGTAATGCCGGTCTCATCAATCACATTCAGGCCGCTTTGGGTCAGCAGGGTTTCCACTTCTTGCGGGCGGAGAAATTTATGATAATCATGCGTGCCTTTGGGCAGCCAGCGCAAAATATATTCCGCTCCGATAATGGCCAGAGCGCGCGCTTTCAAGGTGCGGTTTAAAGTGGCGACAAACATCAGCCCTTGCGGCTGCACCAAAGCGGCGGTCGATTGCATAAAGAGCGGCACATTGGCGACATGTTCCACCACTTCCATATTGAGCACAACATCAAATTTCTCCCCTCTTGCTGCCAGATTTTCAGCCATATCGGTGCGGTAATCTATTTTCAGGCCGCTTTGCCCGGCATGGGTTTTGGCAATTTCAATATTGGCGTTGGCGGCATCAATGCCGGTAATATCGGCGCCGAGGCGCGCCAGCGGTTCACATAGCAGGCCGCCGCCGCAGCCAATATCGACAATGCGTATATTGGCGAGCGGTTTTGCGCTTTTGGAATCACGATCAAAAGCCTGGCAGATTTTATCGCGAATATAGGCAAGGCGCACAGGGTTGAATTTATGCAAAGGGCGGAATTTGCCGCTGCTATCCCACCATTCCTGTGCCAGACGGGCAAAATGCTCTATTTCTGTCGGGTCAATTGTGGTTTCTGCCATATTGGCAGCCATTCCGGCCGGCTTATGCGCCTGCTGCCCGGTTTTGTCACCTGTTTTTATTATAGTGCCTGTGGTGAGAGTGGATATATCGCTCATAATATTGCCCTTTATGCGCTGTTTGCACGCATTCGCGCGCCCCTTCGGTTTCAGGCTGTTATCAGGTGAAAACGCCTTGATATTCCGGCATAATAAGCAAGCAGCAGCGGCGATTCAAGCATAATCGGCGGATAAAAAACCTTGATTGCCCGGAGAAAGGCTTGCTAAATCGGCCGTTTTTTCGTATAGCAAAAGGGGTGTATTGGGGAAATTCGGTTGGCTCGGCTGCCGGAAAAAGCGGGAATTGCACAAACATGCTTTACGCCTGGGGAAGTGATGAGGTGAACATGTAAATGGCGCGCCGGTTTTGAGGCGGCGAAACCGGCGAGGTTTTGCCGATAGCCGAAAACCCAAGGGAAGAACAATGCGCGCTTTACGCCTGGGGAAGTGATGAGGTGAGCATGTAAATGGCGCGCATTGTGATGAAATTTGGCGGAACATCGGTTGCTGATATAGAGCGTATCCGCAATGTGGCGCGGCATGTGCGGCGCGAAGTGCAGGCCGGTCATCACATTGCCGTGGTTGTTTCTGCCATGGCGGGGCAAACAAACAGGCTGATAGAATGGGTGTATGAGGCTGCGGCCAAAACCGCGCCGGCTGCTATCAGTGCCGCTGAGGCTGCTAAAGCGGCGGCCCAGAAAGCTGCGATTAAAAAAAAAGCGGTGAAGGCCGCGGCGCATAGTGGCAGCAAGCGTGTTTCGGCAAAAACTGCGATGCATAAGGCGCCGGGGTTAAATCATGCTGCCGGGGGCGGGAGTTTTCAGCCTTATGATTGGCGGGAATATGATGCGGTTGTTGCTTCCGGTGAGCAGGTGACCGCCGGTTTGCTGGCACTGGCCTTGCAGGCAATGGGGATTAAAGCGCGCTCATGGGCTGGTTGGCAAATTCCCGTTATTACTGATAATATGCATGGCGCCGCGCGCATTATATCACTGGACGCTACGGCTCTTATTCAGGATTTTGAACAAAGGCAGGTAGCGGTTATTGCCGGCTTTCAGGGAGTAGCCGAAGATGGCCGTATTGCTACTTTGGGGCGTGGCGGCTCTGACACCAGCGCTGTGGCTTTGGCGGCAGCAATCAAAGCAGATCGCTGTGATATTTATACAGATGTAGACGGTATTTACACTACGGATCCGCGGTTGGAGCCTAAAGCGCGCCGCCTGAACCGCATTGCTTTTGAGGAAATGCTGGAAATGGCGTCACTCGGGGCCAAAGTCATGCAAGTGCGCTCGGTTGAGCTGGCTATGGTGCATAAAGTGCGCACTGTGGTGCGCTGCAGCTTTGATAAGCCAAATGACCCCAATCAGGGAGATTTTGATAATCCGCCCGGCACGCTTATTTGCGATGAGGAGGAAATTTTGGAGCAGCAGGTTGTAACCGGTATTGCCTTTGCCCGCGATGAGGCGCAAATTTCGCTGCGCCGCCTGGCCGACAGGCCAGGTGTTTCTGCCGCTATTTTCGGTCCTTTGGCGGAAGTGGGCGTTAATGTTGATATGATTGTGCAAAATGTTTCGGAAGATGCCGACCGCGTGGATATGACCTTTACCGTGCCGCAGGTGGATCTGCCCAAAGCGGTAAGGGTCTTGCAGCATAATCGCAAGGCAATTGGCTATGATGTGCTGCAATCGGAAGCGGAGCTGGCGAAAATTTCCATTATCGGTATTGGCATGCGCAGCCATGCCGGGGTGGCGGCAACAGCCTTTAAGGCGCTGGCGGCAAAAGGCATCAATATTCGCGCTATTACTACATCGGAAATTAAAATTTCTATTTTAATCGATAATGCCTATACGGAACTGGCAGTGCGCAGTTTGCACGGCATTTACGGGCTGGATAAAATATAAACAGGCTGGTGTCTGTCAAAGGAGGAAAAAGGTAAAACCGGCGGCAAAGGTCGCAGCTTTGCCATAAAAAGCAGTTATTGCCGGCAGGCGCGAAAGCAAAAGGCAGGATAATGACGGAAAAGCAAGCCAATCCCACAGAATTTTTAAAGAAATTGCGCCGGTTTATTGCCGGGGATATGGAGCCGCAGCAGCGGCTGGATTGGGTTGTTGCCGCTATTGCCGATAATATGAAGGCCGAAGTATGCTCGCTTTATATTTTGCGCAGTGACAGTGTATTGGAACTTTATGCCAGCAAGGGCCTGAATCCGGAATCTGTGCATAATGCCGGTTTGCGGCTGGGGCAAGGCCTGGTTGGCAATATTGCCGTGACCGGCCGGCCGCTTAATCTTGTTGACGCGCAGCAACATGCTTCTTTTACCTATTTGCCGGAAACAGGAGAAGAGGTTTATTCCTCTTTTCTTGGGGTGCCGGTTTTGCGCGCCGGCAAAATGCTGGGGGTTGTGACCGTGCAAAGCCGCAGCCGCCGTTCCTATAGCGATGAAGAAATCGCCGCGCTGGAAATTGTCGCCATGCTGCTGGCCGATTTGATTTTTGCCGGCAATTTGCCGATGATTGAGCAGCCGGAGGCGCCGTCACCGGCACGGCGTTTACGCTCTTTTTCCTTAACCGGTGTGCCGCTAAATGAGGGGGTCGGCCTTGGTTATGCGGTTTTGCATGCGCCGCGCATTGCGGTGAATGAAATGTTTCATGAGGATAATGCGGCAGAAAAGCACAAATTAGTAGTGGCGCTGGATTCTGTCCGCCGCTCTATCGATGCCATGCTGGCGCGCGGCGATATGGCACAGGCGGGCGAGCATCGCGATATTCTGGAAGCCTATCGCCTGTTTGCTTATGATAAAGGCTGGGTAAAAAGGCTGGAAGCGGCGATAGAAAGCGGGCTAACCGCACAGGCGGCGGTAGATAAAGTGCAAAATGATATGCGCGCCCGTATGGCCTCTTCCAAAAATGCCTATATGCGCGAGCGTTTATCGGATTTTGATGATTTGGCGCACCGCCTGTTGACGCATTTGACCGGAGAAAATCAGGCGCCTGCCATTATGCGTGAAAGTCGCTCCAATATTATTATTGCCCGTTTTATGGGTGCAGCCGAGCTGCTGGATTATCCGCGCGATAAAATCTGCGCTTTAGTGCTGGAAGACGGCGCTGATACCAGCCATGTGGTGATTGTGGCGCGGGCTTTGGGCATTCCGGTTATCGGCCAGGCCAAGGGCATTTTCTCGCTGGTTGAAAACGGTGAAGCGCTGATTATAGATGGCGATAAGGGAGAGATTCATGTCCGCCCGGACACAACAATAAAAGAAGCTTATGCCGAAAAATTGCGTTTTCTGGCCGATAAGCAAAAAAAATATCACGCTTTGCAAAACCGGCCGTCACGCACTCTGGACGGAGTGGCGATAACGCTGTTGATGAATGCCGGTCTGCTGGTGGAAATCCCGCATTTGGCAGAATCCGGGGCAGAGGGCATTGGCCTGTTTCGCACGGAGCTGCAATTTATGATTGCCTCTGCTTTCCCCAAGGCTGAGGCGCAGGAACAGCTTTATCGCAATGTTTACCGCGCCGGCGGTGATAAGGCGGTCACCTTCCGCACGCTGGATATTGGCGGTGATAAAATGCTGCCCTATTTCCGCCAGAAGGAGCGTGAGGAAAACCCTGCTTTGGGCTGGCGCGCCGTGCGGCTGACATTAGATCGCGAGGCATTAATGCGCATTCAATTGCGCGCTTTGCTCAAGGCTTCCGCCGGGCGCAGTTTGCGGCTGATGCTGCCTATGGTAACCGAGCTGGCGGAAATTGAAAAAACCCGCCGCCTGATTGAGCATGAAAAGGCGCATTTGGCGCGTTTCGGTTATGATTTGCCGGTGCAGATAAAATTGGGTGCAATGATAGAAGTGCCGAATCTGCTGTTCCAGCTTGACGGCTTGATGCAAGCGGTAGATTTTGTTTCTGTCGGCTCTAATGATTTGTTTCAATATATGATGGCGGCCGACAGGGGCAACCAATATGTTGCCGCGCGGTTTGACTGGTTTTCTCCTGCTTTTTTGCGCGCTTTATCAACTATTACCGCAGCGGCGGCCCGGTATGGTACACCGGTTACTTTATGCGGAGAAATGGCGGGCAAGCCGCTGGCGGCCATGGCACTTATCGGCCTTGGTTATCAGCGGCTTTCTATGTCGGCAGCGGCTATTGGCCCGGTTAAAACCATGCTGCTGTCTTTGCATGAAGAGGCGATTGCCGCTTTTTTACAGGAAAAATTGCAGCAAGGCTGTAATGAAGCAAGCTTGCGCCCGGCGCTGCTTGATTTCGCCCAAAAGCATAATGTGGCAGTGTGAGGCTGCGGTCAGTTTTAAAGAATAATAAAGGTGAAGGACATGGTGACCTTGCCGCAAACACGGATAGAGCAAATAAAAAAGCGCTTTGAAATGCTGGAAGCGCAGCTGCATGATGAGGCTTTTGCCGGTGATTATGGCCGGCTGGCGGCAGAATATGCCGAGCTGAAAAACATTGTTGCTCTCTTGCAGGCGCTGGAATCGGTGCGTAAGGAACAGGCGGATTTAGCCGAGCTGCTGGCTGATAATAATGAAGACAGCGCCATGCGCGCTTATGCGCAGACGGAAGTGCCGCAACTGGCGGCCGAGGCGGAAGGGCTGAAAAAACGGCTGCAAATCCTGTTACTGCCGAAGGACGCCGCTGATGAGCGCAATGTGCTGCTGGAAATCCGCGCCGGCACGGGCGGCTCAGAGGCGGCTTTATTTGCCGGTGATTTATTCCGTATGTATGAGCGTTATGCTGCGGCCAAGGGCTGGAAGGTAGAGCTGGTTTCCGCCAGTGAGGGCGAGGTTGGCGGCTATAAGGAAATTATCGCTGGGGTTGCCGGGCGCGGCGCTTTTGCCCGGCTGAAATTTGAATCGGGCGTGCACCGGGTGCAGCGTGTGCCGGAGACGGAAGGCAGCGGCCGTATTCATACTTCGGCAGCAACTGTGGCCGTGCTGCCGGAGGCAGAAGAAATTGATATTGCTATAAAGCCGGAGGATATTCGCATTGATACTATGCGAGCAAGCGGTGCCGGCGGCCAGCATGTCAACACCACTGATTCGGCGGTGCGCATTACCCATATTCCGACCGGTATTATGGTGGTGCAGGCAGAAAAATCGCAGCACCAGAACCGCGCCCGCGCCATGCAGGTTTTGCGCGCCCGCCTTTATGATATGGAAAGGCAGCAGGCGGAAAGCGCAAGGGCAGGTGAGCGCAAAAGCCAAGTGGGCAGCGGTGACCGCAGTGAGCGTATCCGCACTTATAATTTCCCCCAGGGGCGGGTGACCGACCATCGCATTAACCTCACTCTCTATAAGCTGGATAAAGTGCTGGAAGGTGAGCTGGACGAAATTATTGAGCCGCTCATTACCGATTATCAAACCGCTCTGCTGGCCGAAATGGGGGACGAGTGAGAGGTAGCTATGTCGGATATTATGGGGCAAGACTGGAATACAGTGATAGCTGTTTTTTCAGCCTTGTTCAGCCTGTTACTTGTGCCGCTTGTTACAGCATGGTGGACAGCACGACAAAATCGCGAAGCATCTGAAAAACTGGCGAAGCAGCAACAGGCTTATACGGCGCAAATAGAAGCTCTCAAGAATCAATTAGCTTTTTCTCTGGCGCGCAAATCCAAATTTGCCGAAAAAGAATTTGAGGTTTTGGCGAATTGCTGGAAAGAGATAGGGAAAGTTCGCTTCGCTGCGATTCAGGTGGAGAGTCATGGCGTTCAGAATTTTAGGGATAGCTATATAAAAGACAGTTTGCTAACTGAACTAGCTGAGTTTACTTCAAAGCAATGTAAGGAAAATCTGGCAGTTTCTGAGGAACTTTCTGAAAAAGAAAAAAGCATTATAGCAGAGCAAGAACCTGGAAATAGAGCATTATATTTTTCTCATTATGTTTTAAGATTTTATAGGCTTAAATATACTAACAATTTAAAAGAATTTGTGGATTATTTTTCTGATAACAGAATTTTCCTTAGTCTCAAAATTCAGGCAGAATTTCAGAATATTTGGCTTTCTTGCGCTTCTATCGTTGAAAAAGCTGGTGAATTAGCAGATAAATTCTCGGATATAGAAGGTATACGCCCTTGTTTAGAGGAAATAAACAAACAACTCCCTTCATTGATTGAAGATATGCACAGCCGTTTCTGGAAGCTTGAGAGGGTGGTTGCTGAACAATTATTTCCTGAGGAAGTGGGGGAAACAAAAAAAGAAAAGCAAAATGACGCGTGAGAACGGACAAAAAATAATAGCGGCGGAAGCCGCTCTGCGGCAGATGGTAGAAAAACTGAAAGCGGCGGGGATAAAGAGCGCTGCTTTGGACGCGCGGCTGCTATTGCAGGCGATTGCCGGGGTGAGCCAAACAGAGCTTTTGGCCGGGCGAGCGCCGCCGCTTGATATGGCCGCGCAAGAGAAATTGGCAGCGGCGATAAAGCGGCGTTTGCACGGCGAATCGGTGCATCGCATTCTTGGTCGCCGCGCCTTTTACGGGCTGGATTTAGAGCTTTCTTCTGCCACTTTGGAGCCGCGGCCGGATAGTGAGGCGGTGGTGGATTTGCTTTTGCCGCTAATCCGGCAAAAAGCGGCAGATACCGAAGGGGCGCGCGTCAGCGAGCAAAAGGCCGCTGACGCCAAAGCAAAGGTGGAGAATATGTCCGCGCCGGTAAGGTTGCCGGATAGGAGCACGGGCAATTTTGTGCCCCAGAAAGTTGCAGACAGCGGCAAACCGTTTCCGGGTGAAGGCACAAAACAGGAAAAAGAGTCGCTGCCTGCTTCTGCCCCAGTTACTTTATTGGATATGGGCACGGGCAATTTTGTGCCCCAGAAAGTTGCAGACTTTCCGGGTGAAGGC
>Ga0153977_1000019_pt1 | contig 119116 bp, 118 predicted proteins | sample TSGA061MetaG_FD_104710 | JGI IMG/M metagenome (GOLD analysis project Ga0153977, IMG submission 104710) | Attine ant fungus gardens microbial communities from Georgia, USA - TSGA061 MetaG | ecosystem: Host-associated > Fungi > Mycelium > Unclassified | place: USA: Georgia, Yuchi Wildlife... | reverse complement strand
GAGAAGCTTCGTTTTGCTATTCGTGAAGGCGGCCGCACAGTTGGAGCGGGCATAGTCTCCAAGATTATAGAATAGGTTCAGGTTCAAGGCATGGTAGAAAAAATACTCCCATGCCGCAGGGCCGAGCCTGTCTTGTCTATATGTAAATTGTGAGGATAAAAGAGTATGGACAGTCAAAATATCCGAATTCGTTTGAAGGCGTTTGACCATCGAATACTCGATGCTTCAATACAAGAAATTGTGTCGACGGCTAAGCGCACTGGCGCGGATATTCGCGGCCCTATTCCGTTGCCCACGCGAATTGAAAAATTTACGGTTAACCGGTCGCCCCATATTGATAAAAAAAGCCGTGAACAATTTGAGATGCGCACGCATAAGCGTCTTCTTGATATTGTTGATCCGACACCGCAAACGGTAGATGCGCTGATGAAGCTTGATCTGTCTGCCGGTGTTGATGTCGAGATTAAGCTTTAGGCTTGAAACGGAAGGAATAAATCCGATGCGTTCAGGTGTGATTGCACAAAAATTGGGTATGACTCGCATTTATAATGATGCGGGTGAGCATATCCCTGTGACAGTTCTGCGAATGGAGAATTGTCAGGTTGTGGCGCAACGAACAGTTGAAAAAAATGGTTATACGGCGGTTCAGCTTGGTGTTGGTCTGGCAAAAGCGAAAAACATAACAAAGCCGTTGCGTGGCCATTTTGCTGTGTCTTCGGTAGAGCCAAAAGCAAAATTGGCGGAATTTCGTGTTTCTCCCGAAAATCTTTTGGAAATCGGGGCGGAAATTACAGCAGAGCATTTTGTGTCTGGGCAAAAGGTTGATGTAACAGGGACGAGCATTGGTAAAGGTTTTGCCGGTGTAATGAAGCGCCATAATTTTGGCGGGCACAGAGCTTCGCATGGTAATTCCATTACACATCGTGCTCATGGCTCTACCGGCCAACGCCAGGATCCGGGCAAGGTCTTTAAAGGCAAAAAAATGGCCGGTCATATGGGCGATGTCCGGGTGACAACCCAGAATATTGAAATTGTCTCTACAGATGTAAATCGCGGCCTTATTCTTGTCCGGGGGGCTGTTCCGGGTTCTAGGGGCAGTTGGATTTTTGTTCGCGATGCGGTGAAATACGGTCTGCCCAAAAATGCGCCGAAGCCTGCTGCCTTGCGCGAATCTGCAGAAAAACAGGAAATTATTACTGAGACGCTCGCGGTTGAGGGAGCCGAATAATGGATATAATAATCAATACATTTGACGGCAAAGAGGCAGGCAAATTGCAGCTTTCCGAATTTATTTTCGGTCTGGAGCCAAGAGAAGATATTTTGCAGCGTGTTGTGCGTTGGCAATTGGCTCGCCGTCAGCAGGGAACGCATCAGTCTCAGACGCGTGCCGATGTGGCGCGCACCGGCGCCAAAATGTATAAACAAAAAGGCACAGGGCGTGCCCGGCATTCTTCAGCCAGAGCACCGCAATTTCGCGGCGGCGGCAAGGCACATGGGCCGATATCGCGCGATCATATTCACGATTTGCCAAAAAAATTCCGTGGCCTGGGTCTGCGTCATGCACTTTCTGTTAAAGCCCGAGTAAAAGGCTTGCTTATTATTGATGAATTCAATATTGCGGAAGGTAAGACAAAAATTCTGGCTTCGGCTTTGGCGAAATTGAATATTGATAATGCTCTTTTTATTGATGGAGCGGACATTAATTCCGGTTTCAAGCAGGCCGCGCTCAATATTCCGAATGTAGATATTCTCCCGGTGCAGGGAGCCAATGTTTATGATATTTTGCGCCGCAGTAGGCTGATTCTTTCAAGGGCAGCTGTTGAAGCTCTTGAGGAGAGATTCAAATGATAGATATTCGCCATTATGATATTATTATAAGTCCGGTTATTACCGAGAAATCTACTATGGTTTCTGATAATAATCAGATGGTTTTTAAAGTAGCCGAGCGGGCTACAAAGCCGGAAATCAAGGCTGCGGTTGAAGCTTTATTTGCCGTTAAGGTTAAAGCTGTCAATACTCTTATACGCAAAGGTAAGATGAAGCGCTTTAAAGGTTTTATCGGTCGGCAGAATAATGTGAAAAAAGCGGTCGTTACATTGGCTGATGGGCAGTCAATTGATCTTTCGGCTGGTATTTGAATTGTGGTGGAGTAGGTAGAATGGCGCTTAAGCATTTTAATCCAACTACGCCCGGTCAGCGTCAGCTTGTTATTGTTGATCGATCAGGCCTTTATAAAGGAAATCCGGTAAAGTCTTTAACATGTGGGCTTACTGCCAAAGGCGGTCGTAATAATGCTGGTCGTGTTACTGTGCGTTTTCGTGGCGGTGGCCACAAGCGTTCTTATCGTATTATTGACTTTAAGCGCTTTAAACATGATGTCTCTGCCAAGGTTGAGCGTATTGAATATGACCCTAACAGGACGGCTTTTATTGCCCTTATTCGCTATGAAGATGGTGAATTGAGTTATATTTTGGCGCCGCAGCGTTTGGCTGTGGGTGATTTGGTTGCGGCTGGGGCAAGTGTTGATGTCAAGCCGGGTAATGCTATGCCACTCGATGCCATGCCGGTTGGCTCTATTGTGCATAATATTGAGCTGAAGCCTAAAAAGGGCGGTCAAATTGCTCGTTCGGCAGGCGCTTATGCGCAATTTGTCGGTCGTGATCGGGGTATGGCTATACTTCGGCTCAATTCCGGCGAACAGAGATTGGTTCCGGTTGAGTGTTTCGCAACAATTGGTGCTGTATCCAATACGGATCATGCCAATACTAATGACGGTAAAGCCGGGCGTTCGCGCTGGCGCGGCAAGCGTCCGCATGTTCGCGGGGTTGCCATGAATCCTGTTGATCACCCGCATGGTGGCGGTGAGGGACGCACATCGGGCGGTCGTCATCCTGTTTCTCCTTGGGGTAAGCCGACAAAAGGCAAAAAGACCCGTGCCAATAAGGCAACGGATAAATTCATTATGCGCTCGCGTCATCAGCGCAAGAAATAGAGAGGTAGTCTGAAGTGGCTCGTTCAGTGTGGAAAGGACCGTTTGTCGATGGCTATATTCTCAAAAAAGCTGAGAAAGTGCGCACAGGCGGCAGAAATGAAGTAATTAAAATGTGGGGCAGACGCTCCACTATATTGCCGCAATTTGTTGGCCTGACTTTCGGCGTTTATAATGGAAATAAGCATATACCTGTTTCAATTACAGAGGAAATGATTGGCCATAAATTTGGTGAATTTGCTCCAACCCGGACGTATTACGGCCATGGTGCGGATAAAAAAGCGAAAAGGAAATAATAATGGGCAAAGCTAAGGCTTCGCGCCAGCTAAAAGATAATGAGGCAAAAGCTGTCGCGCGTACAATTCGCGTCAGCCCGCAAAAGCTTAACCTGGTTGCTGCTATGATACGCGGCAAAAAGGTTGATAATGCTTTGGCGGATCTCACATTTTCGCGCAAACGCATTTCTGCAACCGTTAAAAAAACTCTGGAATCAGCTATTGCCAACGCAGAGAATAATCATGATTTGGACGTGGATTCTTTGATTGTAGCAGAGGCTTATGTGGGTAAATCTATGGTTATGAAGAGATTTCATGTTCGTGGTCGCGGGCGGGCCAGTCGTGTCGAGAGGCCGTTTTCTCATCTTACTGTAATTGTTCGTGAAGCGGCTGGAAAAGAGGAGAGTGCATAATGGGTCAGAAGATAAATCCTGTTGGATTGCGTCTTGGTATCAACCGCACGTGGAATTCTCGTTGGTATGCCGATACAGGTGAATATGGTCGCCTCTTGCATGAAGATTTACTGATTCGCAGTTATCTGATGGATAAATTGAAAGCTGCCGGTATTGCCAAAGTCGTTATTGAGCGCCCGCATAAAAAGTGTCGGGTTACTATTTATTCGGCTCGTCCCGGCCTGATTATCGGTAAAAAAGGGGCAGATATTGATCGTTTGCGCCGTGACCTTGCCGCCATGACCAAATCAGATGCGTCCTTGAATATTGTGGAGATTCGTAAGCCTGAAATTGATGCGGCTTTGATAGCGCAATCCATTGCGCAGCAATTAGAGCGCCGTGTTGCTTTTCGCCGTGCCATGAAACGGGCGGTTCAGTCGGCTATGCGTCTGGGAGCAGAGGGTATTCGTATCAATTGTTCAGGACGTTTGGGCGGAGCAGAAATTGCTCGTATGGAATGGTATCGTGAGGGGCGGGTGCCGCTTCATACTTTGCGTGCTGATGTTGATTATGCGACTGCGGAAGCAAAAACTGCTTATGGGATTTGCGGTGTTAAAGTTTGGGTCTTTAAAGGTGAAATTCTTGAGCATGATCCGATGGCTTCGGAGCGTCGTGCGCAAGAAAGCGATAATCAGGGAATTTTCTCAGGTCGCCGTCACGAAACAGCCTGATAATGTTAGATTAAGAGTTTTTTGGAGAGAGAACAATGTTGCAGCCTAAGCGCACAAAGTTCCGCAAACAGTTTAAAGGTCGTATTCGCGGTAATGCGAAAGGTGGAACGGAGCTTAATTTCGGTGCTTTCGGTTTAAAAGCGCTCGAACCGGAACGCGTTACTGCACGCCAAATTGAGGCTGCCCGCCGCGCTATTACGCGGCATATGAAACGCGCCGGTCGTGTATGGATCCGCATTTTCCCAGATGTTCCCGTAACGGCAAAGCCTACAGAGGTTCGTATGGGTAAAGGCAAAGGCAGTGTTGAATATTGGGCTGCTCGTGTTGCTCCCGGGCGCGTTATGTTTGAGCTTGACGGTGTTTCAGAAGATATAGCGCGTGAAGCTCTTCGTTTAGGGGCGGCAAAACTCCCGGTTAAAACGCGTTTTATCCAGCGTATTGCTGAGTAAAGGGATAAATGATGAAAGCCTCTGATATACGGGCAAAAACGCCCGATCAATTGAGTGAAGAATTGGCCGGTCTGAAAAAGGAGCAGTTTAATCTGCGCTTTCAGAAAGCTACGGGCCAATTAGAAAAGACAATGCGCATTAAGCAGGTTCGCCGTGATATTGCGCGTATTAAGACTATCACCCGCGAAATTGCGGGTAAAAGTCAGGCTTGAAGGAATTATTATGCCTAAACGTATTTTGCATGGCGTTGTTGTCAGCGATAAGAGTGATAAAACTGTTGTTGTAAAAGTGGAGCGCCGTTATTCTCACCCTCTTTTGCAAAAAACGATTCGTCAGTCCAAAAAATATAAAGCGCATGATGAGCACAATAAATTCAAGATCGGTGACGCTGTTGTTATCCGGGAAACAGCGCCGATTTCAAAAGATAAGCACTGGATTGTCGTTTCTGATAATGCAGTATAATGGAGCAAGCATAGGTATTTTCGACAAATTTCGGATCTGTTTGGTCGCGAAGTTTTATTGAAAATATGAAATGTTTAGATCATGGTTTGACATGCATATTCAAATGTGGCAAAGGCATTTGAATAGCGGAGTAAAAGAAGGCAGCCAGTCATGATACAGATGCAAACGAATCTTGACGTCGCTGATAATTCAGGCGCCCGTCGTGTTATGTGCATCAAGGTTTTGGGCGGTTCCAAGCGGAAATATGCTTCTATAGGCGATATTATTGTCGTTTCAGTGAAAGAAGCTATACCTAGGGGGCGCGTGAAAAAAGGCGATGTAATGAAGGCGGTTGTTGTGCGCACTGCCAAAGATGTGTGTCGGCCGGACGGCAGCGTTATTCGGTTTGACAAAAATGCCGCTGTCCTTATTGATAATAAAAAAGAGCCGATCGGTACGCGTATTTTTGGTCCGGTTCCGCGTGAGTTGCGTGCTAAAAATCACATGAAGATTATTTCGCTCGCTCCTGAAGTTTTGTGAGGAACATGTGATGCAGAAAATTCGTAAAGGCGATAAAATTATTGTCCTGGCCGGTAAAGATAAAGGAAAAACCGGCGAAGTTGTTAAGGTTAACCCGAAAGAGCAAAATGCTTTGGTTCAGGGTCTTAATATGGTGAAGCGCCATCAGCGTCAGACACAGAGTCAGGAAGCGGGCATTATTGTGAAAGAAGCTCCGATTCATGTGTCAAATCTGGCCATTGCCGATCCGAAAGACGGGAAACCAACACGAATTGGTTTCCGTGTTGAAGCGGATGGCAAGAAGATTCGTATAGCTAGGCGTTCGGGAGAGTCGATTGATGGTTGAAACAAAAATTGAGCCGCGCTTAAAAAAGCATTATGACAATATTGTGCGTAAGTCTCTCCTTGAAAAGTTTAATTATAAAAATAATATGCAGATTCCGCGTATTGATAAAATTGTGATCAATATGGGGATTGGTGAGGCGGTTCTGGACTCGAAGAAGCCCGGTCGTGCGGCTGAGGATTTAGCTTTGATTGTCGGCCAAAAAGCTATTGTGACGCATGCGCGCAATTCTGTTGCCGGCTTCAAAGTTCGTGAATCTATGCCGATTGGAGCCAAAGTGACATTGCGCCGCGATCGAATGTATGAATTTTTGGATCGCTTGGTCACTATTGCTTTGCCCCGCGTCCGCGATTTTCGCGGTCTTAATCCAAAAAGTTTTGACGGCCGCGGTAATTTTGCGATGGGCTTAAAGGAGCATATTGTGTTCCCTGAGGTCAATTATGATAAAGTTGATCAGATTTGGGGTATGGATATTATCGTTTGTACGACAGCCGCAACTGATAATGAGGCGCGTGAATTATTGCGTGGCTTTAATTTTCCGTTTCGGGCGTAACGGCAAGCGTAGCGAGGTGTAAAAATGGCCAAGATAAGTGCCGTGCAAAAAAATAAACATCGTCAGAATTTGGCGAAGGAATACGCAAATCGCCGTATGCGGTTGAAGGCGATTATTATGGATCAGTCTTTGCCTTTGGACGAACGGTTTAAAGCTTCGATTCGCCTGGCGGAATTGCCGCGTAACTCCGCCAAGATTCGTATCCGCAATCGCTGTGAAGTGAGCGGGCGCCCGCGTGCTTATTATCGCAAGTTAAAAATGTCCCGTGTTGCTTTACGGGAACTGGGTTCTCTCGGTTATGTTCCGGGTCTAGTAAAGTCAAGTTGGTAAGGAGAGGTAAATATGTCTGTTTCAGATCCTCTTGGCGATATGCTGACTCGTATTCGTAATGCGATAAGTCGCCGTAAAATGAAGGTTGTTACGCCCGCTTCCAAATTGCGTGTGCATGTTTTGGAAGTTTTGCAGGCGGAAGGTTATATTCGCAGTTTCAGTCAGACTGATTTTGGTAATGGCAAGTCAGAAATTGAAATTGAGTTAAAATATTATGAAAATATGCCGGTTATTCGTGAAATTTCGCGTGTATCAAGGCCGGGGCGGCGTGTTTATGTGTCGGTGAAATCTATTCCGCATGTCGCTAATGGGCTGGGTATCTCGGTTCTTTCTACGCCTAAAGGTGTAATGGCAGATCACGAAGCTCGCGAGCAGAATGTAGGCGGCGAGCTGCTTTGTCGGATTTTTTGAGTTTGGGTGTTCTGGAGCTGATGTAAGTTGGTTGAAACTTTACTTGTTTCCGGGTTTTTGAAATAGGCTGATTTTGTTAAAAGTCGCTTAAGAATGGACGGATTAAATTAATGTCTCGTATTGGGAAAAGACCGATTCCAGTTCCTGCGGGTGTTACTGTGGAGGTTAAAGACCGGCTGGTAACAGCGAAAAGCGGCAAAGGGGGATTGCATTTTGTCGTAAATGACGAAGTTCTTGTCGCGCTTGAAGATAATGTGGTTACTGTATCGCCGCGGAATCAGACAAAAGATGCGCGTTCCAAATGGGGAATGGCGCGGACTATGATTTCTAATATTATCGCCGGTGTTAAAGACGGTTTTGAGAAAAAGCTTGAAATCAGCGGTGTCGGTTATCGTGCTGCTATGCAAGGCAAAAATTTGCAACTCTCTCTTGGTTTCAGCCATGAAGTGCTTTATCAGGTGCCCGAAGATATCAATATTGCTGTGCCGAAACCCACGGAAATTATTGTTTCCGGTATAGATTTGCAGCGTGTCGGGCAGGTTGCTGCTGAGATTCGTGAATATCGCGGCCCTGAGCCTTATAAAGGTAAGGGTATTCGTTATGCGGGTGAGCATATTGTCCGCAAAGAAGGTAAAAAGAAATAAGGGATTTCTGCTATGGCTTCGCGGAAGGAAATTTTGCAAAAACGGGCAATGCGCGTGCGCCATCGCCTCAAAAAGCTAGCAAATGGCCGCTTGAGATTGAGTGTATATCGTTCTAATCAGAATATTTATGCTCAGCTCATTGATGATGTTAAAGGTGTGACGCTTGTTTCGGCCTCTACAGCTGAAGAAGGCACCAGGAAAGCATTAAAAAGCGGCTCAGATTGTGTTGCCGCCGCTGCTATCGGTAAACTGGTTGCCGAACGCGCTCTTAAGGCGGGCGTGCGTTTTGTTGTTTTTGACCGTGGTGCTTATATTTATCATGGCCGTATCAAGGCCTTGGCTGAGGCTGCGCGTGAAGCAGGGTTGCAATTCTGATATTTTGCCTTGAATACGAAATGTAATAGCGGGGTTTCCGCCTTATTTGAGTTAAGTGCTACCGGAAAAGAAAAAGGAATCAGGAATGGCACAAAAAGAGCGTCATAAAGAGGAGCGGGAGAATGAGTTTGTCGATAAGCTTGTTCATATTAACCGTGTAGCTAAAGTGGTTAAAGGCGGTCGCCGTTTTGGTTTCGCTGCTTTGGTTGTTGTCGGCGATCAAAAAGGCCGTGTCGGTTTTGGTCATGGAAAGGCGCGCGAAGTACCGGAAGCAATTCGTAAGGCTACTGAGGCGGCCAAGCATGAGATGATTTATGTTCCGCTTCGTTCAGGCCGGACTTTGCATCATGATATTGAAGGTCGGCATGGAGCGGGTCGTGTTTTGCTGCGTTCTGCTCCTGCCGGTACCGGTATTATTGCCGGCGGCTCTATGCGTGCTGTTTTTGAGACGCTTGGTGTGCAAGATGTTGTTGCCAAATCGCTTGGTTCGTCGAATCCATATAATATGGTTCGTGCGACATTTGATGCGTTAAAGCGCCAGTTACATCCGAAAGCTGTTTCAGCGCAGCGGGGTATCAAATATTCTGTGTTGCAGGCGCGCCGTCAGCATCTTATTGGGATTGAAGAATAATTCTTCCTAAGTGTAAAAGGATTGAAACATGGCTGGAAAAAAAGCGCAAACAACAGGGACTGTAACTGTTGAGCAAACAGGCAGCGCGATTCGCCGCCCTGCGGATCAGCGGGCGACATTAATCGGCCTTGGATTAAATAAAATGCACCGCCGCAGAATTTTGGAAGATACGCCTTCTATTCGCGGTATGATTGCGAAAGTCAGGCATTTGGTTCGGATTATTGAGCGATAATTATGGAATATTTGGAACATATCGGGGCGAATGGCCATTTATTTTCAAAAATACTGCAGGAAATGCGGGAGATAATTTATGAAACTTAATCAATTACGCGATTTGGAGGGAGCTACAAAAGCTCGCAAACGCGTTGGTCGCGGTATCGGTTCGGGTAGCGGTAAAACTGGCGGGCGTGGTGTTAAAGGCCAAAAATCGCGTTCAGGCGTTGCTGTTAACGGTTTTGAAGGCGGCCAAATGCCGATTTATCGTCGTTTGCCTAAGCGTGGCTTTACAAATATTTTCGCCAGAAAATTTAATATTATTTCGCTTGATCGTGTTCAGAAAGCTGTTGATGCCGGTAAAATAGCGGCAGGGAGCGTTGTGACGGCTGAGCTTTTGGAAAAAATGGGCATTATCTCGTCTTTGAAAGATGGTGTTCGACTGCTTGGCGATGGTGCATTGAAAGTTAAAATGAATTTTGAAATTGCAGGTGCTTCTAAAGCTGCTATTGCCAAGGTTGAAAAATTGGGTGGTGTTGTTAAGATTTTAGATAAAGCGGTACCACAGGAGTAAAGTATTAAATCGGGAATTGAGGTTTTATGCTTTAATTCCCGTATTAGTCTTTATGAGCAGGGAAAGTGAGCGCGGGTGCCTGGACTTATATTCGGAGGGAGTGCAGTTTTACTAAAATTTCCACTCAGCTATAATGAGAATTATAATTCCGCTTTGCCTGCAAATATTTTAGCTAGATTGCAATTCTCGCATTGGTGGAATTCTGTTCCGTATCAATAGATCTATGCCTGTTTTACCGGTTTATTGCCGTTAAACCTTAAATCGGAGGAAAGTGATGGCTTCTGCCGCTGAGCAACTCGCCTCAAATTTGAATTTTTTGGCTTTTTCACGGGCAAGTGATCTGAAAAAGCGCCTCTGGTTCACTTTGGGCGTTTTGTTAATCTGTCGTCTGGGGACATATATTCCCATGCCCGGCATTGATGCCGAGAATCTGCGCCGGGCTTTTGAGGCGCATTCTTCGGGAATGCTGGGCATGTTCGATGTCTTTTCCGGCGGTTCTGTTAGCCGCATGGCAATTTTTGCCTTGGGCATTATGCCTTATATTTCCGCTTCTATTATTATTCAGCTTTTGACCTCGGTCGTGCCTTCTTTGGAAGCTTTGAAAAAAGAAGGCGAGTCCGGGCGCAAAATTATCAACCAATATACACGTTACGGCACGGTTTTATTAGCGGTCATACAGGCTTACGGCATTAGTATAGGGTTGGAATCTGCGCGTGGCATCGTGACTGAGCCTGGCTGGTTTTTCCGATTTACTACGGTTATAACTCTGCTTGGCGGGACAATGTTTCTGATGTGGCTTGGTGAGCAAATTACCTCGCGCGGCATTGGCAATGGCATTTCATTGATTATTTTTTCCGGCATTGTCGCCGGTCTTCCTACTGCTGTTTATCAATTGCTGGATCAAAGCAGCAAAGGTCAGCTTTCCCCATTATTTGTTGTCGGTATTTTTGTTTTTGCTGTGGCTGTTATCGCTGCCATTGTCTTTATGGAACGGGCCCAACGCCGTATTTTGATTCAATATCCCAAGCGGCAAGTCGGGAATCGCATGTTTCAAGGCGACACATCGCATTTGCCGTTAAAATTGAATACGGCGGGCGTTATTCCGCCTATTTTTGCCTCCTCCCTATTGCTTTTGCCTGCAACGATTCGCGGCTTTTCCGCCAATATGCCGCAATGGGCTGAAAATTTAGTCAATGCTTTAGGGCATGGGCAGCCGTTTTATATGCTGCTTTATGCTGCTTTAATGGTATTTTTCTGCTTTTTTTATACGGCTATTGTTTTTAATCCGAAAGACACTGCCGATCAGCTTAAAAAGCATGGGGGGTTTATTCCGGGGATTCGCCCGGGAGAGCGGACTGCCGAATATATAGATTATGTTTTAACGCGGGTCACGGCTGTTGGGGCTGTTTATATTGTCCTGGTTTGCCTTTTGCCTGAATTTATTGTTTCTGCCACTAGAGTTTCTCTGGCTTTGGGAGGGACTTCCCTGCTGATTGTGGTGACAGTTACTCTGGATACGGTATCGCAAATACAAGGGCATTTGGTAGCTCACCAATATGAGGGATTGATTCGGAAATCCAGATTACGCGGGGGAAAGCGGAATAGATGAGGCTTGTTCTGTTAGGAGCGCCGGGTGCAGGCAAGGGGACTCAGTCTGCAATTCTTGCCGGCAAATATGCTGTTCCACAGCTCTCCACCGGTGATATGTTGCGTGCTGCGGTAGCTGCAGGGACGGAAACGGGAAAAAAGGCGCAAAATCTGATAAAAAATGGCGCTTTGGTTCCTGACGACATAGTCAATCGGATCGTTTTTGATCGTCTTGGCGAATATGATTGCCAAAAAGGTTTTATCCTTGATGGTTATCCGCGAACTGTAGCACAAGCGCGAGCTTTGCAGCAGGTTTTGAGTGATAAAAATATAGCCTTGAATGCAGTGATAGAGATTAAGGCTGATGAAACGGTTTTGCTGAATCGAATGAAAAAACGTGCCGCTGAAACTTTGGCGCGAGGGGGAGTGGTGCGTGCGGACGATAATCCTGAATCTTTTGCCAAACGTCTGGCGGAATATAAAAGGAAAACTTTGCCTTTATCGGAATATTATCGCGAGCAAGGGCAATTAAGAGAAGTGGACGGTATGGCGGATATTGCGGTCGTTACGGCCGAAATTGCTGCCATTCTTGAGGCTTGACGATTTATGAAGAATAAATAGTTGCAAATTATGTGAAATAGCTTGACTTTTGTCCATAAATAGGCCAAAGACGGCTAGTTTCGTGTTCATAACGGGATCGGGTTATGTCTTCCTGGTCGTTTTTGTAATTTGCGCGTAATGGCAGTGTCAAACAAATAAGGAGGACAGACGTGGCTCGTATTGCTGGTGTCAATATCCCGACAAATAAGCGTGTTATTATTGCGCTTCAATATATTCACGGGATAGGGGCGAAATTTGCCCAGGAAATTGTTGATAAAGTCGGTATCCCGGCCGAGCGCCGTGTGAATGAACTGACAGATGCGGAGATTCTGCAAATTCGTGAGGCAATTGATCACGATTACCGTGTTGAAGGTGATTTGCGGCGTGAAGTTTCTATGAATATTAAGCGCTTGATGGATCTGGGGTGTTATCGTGGCTTGCGTCATCGTCGGTCACTGCCGGTTCGCGGTCAGCGGACGCATACAAATGCGCGGACACGCAAAGGACCGGCGAAAGCTATTGCCGGCAAGAAAAAATAAAAATGAATTTGTGAGGCGAGCCTGTCGGAGTTTTCTTGACGGGCAGGTTTTATTGTTCTTGTAATGATGTTTTCCTAAAGAGCAGTCTTTAAGAAAATTTTAAGGTGGAGCTGCCGGAAAAACGGTAGTGTTGAGATCGGAGAGAGATTGTGGCGAAAGAAGCTACGCGTATTCGTCGGCGTGAGCGTAAAAATATCGTATCAGGCGTGGCGCATGTTAATTCTACATTTAATAATACAATGATTACTATTACCGATGCGCAGGGCAATGCGGTTGCGTGGTCTTCAGCCGGGGCGCAAGGGTTTAAAGGGTCGCGTAAATCAACGCCTTTTGCGGCGCAAATTGCTGCCGAAGATTGCGCTAAAAAAGCGCAAGAGCATGGCATGCGCTCTTTGGAAGTTGAGGTTTGCGGGCCGGGTTCAGGGCGCGAGTCAGCTCTTCGGGCGTTGCAGGCGGCGGGTTTCACCATTACTTCTATTCGCGATGTAACGCCTATTCCGCATAATGGCTGCCGTCCGCGTAAAAGGCGCCGCGTTTAGTTTTTATATCCGGGCTTATCCGGAGTTCGTGCTGCATTTCACGATTGAATGGTGATGTAGTCAGAGAACAGGATATTATTATGATTCAAAAAAACTGGCAAGAACTGATCAAGCCGAATAAAGTCAATTTTCGGACACATGGTTCTCCTGATAAAGTGACTGTAATAGCCGAACCGCTGGAGCGTGGTTTTGGTCTGACGCTGGGTAATGCATTGCGCCGTGTATTATTGTCGTCTTTGCGCGGGGCTGCGGTGATGGCCGTGCAGATTGACGGCGTTTTGCATGAATTTTCTTCTATTCCCGGTATACGCGAAGATGTCATGGATATAATCCTGAACATTAAGGAGATAGCTTTGCGTATGGAAGGTGACGGCACAAAACGCCTGATTCTTCGCAAAGACGGTCCTTGCACAGTAACTGCCGGCGATATTCAGACAGTTAATGATGTTGAAATTTTGAATCCGGATCATATTCTCTGCTCGCTTGATGAAGGCGCGGAAATTCGTATGGAATTTACCGTGGGCAGCGGCAAGGGCTATGTGCCGGCGGATCGTAATCGCGGTGAAGATGCGGTTATCGGCTTTATTCCTGTTGACAGTCTCTATTCGCCTGTGCGTAAGGTTTCCTATAAAGTGGAAAATACGCGTGAAGGGCAGGTGCTGGATTATGACAAGCTGATTTTAACAGTTGAAACAAATGGGGCTGTCAGCGGTGAAGATGCGGTTGCTTTTGCGGCGCGTATCTTGCAGGATCAGCTTTCTGTTTTTGTTAATTTTGAAGAGCCGCAAAAAGACAGCCCGGCAGAGCAGGTTTCAGAATTATCGTTTAATCCGGCTTTGCTCAAGAAAGTAGATGAGCTTGAGCTTTCGGTTCGTTCGGCAAATTGCCTGAAAAATGATAATATTGTTTATATTGGCGATCTTATCCAGAAAACTGAAGCGGAAATGTTGCGGACACCGAATTTCGGCCGTAAATCCCTGAATGAAATCAAGGAAGTTCTGGCTTCAATGGGGCTGCATCTGGGTATGGAAATTCCCGCTTGGCCGCCTGAGAATATTGATGATCTTGCCAAGCGTTATGAAGATCAGTATTAACCCGGGATTTTGCTTGTCGGCAACCCAAATATAATAGAGGAGATAGCTTATGCGCCACGGTAAATCAGGTCGCAAGCTTAACCGGACAGCCAGCCATCGTAAGGCCATGTTTTCCAATATGGCTGCTTCTCTCATTGAGCATGAGCAGATTATGACGACACTGCCTAAAGCCAAGGAAATTCGCCCAATTGTTGAGAAACTGGTGACTTTGGGTAAACGGGGTGATTTGCATGCACGCCGCCGTGCTATTGCCGCTTTGCGCGATGCCAAACATATCACACGCCTTTTCGATATTATTGCGCCGCGTTATCTTGGCCGTAATGGCGGTTATTTACGCATTATGAAAGCCGGTTTTCGTCGAGGCGATAATGCGCCTATGGCGGTTATTGAATTTGTAGAACGCGATAATGAGGCAAAAGGTATTGCCGACCGCAAGCGCGTTGAAGCGGTTAAAGCCAAAGAAAATGAGGCGGCCTAGTTCCGCGATTATTTTGCCGAATATGAAAACCTGCTTCCCGGAGGGGAGCGGGTTTTTGCTATTATAGTCACTATATTTTTGTCTTTAGCCGGCTGTTTTATCTGACTATAGCCGGAAATATGGTCTATTATACGAATTCTGTGCCAGAATTCTGTTTTATAAAACTTGCCGCAACAGGTAGACTGTGCTTTTGAAAAAGAAAATGGGCTTTATTATAATCGGGGAGAAACGGGGCTTATTTTATAACCGGCCTTGCTGTCAATATTACGAAAAGGTCAGAAACTCAATTGTAAGGCCTGATCTATAGGCTTTGAAATGAGCGTTAAGCGCGGGAAGAAAATTATAAATTTGTATGACGGGCAACAGACTAATGGCAGATTTATTTTTAGCCGATGGGGAGCAACAGTCGGAGCGGGAGGATAATATGCCCGGATCTGAAGCCGGCAGCGCCCGGCAAGACAGGCCGCTGGCAGATAAAATGCGGCCGCAAAATTTGGCTGAAGTAGCAGGACAGGAACATTTAACCGGTGAAAACGGCGTTTTAACGCGCATATTGGCAGGGGGAATGCCCGGCTCAATGATTTTTTGGGGGCCGCCGGGAACCGGCAAAACAACAATAGCGCGATTATTGGCAAAAAATACGGCGCTGGAATTTGCACAAATATCCGCTGTTTTTTCCGGTGTGGCTGAGCTTAAAAAATTATTCGAGCGCGCTAGAGCACAATATACGACCACAGGCCGCGGCACATTATTATTTGTTGATGAAATTCACCGCTTTAACCGCACGCAGCAGGATAGTTTTTTGCCGGTTATGGAAGATGGAACAATTATTCTGATTGGGGCAACAACGGAAAATCCGTCTTTTGCCTTGAATGCAGCGCTATTATCACGCGCTCGCGTTCTGAATTTTCACCGTCATGATGAAACAAGCCTGGAGCTTTTGCTGGCGCGGGCAGAGGAGCGGCAGGGCAAAAAATTGCCGCTGGATAAAGAGGCGCGTGCCGTTTTAATCCGCCTGGCAGATGGCGATGCGCGCGCTGTTTTAAGCCTGGCGGAGGAAGTGGAACGCGCTGCCCGGCCGGGTGAAATATTGACAGCGGAACAGATACAGGTAATTTTGCAAAGACGCGCCCCTGTTTATGATAAAAATCAGGACGGCCATTATAATCTGATTTCCGCTTTGCATAAATCCGTGCGTGGCTCAGATGCTGATGCGGCCCTTTATTATCTGGCACGCATGTTTGATGCCGGTGAAGATCCGCTTTATATTGGGCGGCGCCTGGTGCGTATGGCGGTAGAAGATATTGGTCTGGCGGATCCGCAGGCTTTGATTATTGCCAATGCCGCCAAAGATGCTTATTATTATCTCGGTTCGCCGGAAGGGGAACTGGCCTTGACCGAAGCCTGCCTTTATCTGGCTTGCGCGCCGAAATCCAATGCTGTTTATCTGGCGCATAAAAATGCCATGCGTAGTGCGCGCGACAATGGTTCTTTGCTACCGCCCAAACATGTTTTAAATGCGCCGACACAATTGATGAAAAATCAGGGTTACGGCAAAAATTATCGCTATGATCATGATGAGCCGGAGGCTTTTTCCGGGCAAAATTATTTTCCTGAAAGCATGGAAAGACAAAATTATTATCAACCAAGTCCGCGCGGCTTTGAAAGAGAAATTGCCAAAAGGCTGGAATGGTGGGATAATCGACGCCGTAAGCAGGCAAAAGCGGATTAGCGGTTTTTGCCGGCAAATTTTAAACCCGGCGGGGAGCCGGCAGCACAGGGCTGGGGAAATGCCGAAAAATTCTGTATCGCGGTGATGGCTGCCGGTTTGCTGGCGGGGTGCATGACAGCCAATCCTTATACAGGGGGAAGCAAAATTTCCAACACTGCCAAGGGCGCTGCTTTGGGTGCCGGTATTGGTGCTTTAGGTGGATTATTGGTTGGCGGCTCACATAATGCGCCGCGCAATGTTGTTTTGATTGGCGCCGGTCTTGGGGCGCTGACAGGTGGGTCTTGCCGGTCGATATATGGATCGACAGGAGGCGGAATTGCGGGCGCAGCTGCAAGGCAGCGGTGTTTCGGTTACCCGGAACGGCGATCGCATTATTTTAAATATGCCGAGTGCTATCGCCTTCAACACAAATCAGGATTCTATCAAGGCGCAATTTTATCACCGGCTTGATTCTGTTGCTCTGGTGTTAAAAAAATACAATAAATCTCTGATTGATGTTTTCGGCTATACGGATTCCACCGGCAGTGCTGCTTATAATCAGGCTTTGTCGGAATGCCGCGCTGCTTCCGTGGCGCAATATCTCAGATCTCAGGGTGTAGATAATCGCCGTTTGTCAATTGTCGGTTATGGCGCCGGCAATGCCGGCGAAGCCGGGCGGGCACAAAATCGCCGTGTCGAAATTCAAATTTCGCCGTTGCGGGCCGGTTAGCCCGGTCGCGGCTTGATTGCGCAGCAGCAAAAATGAGAGGATTCCGGTGGAAAACTTTTTATCTTCTTGTCAATACAGAACATAATAGGCAGATATAAATAGCCGCAGCCGGAGTATTACGGGCTTTTGAGAAAAATGCCCGGCAGGGTTCTTTATGTGTTTATGCACAAAGGGCGTTTGCGCTATCAGGCGAGCGGAATATGGAAGTGACACATTATGATTCAAAACGCCTTGCGACCTGCTGAGGATAAAAAAATGGATAAATCGAAAGCTTTGGAGGCTGCTCTGTCGCAAATTGAGCGTGCTTTCGGCAAGGGTTCCATTATGCGTCTGGGGCATAATGAAAATGTGGTGGAAATTGAGACTATACCGACCGGGTCGCTGTCATTGGATATTGCTCTGGGGGTTGGCGGTTTGCCCAAAGGCCGGATTGTTGAAATTTACGGGCCTGAAAGCTCGGGCAAAACGACTTTGGCTCTGCACACTATTGCCGAAGCGCAAAAGCGCGGCGGTACTTGCGCTTTTGTTGATGCCGAACATGCCCTTGACCCTGTTTATGCGCGCAAATTGGGCGTAGATTTGGATAATTTGCTGATTTCACAGCCTGATACAGGGGAGCAGGCGCTGGAAATTACCGATACTTTGGTGCGTTCGGGCGCGATGGACGTTTTGGTGATTGATTCAGTGGCGGCTCTGGTGCCGCGGGCGGAGATTGAAGGTGAAATGGGCGATGCTTTGCCCGGTTTGCAGGCGCGGCTGATGAGTCAGGCTTTGCGCAAGCTGACAGCCTCTATTTCCCGTTCAAACTGCATGGTCATTTTCATCAATCAAATCCGCATGAAGATTGGCGTTATGTTTGGTTCACCCGAAACAACGACCGGTGGCAATGCGCTGAAATTTTATGCCTCTGTCCGTTTGGATATTCGCCGTATTGGGGCGCTGAAAGATCGCGATGAAGTGGTGGGGAACCAGACACGGGTGAAAGTGGTCAAAAACAAATTGGCGCCGCCTTTCAAACAGGTTGAATTTGATATTATGTATGGCGAAGGTGTCTCTCATGTCGGCGAATTGATTGATTTGGGGGTGAAAGCCGGTATTGTTGAAAAAGCAGGTGCCTGGTTCTCTTATAATTCGCAGCGTTTGGGGCAGGGGCGAGAAAATGCCAAGCAATATTTGCGGGAAAATGCCAATATTGCTCAGGAAATTGAGGTGGCCTTGCGGCAAAATGCCGGCCTGATTGCGGATAAATTTCTGGAAAATGCCGGAGAAGAAGATGAAGCAGCAGAGAATCTTGCGGGTTGAGGTGTTTGCTGCTGCCGGCATGTTTCCAGCGCATTTGGTGCCTGGTTTTTATAAAAAACGGGGCGGTGGATTTTTATAATTTTGCTTCTTATCTATATGAGGGCCGTAAATTTTATCTGGGCGCAATAGCGGTCTATTATGTTATCGGCTTGTTTATTGCCTTCTAATTCTTTGTCTTGTCTTTTTGCGGGGGAGATTCGGCTAAAGAGCCTCCCTTCTGCCTTTATCTCAGAGTCGCAAATTTTAGTGGCAAGGCTCTGCCGCCTGGTCTGTATTTTATCTCATATTTTGGAAATGTTTCTCCGGCAGCAATGCGCTGTGAATCTTTTTATTTCCTGCAAAGCAATAGGCTAAATTTTAACATTCAAGTAACAATGCCGTGATTTAATAGCTGCATCTATAGTGTATTTTTGTCACGGGTGAAGTTTGAGATGAGTTTAAAGCGGTTTAACAGGGTATCTTGTCTTTATAAAAGCGGCGTTGCCGTTTTACTCATAGCGGGGGTGTTAACAGGCTGCAGTTCCGATTTTTCCCGCTTTACTGACGGTCTTACAAAATCCTCTGCTTCTTCTTCCAATAAAGCTCAAAATAAAGCAAATGAGGCTTACCCGCCGGCGCCGCAAAAAAATGCCTATGGCAAAGTGGAAAGCGATATATTGGCGCCGCCCGCTGACACTGTCACAATGACAGAGAATGAGTCTGAAACCGGTGATGATTTTTCCACGCGTGAAATAGCGCCACACTCCGCCGCTCAGCAATTTGCAGATAAAAAAAGCAATGCGACAGCGGCCGGCGCGGCGGCGCTCTCTGCCCGCAAGGTAATTTATACTGTTCAGGCAGGCGATAATTTAATCGGCATTGCCCGGCGCCATAATGTAACTGTAGCGGCCATCAAGCGTGATAATGCTTTGGACAGTGATAAAATCCTTATTGGTCAGAAATTAACTATTGCCGGCGGCACGGCGGCGGTTGCTGCCGAGGCTGATAAACCGGCTGAAACAGGTAGAGCCAGCCATATTATTCCCACACCTGTATCGGAGCCAATTACCCCGCCGCAGGAAGCAGCTCAGGCTGATAAGGCCGAGACAGCAAATAGCGGCAATGCGGCCAAGCCGGCAGAAAGCGTGGCAGAAAAGAATATAAAGCCGGTGGAGCAGGGTAATAATGTCGGCAAAGAAGCCGTAAGAGCCGGCAGCGCTGCGGCGACTGCTACTATTATCGGCCCTGTCGCAAGCAGCGGCAATGCCGCGACAATTACCGGTACACAAACGAGCCGCGCTATAGTGCCGGCCGAGGCGAGCGCTGATACGGATAAAAATAAAAAAGCGGAAGCTGCGGCGGCTATGCTGTGGCCGGTCAAAGGCAATATTATCAGTTCTTATGGCCAGCGCACCGGCACCAGCACCAATGACGGTATAGATATTGCCGTGCCCGAAGGCACAAAAGTGAAGGCTGCCGATAAAGGCATTGTTATTTATGCCGGTGACGGTTTAAAGGAATTCGGCAATACTATTCTGATTCGCCATGATGACAATATAGTGACTGTTTACGGTCACAACAGCAAGCTGCTAGTGCAGCGCGGCCAACAGGTGGAACGCGATGAAGATATTGCTTTATCCGGCAGTTCAGGCAATGCCTCTGTAGCGAAATTGCATTTTGAAGTGCGTAAAAATTCTTCCCCGGTTAACCCGATGAAATATTTATCTCCGGCGGGTCAATTATAGCCTTTCCTTTATATTTCAAGCTTACCGGGCCTTTCCTTGCGAGAGGCCTTTAAATTTTTAAAACAGGCTGCTTGCGCCTTTGCTGATTTAGGTGTTGTATTCTATGGTTGGCGCGGCATTGCGGCAGAAAGGGTTTGTCAAAAGGTAAATTTGTGTTAGATGAAAATGTAATTATGCGAAACCGGGCGAGACTTGGCCAGTTGACGGCACTGCCGGGTAGATATTATTATCTGGTGTATTGTTTGCGTGCTTGCCGCAAAATTTTGTCCTTATAAGGAGTTTGGAATGTCGTTTATCGCGCCTGCTTATGCTGCCGCAGGGAGTAGTTTGTCGGAAGGGGTGGGCATGTTTATCCCCCTGGTTTTGATTTTCATTATTATGTATTTTTTGATTATTCGCCCGCAACGCGCGCAAATGGCAAAGCATAAAGCCATGGTTAAGGCTGTGCGCCGCGGCGATATAGTGGTGACCAGCGGTGGTATTGTCGGCAAAGTCAGCAAGGTTTATGATGATAATGGTGAAATTGATGTAGAAATTGCCGAAAATGTGCGTGTGCGCATTATTCGTGGCACTTTATCGGCTGTGCGTTCCAAGGGTGAAACTGTCGAATCCGCCAAGATATAATTAGCCTTTTGAGGCCAGGCGGGGCTGCGTTTTAATCTGCCTCTTGCTGTTGGTATTTGTGATAAGGGGCGGGGCATAGGTAAAATAAATGCCGCCTTTACCGGGATTTGTAAACTGGAATAAAGCTCCGTTATTCGGGGTTTTTGGCCTATGCTGGCCAGGGCTATGCCGGGAATTGCAGGAGGCAGGCCAATGGCCGGCGGTATAGAAATACGGAAAGCGCATTTTCCCGGCCGGGCGCCGGTTGAAGCTTATGGTAATGGTGGTTTTCGTTTTGCCAATATGTCGCATCGCGGCTCTATTTTATGTTTGCCTTCGGGTATATATGGCTGGCAGCCGCAGGAAAACGTGCCGGATAGTAAAGATTTGGCGCGTATATTACAGGAAGCCGCTAATATAGAAATTTTATTTATCGGTACCGGTACGGTGATGAGATCGCCGGCGCCGCAAATTATGCAAATATTGCAAGCTCATAATATTGCTGTTGAAATTATGACTACCGGGGCAGCAGCGCGCAGCCTGAATATTTTATTAAGTGAAGGGCGCGCTGTGGCTGCCGCCCTTTATGCGGTGGAATAATATGAAAGCGGCTGAAACTTATTGTTTGCAGCTGTTACGCAGCCGTGCTTATGAATTATATTTTGCCGTTCTTTTTGCTCCCCCGGCTAAAAGAGGGGCTTTGGCGGCGCTTTATGCTTTTCAGCTTGAAATTTTGCATATTGGCGAGCAGGTGCAAGAGCCGCTATTGGGAGAAATGCGGCTGCAATGGTGGCATGACAGCCTGATGGCAGCTCTTAAGAAAGATATACAGCATACTGGAATAAAAGAACAAAATTCGGCTGAGACTTTGCCGATAATGGCACAGCAGAACCCGGTGATTGCGGCAGTGACGGTGGCAATTAACCGGTATAATTTGCCGCCGGCAGCTTTTTTGTGCCTTTGTGAAGCGGCGCGTTTCGATTTATACCGTGATATTATGCCGAGCCGCGCGGCTTTGGAGACTTATTGCACTGCGCTTTATGGCACGGTTTTACAGCTGGCCTGCAGGATTCTGGGGGGAGAAACGAGCAATTTAGCTGATAAAACCTGCCGGCATGGCGGTGTGGCTCAAGGTCTGGCAGCGCTTATACGGCATTTGCCGCGCACTCAACGGCAAGGGAAAATCTATATTCCCGCTGATATTTTGGCGAGCATGGGGGTAGATGAGCAAAGCTTACGGAATAATGTAGCGGGGCAGGAGCCGGCAGAAAATTTGGCAAAACGGCATAATATTATTATAGAAAAGCGCAAAATTGCGATTGCCGCAATTTTGGCCTGTTTTCATGAGCATTATAAGGCTTTTATACAGGCGCAAAAATTATTGCCTGCCGGTTTTCGCCCGGCTTTTTTGCCTTTGGCGGTTTTGCCGGCTTTCATTAAGCAGGCAGAAAAACGACAGGAAGCCGTTTTTACTACGCCGCTCATTATCTCTCCTTTGCGTAAACAGGCAAAAATCAGCCGCGCCGCTTTTTTCAACCGATTCTGATTTATAATTTTTCTTAGAATTCTGCTGTATCTTATTATTATTAAAGTAATTTCTGCCGTAAGTCGCGTCCCTCAGCTTCATCGCTGTGAGCCAGTGATATAGAGCAGCAATAATTAAATATGCCATTTGAGTGACAATCATCACTCTTGCGCCTGCGTAAGCCTGTCATAGACAGTTTTATTGATGCGAACTGGTGTTTGCAGAGCCTGAGCGGCGATATAAAGATTAAGAAAATCCAGTGCTGAGCGCGCCGAAATATTTGCCTGTTCTTCAGCCGAAAGCAAATTGCGGCTTGCATTTTGCGGCTCAGTGACGGTATTAACGCGGAAAACAAGGCGGCTATTATTATTTGCCCCAATAGTCAGGCCGCTTTCGCCTTTAACTACGGAAAATATGGCAGATATTGCCGCCTGACCGAGTTTTTCGTCAACCGGATTGCGGTGCAAATTATCTCTATGATAAAGCGTTAACTTATTCCGTTTGGCCAAATCGGCAAAATTTTCTCCTTTATTCAAGGCTTTGGCCAGTTCTGTTGCCTGATTATCCAGCTTTTGCTGCTGTTGTTCCTGCTGCCATGCGGCAGCGACCTGATCCTTTACCTCATTTAAAGCGGGCTGGCGCGGCGGGATAATTTTGTCAATATTATACCAGAGATAACCGCCATTATTCAAATTGAGCGGATCGGCATCAATATTTTCCGCTGCCGCAAAAATATTGGGCAATAAAGCAGTCTTTTGTGGAAAATCGACAGCCTGCCCCTGCGGGCTATTGCCTCTTCCGTCCAGCGTAACAGAATGCAGAGGCAAATGATATTGTGCAGCAATATCTTTTAAACTGACACCGTCAAAGCGGGCGTCTTCAATTTTTTTTCGATAATCCGGTAAGGCTGCGGCGGCATTTCTCTGCGCAATATCCTGGCGGATCTGGGTGCTGACAGCAGCCAGGGCTTTTGGCCTGGCCGCCTCAATCTGCTGCACATAAACCAAAACCGGGCCTTGCAAATCATCAATAACGGCGCTTACTGTCCCCTGCGGCAGAGCGAAAACTTCTGCACCGAGCAGAGCCGGCAAATCTGCCTGGGAAACTGCTTTTTTATGCTCGTTTTTATCTGATGGCCGTTCGGCATAGGCGGCAAAAGCCTGAGCCGGCTCCCGGCCGTTTTTTATCGCCGTTTCTATAGCGGCATAAGCAGAGTCGGCTGATTTTCTGTCAGCAAAGCGAATAAGATTAAAACTGCGTTTCTCCGGGCTTTCCAGATAAGAATTTTTATGTGTGTTATAATAAGCAGCGACAGCCGTGTCATCAATAATATCTGTGCGGGCAATATCCTGCGCCGATAGGCTGATATAGCTGATTTGCCGGTATTCAGGGGTCTCAAATTGCCCGCTATTGGCCTTGAACCAGTTGGCCAGGTTCTCTGCCTCAGGCGCGGCGCTTGCGCCAATAGAAGCGGCTGTCAGTTCCACATAATCCACATTGCGCGTTTGCAGCTGATACAGGGCCAAAGCTTGGTAAAATGTGTCAGGTGCATCAAACCCCCCTTGCAAAGTGGCGACAAGCTGGTTGCGCAAGGCGCCTTTCACATAAAAATTATCAAGAAAATCATCGCGCTTTACCCGCAAATTTTGTAAATAGAAATTAAAGGCGCCAATGTCAAATTTGCCGTCCGCACCGCTAAAGAGCGGATCTTTCCCCAATAAAGCGGCAATATTTTTATCCGACAGGCCAAGTTTCATCTGCCCGGCCTCAGTATCCAGCACAAGATTGTCATAAAGCCCGCGGAAAACTGCCTGCCCCAGGCCAAGGCGCCGGATTTCGTCAGGCGTCAAATAACGGCCGATACGCATGGACAGGCGCAAAACCTCATTGCGCAGGGCCAGATCATAGGCAGAGGCGCTGACTGAATTATCTTTTGTCGCCATCAGCGTATCATCACCGCCTGCCTGAAAAGCGCTGTGACCGCCCCAGGCGATAAAACTGAGCAAGACAAGGCACAGCAATATTTTGGCCGGCCATGAATTAACGGCAGAGCGTAGTTGATCCAGCATAATAACCCCGTTTATTCTTTGCAGAAATTAAGCTTGCGGCTTTATCGATTTGCCCCAAACAGGCAAAATATGCAAGCCGAAACAATAAATTTTCCATATTTCTTAAGGGTAAGCCGGGCAAAATTGCTAAAAAAGCTTGCACCTGCGATTTTGCAGAGATAATTTCAGCCCGAGTCAGGCATTAATTGGGTAATTGGGTCACAGGCTGCTTTTGGGGAGAATATTATGACAAAAGATTCCATGCTTATTGCCGGCAACTGGAAAATGAATGGTTTAAGCGCTGCCTTGGCCGAATTGCGGGCAATAGCGGCCGGCTGGCCGGCGGCACGCGCTCAGGCTGATATTGCGGCGCTTGTTTGCCTGCCGGCCAGCCTGTTGTCACGCGGGGCAGAGGCGGTGAGAGATACTTGTCTGGCCTTGGGCGGGCAGGATTGCCATTTTGCCGATAGCGGCGCACATACGGGAGATATTGCCGCGCCCATGCTGAAAGATGCCGGTGCTTCTTATGTTATTATCGGGCATTCCGAGCGGCGGGCAGATCATTGTGAGACTGATGAGCTTATAGGCCGAAAGGCGGAAGCCGCCTGGCGCGCCGGGCTTGTTACTATTCTCTGTGTCGGCGAGACACTGGAGCAGCGCGAGCAAGGCACGGCGCTGGAAATTGTCGGCCGTCAGTGTGAGGCCTCTATTCCCGCCGGTGCGGCGGCTGATAATCTGATTATTGCTTATGAGCCTGTCTGGGCTATCGGCACCGGCAAAGTGCCGACCAGAGATAATGTGGCGGAAATGCACAGCTTTATTCGGCAAAAATTGCAACAGCGTTTTGGGGAAAAGGGCGAAAAAATCCGCTTGCTCTATGGCGGTTCGGTGAAGCCGGATAATGCGGCTGCCTTATTATCTGTGCCGCATGTGCATGGGGCGCTTATTGGCGGCGCCAGCCTTAATCACGAGGATTTTCTGGCTATTATTGCCGCTGCTGCGGCTTTGCCATAAGCCTGCTGCGGCAGAGTGTTGCACTATTTGCGCCGCTGCTCTATAGTGCCTTGCCGTGGCGGGGTGTTTATAACAGGTCGCAAAAGCGGGGCTGCGGGCTGTAAAGCCGCCGGCCTATGTAATCTGTCAAAAAGGTAGAGCCTTAATCTATGCAAACGGTTATTATCACTATTCATTTGCTTATTGTGCTGGCGCTTGTTGGCGTTATTCTCATTCAGCGCTCGGAAGGCGGCGGTTTGGGGATTGGCGGCGGATCGGGCTTTATGACGGCACGCGGCACCAAAAATGCGCTTACGCGTCTGACAGCGATTTTGGCCGCCTGTTTTTTCCTGACTTCTATTATATTGACTGTTTTGCAGCTTGTCCCCGGCAGAAACGGTTCCAATATTTTGCGGCAAATTCCCGCGCAAGAGCAAGAAGGGCAGCCCGGCAATTTGCTCGATCAATTAGGCGGGACAAAAACGGAAGCGCCCGCCGCTGATAATCAGCCGGGAACGGAAAGCGCCATGCCGGGCGGTAATGCGGCGCCGGCAGAACCGGGAGAGAAAACAACTACGCCGTAATGAGGTGGGCAGACTACAAAGCCCTGAAATGGGGAGGCTGTAGGCTCGGGGGGCGACAGGATATCGGCTCTACGAGGCTCGATATTTCGCCAGAGTGATCGTTCTGTGAAATTATTCTGAATATTATAGCCTTGAAAGGCGCGGTGCGTGCTGTTTGCTCTTGTCCCTTCCGGCTAGGCTTGAGGCCGGGACAGGCGGTGAAAACGTGCGTAACGAGGCTGCCCTTTATGCTTGCGGAGCATCTGGGCAAAAGGCGGCCTGATTTTCTGGCCTGATTGGCATTTTGTTTCGTTTTGGCATATTTCCCGGTTAATTAATGTTTTTTTGCCGGAAAGTTTTTGACAAAAATTAGCGAAGAGTTTAAGAATATACTCCCATGGTGCGATATGTTTTTATTACTGGCGGCGTGGTTTCCTCTCTGGGGAAAGGTATAGCTGCGGCAGCTCTGGCGGCGCTTTTGCAATCCCGCGGCTATCGGGTGCGGATTCGCAAATTGGATCCCTATCTCAATATAGATCCCGGCACAATGTCTCCTTATCAGCATGGGGAAGTATTTGTGACTGATGACGGTGCCGAGACAGATCTTGATCTTGGCCATTATGAGCGTTTTACCGGCCACTCAGCCAGTAAAAATGATAATATCACCACCGGGCGGATTTATCGCAATATTATTGAGCGCGAGCGCCGCGGTGATTATCTGGGGGCGACTGTCCAGGTTATTCCCCATGTGACAGACGAGATTAAGAGTTTTATCACCCGGGATAATAATGATTATGATTTTGTCCTGTGCGAAATTGGCGGCACAGTCGGCGATATTGAGGCCATGCCGTTTCTGGAGGCCATAAGGCAGCTGCATAATGAGCTGGAGCCGCGCTCAGCTGTCTTTATGCATTTGACTTTAATGCCTTATATTCCCACAGCCGGAGAGTTGAAAACCAAGCCGACCCAGCATTCTGTCAGGGAGTTGCAGTCTGTCGGCATTGCTCCTGATATTTTGCTGGTCAGGGCTGACCGGCCAATCCCTGAAGAAGAGCGGCGCAAACTTTCTTTATTCTGCAATGTTCGTCCTTCTGCCGTTATTCAGGGGCTTGATGTTGCTTCCATTTATGATGTGCCTATTGCCTATCAGCGTGAGGGGCTGGATAAGGAAATTCTGGCGGCTTTCGGGCTTGCTGCCGACAAACAGCCGGATATGAGCAAATGGGAAAATATTGCGCGCCATATTCATAATCCTGAGGGGGAAGTCACTATTGCGGTTATTGGTAAATATACCGGGTTGAAAGATGCTTATAAATCACTGGCGGAAGCTTTGGGGCATGGCGGTCTGGCCAATAATGTCCGCGTTAATTTAAAATGGATTGAGGCTGCTGTTTTTGAGCAGGGGAAAAATATTGCATCACATTTAACGGGCATAGACGGTATTTTAGTGCCGGGCGCCTTTGGCGCGCGCGGGGCAGAAGGCAAAATTGCCGCTATTCGCTATGCGCGTGAGCATAATATTCCGTTTTTTGGCATTTGTTTCGGTATGCAAATGGCCTGTATTGAAGCGGCGCGCAATCTGGCGGGCATTAAGGACGCCTCTTCCAGCGAATTTGGCAAAACAAATGAGCCGGTTATTGGCCTGATGACAGAATGGCTGAAAGGCAATGCGTTGGAAAAACGCTCGCAAAGCGGTAATCTGGGCGGGACAATGCGTCTTGGCGCTTATGAGGCCATTTTGAAAAAAGGCTCACATATTGCTGAAATTTATGGCAAAACGACTGTTTCTGAACGGCATCGCCATCGCTATGAGGTAAATGCGCATTATCAAAAGCAGCTTGAGGCTTGCGGGCTTGTTTTTTCCGGCATGTCACCGGATAATATTCTGCCTGAGGCGGTAGAATATAAAAACCACCCCTGGTTTATTGCCGTGCAATATCACCCTGAATTGAAATCGCGTCCTTTTGAGCCGCATCCTTTATTTGCTTCCTTTATTGCGGCGGCGGTAAAATATGGCAAATAATCGGGTTTTGCGGCCGGATTGACAGTTTCTGTATATAAACCGGCAAAGCAGTAAAAATAAATTGCATCAAATGTGATTCCGTTTAAACGGGATTATCAGGCGGGTTGGATTATGAGCGATAATAGAAAATTGCCACCAGGCGAAAAAAGGCCTAATGCTGTTATCAAGCTGGGCAATGTCACTTTTGCCAATAAAGCGCCGCTGGCGCTGATTGCGGGCCCCTGCCAGATGGAAAGTCGAGCCCATGCTTTTGATATGGCCGGGCGGTTGAAAGAAATTGCCGCCGATCTGGGCATTGGTTTAGTTTATAAATCGAGCTTTGACAAGGCCAATCGCACATCGCTAACGGCGCAACGCGGCATCGGCCTGGAAAAGGCGCTGGAAATTTTTGCCGAATTAAAGCAGGCTTTCGATTTTCCGGTAATTACCGATGTTCATACAATAGAGCAATGTGCCTTGGTCGGCGCTGTTGCCGATATTGTGCAAATTCCGGCTTTTTTGTGCCGGCAGACAGATTTGCTGGTAGCGGCTGCCAAAACAAAGCGGGTTGTCAATATTAAAAAAGGGCAGTTTCTGGCGCCGTGGGATATGAAAAATGTTCTGGCAAAAATCGTCGAAAGCGGTAATCCGAATGTTATGGCCTGTGAAAGAGGGGTTTCTTTTGGCTATAACACCCTGGTTTCGGATATGCGCGCGCTGCCGATTATGGCGCGTTTTGGCGCTCCGGTGATTTTTGACGCCACGCATTCCGTGCAGCAGCCCGGGGGGCTGGGCGGTGCAAGCGGCGGTCAGCGGGAATTTGTTGAAGTGCTGGCGCGCGCCGCAGTGGCGGTGGGGGTAGCCGGGCTGTTTATTGAAACGCATCAGAACCCGGATAAAGCGCCTTCAGACGGGCCGAATATGGTGCGGCTTGATGATATGCCGGCTATGCTGGAGCGTTTGCTGGCTTTTGACCGTATAGCCAAAGCTGCGGATAAATAAATTCTGTCCGGCTGGGGCTGGCAAGTGAGGAAATTCTGCTTTGCTAATATATAGTCGGCAAGGCGGGCAAGTGGGATATATTGGGTCTGGCTGACAAATTTGTCGTAAAGGGAGGTTTTTATGACTGTTATTACCAATATTATTGGCCGTGAAATTTTGGACAGTCGCGGCAATCCGACAGTGGAAGTGGATATTGTGCTGGAAGACGGGGCCTTTGGTCGGGCGGCAGTGCCTTCAGGCGCGTCGACAGGCGTGCATGAGGCGGTGGAACTGCGTGACGGCGGCGCCCGTTATCAGGGCAAGGGGGTTGAAAGGGCCGTTGCTGCCGTTAATGGGGAAATTGCTGATGAGGTCATCGGCTTTGACGCAGAAGAGCAAATTGCTCTTGATAAAATGATGATTGATCTGGACGGCACGCCGAATAAAGGCCGTGTGGGCGCCAATGCGATTTTGGGTGTGTCGCTGGCTGCGGCCAGGGCGCAGGCAGCTTCCAGCGGTTTGCCGCTTTATCGCTATATTGGCGGCACTCAGGCGCATATTCTGCCAACTCCGATGATGAATATTATTAATGGCGGTGCTCATGCCGATAATCCTATTGATTTTCAGGAATTTATGATTATTCCTTTTGGCGCGCCGAGCTTGCGTGAGGCTGTTCGCTACGGGGCCGAGGTTTTCCATTGTCTGAAAAAACGCCTGAAAGATGCCGGGCATAATACTAATGTCGGTGATGAAGGCGGTTTTGCTCCGGGGCTGAAAAGCGCAGAAGAAGCTTTGAAGTTTATTGTCGATTCCATTGCTCAGGCAGGCTTTACGCCGGGCAAGGATATTGCTCTTGGCCTGGATTGTGCTGCCAGCGAATTTTTCAAGGACGGTCAATATGTTTACAAAGGGGAAGGTGTGACCCGTGATATTGCCGCCCAAACGGAATATTTGGCCAAATTAAGCAGAGAATTTCCGATTATTTCTATTGAAGACGGCATGGCCGAAGATGATTGGGACGGTTGGCAGCATTTGACCAAAGCCATTGGGGCAAAATGTCAGCTGGTGGGTGATGATTTGTTTGTTACCAATTCTGCCCGCTTGCGTGAGGGCATTGAGAAAAATATTGCCAATTCCATTCTTATCAAAGTGAATCAAATCGGTACATTGAGCGAAACGCTTGATGCCATTGAAACAGCACATAAAGCCGGTTATACGGCTGTAGTATCGCATCGTTCCGGTGAAACGGAAGATTCTACTATTGCCGATTTGGCGGTGGCGACAAATTGCGGACAAATTAAAACCGGCTCACTATCACGCTCGGATCGCATGGCGAAATATAATCAACTGATTCGTATTGAGGAAGAATTGGGTAATCAGGCGCATTATGCCGGTATATCAGCCTTCCGCCTGGCCGATTGGCCAAGGGATAAATAAATTGGGGTAAGTAGCGGTTATATTTGAGTTTTTGCTCTTGGTGGCTGTTGCCGGTCATGCGCGTAATCGCCGTAAATACATATCGGGCGGGTGAAATTTCTGTCCGATACTGGTTTTATGGAAAGGCTCGATGCGGGTTTGGCCGGGGCTGTTTGCCTTTGGTGTGTGCGGTTTTATCGCTGTAAGGGTTTTTCATTTAGATTACAAAGGGTCTGTCTAAATTGTGGAGCCTGTGGACAAAAAGGGCTTTGCCCGGCAAATTTTTTCTCAACTGTTTTCTTGCAACAAGGCATGAGGACAAAAGGGTTTGCCTTGCCGGCAATGCAGCGGGTATAATGAGTCTGTCTTTAATGGTCGAGCGTATTATATAATGCGTAAGTCAGACGCGGTTTATGCTCATTATTGGCCTGTCGTTTTTTGTTATCTCTGCCTTGAAAGGATTATAGCCAGGTGGAGGGCGTTTGTCCGCGCAGTGGATTAGTCAAGCAGGCAAGCGGAATTTTATGCGGTTAGGCTAGGGGGCCGCGCAATGGGTTAGTCAACAACCCCGATAAGGCGTTGAGCCTTAGAGTGAAAGGCGTGTCTGCCGATGGAAAAGGCAGATAGCCCGGCGCCCGGCTGTCCTTGGCAGGAAGTTCTCAAAAGCAGAAATTGTAAATTTTTTTGCCGGATTTGGTAGAATTCTGTTTTTCTAAGCAAATCTTAAACAAATTTCGTTAGAGCACTCTCTTGAAGCTGTTGCTTTAGCGCAGTGCAGGTTGGGGTTGGGCAATTACTGGGAATCTTTAATGTGGACAAAACAAAAACGTCGGACAAATAAAGGCCGCTTTATTTTGCCTGTTTTTACCGTGGCCGTTTTATCTTATTTCGCTTATCATATTTATCATGGTGAATATGGGCTGGAATCAGGCAAAGCGGTTGAACAGCGTATTGTTTCGCTTAATGCGGAATATCAAAAATTCACAGTGGAAAATTTATTGCTGAAAAAGAGAATTGCTTTATTGCAGGACGGCAAAATTGAAAAAGATAGTCTAGATGAATATATACGGCGTAATTTGAATTTTTCCCGGCCAAATGAATTGACAATTATCACCTCAAAGGAAGATGCGGCCGGCTAATGTGAGTCGCTGCCGGGAAGCCGGCGCTATTTGCTGTTGCAGCTCAACCGGTTGAGCATATTATCAGGCGCGCGGCTTTCTCCGTCAATTTTGTTTCGGCAGCATCTGCCTGTTTGTGCCTTGCTGTTTATAAAAATCAGCCTTCAGGCAGTTTGATTATGCGTTTTCTCCGACCCGGAGCAGGCGCTGTATTTTTTCGAAACAGGCAGCTTGTATATTAGCGCAAAGGCGTTTATTTTGAGACAAAAGAACAGGGAGCAAAATTATGGTAGAGAAAGCCGGAAAAAGAGCTTTCAAAAATTCAGGCGCAGTTTTGCCTAATTATAAATCCGCCCCGCCGCCTGCTGAATTTACCAAACAGGAAGAGCTTGATGCCTATCGCGATATGCTGCTTATCCGGCGGTTTGAAGAAAAGGCGGGCCAGCTTTACGGCATGGGGGAAATTGGCGGTTTCTGCCATCTTTATATTGGCCAGGAAGCCGTTATTGTCGGTATGAAAAAAGTGGCCAAAGAGGGAGATCAGTTTATCACCTCTTATCGCGATCACGGCCATGCTCTGGCGCTTGGCTGCGCGCCGCGCGCCGTTATGGCCGAGCTGACCGGGCGCCAGGGCGGCATGGCCAAAGGCAAAGGCGGCTCAATGCATATGTTTTCCAAAGAGAAGAATTTTTACGGCGGCCACGGCATTGTCGCGGCGCAGGTGCCGCTGGGCACAGGTCTGGCTTTTGCCAATCAATATCGCGGCAATAATAATGTGACGCTGGTTTATTTTGGCGATGGGGCGGCCAATCAGGGGCAGGTCTATGAAAGCTTCAATATGGCCGCTTTGTGGAAATTGCCGGTTATTTATATTATTGAAAATAATCGTTATGCCATGGGCACATCTGTTGCTCGCGCTTCGGCTGAAGTGGATTTTTCTCGCCGCGGCCTTTCTTTCGGGATTCCCGGAATGGCGGTAGACGGTATGGACGTTTGTGCCGTTGCCTCTGCTACGGAAGAGGCGCTTGCCTGGGCACGTGCCGGCAAGGGGCCGGTATTGCTCTCTGTCGAGACTTATCGCTATCGCGGCCATTCCATGTCGGATCCGGCCAAATATCGTTCCAAGGAAGAATTAGATGAAATACGCCGCGATCATGACCCTATTGATCAGGTGGCAAAGCGTTTGCGGGCCAAAGGCTGGGCAGGCGAAAATGATTTGAAATCTATTGATAAAAATATACGGGCGATTATCGCCGATGCGGTTGATTTTGCTGAAAAAGATATTGAGCCGGAAGAGACGCAGCTTTATGCGGATATTCTGGCGTAAGAGAGGAAAAAATGGCGATCAATATTTTAATGCCCGCTCTCTCCCCCACTATGGAAGAAGGTAATCTTGCTCGGTGGCTGAAAAAAGAGGGAGATAAAATTGCCGCAGGCGATGTTCTTGCTGAAATTGAAACCGATAAGGCGACAATGGAAGTGGAAGCAGTCGATGATGGCGTATTAGGTAAAATTCTTGTGCCGGCAGGCACGGCCGGGGTAAAGGTGAACACGACTATTGCTGTTTTGCTGGAGGAAGGTGAAACGGCAGAGAATATTAAGGCGCCTGCCCCTGCAACTGCCGACAAGCCGGCGCAAACCGATAAGGCAGTTATCGCTGCTGCCCCGCAAGCTGCTATTGCTGCTGCGCCGCAAGCAGAAGCAAAGCAAGCAATAGCGGCAGCGATTGACCCGGCTCTCCCTGCCGGCACGGAAATGGTCACTATGACAGTGCGCGAAGCGCTGCGTGAGGCTATGGCAGAAGAAATGCGCCGCGATAAAGATGTTTTCCTGATGGGGGAGGAAGTTGCTCAATATCAGGGCGCTTATAAAGTTTCGCAAGGCTTGCTGGAGGAATTTGGCGCGCGCCGCATTGTTGATACGCCGATTACTGAAGCAGGTTTTGCCGGGCTGGGTATTGGCGCGGCTTTTGCCGGTTTGCGGCCAATTGTTGAATTTATGACTTTTAATTTTTCCATGCAGGCGATTGATCATATCGTCAATTCGGCTGCCAAAACACATTATATGTCGGGTGGGGAGATTGCTGTTCCCATTGTTTTTCGCGGGCCTAATGGCGCTGCTGCCCGTGTGGCCGCCCAGCATTCGCAATGTTACGCCGCCTGGTATAGTCATATACCGGGTTTGCAGGTTATCGCCCCTTATCATGCGGCTGATGCCAAGGGTTTGCTCAAAGCTGCTATTCGCGATAATAATCCGGTTGTCTTCCTGGAAAATGAATTGCTTTACGGGCATGAATTTGCCGTGCCCAGGCTTGATGATTTTGTGCTGCCTATTGGTAAAGCGCGCTTGCATAAAGCGGGCAAGGACGTAACGCTTGTTTCTTTTGGCGCCGGTATGAAGCATGCCGCGGCAGCGCTGGAAGAGCTGGCTTCTCTCGGCATTGATGCGGAATTGCTGGATTTGCGCACTATTCGCCCTATGGATATGCCGGCAATTATTGAATCGGTAAAAAAGACGGGGCGGCTGGTTACAATTGAAGAGGGCTTTCCGCAATCTTCTGTCGGAACAGAAATTGCCGCCCGTGTCATGCAGCAGGCTTTCGATTGGCTGGACGCGCCGATTCTCACTCTTGCCGGCAAAGATGTGCCTATGCCTTATGCGGCCAATCTGGAAAAACTGGCTTTGCCCAATGTGCAAGAGATTATTGAGGCAGTTAAAACGGTCACATATAAGGCATAGAGGAGAGGCTTGATGTCTATAAAAATTACTATGCCGGCGCTTTCTCCAACTATGGAAGCGGGCAATCTGGCGAAATGGCTGGTCAAGGAAGGTGATAGCGTCCGCAGCGGTGATGTTATTGCCGAAATAGAAACAGATAAGGCAACAATGGAAGTCGAGGCAGCTGATGAAGGTGTCGTAGCGAAACTTGTTGTCCCTGCCGGCAGCGATAATGTTAAAGTAAACAGTTTGATTGCGGTTTTGGCCGAAGAGGGTGAAGATGCGGCGCAAATAGCAAAAACTGCTTTGGCAGAAAATGACGGCGCTGCTGTTCCTGCCCCGCAACAGCGGGAGGCAGGTGACCGTGCGCTGCCGGTTCCTGCCGGGCAAATTGCCGCCGATGAGCAAAAACCCGTATCTATTGCTAAAACTGCCGGCATTTTTGCTTCCCCTCTGGCGCGGCGCATGGCGGTGCAAGCCGGGCTGAATCTGGCGGCTATTGCCGGCAGCGGGCCGTATGGCCGCATTATTCAGCGTGATGTTGAAGCGGCCAAACAGGCAGGCGGCGCTGTTGCGGCGACTGGCGCTGCGGCTGGGCCTGTTCCTGCCCCAGCGGCCGATGAAAGTGCGATTCTGGCTGTGTTTAAGCCTGGAGATTATGAAATTGTGCCGCATCACCCGATAAGAAAGGTGATTGCGCGCCGATTGGTGGAATCCAAACAGTATATTCCGCATTTTTATGTGACGGCGGATTGTAATCTTGACGCTTTATTGAAACTGCGTTCGGATTTGAATATGGCGGCACCGGTGATTAAAAAGGGGGAAGGAAGCGCTCCCGCTTATCGGCTTTCGGTCAATGATATGGTAATCAAAGCCGTGGCTGTGGCCCTTAAACGCGTTCCTGAAGCCAATGTTTCCTGGCTGGATAGCGGCATGATTCGCCATAAACACAGCGATATTGGTGTGGCTGTTGCTATTCCCGATGGTTTGATTACGCCGATTATCCGCCAGGCGGAAGAAAAATCCTTATCCGCTATTTCAGCAGAGATGAAGGATTTAATCAAACGCGCCAAACAAATGAAGCTGAAACCGGAAGAATATCAGGGCGGCACCAGCTCTGTTTCCAATATGGGCATGTTTGGCGTCAAGAATTTTGCGGCCATTATCAACCCGCCGCAAGCTACAATTTTTGCTATTGGCGCCGGGGAGAAACGCGCTACGGTAAAAGATGGTGCGGTGGCGATTGCCGATATTATGTCGGTTACGCTCTCTGCCGATCACCGCGCTGTAGATGGCGCTTTGGCGGCGGAGCTGGTGCAATGCTTTAAAAACATTATTGAAAATCCGTTGGCTTTGCTGATTTAGCCGCCGCTGTCTTTCGGTAAATAAAGGGGGTAAGGACAAAGGCCGGAAAGGCGCTTTTAATCATTGGCCCGCTTTTGCCGGCAGTGCTGTCAGGCTTTGCTAAGGAGAAATTTATCTATGGCTTATGATATTATTATAATCGGTTCGGGGCCGGGCGGCTATGTAACCGCTATTCGCGCCGCGCAATTAGGGTTTAAAACTGCTATTATTGAGCGGGAGCATCTTGGCGGTATTTGTTTGAACTGGGGTTGTATCCCTACCAAGGCCTTGCTGCGTTCGGCCGAAATTAAACATTTTTGCGAAAATGCCAAAGATTACGGTTTGATGCTTTCCGGCAAGGTGGCGGCCGATATTGGCGCTGTTATTGTGCGCTCCCGCGCCGTGTCGGGCCGATTAAATGCCGGTATCGGCTATTTGATGAAAAAAAACAAAATTGATGTGATTTGGGGTGAAGCCAGGCTGCAAGGCCAAAAAAACGGGCAGACACAAATAGAAGTGCATAAACCGCTCAAGCCGGCTTATCAGCCGCAACATCCTGTGCCGAAAACAGTATTGGGTGAAGGTGTTTATGAAGCGCGTCATGTTATTCTTGCCACCGGGGCACGGCCGCGGGCGCTGCCGGGCATTGAGCCGGACGGCAAACTTATCTGGACATATTTTGAGGCTATGATACCGCCGAAATTGCCGAAATCGCTTATTATTATGGGATCCGGCGCTATTGGTGTTGAATTTACTTCTTTTTATCGCGATATGGGAGCAGAAGTTACCATTATTGAGCTTATGCCGCAAATTTTGCCGGTGGAAGATAGTGAGATTTCGGCTTTTGCCCGCAAGCAGCTGGAGCAGCGCGGTATCCGCATTATGACTTCCGCCAAAGTGATTAAGGTGGAAAAAGGTGCAGATTCCATTACGGCACATGTTGAAAGCAGCGGCAAGGTGGAAACTATCACTGCTGACAGGTTGGTTTCGGCCGTTGGCGTGCAGGGCAATATTGAAGATCTCGGTCTGGAGATTTTGGGGGTAAAAACCGAGCGCGGCTGTATCACTATTGATGAATGGAGCCGCACTAATATAGCAGGGATTTATGCTATAGGCGATGTTGCCGGGGCGCCGATGCTGGCGCATAAAGCGGAAGAAGAAGGCGTTATTTGTGTTGAGAAACTGGCTGATTTGCCTGATATACACCCGCTGGATAAAAGTAAAATCCCCGGTTGCACTTATTGCCGGCCGCAAATTGCCTCTGTCGGTTTGACAGAAAAAAAGGCGCAGGAGGCCGGTTATGATATACGCATTGGGCGCTATAGCTTTGCGGCTAATGGTAAGGCTATTGCTTTGGGAGAAGATCAGGGGCTGGTGAAAGTGATTTTTGACAATAAGACCGGTCGGCTTTTGGGGGCGCATATGGTGGGGGCGGAGGTGACAGAGCTTATTCAAGGCTTTGTTGTAGCCATGAATCTGGAAACGACAGAAGAAGAATTAATGCATACTATCTTCCCGCACCCGACTTTGTCGGAAATGATGAAAGAAAGCGTGCTGGACGCTTATGGCCGCGTATTAAATGCTTGAAATCAGGCTGTTGCTGCTTTGGCGCGTGTAACAAAACCTAATTGACGAGTTTTGCGAAGACATAGGGGCAAGTAATGCCAAGAAATTGGGGTAATCAGGAGATAAAAAGACGGCTGAAGGATTTAAACAATGGTTCGCCCGTGTGGGGTGGACGCAACGGCGAACTGCTGAAAAATTCGGCAAAATCGAATCCATAATAAGAAACTGGGAGACAGGCAGAGTGTTTGTCTCCCAAATAATAAAAATCCTGACCGCCTCTATGGCAGCCAAATGGATTTAGGTTAATTGAGAGTGAAATTGCGGCCCTGTCGGCCGGCAGCAAAGCAGGGAGGGTGGTGTTTTGCCGGGCGGAATATAAGGAAAATATATGGTAACCGTGCTTGATAATTTGGCTGAAAAACGCGTGCGCCACCCGGAAAAGGCGCATCGGCCGGACAGGCCGGTCTTGCCGAAACCGGATTGGATTCGCGTTAAAGCGCCGACTTCCAGAATTTATGCCGAAACGCGTGATATTGTGCGCAGCAATCGGCTGGTCACTGTGTGTGAAGAAGCTGCCTGCCCTAATATGGGTGAGTGCTGGCATCAGCGCCATGCCAGTTTTATGATTATGGGAGAAATTTGCACCCGTGCCTGCGCTTTTTGCAATGTGGCAACCGGTATTCCCCTGCCGCTGGATAAAAATGAGCCTGCCCGCGTGGCGGAGGCCATTGCCCAAATGAAGCTTAAACATGTGGTTATTACTTCCGTTGATCGCGATGATTTGGCTGATGGCGGCGCGCGCCATTTTGCTGCTGTGATTAAGGCGATAAGGGAGCACACGCCGGAAACGACAATTGAGGTGTTAACCCCGGATTTCCGCCTGAAACCTGGCGCTTTGGAAATTGTTGTAGCGGCGCGGCCTGATGTTTTTAACCATAATCTGGAAACTGTGCCGTCCAGATATTTGCAGGTGCGGCCGGGGGCGCGTTATTTTCACTCTATCCGCCTGCTGCAGCGGGTAAAGGAGCTTGATCCTGGAATGTTTACCAAATCCGGCATTATGCTGGGGCTGGGAGAAGAGCGCAATGAAATTTTACAGCTCATGGACGATTTGCGTTCGGCTGATGTCGATTTTATGACCATTGGCCAATATTTGCAGCCCAGCCGCAAGCATCACCCGGTTATGCGCTTTGTGCCGCCGGAAGAATTTCAATCTCTGGCGATTATCGGTAAGACTAAAGGCTTTTTGCATATGGCTTCTAGCCCGTTAACGCGTTCTTCGCACCATGCCGGTGATGATTTTGCCCGGTTACAGGCGGCACGGGCAGAAAAATTGGCACAGAAAGCGGGGCAAAGCGCGCTGGCGGTGCAGGCTGTGTGAGGAATTATGCCAAATTTCCATACACAAAAGCAGGTTAGGCATTCTGCGCAAAAAATGTTCGCTCTGGTGGCAGATATTGAACATTACCCGCAATTTGTGCCCATGTGTGAGGCGCTGACAATTCGCACGCGTCAGGAAAAAGAAGATAATGTGTTGCTGGTGGCCGATATGACAGTCGGCTATAAATTGATACGGGAGAGTTTTACCACACAAGTTTATTTACAGCCGGCCTTGCAGCGCATTGATGTGCATTATGTTGACGGCCCGTTTAAATATCTGGAAAATCGCTGGCAATTTCTGCCTTTGGCCGAGCCGGCACCGGCTGCCGGGCAAAGAGCGGGAGAAGAAGCTCGGCCTGCGGCGGGCGCGCCGGTATCTGAGGCTGTTGCCGTCGATAATGTCGAGGGAAAGAAAAGGGCGCAGCAGCAAGAAGAGTCGTCGTTTGTATCGGCTGCTATGCCTGAGGCAATGACAGCCGAAATTGCCGCCGGGAAAAAGACGCAGCAGGAAGGAACGCCGGCGCTTGCAGCGGCGGCGCGGCCTGAGGAAACACCGTCACCGGGGGCAATTATTTTGCCGGAAACACCTACCGCCAAGGCGGGAAAGGCAAAACCGGGAGTAACAGGGCGCGAGGCGGTTGAAGCCGAATCCTGCCTGGTCGATTTTTATATTGATTACGCCTTTAAAAACCCGCTGCTGGCGGCCTTGATGGGCACAATGTTTGACATTGCCTTCCGCAGATTTACGCAGGCTTTCGAGAAGCGCGCCGATGAAATTTACGGCCGTCTTTGAAAATCGATCCGATACAATTTATAGAGCCTGTGGATAACCCCAAGAAATATACTCACAAAAGAAAAAAAAATGGACGAGCGCCGACGTATGCTAGGAATTAGATAAGCATATCATAGGAGCAGAAAATGTCATCAGGTTTACTCATCGACATCAAATTGATTACCGATATTGACATTATTGCAGATTATTTCAACAAGGACAGCGATAAAGTTCTGCAGGATTTGGTAGCTGCTGAACTCGAGCGCATTCGGCCGCTGCTGGAAGCCAAACAGGCCTTGGAACAGGCTAAGCAAAAGAGGAAAATCCTGCTAAAACAGCCGATTAGCGGCGATATGCCTATAATTCGCTCGACTGGAGAGCTGGAAAAAAGCAAACCGGTAGAAGGGGAGTTTGCCGGGGTAAAAATTTGGGAACGGAACTGGCGCGCGGTGATCGCACAAATTTTAAAAATTTTGTGCGATAAGGCCTATACAAAGCACGAAGAATTAACCAGCCTGTTACCGGCCATTGCCAATATCAATATTGCTCGAGGAGTTCGAGATGATTCCGGCTATATTCCTATGCCGGAACTGGGTATATCTGTGCAGGGGCTATCCGCGCCACGCGCCGGTGAGTTTATCCAGAAAATCGCTGAATATTATAAAATCCCTTATAAATTTAAATTGCGTTGGAGCAAGGCCGAATCCGGCGATTCGGCCGAACAATTTGCGATATTTGCATTGGATTTTTGAGGATTGGGGCAATGTCTGATGATGTTTTGGATAATGAAATTGCTGTTGCGATAGAAGTAAATGGGCTATCGGCTCTACCGGTTGAGGTTAGCGCCAAGGCAAAAAGCCGATTCGTTTCTTCTGGTGACAGATTGTTGGGAAATCTTATTGATTGGCTGAATGCTTGGCTGGAAGCCGGGCCGACTAAAAAGCGAGCAGAGACAGCGGCGGAGATCGCCGCTATCAAGGCGCGCGGTGAAGTTGAAGCCGATGCCATCAGGGAAAGTATCGGGAAAGTTGCGGCGCAGAATGCTCTCCCAGAGCCATTTGTGCAGAAAGCGGTAGAGAGATTTATCTTTGATGCTGTTCGGAGCCAGAAAAAGAAAATTCTGCTGCTGCAAGAGGCAAGAGAAGATTTGCAACAACGCCCGCCTGGCGCAGATGAATCAACAAATGGTGCTGAAACTTTAGATGAAAGCTTTTTGAATCGTTTGGAAAAACGGGTAGAAGAAGCGACTGAAGAGGAAATTCGCGCCAAATGGGGCAGGGTGCTGGCAGGAGAAATACGCCGGCCGGGGACATTTTCAGCCAAAATCATGCGCCTTGTTGATGAGCTGGAGCCGGAGACAGCCAAGCTGTTTGAGGATATTTGCTGCCGGCGGATAAATAATATTATTCCTGCTTGTTTGGTAGCGAATTTAAATCCATCACAAATTGAGAGGTTAGAGGCAGCCGGATTATTTGTTCCTTCTGAGGGAGGATTGATGATAAAATATCGCGATACTTTTGCCCGAGGGCAAAGTAATGCGGAAACATGGGGTTTTACATTTAAAAACTATCTTATTGCTGTTCCAAAAAAAGCGGTTATTGTCTCAGGCTTTCTGGAGCCACTAGATTACTTATCGAGGAGGAGTATCCCCATCACGAAACGGGAAGAGGGGGAAGCTCCTAGCATAGCTTGCTATTTCTTGACTCGTGAAGGTATGGCACTTACCTCTATTCTGGAAGACAAGCAGGAAGAGACTTTTTATGCTTACCTCAAAAAATTATCAGAGTTTCTGCCTGAGGTGGAAATAGGGGAATTGAAAAAAGTAGATGATAATTCTGTGAAGCTGGTGCGGATTTGGAAAAACGGTAAATCGCTTTCGTGAGGCCAGGCTGTTATTTGGCCTTTGTTCGGGGGCAAAACAGAGACGGTGCGGTAGGGGCGCAGCGGCGGGTTAATCCTGATTAGGGCAGCAAACAGGGCAGAGAAATTTCATGGCACAACTCCGGCGGGGCTCGCGCTCAATTGCATAAAAGTAATAAGACCCAGCCATTTTGCACGGGCGCTGTGGAGAGCGGCCGCACAGCGCAATAACCTCGGGCAGCTACAGCAGCGAATCAAGGCAGCGCCTGTGCGGTAAAGCGCGTTGCTGTCCCTTAACGGCATTGCCCTTATGCCTCACTCAGAGTGCTGTTTGTGCGCCCCGGCCGGTATATATAGCATTTCGCCCCATGCCAGTGACGGTTTTGCCTGGTTACAAGCGGCGCACGCGGCAAAGGCGAAGCAGTAAAAGGGCAAAAGGCCCCGCCTTGCTTCCGACCTCGTCCGGCACTGCTTATTATTCCTGCCCCAGTTTTTGCAGCACCAGTTTCAGCGCTTGTTCCACCGCGGCGCGGCGCACTGCCTGGCGGCCAAGATCGCCAAAATGGGCTTCATAATGCAGCGCTTTTGTCCCTTTTAGCGCTACGGCCAGGTGAACAAGGCCGACAGGTTTGTCTGCATTGCGGCTGGCCGGCCCGGCAATGCCGGTGACCGCCACAGCAATATCGGCATTGCCGTGACGAATGCCACCTTCGGCCATAGCAAGAGCAGCCTCGCGCGAGACCGCGCCATATTTAACCAAAATTTCACTTGACACGCCGACAAGCTGCACTTTCGCCGCGCCGGAATAGGTGATAAAACCGCATTCCACCACATCAGAAGAGCCGGGAATATCGGTCAGTGCCGCGACTATCAGGCCGCCGGTGCAGGATTCCACCGTTGTTAGCCGCAGCCGGCGGGCGCGGCAGGCGGCTAAAACTTTTTCGGCCAGTTCTTCTGCAATCATCGTTTTCTTCCTCTCTTTTGCCTTCACTCTACCGGTTTTATCGCCAGCCGCCACAGCGGCTGAGAATCTTCCGGCGGGGCAAGCACATAGGCGGGCAGTGCTCACAGCTCGCCTATAAATATGGGCATAGCCCTATCTACCCGGCCGGCGCGCAGGACGCAGGAGGGGTTTTACTCTTCACACTCCCTGAACCCGTCCGACCCGGCCGGAATTACGAATAATAAACATTGGCTGTAGCAATAGCGGCAATGCCTTCACTGCGGCCGATAAAACCGAGTGTCTCATTGGTTGTCGCTTTAACCGAAACCCGCTCTGCCGTCAGGCCGAGCATGGTTTGCAGCTTTGCCACCATAGCGGCGCGGTGCGGTGCGATTTTCGGTGTTTCACAAATCAGCGTTATATCAATATTGACAATTTGCCCGCCTTTTTGCGCCACAATTTCGGCGGCCCGGCGGACAAAAATCTCTGAAGCTGCGCCTTTCCACTGCCGGTCGGAAGGCGGAAAATGCACGCCTATATCCCCTTCGCCGCAAGTGGCCAACAGGGCATCGGTTAAAGCGTGCAAAGCGACATCAGCGTCAGAATGCCCCTGCAAGGCCAAGGAGCAGGGAACCGGCACACCGCATAATATCACGCCGCTGCCGACAGCAAGCTTATGCACATCATAGCCGTTGCCGGTGCGTATATCGGGGAAAGGCGGCTTTGTTTTCGCTGCCTCGCTTTGCTGCAACAGGCTGTCGGCCATGGCAATATCTTTCTCCCATGTGATTTTAATATTGCGGCTGTCACCGGCGACAGTTTTCACCGGCAGACCATAGGCTTCCGCCAGGGCGCTGTCATCAGTAAAATCCGTGCGACCTGCCGCTGCTGCCTGTTCATGCACAGCCAATATGGCCGCAAAGGGGAAGATTTGCGGTGTCTGTGCGGCATAAAGCCGCCCACGCGGCACAGTCTCAGTGATAAAATCCTGCGCATCAAGCCGTTTCAGGGTTTCTGCTACCGGCAAAACCGGCACAAGGCTATATATTGGCGCCAATGCCGCATGGATTTTGTCCAGCAAATCATGGCTGACAAAAGGGCGGGCGCCGTCATGAATATGCACATAAGAGGGTGTCGGCATTTGTGTTTTTAATAAATGCAGGCCGTTTAAGGTTGATTCCTGTCGGGTTGCGCCGCCGTCAGCCAGCAGGATTTTATCAGCCAAATCTCCCAGCGCCTGCCGGTATAAAATTGCATCGGCAGGATTCACCACGACAATAATCGGCGCGATAGATTTTACCTGGCCACTATTTTTGCCTTGATAATTTAAAAAAATCTCAACCGTGCGGCGGATAAGCGGCACGCCGCCTAAACGGGCATATTGCTTGGGGTAACGGCCACCGGCACGCAGGCCGCGCCCGGCGGCCAGAATAAGAGCTGCAACAGAAATTTTAAACCTCGCTTTGAATCCTGCCTGAATATCCGGATTATGTTCAGGAAAACGGTGTCTGCGGCGCTGTTACTGATATTGCGGTGGCCGGCGCTGCCGTATCGCGGCCTGTCAGCCCCAAGCGGGCACGATTTGTCGGCCTTTGCAAATCAGCAATAGTAGTAGCCGATAAAACAGCAAAAAAGGCGCTGAGCGCTTTGGTTAAAGTGACATTAAGGCCGCAGGCATTTACCAAAGGGCATTCTAACGCACCATTTTCAAAACATTCGGCCATAGCGAAATTTTCTTCGGTCACACGCACCACATCGGCCACAGTAATAGCGCCGGCCGGCTTGGCCAGGCGCACTCCGCCATTGCGGCCGCGCACAGTTTGCATTAAGCCGGCCTCGACCAGCGGTTGCAAAATTTTAAACAAAAACAAAGGCGAGACAGAATAGGCTTTGGCAATATCAGGAACACGGCTCAACCCCCCTTCATTGGCGGCGCAATACATGAGCATACGAATAGCATAATTGGTCTGCTTGGTGAGACGCATGGCTGGTGATTTCCTTGAACGATTTTGAGCTGCGCGCCAAAGGCGCCCGGATTCCTGTTTTATATGACTATTAACCTGCCGTCAGCAAAAGCCCGCCACAAAGCAGGCCGGGCTGCCAAACCGGGCAAACGGATTTATGCCTCAGTTTAGAATTATTCTCAATAAGGGGAAAGCTTTTTTCCATGTTTGCCTGCTTTTATTTGTAAAAATATTGGTAATCTATGCGGTAAAAAGGGCAAAAACAGCTCTGCCGCCCCGTTTTGCCTGTCATGCGGCTTTCTGTCGCAGAATAAAGGAATGCAGGTAATTCCGGTAAATTATGTGCGCAAAAAGCAAATACTGTTGTATTGTTGCAACTATTTTACTAATATGGGGCAGCAAGCCTCGGTAAAACAGCTAAATGAGAGCGGAAGAGCCGGTATTGTTACAGGGGAAAGCAACCGGCACCAAAGCAAAATATTATGAAAAAAATCCTATTGCCAGAACAGATCGAAGCTGCAGAAATATCTGTGCCGACTATCTTGCAAATGTCGGCAACAGGGGGCGGAGCCGCAGGCAATGGCGGCGAAATTAGTTTGGCACCAATTAAAAATATCAAGCCGACAAGGCAGCCTCAGGATAAAAAAGGCAGTTTTGGTGAAAATCCGCACCGTTTGCGCGCCTTTGTCGGGCTTGCCGTCATAATTCTGGCTTTGCTTTCGGCCGTTTTGTCATTTTTTATTTTGATGGGTTTGACGCCAATAATGCCTGACCGCGCGGTAACGCGTCTCTTGACCTATATTAATGCTTTTATGGTTTTATGCCTGATTACCGGCATTGGCGCGGCGCTTTATCCGATTATCAAATCGCGCCGCGCGCGGCGCGCGGCTTCGCGCCTGCATGTGCGCCTGATTGCCCTGTTTTCGCTGGCGGCGGCTGTGCCTGCTTTGGCTATTGCCATTGTTGCTGCTTTTACCCTGAATATCGGCCTGGATCGCTGGTTTGACATTAATACACGGCAAATTGTTGCTTCTTCCGTTAATCTGGCCAATGCTTATGCCGGCGCTACTTTGCAATCCCTGCAGGCGGCCTCTTACACTATGGGCAGGCAGCTGGATAATCGCCAGCTTTTAACCCTGAATCGGCCCGAATATAGCCGCCAACTGACTTTGCAGGCCATTGGGCGTGATTTACTGGGGGTATTTTTGCTGAAAAAAGATGGCTCGGTTATTATTTCCAGCGAGCGCGGTGATGAGAAAAATCTGCCAATACCGCCGCAAAGCTGGATAAAGGAAGCGACACTGGATAATCCTGTTACCTTTCAGCCGGGCGCTCACGGCTATTTCGGCGTTATTTTGAAAATGGACGATATTGATGAGGCCTGGCTTTATGCCGTGCGCGAGACGGATCCACGTGTGCTGGAGGCTTTGCGCCTGACAGAGGCCAATACTAATCATTATCGCGAGCTGGAAGCCAATCGCGTGCCGACCCAGATTGTCTTCAGCGTTTTATATTTTTGTTTGTTTTTGATTATGTTACTATCGGCCATATGGGCAGGCATTGCCGTAGCCGACAGGCTGGTGCGGCCAATTCGCCGGCTGATTGATGCGGCCGATAATGTCGCCGGCGGTAATTTGGCGGTGCAGGTGCCGGTGCATGTGCGGGACGGCGATATTGGCCAACTGGCGCATACTTTTAATTATATGGTGGGAGAATTAAGCAGCCAGCGCAATGAGCTGATTGCCGCCGGCCGGCAAATAGATGAACGCCGCCGCTTTTCCGAAGCCGTATTATCAGGTGTATCGGCGGCGGTTATCGGTGTTGATGAAGAGGGTTTTATCACTATTATCAATCGCTCGGCTGAGCATATGTTCAACCTTTCCGGCCAGGCGCCAATGGGTAAAAGCCTGATGGCGGTCAATGCCGCTATTGGCAATGTGTTTGAAATTGCCCGCGCGCGTGACAAAAATATTTACGGTGAGCAAATTACAGTGAAAGAACGCAGCGGTTCGCGCGTTTATAATGTGCGCATTACTATGGAAAATTCGGATCGCGTGCGCCATTCATGGGTGGTGACAATTGATGATATTACCGATCTGGCAGAGGCGCAACGCTCTTCCGCCTGGGCAGATGTGGCGCGCCGCATTGCCCATGAAATCAAAAATCCGCTGACGCCTATCCAGCTTTCGGCCGAGCGTATTCGCCGCCGCTTCGGCAAGCATATTGAAGATAAAGACAGGGAAATTTTTGACCGCTGTGTTGAAACAATTATTCGCCAGGTAGGGGATATTGGCCGCATGGTTGACGAATTTTCATCTTTTGCCCGTATGCCCAAGCCGCAATTGGAATATATGGATATGCGCGGGGCTTTGAGTGAGGCGTTTTTTCTTATTGAGGTTTCACGCCCCGACATTATTTTTGAAAGAGAGCTGGCGCCAACCCCGCTTTTCGGAGCATTTGATGAGCAGCTTGCCGGCCGTGCTTTCGGCAATGTTATCAAAAATGCCAGCGAGGCGATTGATGCCAGCCTGGCAGAAGCAGCGGCTCTTGGCAAGACGGGGGAGAAAGGGCATATAAAAGTGCGCGCGCGGCAAAAGGGCGATAAAATTATTGTAGATATAATTGATAATGGCAAAGGCCTGCCCAAAAAAGAGAGGCAAAAATTGCTTGAGCCTTATATGACCATGCGCGAAAAAGGAACCGGGCTGGGGCTTGCCATTGTGCGGAAAATTGTGGAAGAACATAGCGGGCGCATGGAATTGCTGGACGCGCCGGCGGATTTTTATCAGGGGCGCGGGGCGATGATTCGCATGATTTTTCCTTTTGTCGCCCCAGCTGCAGAAAGCGGAGATAACGGGAGAGAAAACAGCGTGCGCGCCGTTTGAAAAATTTAAGGATTGTTACTATTTTCAGTGTCATAATAACAGGTAAGGCAAATGGGTTCCGATATTTTAATTGTTGATGATGAAGCCGATATTCGCGAGCTTGTCGCCGGCATTTTGGCTGATGAGGGGCATGAAACCCGCATTGCCGCCGATGCCGATGCGGCCTTGGCTGCCATTGACGGGCGGGTGCCGCAGCTGGTTTTTCTTGATATATGGCTGCAGGGCAGCCGTCTGGACGGTCTGGCGCTGCTGGACGAAGTTAAAAAGCTCTATCCTGCGCTGCCGGTGGTGATGATTTCCGGCCATGGCAATATTGAAACTGCCGTTTCGGCAACAAAACGCGGTGCTTACGATTTTATTGAAAAACCGTTTAAAGTAGACAGGCTTATTCATGTCGCCGAGCGTGCCTTGGAGACGCAGCGCCTGAAGCGCGAAGTGTCGGAACTGCGCCGGAACACAATGGATACGCCAGAATTTTTGGGCAATTCGCTGATTATGAGCCAATTGCGGCAGATAGTTGAAAAAGTGGCCGCCACTAATAGCCGGGTGATGATTAGCGGCCCTTCCGGCTCAGGCAAGGAAGTAACGGCACGCATGATTCACGCTTTGTCGGCGCGCCGCCAGGCGCCGTTTGTCACCTTGAATGCCGCCGCTATTACGCCCGAAAAAATGGAGATAGAATTATTCGGCACGGAAATGGACGGCGGCGCGCGCAAAATTGGCGCTCTGGAAGCTGCTCATGGCGGGGTTTTATATCTGGACGAGGTAGCCGATATGCCGCGCGAAACGCAAAGCAAGATTTTGCGTGTTTTGACCGAGCAGAAATTCGAGCGGGTCGGCGGGGCAACATCGGTTCAGGTTGATGTGCGGATTATTTCTTCCACCGCGCAAAATATTGAAAGCATGATTAGCGAAGGTCTGTTTCGCGAGGATTTGTTTCATCGCCTGGCGGTTGTGCCGGTTAATGTGCCGCCTTTATCGCGCCGGCGGGAAGATATTCCGCTGCTGGTAGATCATTTTATGCGCCGGATTGCCGCGCAAGCGGGGATAAAACTGCGCCCGGTAGGTGATGATGCCATGGCGGTGCTGCAGGCGCATAATTGGCCGGGCAATGTGCGGCAATTGCGCAATAATGTGGAGCGGCTGCTTATTTTGACTCGTGACGACAATAAAGGCGATGAGCCGATTTCGGCCGATTTGCTGCCGGCCGAAATCGGCGATAATTTGCCGCGCCTGGCCAGTGAAAGCGACCAGCATATTATGTCTTTGCCTTTGCGCGAGGCGCGCGAAATGTTTGAGAAAGAATATTTGACAGCGCAAATTAACCGTTTTAGCGGCAATATTTCGCGCACAGCCGAATTTATCGGCATGGAAAGATCTGCCCTGCATCGAAAACTGAAATCTTTGGGGCTGTAAACCGGGAACAGGCAATGAAGGTTATTATTTGCGGCGCAGGACAAGTGGGTTACGGCATTGCCGAGCGGCTGGTGGTAGAAAATATTGATGTAACCGTTATTGACAAAGATCCAAAGCGGATTGAGGTGATACGCGATACTCTGGACGTGCGCGGCCTTGTCGGGCACGGATCGCACCCTGATGTGCTGGCCGCAGCCGATGCCGCCAATGCCGATATGCTGATTGCCGTCACCCTTTATGATGAAATCAATATGATTGCCTGCCAGGTGGCGCATACACATTTTAATGTGCCGATAAAAATTGCCCGGGTGCGGTCACAAGCCTATTTAAGCCCTGAATTTCAAAGCTTTTTTTCACGTGAGAGCCTGTCTATTGATGTGGTGATTTCGCCGGAAGTTGAAGTGGGTGAAATGGTTTTGCGGCGTATTGCCGAACCGGGCGCGCTTGATGTGGTGGAGGCGGCGGAGGGCAAGGCTACCCTGCTGGCGATTGAATGTCTTGATGATTGCCCGCTGCTGGAAACGCCTTTGCGGCAATTAAGCCAGCTTTTCCCGGATTTGCGGGCAGTGATTGTCGGGCTGAAACGCGGGCGCGATATTCTTATCCCCAATGCCGAAACGCAGCTGCAAAAAGGCGATATTGCTTATGTGACCGTGGCCAGCCACCAGGTGCGGCGGCTATTGTCGCTTTTCGGCCATGAAGAACAGGAAGCGCGGCGCATTATTATTGCCGGTGGTGGCCATATCGGCCTTTATGTCGCCAAGGCGATTGAAAGGAAAAACCTCAAAACCAATGTAAAAATTATTGAGGCTGACCGCCACCGGGCGCTGCATATTGCCGATGAATTGGCCAATACGCCAGTATTAAATGGCAGTGCCCTGGAACAGGCAATTTTGCAAGATGCAAGGGTGGAAGAAACGGATTTAATGCTGGCACTCACCAATCAGGAGCAGGTGAATGTGCTGAGCGCCATGATGGCCAAGCGGCTGGGTTGCAAGGCTAATATGGTTTTGGTCAATAATCCGCTTTATGAGGAATTAACCCGGACAAACGGTATTGACGCCCATATTAATCCGCGCAATGTGACCGTTTCCAAAATTCTGCAGCAAATGCGCCGCGGGCGGATTCGCGCTGTGCATTCTGTTTCACACGGGCAGGCGGAGCTGATTGAGGCTCAGGCGCTAGAGACATCTTCTTTGGTCGGTCCGCCAATAGCCGAGCTGGATTTGCCGGGAAATTTGCGTATTGGAGTGATTTATCGTGACGGCACTATTATCCGCCCTGTCGGCTCCACCCGGATTATAGCCGGCGATTGGGTTACTATTTTCGCTCTGGCTGAGGCTGTGCATGATGTTGAGCAAATGTTCCGTGTCGGCCTGGAGTTTTTTTAACAAAGCAATATTGTCCTTTTATCGGCTTTTATTACGGGCCGTATTGGCGGCTTTGTCTAATCCTTATTGCAATTTCCGGCGGGAAAGCCTATCAAGAGGAAGTTTGCGCTGTTTTATCAAATGAGGTAAATAGCAGCATGAGTTGAGAGAAGAAGCAGAGTGACCATGCAGGATAAAATCAGAACAGCAATGAATCTTGTGCCAATGGTGGTGGAGCAGACCAATCGCGGCGAGCGGGCTTATGATATTTTTTCGCGGCTGCTGAAAGAGCGGATTATTTTTATCAACGGCCCGGTGGAAGATAATATGGCCATGCTGGTTTGCGCCCAGTTGCTGTTTCTGGAAGCAGAAAATCCCAAAAAAGATATTAGCCTTTATATTAATTCGCCCGGAGGCTATGTGGCTGCCGGTCTGGCTATTTATGACACAATGCAATTTATCCGGCCGCAAGTTGTCACTTTATGTATGGGGCAGGCGGCCTCTATGGGGTCGCTATTACTGGCGGCGGGGGCAAAAGGGCAGCGTTTTGCCTTGCCTAATGCGCGTATTATGGTGCATCAGCCTTCCGGCGGATTTAAAGGTGTAGCAGCGGATATTCAGCGCCATGCGCAGGATATTATCAAATTAAAGCGCCGTCTGAATGAAATTTATGTCGCGCATACCGGGCGCGATTATGAAACTATTGAAAAAACGCTGGATCGCGACCATTTTATGTCGGCAGAAGAGGCGAAGGAATTTGGCCTGCTGGATCAGGTATTGAAAAAAAGGCAGGATTTTGATGAAGCCTAGCGCGTGGCCGGAGCGGTTTGGTGTAGGTTGCAGCGGGGCGTGAGGGCGCAGCCATTATCTTTGCATTTACATCTTTGCCGTAAAAATGGGTATTGCGCTGTTGGGCTTTGGTGTAAATTTATATGCGGCCGCGCGCCTGCGCCAGGAAGTGTAATCCCCATGCGGCGGGTGTTTTGCCGAAACCGGTTGTGAGATTTGCGGTAACAGGGCCTGAAAGCACAGTGTCGGAAAGGAAGGATAAAATGAGCAAAGTTGCAAATAGCGGCAGCGGCGGCGATAGCAAAAATACGCTTTATTGCTCATTTTGCGGCAAAAGCCAGCATGAAGTGCGCAAATTAATAGCCGGGCCGACTGTTTTTATCTGTGATGAATGTGTCGGTTTGTGCATGGATATTATCAGCGAGGAAAACAAGGCGTCTTCAGCAAAATCGCGCGAAGGAGTGCCGACTCCGCAAGAAATTATGAAAGTGCTTGATGATTATGTTATTGGCCAGAATAATGCTAAAAAGATTTTGGCGGTAGCCGTGCATAATCATTATAAAAGACTGGCGCATCAATCTAAAAATTCCGATATTGAACTGACAAAATCCAATATTTTGCTGGTCGGGCCGACAGGCTGCGGCAAGACTTATCTGGCGCAGACTTTGGCGCGGATTATTGATGTGCCTTTTACCATGGCCGATGCCACAACCTTGACCGAAGCCGGCTATGTTGGCGAAGATGTGGAAAATATTATCCTGAAATTGCTGCAGGCGGCCGATTATAATGTTGAGCGGGCGCAACGCGGCATTGTTTATATTGACGAGGTCGATAAAATTACGCGCAAGGCGGAAAATCCGTCTATTACGCGCGATGTTTCGGGTGAGGGGGTGCAGCAGGCGCTGTTGAAGGTGATGGAGGGAACAGTGGCTTCCGTGCCGCCGCAAGGCGGGCGTAAACACCCTCAGCAGGAATTTCTGCAGGTAGATACAACCAATATTCTGTTTATTTGCGGCGGTGCTTTTGCCGGGCTGGACAAGATTATTCTGGCGCGCAGCGAAAAGACTTCTATCGGTTTTGGCGCTAAAGTGGCGGCGCCGGACAGCCGCCGTCTGGGCGCTGTCTTCCGCGATCTGGAGCCGGAGGATTTGCTGAAATTCGGCCTTATTCCGGAATTTGTCGGCCGTTTGCCGGTTATTGCCACATTGGAAGATCTGGATATTGAGGCTTTGGTGCAAATTTTGTCCAAGCCGAAAAATGCCCTGGTCAAGCAATATAAGCGCCTGTTTGAAATGGAAGATGTGGTGCTGACTTTTCATGATGAGGCCTTGCGCGCTATTGCTGAAAAAGCGATTGAGCGCAAGACAGGGGCGCGCGGCCTGCGCTCAATTATGGAAAAGATTTTGCTGGATACTATGTTTGATCTGCCGGTGCTGGAAGATGTGCGGGAAGTTGCCGTATCAAGCGATGTGGTGGAAGGCCGTGCCCGCCCGCTTTATATTTATGCCGATAAACAGCATGAAAGAGGCAATGTTTCGGCCTGATGATTAGCTGGTTTAGCCCGGCAATCGTCTGAAAGGCGGCGCTTTTTCGGCCGCAATCAGCGCTGCTGCCGCGATAATATTATTGTGGCAGATGCCGGCATTTCAGTGCTGTGAGCCTGACAAATTTTCATTTTCCCTTTTATGATGCGGCTTTGCCGTAATGTCGGCAGATATTTTGCTTTTGGGCATATTATCTCGGCGGGAAAGCGGGTAATTTTGTCGAACAAAATAAATTTGCAGCGGGCAATAAGATTGCTTTAAGAATATGCTGCTATTTTATTAGCCGTGAAAAGGCTGTGATTTCAGTTTTGTTTTATCTGACGCTTATGGCTGTGCCGCGTATTGTGATGGCGTCTTGTCTGATATTTGCCGTTTTTCCCCTAATCTCTGTTGAGCCGTCATTGCCTTGTTTATTTTCAGCTTTTGTGCCGGCTTTGTATTCTATATGTGTTTTAGCGTATCGTGCCGGGTGACGCAGCCTTTTCTTGACTCTTGAAATCGGGCTTTGGTGCAACCATCTATGAGGCTCGGCTATTCTCGTCCCCAAAAAAAGAGACGAATAGAGCAGGTTTTAAACTGCCTTTAAAGCTTGAGCAAGCTTTTGCGAAAGGATAAATAATGCAGGAACGTTCTGGAAAAACAGGGAAAGAGACAAGCGGCCTTTACGCTGTTTTGCCCCTGCGCGATATTGTCGTTTTCCCGCATATGATTGTGCCGCTTTTTGTCGGCAGGGAAAAATCGATTCGCGCCCTGGAAGAGGCTATGCACGAAAATCGGCAAATTTTGCTGGTAACGCAAAAAAGCGCTGCCGATGATGATCCGCAGCCCAAGGAAATTTATGATGTCGGCACTTTGGCCAATATTTTGCAATTATTGAAACTTCCTGACGGCACGGTGAAAGTGCTGGTAGAAGGTGTTGCCCGCACCGGGTTGCGGCATTTTTATGATAAAGGGGCCTATTTACAGGCAGAGGCAGAGGTTCTCACTGAGGCGGTTGATGATGAGGTGGAAGTCGAGGCTCTGGCGCGTTCGGTCGTGGCTGATTTTGAAAATTATGTCAAACTTAATAAGAAAATTTCGCCGGAAGTTATCAGCGCTGTCAGCCAGATTGAAAATCCTTCCAAACTCGCCGATACTATTGCCTCGCATTTGACCGTAAAATTGTCGGAAAAACAGGAAATGCTGGCGCTGCTCGATGTGCGTGAGCGGCTGGAACGCGCTTTAAGCTTTATGGAATCGGAAGTTTCTGTTTTGCAGGTGGAAAAACGCATTCGCTCGCGGGTAAAGCGGCAAATGGAAAAAACCCAGCGCGAATATTATTTGAATGAGCAAATGAAGGCCATTCAGAAAGAATTAGGTGAGAGTGAAGATGGCCGTGATGAAATTTCAGAGCTGGAAGATAATATCAAGAAAACTCGCTTAAGCAAGGAAGCGGAAGAAAAAGCCCATTCTGAAATCAAGAAATTACGCTCTATGTCGCCTATGTCGGCAGAAGCAACTGTGGTGCGCAATTATCTGGATTGGTTGCTTAATATACCGTGGAACAAAAAATCGCCGATTAAAAAAGACCTGAATTTCGCTGAAAAAGTGCTTGATGAAGAACATTTCGGCCTGGATAAAGTGAAAGAACGCATTGTTGAATATTTGGCAGTGCAAAGCCGGGCCAAAAAAATCAAAGGCCCGATTTTGTGCCTGGTCGGCCCTCCCGGTGTCGGCAAAACCTCGCTGGCGCATTCTGTAGCAAAGGCAACAGGGCGGGAATATGTGCGTATGGCGCTGGGCGGTGTGCGTGATGAATCGGAAATTCGTGGCCATAGGCGCACTTATATTGGCTCTATGCCGGGCAAAATTATTCAATCAATGAAAAAGGCGAAAAAATCCAACCCGCTTTTCCTGCTCGATGAAATTGATAAAATGGGGCAGGATTTCCGCGGTGATCCGTCTTCTGCTTTGCTGGAAGTGCTGGATCCTGAGCAGAATTCCACTTTTATGGATCATTATCTGGAAGTGGAATATGATTTGTCTGATGTCATGTTTGTGACCACTGCCAATTCGCTCAATATTCCCGGGCCGCTGCTGGATCGTATGGAGATTATCCGCATTGCCGGCTATACTGAAGATGAGAAAGTGGAAATTGTCAAACGCCATTTATTGCCCAAGGCTATTACGGAACATGCCTTGCGCAAGAGCGAATTTTCTGTCGATGACGCTGCTGTCCGCGCTATTATCCAATATTATACGCGTGAAGCGGGCGTGCGCAGCCTGGAGCGTGAGCTGATGAAACTGGCGCGCAAGGCGGTGACCAAAATCATCAAGGAAAATGTCAAATATGTGCATATTACCGCCGGCAATATTGCCGATTATCTGGGCGTGAAACGCTATCGCTTCGGCATGATTGATACGGAAGATCAGGTCGGCATTGTAACCGGCCTGGCCTGGACAGAAGTGGGCGGTGAGTTGCTGACAATTGAAGGCGTGATGATGTCGGGCAAGGGCCGCATGACGGTTACCGGCAATTTGCGCGATGTAATGAAGGAATCTATTTCGGCGGCGGCGTCTTATGTGCGCTCAAGAGCGGTAGATTTCGGCATTAAGCCGCCGCTATTTGACAAGCGGGATATTCATGTCCATGTGCCGGAAGGAGCAACGCCGAAAGACGGGCCTTCGGCCGGCATTGCCATGATGACGGCGATTGTTTCGGTAATGACAGCTATTCCGGTGCGCAAAGATGTGGCCATGACAGGCGAAATTACCCTGCGCGGGCGGGTTTTGCCGATTGGCGGGCTGAAGGAGAAATTGCTGGCAGCCTTGCGCGGCGGTATTAAACGAGTTCTGATACCGGAAGAAAATGCCAAAGATCTGGCGGAAATACCGGATAATGTCAAAAATAATATGGAGATTATCCCGGTTTCTCACGCCAGTGAAGTTTTGCATTATGCCTTGATGCGTGAGCCGACACCCATTCAATGGTCGGAAAAAGATGAAGAAGCGGCCAATAATGCCAATAATAATGTGGCCCAAAGTGATGACAGCGCGGTTAATCCCATGCTGGCGCATTAAGAAATTCTGGGCAAAAGCCTGGAAAATCTGCAAAGGCAGTATAGTGTTTTTGCTGGTTTTGCTTGGAAAAAGGCTGTTTTTGCCCAAGAAATTTGTGCAAAACCTGAGGAAAGGCCGAGTTTGGCATCTTGAGGCTTTTTTCGGCTTTTCTTTGTTTCTATTTTTGCTAAACATAAGACAGGGCTTTACCATTTGGTAGCGCGTTTTGGCCGCCAAATTGCCAGAGCGAGATTTAAGAAAGGAAATATTCATATGAACAAGAAAGAACTTGTGAGCGCTGTTGCCAGGGAAGCAGGCCTTACTAATGCCAAAGCAGCGGAAGCCGTTGAGGCTTTTATTAAATCTGTCAGCGGGACTTTGCAGCAAGGGGAAGATGTTCGTATTCCCGGTTTTGGTTCTTTTGAGGTTTCTCATCGCGCGGCCTCCAAGGGGGTTAACCCCGCTAATGGCACGCCGATTGATATTCCGGCGCGCAATGTGCCGAAATTTAAGGCCGGCAATCTGCTGAAAGAAGCCGTCAACGATAAATAAGACAGCCTTGTGGCGCCTGTTATAACCGCTCCTTTGGGGCGGTTATTTTTGTCACAAAAATACCGGATCTGGAAAAATCGGCCGTGATTAAGAGGCGCCAGAATATGTGATTTTAGCAAAATTTTAAGGAATTTTGCAATTAATTGAAAAATAATGCGGTTTATATTGCCGATATTTTATTTATCTATAATCAGGGGCTTATAGCTCTATCTTAAAGCGCGGATTTTACTTTTGCGCTATTTTAGTATAGCCTGAAACAGGCTGTTTTTTATTTTTCGTAAACGAATTTGTAACAGAATTAGCCCAATCTGCAGCGGAAATTCCGCGCAAAATTACTGCCGCTCGCAGCGGCAGGGAGTATATTTATCGCGATTTGGTCTTGTATAGCCGGTTTAATACCAGGTAATTTTAAGGTGTTTTGGTGCGTCTGGTCAGATTTTATGTGGAATTTTGTAAAAAAACAGCTATAGCGGCTTTGGAGGCTCTATTGACTGTCGGGGTTCTGACCGTTTTTACAGTATCGGCCGAAGCCGTGCCTTCCGGCGTTTTTCCCGATAAATATGCTGCCATTGTTATTGATGCCAATAATGGTCGTGTATTATTTGCCGATAAAGCCGATATGCGCCGCTATCCCGCTTCTTTAACAAAAATGATGACACTTTATCTGCTGTTTGAGGCGATGAAAGCCAGGCGCATTGCTGCCGGAACCCCCATTCCTGTTTCCGCCTATGCCAATAGCCAGCCGCCGACAAAGCTGAATCTTGGTGTTGGCCGTAAAATCGGCGCAGAAGCGGCCGCCAAGGCTTTAATCACCAAATCGGCCAATGATATTGCCGTCGCTATTGCCGAATATTTAGGCGGTTCGGAAAAGAATTTTGCGCGTATGATGACTATGAAAGCGCGGCAATTGGGTATGCGCCGGACGCATTTTGCCAATGCTTCAGGTTTGCCTGATATGCAAAATTATTCTACAGCGCGTGATTTGGCTGTTTTGGCTTTGGCCTTGCAACGCCATTTTCCCGATCAATATGCTTTATTCAGCACGACAAATTTTGTTCACCAGGGGCGGCTTATTCGCGGTCATAATCGCCTGGTGGCCAATATGGCCGGCGTAGACGGCATTAAAACCGGCTATACGCGTATGTCGGGCTTTAATCTGGCCAGTTCGCGCCATATTGGCAATAAAAGTCTTGTCGCTGTTGTTTTGGGCGGTAAAAGCTCGGCGCTGCGCGATAGCCAGATGGCGGGTCTGTTAACGCGTTATATGGATAAAGCCGGCGGTAAAAAAGACTTTAATCTGGCGCCGGCAGCACCGGTAGAAACACCGGTTTTGATGGCGGCGCTTGCGCAAAGCAATAAAGCAAGACCGGCAGCGGCCGGACGAGCGGCCGCCATACCCGTGCCGACCGCAAAAATGACAGCCGGTAAGACCGGCGGGAATTTTGCCCAAAAAATGAGGGAAGATAAAGAGGGTGACGCGCCGCTCTCTGCTCCCGCAGCGATGATGAGCGACAGGGAGCGGGATTCGGCTTTATTAATGATGCTGGCTTCGCAATCTGTTAATGAGCCGCAGCAAAAAGCTGCTATTGCAGCCCTGGATAGAGCTGTGTCGCCTGCTGCCGGAGGCGAGCAGGCTTTGGATAATATTGTCACAGCCTCTCTGCCGGCTGCCGCCGGCCGTGACAAGCAGCCTGATAAAGGCTGGATTATCCAGCTGGCTGCCAGCAAAAATCTGCGGGAAGCCGAACATATTTTAACCCGGGCTACCAGGCGTGTGCATAAAATTTATGCCGCTGCCAAGCCCTATACAGAAAAATTTACGAAAAGCGGCACACCCTATTATCGCGTTCGCTTTGGCGGCTTTACTTCCATGACCGCCGCGCGCAATACCTGCGCCTTGCTTAAAAAAGACGGTTACCATTGTCTGGCGGTAGCCGGCACTCCCGCCTGAGCCGGCAATGTGAGCGGCCCATAGTGGTAATCTTTAGCTTACAATTTTGCCAGTGCCGCGCTTATTTGTGCCGCTATCGGGGCCAGTTTTTCCGGCGGCACCAGATTGCTGCCATGCGCTTGCCGGGCCTTGCCGGCATAATGCGGAATAATATGAAAATGTAAATGAAACACTGTCTGCCCGGCAGCCGCTTCATTAAATTGCATAATAGCAATACCGTCAGCCGATAAAGCCCGCTGCACGGCCTGAGCCAATTTCTGCAGAATCCGGATAAAATGCGGCAAAATTTGCGGGTCGGCGTCCAGCAAATTGCGGCATGGCGCTTTGGGGACAAGCAGAACATGGCCTTCTGCCTGCGGCATGGCGTCCATAAAAGCCAATATTGTGTCATCTTCATAAACAGGAATTACGGGGATTTCCTTGCGCAGGATTTTGGCGAAAATATTGTCCTTATGATAAAATCCGGCCTTTTTATCGGGTTGTTCCTCAGGCGATGCTGTCATGATTTCTCCTTTGTCGGCCGACTCAAAGCATATTGGCTGACACTATGGCAAAAAATATTATAAAGCAAAACCGCTAAAATTATGTGCCGCTTTGCCGGCTATTTGCAAGCTGCCCCGGTTTGTTGGCCGCTATTTGGCAAAGTTTGCCGGTTTCTGCTTTTATCCTTTGACTAGGCAGCGGGGATTCCTGTATAAATTCCGGCAGAATGGAGCAAAGGGATAAAGCATTATGCCGTTAAAATGCATTATGGGAGCAATGGGCAAATTCAGGCTGTTTTCCGGCAAATTTGCCGTTTTTGCTGCCTTGCTGTTTTCTCTGGCTGCGGCGGCGGGGCTTGGCGCGGCTGCCGGTGCGGCTCCACTGCAAAAAACGGCAATTTCTCATAAAAAAAGCGGCTTTATCTCTTACCGTGCCATATATGATATTACGCTGGAAAATATGGCCGAAAAATCTGACATAACCGGGCTTAACGGCCGTATGGCCTATGAATTTAGCGGTTCAAAATGTGAGGGCTGGACAACGCAATTTCGTCTTTTGACCCATGTGGATATGAAAGATGATGCCTCGCGTCTGACAGACAGGCAAAGCACCAGTTTTGAAGCTGTCGATGGCAAAGAATTCCGCTTTGCTACCAAAAATTATCTGGACGGTGATTTGACGGAAGAAGTAGTCGGCACGGCCCGGCGTTCAAGAAATGGTTTGGAAGTGGTGCTGACCAAACCTGATGATGAAAATTATAAATTAAAAAAAGCCTATTTCCCGCTTGCGCAAATGGAAGATATTGTCAAAAATGCGTTGGCGGGCAAGCATTTCATGAAAATGGATTTGTTTGACGGTTCGGGCGCCGCCGATAATGTGGCCGAGACAATTATTATTATCGGCAACAGGCAAAAGCCTGCGCCTGATGATCGTGAGATTAAATTTATGGGCGATTTTGCCGATGAGCCGGCCTGGCCTGTGACTATTGCCTATTTTGACGATGCGGAAAATAAAGATGGCCTGCCGGGTTACCGCACAGAATTTCTGCTTTATGAAAACGGCATAACGCGCAATTTATTTATGGATTACGGTGATTTTTCTATTCGCGGCAAATTGGTGCGGCTGGATATTTTGCAAGAAAAATCAGATAAAGCAGCCTGCAAGAAATAGCCTGTTTGAATTGCTGGCCAAAGCAAATATGGCCTGCTGCGTCTTCTTTCCTTATATAATGTGTGGGGCGGTTATATGCGCCACCCATAGGGAAAGGGCTGCGGCCGGCAAATCTCAGCGAAAAGCCGTATGGCACCCGAAAGCGGGGTTGCAATCGCTTTTATTCTCACTTCTCCTGTCTTTTTGCGCTATTGCGGCTTGCAAAAAGCCTGAATTTTTAGTAAAAGCCGCTCATCACGCACACGGATAATAAGGGTTTGCCGGATTTCGGCTTTCCCGCCGGTGGCTTGAGGGCCTGTATCCGTGGAGGTTTAACCGGAAAGGAAAAATAATGGCTTTGCCTGATTTTACCATGCGCCAGCTACTGGAAGCGGGTGTTCATTTTGGCCACCAGTCACATCGCTGGAATCCGAAAATGGCTCCCTATATTTTTGGCGAGCGCAATAATATTCATATTATTGATTTATCGCAAACTGTTCCGCTTTTGCATCAGGCGTTAAAACTGGTGGCGGATACGGTGGCGCGCGGCGGTCGGGTGCTTTTTGTCGGCACCAAGCGTCAGGCTTCCGATATTGTGGCTGAGGCGGCGCGCGCTTCGGCGCAATATTATGTCAATTCCCGCTGGCTTGGCGGCATGCTGACAAATTGGAAAACAATTTCCAATTCCATTCAGCGTTTGCGCCGGCTGGAAGGAGTATTGTCCGGTGAAGGGCAGGGCTTTACCAAAAAAGAACGCCTGAATATTGAGCGCGAATGCGGCAAGCTCAACCGCGCTTTGGGCGGTATTAAGGATATGGGTTCTGTCCCCGATTTAATGTTTGTTATTGACTCCAATAAAGAAGCAATTGCCATTCAGGAAGCAAAGCGCCTGGGCATTCCGGTGATTGCTGTTGTTGATACAAATTGTGATCCCGATAAAATTGATCACCCGATACCGGGCAATGATGATGCGTCTCGCGCTATTGCGCTTTATTGCGCTTTGGTGGCGAAAGCAGCTATCGACGGCATTGCCCGCCAGCAGGGTGCCATGGGCGTTGATATTGGCGCTCAGGCGGCAGTCCCGCTTGAGCCTGCTTTGGCAGCCAATATTACGGCAGAGGAAACAGCTGAAGCCAAGGCCTGATAGTATCGGCATTATGGGTTGTCGGCAAGACAGCCCATTTGCTGCTGCGGAATCAGGCAGGCAAAATGGGGTGAGACCGCCAATATTAAGGGTTTTACGACATTATTCCTTAAATCTGGTTTCCGGCGGGGAATGCGATAATGCGGTGAAATGGAGAAGCGATAATGAGTATTTCTGCGTCTGAGGTTAAAAAGCTTCGTGAGATGACCGGTGCCGGTATGATGGATTCGAAAGCGGCTTTGGTGGCAAGCGGCGGAAATATGGAAGAAGCAGTAGATTGGCTGCGTAAAAAGGGTATTGCCAAGGCTGATAAAAAGGCCGGGCGCACGGCGGCTGAGGGTTTGATCGGCCTGGCGGCGCAGGGGCATAAAGCTGTTTTGGTAGAAGTGAATTCCGAGACGGATTTTGTCGCCCGCAATGCTGATTTCCAGCAAATTGTGCGCCATATTGCCGAAGCGGCGCTGCAGACAGACGGTTCTTTAGACGCTGTCCTTGCTGCATCTTACCCCGGCAGCAGCGATAAAACTGTTGCGGCTGTGTTGAAAGATGCCATTGGCACAATAGGCGAAAATATGGGGCTGCGCCGTGTAGCTATGTTGAAGGCGAATAAAGGGGTAATTGCTGCTTATATGCACAATTCCATCGCTGAAGGCCTGGGCAAAATCGGCGTTCTGGTTGCTTTGGAAACGGCGGGGGATAAAGAGGCGGCCAAGGCTTTCGGCCGCCAGGTCGCTATGCATGTTGCCGCCACAAATCCGCTGGCTTTAACGCCGGAAGAGATCGAGGCCGCTGCGGTTGAGCGTGAAAAGACTATTTTTGCCGAACAGGCGCGTCAATCAGGCAAGCCTGAAGCTATTATTGAGAAAATGGTGGAAGGGCGTTTGCGCAAATTTTATGAGGAAGTTGTGTTGCTGTCGCAGGCTTTTGTTATGAATCCGGATTATACAATTGCAACTGCTGCGGTAGAAGCAGAAAAGACAGTCGGCGCTCCGGTGAAGATTGTCGGCTATGTGCGTTTTGCCTTAGGCGAAGGGATTGAAAAAGAAGTGACGGATTTTGCGGCGGAAGTAGCGGCCGCTGCCAAAAGCTGAAACAGCTTATTGAATAAAACTGATTTACAAGGCGGGATTTGCCCATAAGGGTGAATCCCGTTTTTGTGTTGACATACTGCCCGGCCGCGGCAGAAAAAATATAAGGCTGAAAATTTGCCGCTGCGCCGGCGGAATATTTGATTTTGCGCTGCTCATTGCCGGCGCAAGGAAATCTTGCTTTGCCTGTATGGATTTATAATTGAAGCCTGGGTTTTTTCCCCATAAGTTTTATCGGGTGAGGGTGAGTTTTATTGATAAAGGCTGTTTTTTGGTTTAGGTTGCAAAACCGTAAAGTCGGCCGGCTTTATAATCTGTCTGAGTTTTGCCGCTTTTGCGTGCTAGCGGCTTGTAAATGGGAGGGGCAGAGCTTCTTCCCCTCAGCAGCTATTATATAAAAAGGCGGGGCAGTTGTGACTTATCATATTTATCCGTGTTTCTTGTAAATAATATATTAGGAGATAATTATGGCGGACAGCCCTCAATATAAACGCGTTTTGTTGAAAGTTTCCGGTGAAGCGCTTATGGGAGGGCAGAGTTTTGGTGTCGATGTTTCGGTAGCCGATCGTATTGCCGCCGATATTGCCGAAGTGCGGGCGCAAGGCGTTGATGTGGGGGTTGTTATTGGCGGCGGCAATATTTTCCGCGGTGTTGCTGTTGCTTCGCGCGGCGGTGACAGGGTAACCGGCGATCATATGGGTATGCTGGCTACGGCAATTAATTCTTTGGCTTTGCGCACTTCTCTGATCCGGCTGGGGACAGAAGCAGTCGTATTATCTGCCATTGCCATGCCGCAAATTTGCGAAAGCTTTTCTCAACGCAAGGCCATGGCTTATCTCAATGCCGGTAAAATTGTTATTTTTGCCGGCGGCACCGGCAATCCGTTTTTCACCACAGATTCGGCAGCGGCCTTGCGTGCGGCCGAAATCGGCGCTGATGTATTGCTCAAGGGCACACAGGTAGACGGTATTTATGCGGCTGATCCGAAAAAAGATAGCAAAGCCGCGCGGTTTGACCATATTACCCATGAAGAAATGATAAAACAGGGCCTGGAGGTGATGGATATGGCGGCCATTGCCTTGACGCAGGAAAATAATATTCCCATTATTGTTTATTCCATTCATGAAAAAGGCGGTTTTGCCAAAGTTATTCGCGGCAAGGGGCGCTTTACGCTGGTGTCGGGTTAAATCGAGACCTGTCTATTGCCGCAAAACTGGTTTGCGGCAAATTTGTCTGCTGTAACAGCTTGCAAATAAAGGATTGATAATGTTGGATTTTGATGATCTCAAACGCCGTATGGAAGGTGCTGTTGCCTCTTTCAAGCATGAATTGACGGGTTTGCGCACGGGGCGCGCTTCTACTGCTTTGCTGGATACGGTTATGGTAGAAGCTTATGGTGCCATGCTGCCTATTAACCAGGTCGGCAATATTTCTGTGCCTGAGTCGCGCATGCTGGCTGTTTCTGTGTGGGACAAAACTATGGTAGGGGCGGTGGAGCGCGCTATTCGCGATTGCGGCCTGGGGTTGAATCCGATTACAGACGGCATGATTTTGCGTATTCCCCTGCCGGAGCTGAATGAGGAGCGCCGTCGTGAATTGGTGAAAATCGCCCATAATTATGCCGAGCAGGCACGCATTGCGGTGCGCCATATTCGCCGTGACGGCATGGATAATTTGAAAAAAGCCGAAAAAGAGGCGTTAATCAGCCAGGACGAAAGCCGGGCTCAGGCTGATAAAGTGCAAAAATTGACAGATGATATTATTGGGGAAATTGATAAGATTTTGTCTGCCAAAGAAGCAGAAATCATGCAAGTATAGGCCGGTGTGATTTTATTCCTCTTCCCGGCTTTGTCCGGCTTGTAAAGTGTCATGGAAAGCGGCAGGCGGGCAGGCGTGTTTCCGGCATATTTCGGCGAAGGTTTCCATTATGCTTCCACGCCATATTGCAATTATTATGGACGGGAACGGCCGTTGGGCGCGTTCGCGCAAACTGCCGCGCATGGCCGGGCATCAGGCGGGTATGGAGACTCTGCGCCGGATTGTGCGTCACGCAGGGCAAAAAAACCTGGAATGGCTGACCCTTTATGCCTTTTCTTCAGAAAACTGGCGGCGCCCGGCAGAGGAAGTCGGCAGCTTATTGGCGCTGCTGAAATTATTTATTCGCCGTGATTTGCGCGATTTGCGGCATAATAATGTGAAAATAAAAATTATCGGTGATCGCCGTAATCTGGCTGCCGATATTATTGCTTTATTGCATGAGGCTGAAGAGCAGACAAAAGCAAATAATGGTCTTAATCTGATTGTGGCCTTTAATTACGGCAGTCGCAATGAGCTTGTCCGTGTCGCGGCCAGGCTGGCAGAAAAAGCAGTATCGGGAATATTGACGCCGGCCAATATTGATGAGGTTTTATTTGCCGCCCATATGGATACGGCCGGCATACCGGATCCGGATTTGATTATTCGCACGGGCGGCGATATGCGTCTTTCCAATTTTTTGCTGTGGCAGGCTGCTTATGCCGAATTAAGCTTTGTGCCATGTTTCTGGCCTGATTTCAGTGTGCAGGATTTCGATGCCGCTCTTGATGCTTATTGCAAAAGAGAAAGGCGTTTTGGCCGTTTATTGTCACATTCTGCGGAAAATGAGCAAAATGTCACATTTTCAGATCATATGGCCGGCCATAATCGCCATGCGGCCAGAGAAGCCGCTGAAATGGACAGGGCAAAGCAGCGTCATTATTCCGTCAAAAAAGCTTAAAGGGGCTGTTTATGGAGTCTTCGCCACAAAGCGATAAAGAGAAATGGACGGTAAATAAGGCTGCGAGAGCAGATAATGGCTTGAAAAAGCCGGTGTCCAATTTATTGCTGCGCATAATAACCGGTGTGATTATTGCATTTTTCACTGTGGTGATTGCCTATTGGGGCGGGTTGGTTTTTCGTTTTTTCTGCTTTTGTGTAGGGGTGGCGGTTTTATATGAGTGGAACAGCATTATTACCGTTTTGCAAACTATGCGCGGGCGCTTATGTGCCGGGCTTTGCTTTCTCTTACCGGGAATTGCTTTGCTGATTGCGGCTCCGCCTTTATATGTTTTTGCCGCTTTTTTTGCCGGGCTTTGTTTATGCTATGGTCTTGTTCGGGCAGAAACGGGCGCCAGAGCCGCGATTTTTCAGGCCGCAGGTTTTGTTTATGCTACGCTGTTTCCCTTGGGCTTTGTCTTTTTGCGTGAGGGCCTGGCTCACGGCGCTGAAGCTGGCCTTTACTGGCTCTTGTTTTTATATATCACCGTTTGGGCCAGTGATATTGGCGCTTATAGTTGCGGGCGTCTTTGCGGCGGGCCGAAGCTGGCGCCCAAAATTTCTCCCAATAAAACATGGTCGGGGGCGATTGGCGGCGCAGTATCTGCCATATTGGGAGCTTGCTGTTTTACTTTTTTGCTGCGGCAGCAGAGTATTTTGACAGAAGGCAGCGATATAATGGCGCAGCCTATCCCGTTTTCTCTCATTATTGCTTTGGCTTTTTTATTATCTGTAATTGCACAAATTGGCGATTTGGCAGAATCTGTATTCAAGCGTCATTTCGGCGTTAAGGATTCCGGCCGCCTGCTGCCGGGGCATGGCGGGATTATGGATAGAATAGACGGTTTGTTGCCTGCTTGTATTGTTCTTGTCGGTTTACTGGCGGTTACCGATTGGGGTTTCTCGTAAATTTACCTTATTTATTGCCATATATTTATAGCGCGCAGTGGCAAAACAGCTTATGCGGAAAAATCGGGAAGAAAATTAATTGGGCTATTGGGATTTTCTCTGGGATATTTATCACGCTCTTTGCCGTCTCTTCGGTGTTCTGGCCGTTTTAATGGCGATTATTGTCGTGCATGAAATGGGGCATTATCTGGTCGGCCGCTGGTGCGGCATTAAAGCTGCTGTATTTTCTGCCGGTTTTGGGCCGGAAATCTGGGCGAGAATAGATAAAAACGGCACACGCTGGCGCCTGGCTGCCGTGCCGCTTGGCGGCTATGTGCGCTTTTTAGGTGATGATGAGGTTGATTCCCGGCCGGCGACAGAAAAAACCAGGTACCATCTGCCCGCCGGTTCTTTTGCTGCCGCCAATGCCTGGCAACGCGCCGCCACAATTATTGCCGGGCCGTTTTTTAATGCTTTGCTGACCGTGCTCATTTTAGCCTTTATGGCTTTTTATTTCGGCAAATTTACTGTTAGCCCGGTTGTCAGCCGGGTATTGCCGCATTCTCCCGCCGCGGTAGGCGGTTTACAGGCCGGCGATCGGTTTTTGACAATTAATGGTGAGGCTATAGGGAGTTTTGAGGATATAGCGCGTTATATTATGCTGCATGATAGCGGTGCGGTTCAGTTTGAGGTAGAGCGGCAGGGCAGGCCGGTTGCGATTACGGTTTTTCCTAAAATGGAACGGGTTGATGACGGTTTCGGCAATATTATTCATGTTGGCCGTATCGGGATTGTCGGCTCCAATAGCCCGGAAAATATTCGCAAAAAAGCTTATACAATCGGCGCAGCGCTGCAGGAAGGTATGCGCGATACAGGTTTTGTCGTGCAGCAAACCGGCCGTTATTTGGGCAAATTATTGCAAGGCCGGGCAGATCGCTGCCAGTTAAGCGGCCCGGTTCGCACGGCGCAAATTGCCTGGAAAGTGAGTGATATTGGTGTCTGGGCGCTGGTGCAGCTCGCTGCTTTTTTATCTATCGGCATTGGCCTGTTTAATCTTCTGCCTTTGCCGCCATTAGATGGCGGCCATTTGCTGTTTTATCTGATAGAAGGGGTGACAGGCTATGCCGTGCCGGCGCGCGCGCAGGAAACAGTTTTTCGTGCAGGCTGGGTCATTATCCTTTTATTTACTGTTTTCGCAATATTAAATAATTATATACCTTGTTAAACTCTCAGCCGTGATATTGGTAGTTTGTCAAGGGTGTCTGTCTGCATTGACAAAAATAGATGCGAATTATGCTTTTTTATTCCTTGTGAAACAGGAAGAATCTCTATAGGATTAACGGGAGATTTTATGGGTTGGTTCCTTATTCTGAAGAAATTTGCTGCTTAAGGGGGTGTCTCTTTAAACTTTCGCAGTAAGATTATGCTCTCAAAGCGAGGGCGTATATGTAGAAAAACGGTTTGTTACATACCGCTATATGGGGTCGCTATATAGGGGTTGTGTTTTTCGGGACAGAATACAAAGGTAGTATGCGAATGAAATTTAAATCCAGCCTTCGCGAATCGAGATTTCTGGCTGCCGGTTCGGCCTTATCATTGACGTTGGCTGTTTCTATGCCTGTTGCTTTTGTCACTGCTTTTAATGCAGACGGTGCGGCTCATGCCGCCATTATGCGCTCTGTTGAAGTGCGCGGCAATAAAGGCGTTGATGCGCAGGTTGTTCGGGATAATCTCGGTTTGCAGGCGGGGCAGGATTACAGCCCTGCCGATATTGATGCGGCGACAAAGCGTCTTGCGCGTCTGGGGATTTTCTCTGATGTTTCTATTCGTCCGGCAAATGGCGTTCTGGTTGTGACTGTCTCGGAATATCAGACTGTCAATAAAGTAACGCTTGAGGGGAATAAAGCTGTAAAAACCAGGGATTTGGAGCGTGTTTTGTCGCTAAAGCCGCGCGAGGCTTTTGATATGGCCAAATTAATGGCCGATGAGCAGACAATTCGCGATGCTTATACATCGCTGGGGCGGAAGGGTGTAACTGTCAAAGGCCGCACGGTTGAGGCCGGGAACGGGCGGGTTAATGTTATATTCGACATTAAGGAAGGCAAAAGGACGAAAATTGACGATATTGTTTTTGTCGGCAATAAAGCCTTTGGTAACAGGCGCCTGCGCGATATTCTGGTGACAAAGCGCACGAATATGTTTTCCTGGCTGACGCGCGGCGATGTTTATAATGAAGATCGTCTGGCTGCTGATGAAGAAGTTTTGCGCCGCTTTTATTATAATCGCGGCTATGCGGATTTTCATATTATTTCTTCTACGGCTGATTATAATTCCCAGAGCAATAAATATACGCTGACTTTTGTGCTTGATGAGGGGGCGCTTTACCGTTTCGGCGATATTAATGTGGAAAGCACAGTGCCGGGCGTTGATACAAAATCCATGATGCATAGGCTGAAAACCAGGAAAGGCGACCGATATAATGCCGCCAAAATTGAGGATTCTGTCCTTAATCTTGGTGATAAAGTGGCCGATGCAGGTTATGCTTTCGCCAAAGTGGAACCGATAACAAATCGCGATTTTTCCAATCATACTATTGGCTTGACCTATTCCATTGAACAGGGTGAACGCGCTTATATTGAGCGGGTTGAAGTGCGAGGCAATGCCAAAACGCGCGATCAGGTTATCCGCCGTGAATTTGACTTTGCCGAAGGAGATGCTTTCAGCCAGACTATGGTAAAGCGTGCCAAGCGCCGTCTGGAAGGATTGGGGTTTTTCCAGAGCGTCAATATTGGAGTTAATCAAGGTTCGGCGCCGGATCAGGTTGTGCTTGTTGTCGATGTAGTGGAAAAACCGACAGGTGAATTTTCTATTGGCGGCGGTTATACGACAGGCGGTGAGACGCCGGGTGTTTCGGTTGATGCGTCCATTACTGAGCGCAATTTTCTTGGTCGCGGGCAATATGTCCGTATTAGCGCCGGTGGTGGTGAGTCGGATTCGCGTAATTACGGCTTTTCTTTCACTGAGCCGTATTTTCTTGGTTATCGGGTTGCTGCCGGGATTGATTTGTTTCACCAGGCTTATCGCCTTGATGATGATTATAAAGTGCGGCAAACCGGCGGATCTTTGCGCTTTGGCGTGCCGATTACCGAAAGATTGACGGGTAGTATTGCCTATAATTATTCTGAAGAAAAATATAAGCTGAAACGTTATGGTTGCGACAGAGATGTTCGCCGGCGGGCAGAGCGTGGTGATTATCTGACACCGGAAGAACAGGTGGCCTGTATAAATCTGCTCGATCGTTATTCCGGCGCTATTGTTGAAGCGGCCGATAACAGCCCGTGGAAACGCTCTTCTGTCAGTTATGGTCTGACCTATAACAGTATTGATAATATAGATATCCCGCATGAAGGCTTATATGCGCGGGTTATACAGGAATATGCCGGCCTTGGCGGTGATGCGGATTTCTTGAAGACAACAGGTAAATTTACTTTGTATAAGACCTTGTCGGAGCGTTATGATCTGGTCGGCCTGATTGGCGGCGGCGGTGGTTATTTGCATGAAAACGGCGATACGGACGGCGTTCGTATTTTTGATATGTTCAAAAATAATACGGATATGATACGCGGTTTCCGTTATAATGGTATTGGCCCGCGGCAGAGATCGCGCAATGGGCGTTATAAATATTTCCTCGGCGGTGAAAAATATATTAATGCCACGGCTGAAGTGCAATTTCCGCTCCCGGTTGTGCCGGAAAGTTTCGGTATGCGCGGCGCTGTCTTCGCTGATGCGGCAAGTTTATATGGTAATAATTATAAGGCCAGCGACCGCTTTGGTGAGCAGCCTGTCACCGGCAAAGACAGCAAATGGCGCTCTTCTGCCGGTATTAGTTTAATGTGGGCTTCGCCTTTCGGGCCGCTGCGCTTTGATTATGCCTGGCCGATTAACAAGGAAAAGGGCGATCGGGTTCAAAACTTTAATTTTGGCATGTCTACCAAATTCTGATTTATTTTCAGTTTAAAGCAGTTAAATTTTGCTGCTGAGCTGTGTAATATCCGCTCTCTTTGCCGCGAGAGCGGGAGTTTTTTGGCGTTGTTTATTTGTGCGGGCTGCCCCGGTGATTGAGGGCAGCCTTTATATTCAGAGCCTGTTGCCTGCCACGCTGTCCATATCTATCCTGCACTATAGTGACGCTTTCTTTTGCCGGCGGCCTGCTGTTTCGGTGCTGCCGTTTTTTCGCTTTTATTGTCGCAATATTGTTTTCGCGCTCTTATCCATAGTTTTTTGGCCGCTTTTGTGTTTTTTCCTGTTTTTCCGGGCTACTTACATGTTAAAATAAGCGCTGTTATTATGGAGTTGCAGCGGCGATATTTCTTTATAAACAAGAGAACGGCTGCGGTGAAGTGATTGGTAAGATTTCCAGCAGGCTTATCTGGCCGGGAAATATATAATTGAGTGGCGGATATAATGTTTTTTACGCCGTCCCGTCCGATGACGGTTGCAGAAATTGCCGCATTAACAGGTGCCTTGCTGCGTCAGAATAATCTGGCAAAACGCGTGGTAAAGCGTCTGGCTGCCCTGGACGCCAGCAATGACGATGCCATAGTTTTTATCGCCGGTAAAAAGCGCAAAGCGCAGCTGGAAAATCTGGCTGCCGCGGCTGTTTTTTGCCTGGCCGAAACGGCTGATAAAATTCCCGCTAATATTGCCGTGCTTGTCAGCGCCAATCCGCATGGCGATTTTTCTCATCTGGCGCGTGTTTTTTATCCTGGGGCAGTCAGGCCTTCTTCTCTGCTGGGAGAAACTGGCTTGTCGCCGCAAGCCTATATTCATGCTTCTGCCAAATTGGCGAAAAATGTTACTATAGAAGCGGGTGCTTCTATCGGTAAAAATGTAAAATTGGGGGCGGGGACACTGGTGTGCGCTTCTGCCACTATTGGTGAAAATTGTGAAATTGGTGAAAATTGTTATATCGGCCCCGGTGTTGCCGTGCAATCTGCTTATATTGGCAAAGGGGTGCACTTACATGCGGGGGTGCGCATTGGTCAAGACGGTTTTGGCTATGTCGGCGGGCAACAGGGGATAGAAAAAGTGCCGCAAATCGGTAGTGTGCGGATTGAAGATAATGTTGAAATCGGGGCGAACAGCACTGTCGATCGCGGCGCGCTGAATGATACAATTATCGGCGCCGGTACTAAAATAGATAATCTGGTGCAAATTGCCCATAATGTGCGTATTGGCCGTTTTTGCCTGATAGCGGCGCATTGCGGCATTTCCGGCAGTTGTGTGATTGGTGACGGCACGCAATTAGGCGGCCGTGTTGGGCTGGCCGATCATTTGACTATTGGCGCCGGGGTGCAAATTGCCGCTGCCAGCGGGGTGATGAATGATATTCCCGATGGTGAAAAATGGGGCGGTATTCCTGCCCGCCCTTTCAGGCAATGGTTCAGGGAAGTGGCAGCACTGCGTGATATTGTAAAGCCGGGTAAAGGGAAATGAAATGAAAAAAGAGGAAAAACGCCAACTTGAAACTGCGGATATTATGCAGATTGCGCGTTTATTGCCGCATCGTTATCCTTTTTTGCTGGTAGATAAAATTATTGCTATAGATGGTGATAATTCTGCCACGGGTATTAAAAATGTAACGCTTAATGAACCGCATTTTACCGGCCATTTTCCTGAAAGCCCGATCATGCCCGGTGTTCTGATTATTGAGGCTATGGCGCAAACTGCCGGTGCTATTTGCCTTTTGCAGCGAGAAAAGACCGGTGACAGGCCGGCGGCCGGCAAAAAGCATTCTGTCTATTTTATGACTATTGATAATGCCAAATTTCGCCGCCCTGTTATTCCCGGTGACCAGTTGCATATTCATGTCACCAAAATAAAAGGTCGTGACAAAGTTTTTCGTTTCGGTTGTGTGGCGGAAGTTGATGGCGAAAAAGCAGCTGAGGCAGAGGTAACGGCGATGGTAGATGAAATAGATTTTGCCGGCTGAAGGGCTGAAGCTTGATGAGACTTGGCCCGTTTCTGCCGCCGGGTATATAGAATGAGGCCCGTAACATTCGCAAATGAAAATTATAGCCGGACAGGCAGGAGCTTTGTGAGGATATTATGATGAGTGGAACATATATTCACCCTACGGCAATAATTGAAAAGGGCGCGCAATTGGGCGAAAATGTCCATATCGGCCCTTTTTGCGTTATCAGTTCTGAGGCGCAATTGGGCGATGATTGTGTGCTGCAGGCGCACAGCGTTATTTTGGGAGCGACCTCTATCGGCGCCGGGGCGCGCGTTTCTCCCCATGCCATTTTGGGGGATTTGCCGCAAAATAATAAGCATAAGGGCGCGCGCACTACATTGGAAATCGGCAAAAACTGCATTATCCGCGAAGGGGTTACCATGCATCGCGGCTCAGATAATAGTATGGGGCGCACTATTATCGGCGATAATTGCCTGTTTCTGGCCTATGCGCATGTGGCTCATGATTCTGTCATCGGCAATCATGTGACTTTTTCCAATAATGTGATGATTGGCGGCCATGTGCATATTGGCGACCATGTGATTATTGGCGGCGGCGCGGCAGTGCACCAGCTGGTGCGTGTCGGCCACCATGCTTTTATCGGCGGGGTTACTGCTTTGGTCAAAGATCTTATTCCTTACGGCACTGCTATTGGGGTGCATGCCTGGCTAGGGGGGCTGAATATTATCGGTATGAAGCGCTCCGGCCTGGCGCGGGCTGATATTCATATTATGCGCCATGCCGTAGTGATGCTGTTTGACAAAACCAAACCGGTGCGGGAGCGGGCGACAGATTTATTGAGTGTTTATCCTGATTCAGCGGCTGTGGCTGATTTGGTGGCTTTTGTGCAGACGGAAGGCCGCCGTGCTTTATGTACGCCGGGACGCAATTTTGAGGCAGCAGAGCCTGTGTGACAGCAATGGCGCCTGTCGCAACCGGCATTTGAATGATTGGTTAATTTCTCCATGTGGCGGAGGTAGGTGTGATAAAGGGCAAAACGGCGATAATCGCCGGCAGTGGGGCTTTGCCTTTTGCTGTAGCGGAGCGTCTGTCCAGCCGCGGCGAAGAAAAGCCTTATCTTGTTTTATTGCGCGGTCAGGCTGATAAACGGCTTTATGCTTTTGATCATTGCGAAATTTCTATTGTTGAATTTGCCAGATTGATTGCTGCCTTGAAGGCTAAGAATATCCGCAATATTATTTTGGCTGGCGGCGTGGCGCAGAGGCCGAATTTGCGCGATTTGCACTATGATTGGCCGAGTTTAAAGGCTTTGCCCAAATTGTTTTTTGCCCTGCGGCGCGGTGATGATGCTTTGTTGCGCGCTTTTATCAGGCTGATGGAGGGCTATGGTTTCCGGGTTATTGGCGCGCATGAAATTGTGCCTGAGTTATTGGCACCCAAAGGGCTGGTATTGACAAAAAAAACAGCAACAAAAGCGGAAAAAGCCGATATTAGCCTGGCCATGAAAGCTGCCAGAATTTTGGGCAGGCTTGATATTGGGCAGGGCGCAGTGACTATTGGCGGGCGGATTGTGGCAGTCGAAGGTGCTGAAGGCACAAATGCCATGCTGGAGCGGGTGGCTGCTTTGCGTATTGCCGGAAAAATTCCGCCCAAAGGCGGAGTTTTGGTGAAAATGAAAAAACCAGATCAGGAAATGCGGGCTGATTTGCCGACAATCGGGCCGGAGACCGTTGAGCATGCCTATAAAGCGGGGCTGGCCGGGCTGGCGGTAGAGGCAGAAGGCAGTTTTATTCTCAATATTAAAAACATCGCTGAACAGGCTGATAAATATGGTCTTTTTATTGAAACTTTATAATCAGGTATATTGGTCTGTCCGTCTGTATCGCGCGCGGCTGCTTTGCCGGTTTTTCCAGGCTTTGTAATTCAAGGATAAAGCTTTATGCTCAAGCCGTTAAAAATTGCTGTTATTACCGGTGAGGAATCGGGAGATTTGTTGGCTGCCGATATTATTACTGCTTTGCAGCGCCGTTTAAAGGCTGATATTCAGTTGATCGGTGTGGGCGGGGCGCATTTGTCGGCGATGGGGCTGGACAGTTTTTTTAACCGTGAGGATATTGCCTTAATGGGTGTGGCAGAAGTGCTGAAAAAACTGCCGCGGCTGCTCTGTCATATTTTTCGGCTCAGCCGCTATTTTGCCATCGAGCGCCCCGATTTTTTGCTCATTGTTGACAGCCCTGATTTTACCCATAGAGTGGCGCGCCGTTTGCGCAAGCTTGCGCCTTCTATTCCCATTATTCAATATGTTGCGCCTTCTGTCTGGGCATGGCGGCCGCAAAGGGCAAAAGCCATGCGCAGCTTTATTGATTTGCTGCTGGTAATTTTGCCGTTTGAGCCGCAGATTCTGGCAAAATTAGGCGGGCCGAAAGCGGTTTATGTTGGTCACAGATTATTGTCTTACCCGCCGCTGCAAAAGGCCTATACGGCGCAGAAAGAGCGGCAGAAAAAATACAGCCCGTCTATAAGTGACAGCGGCAAAGCGGCATTAAAAAAGTCTGAGGCCAGAAAAAAGACTTTGCTGCTATTACCCGGTTCGCGCCTGTCGGAGATTCGGCATTTAATGCCTGTTTTTGGTGAGGCTGTTGGGCAAATACAGAGGCAACACCCCGCTATTCATGTTATTTTACCGAGTTTGCCGCATTTGGCAGCAAAAATACGGGCTTTAACCGCCGATTGGCCGTATCCGCCGCATATTATCGCTGATGAAGAAGAAAAATGGCGGGCTTTTGCCAAAGCAGATGCGGCTTTGGCGGCTTCCGGCACTGTATCGCTGGAGCTGGCTTTATGCGCTGTGCCTATGGTTTTGGCCTATAAGGCCGATTGGTTTGCAACAAAATTTATTGTGCCGCAAATCACTATTTGGAGCGCAGCCTTACCCAATATTATTGCCGATGAGCCGCTTGTGCCGGAATATTTTAATGAATTTGTCCGCCCCGGAATGTTGGCCCGCCAGATAAACCGCTTATTGCAGCCAGGCACGGCGCGGCAGGCGCAATTACAGGGTTTTGAAAAATTACGCCAGATTATGCAGACAGAAAAAGCCGCGGGAGATGCTGCCACTGAGGCCATTATCGCGGCAGGCCTCATTGCTTAAGCGCCCAAGCAATTATCGCATGAAAACGATATTTGATAAATGGTTTCAGAATAAAGGAGGGTGCGAGAATTTGCGGGGCAGTGTGAGATTTTTTAAAGATAATCAGGGAGCTATTGAAAATTAGGGCGAGACTCAGAACGTGGCGCGATGCGGTATTGGGTGCGCATTTTGGCTGAAAAGGCATAATGTGGTGAAAATCAGCCATGTGAAGTGCAATCATTCAATGGGTCTTTGAAAGTGTCTTCGCTATTTTTGAGAATGCTTGAAAAGCAAAGTCAAGCCGCCTTTGAGGCGGTTTTTATTTTATTAAATCACATTTTCCGGTTTGCGGGAAAAGCCGGGATAGCAGTGTGATGGAAGAAGTCAGAAATTGGGCACTGTGTGCGGCAAGGCACGCTGCAAATACCGCATTTGGCGGCGGTAAGGTTTTGAAATCGCTGTCAAAGATTCTAAGATCGCTTGTTAGCCTATAGGGAAACAAAGGCGGTTTGCCCAATTATAGCATTATAGCGCCGGGCGGGGCCCTATTGGCAGATTCCGGCAAGATAAAACCCCATGCATTGCGACATTGACGGTGGCAAATTATGCCTCAAAATTTAAAACAAGCCAAAAAAGCAGGTAAAGGGCAGCGGCGCAATCTGCCCTTTACAATCACAAAAAACGGCGGCAATGAGCCGGTTTAGCCAATGGCTTGGCTGCGCTTGTCTATCGGCACATAAGAGCGTTTGGCGTGGCCGGTATAAAGCTGGCGCGGCCGGCCGATTTTTTGCTGTGGATCTTCAATCATTTCTTTCCACTGGGCAATCCAGCCGACTGAGCGGGCAAGAGCAAATAATACCGTAAACATGGAAGTGGGGAAGCCCAAAGCCTTTAACACAATGCCGGAATAGAAATCTACATTGGGATAAAGCTTTTTCTCAATAAAATATTCATCGGTAAGAGCAATTTGCTCCAGCTCCATTGCTATTTCAAAGAGCGGGTCATGATGCATGCCCAATTCCGCCAGAACAGATTTGCAAATATTTTGCATAATACGGGCGCGGGGATCATAATTTTTATAAACACGATGGCCGAAACCCATCAGGCGAAACGGGTCATTATGATCTTTGGCCCGGGCAATATATTCCGGAATATGGTCTTTAGTGCCGATTTGCTCCAGCATTTTTAGGCAGGCCTCATTGGCGCCGCCATGTGCCGGCCCCCACAGGCAGGCAACCCCGGCGGCAATGCAGGCAAAGGGATTGGCACCGGAAGAACCGGCCAGCCGCACAGTTGAGGTAGAGGCATTTTGCTCATGATCGGCATGAAGCGTAAAGATCGTATCCAGAGCATGAGCAAAAACCGGATTGACCTTATAGTCTTCACAAGGCACGGCAAAACACATTTTGAGAAAATTCCCAACATAGCCCAGATTATTGTCAGGATAAATAAACGGCTCGCCAATATGGTACTTATAGGCCATGGCCGCCATAGTGGGGATTTTGGAAATCAGGCGGAAAGAGGCAATATCGCGCTGGCGCTTATCAATAATATCAAGGGAATCATGATAAAAAGCCGACATGGCGCCAAGGCTGGCCACCATAATTGACATAGGGTGAGAATTGCGGTGAAAGCCGTGGAAAAAGCGTGAAAATTGCTCATGCAGCATAGTGTGTATTTTAATAATATAGTTGAATTCCTGTTTTTGCGCCTTATTGGGCAATTCTCCATTAAGCAGCAAATAACAGGTTTCAATAAAATCACCCTGTTCCGCCAGTTCTTCTATCGGATAGCCGCGATATAGCAAAACCCCTTTATCGCCGTCAATAAAAGTAATTTTTGATTGGCAGGAGGCGGTTGAAGTAAAGCCCGGATCATAGGTAAAATGACCGCTTTCTTTATAAAGCGGCGTAACATCAATAACGCTTGGCCCCATTGTTCCCTTAAGAACAGCGAGATTCATTGTTTTGCCATTAACAGCCAGATTTGCAGTTTTCTCCGACATAATACTTCCTTCCACTATAAGGGGCCACATATACAGGACGACAGGACAGAAGAAAACTTCTCGTCCTCTCTATCTTCCGGCGCTGTGACGCCCGCCGGACAACCGGATAGATTGCGCTAGCAAGGTTAAACAAATTTATCTTGGGTGCAATGAAAATATGCAGCAAGATTCATTTTCCCGCAAAGAATAAGCGCATCTATTTGTTTTAACCGCAGCTGCCGGCAGCTTTTTTGCAACAGGCGCCCCGGCAATAATATTTCAGGCGCTCTGGTCTTTTATCCGCGCCAGTGATTCCGGCCTTCCCAAAACTGCCAGAACATCAAAAACACCGGGGGAAACAGCACGGCCGGTCAGGGCCGCGCGCAAGGGCTGCGCCAATTGCCCCAGCTTGACCGCTTGCGCTTCAGCGAAATCCTGCAGTAATTTATGTAAATCTTCCGCTTGCCAGCTCGCGCTCTGTTCCAGCAGCGGCAGTATTTCTGCCAGCGCGGCTCTGCCTGCCGCATTCAATAAGGCCGCGGCCTTTTCATCAAGCCTTAACGGACGCGCGGCAAAAATAAAACCGGCATTGTCAATAAGTTCCAGCAAAGTTTTGGCGCGCCCCTTTAAGCCAGGCATAGCCTGCAATAATTGTGCTTTTTGCGCTGCCGTTATATCGGCCGGCACTGGCGGATTTTCCAAATATGGCAGCAATGCCAGCACTTCGCGCAATATTACCGCATCATCACCGGCACGAATATAATGGCCGTTAATGGCCTCCAGCTTTTTAAAATCAAAACGGGCGGCGCCTTTATTAACCGCGTCAATGTCAAACCAGGCAATCATATTCTGCATGGACATAATTTCATCATCGCCATGGCTCCAGCCAAGGCGCGCCAGATAATTGCACAAAGCCTGCGGCAAATAGCCCTGAGCTCGATAGGCCTCCACCCCCAAAGCGCCGTGGCGTTTGGATAATTTGGCACCATCTGCTCCATGAATAAGCGGAATATGCGCCATTGCCGGCACCTCCCAGCCCAGAGCCTGATAAATTATGGTTTGCCGTGCAGCATTGGTCAAATGATCATCACCGCGAATAATATGGGAAATATGCATATCATGATCGTCAACCACTACAGCCAGCATATAAGTCGGCGTGCCGTCTGAGCGCAAAATAACAAAATCATCTAAATCTTTATTGGGGAAGCGCACTGCACCCTGCACATGGTCGCGCACAATAGTGTCACCGGTTTGCGGCGCTTTGATGCGGATAGTCGGTTCCACCCCCTGGGGCGCTGATTTAGGGTCGCGCTCACGCCAGAAGCCGTTATAGCGCGGCGGACGGCCTTGTGCCCTGGCTTTTTCCCGCTGGGCGGCCAGCTCCTCAGCTGTTGTATAACAGTAATAGGCCTGGCCTTGCCTGACCAGTTCCTGCGCTATCTGCCGGTGACGCTCAGCGCGCTCAAATTGTGAAACAGCTTCGCCGTCCCATTCCAGCCCCAGCCATTGTAAACCGTCTTTAATGGCCTTTACCGCCGCCGGGGTTGAGCGCTCTCTATCCGTATCTTCAATGCGCAGCAGCATTTTGCCGCCTTTATGTTTGGCATAAAGCCAGTTAAACAGAGCCGTGCGCGCCCCGCCAATATGCAGGAAGCCGGTTGGAGAAGGGGCAAAACGGGTAATAACGGGGCGGGTCATGAATCTTGCTTTTCACTTTCTTCCCGCCTGGCGGGATATTGGGCAAGGCAGGCCATTGCCCGGGTAATTGTGCCGGCAGGCGCTGCCTGATGCTCCCCGGCTTTAATCCCTTAACTCCTTCTAAAACAATTCCATGTAGCTGTGAAGCATTTTTCGCCTTTTTGCTGTAAAATCTGTTTATCTGGCGGCGGGCTCAACACAGGGCAGCGGGCAATTTTTCATGGCAAAAATCTGTCGCACAACGCATGAAAAAGCAAGGAGGCGCAGTGGAGGGCCACGGGGAGAAAAAGCAAAAAAGCCGTTGCGGCAGATTGGCCATGCCGCTTTTTATGCTGTCGCGCCGTGCCGGTTTTCTGCAACAATTCTGCCGGCTAATATTCTTGCGCCTGCGTTTCCGGCTGAGTGAAGAAGAGTCTTTCGGCACGCGTTTTTTGTTTCTTCCCTTTTTTCTTGGGGCCGGCATTATTGCTTATTTCATTTTACCGTTTGAGCCGGATTGGAGCGAATTGGGCGCGTTTTGCTGTTGTGCGGCCGGGCTTGTTCGCCTGTTGCGGCGGCACCGTTTTTGGCAGCTGGTTTTTTCTTTTATTCTGGTGGCCGGTTTGGGTGCTTTATGCGCCAAGGGAGAAACAGCGCGGCACGCCACTATTATGCTGAAAAATAGCGGTTTTACCCATATTGTGGCGCGCATTACGGCCATGGAGCAGCAGGAAAAAGGGGATTATCGCCTGATTGTGACCGTGCTTTCCACCCGTGATCCGGTTTTGCAACCGGCGCCGCAACGCCTGCGCCTGTTATTGCGGCAATTACCGGAAGGGGCAAAATTAGGCAGCGGGCTGGAAGGCCTGGTATTTTTGCGCAGTTTTTCCGGCCCGGCGCGCCCTAATGGCTATGATTTCGCTTTTCAGAATTATTTTCGCGGCCTTGGCGGGCAGGGTAATTTTGCCGGTCAGCCAAAACTTGTTTCTCTGCCGCCGCCAGGTGCGGCAGAACTGGCAGGTTTGCAACTGGCCGCTTTGCGCCAATCGATAAGCAAGCATATTATTGCCGCTATTGGCTTTGAACCCGGGGCTGTGGCTGCTGCTCTGATAACCGGTGAGCGGGCAGGCATTGCCCCTGCTACCAATCAGGCTTTGCGTTTATCCGGCCTGGCGCATATTTTGTCTATTTCAGGTTTGCATATGGCGCTGGTGGCGGGTATGGTTTTGCTGCTTTGCCGCCGGATTCTGGGGCTTTTCCCGGTATTTTCCTCACGCCGCGCTGCCGGGAAAATTGCCGCTTTTATTGCTTTGCTTGTTGCCGGCGCTTATTTGGCGCTTTCCGGTGCTGATGTGGCGGCCGAACGCAGTTTTGTTATGGTGGCGGTGATGTTGGGCGCGGTTATATGTGACCGGGCGGCGATAAGCCTGCGCAATCTTGCTGTTTCCGCCTGCTTTATTTTATTATGGCAGCCGCATGAAATTATGGGGCCAAGCTTTCAAATGTCCTTTGCCGCAACCGCGGCGCTGATTTCCGCTTTTGCCGGCTGGAGCCGATACCGGCGCGATAAAAATGAGCAGGCCGAGCTTGCCGATGTTGCGCGCGGCCTGCCCAAAGCGCCTTATACGCCTTTGCCCAAAATACAGCTATATATGCGCAGTCGGCTGGTCACTCCGCTTGTTTCTACTTGCATATCGTCTCTGGTAGCCGGCGCTGCCGGCGGCATTTATTCTGCCTATCATTTTAACAATACGGCGCCTTACGGTGTGTTGAGCAATGCTTTGGCTTTGCCGCTTATGTCCTTTCTGGTTATGCCTTTTGCGCTATTGGGCACAGTGTTAATGCCGCTGCATCTGGAGGCATGGCCTTTCCATATTATGGCTATCGGCCTTGTCGGGGTGGAGAAAGTGGCTTATTGGGTAGCCGGCTTTTCACCCAGCGGCAATCCCGGTTTTATTTCCCCTTTATGTCTGATATTTCTGACTACAGGCATGGTTTTGCTGCTGTTTTTGCAGACCGGCCTGCGCTGGTTTGCAATTATTTTTATTGCTATTGGTTGCGGTCTTTATGTGGCTATGCCGCTGCCTTTGGCGCTGATAGCCGAAAATGGCCGCCTGACCGCTATTTTTAATGCTGATAAAAGTTTAGGTCTGAGCAGTAATCGCCCTTCTGCCTTTCTGGTGCAGGATTGGCAGCGGGCTTTTGCGGCCGGGGCGGTTCTGCCGCCGGGAAATGAAGAAAATGCGGCACTGCCGCCAGTGGAAAAGGGTGGGCAAAGCGGCAATAGGGGGCAGGAAAACAGGGAGCAGCAGCGTTTTTTCTGCCAAAAGGCTTTTTGCCGCGCCCGTTTGCGCAATGGCAGGATTTTGACTATTGCCGAAGTGATAGAGGCACGGGAACAGGCCTGGCGCGAGGGTGATATTATTGTGCTGAATTTTATTGCCGACAGCCGGCAGGAAGAAATATGGCATAAAGCTGCAGCAGACAGCGGCAAAATACTTATTACTATGCGGGATTTGGCGCTGTTTGGCGCGGCAGAAATTCGCCTGCCTTTATGGCGCCGGACCAAGTGGGCGGTAGGGGCGCCGCTGCGGCCGTGGAATGCTTATCGCCGCTTTTCCCGCCGGGCACAAGGCATGCCGTCCTGATTTATCGGGGAAAACCAGCCGGATAAATTCTGTTTGCAATTTGCAATTATTGCTTCAAGCCGAAGCCCCGCTCGCCACCCGCAATTTTTTGGCCGCCTCAATAGCATAATAGGTGAAAATACCGTCACAGCCGGCGCGTTTGAAAGCCAGCAATGTTTCCATCATGGCACGCTCACCGTCAAGCCAGCCATTGGCGCTTGCCGCCTGCAGCATGGCATATTCGCCCGAGACCTGATAGGCAAAAAGCGGAGCAGAAAAATTATCCTTGATCCGGCGGATAATATCCAGATAAAGCAGGCCGGGCTTCACCATTAGCATATCGGCGCCTTCGCTCAAATCCTGCTCAACCTCGCGCAGGGCGTCATTACTATTGGCATGGTCGACATAATAGCTGCTTTTGTCACCTTTGAGCAAATCGGACGTGCCGATAGCCTCACGATAAGGGCCGTAAAAGGCTGAGGCGAATTTGGCGGCATAGGACATAATTGCTACATCTTGAAAACCATGTATATCCAAACAATCGCGAATGGCGCCAATACGCCCGTCCATCATATCGGACGGAGCGATAATATCCGCCCCGGCTTCTGCCTGGGCCAGGGCGCCGCGCACCACCATTTCCACCGATTCATCATTGATAATAACGCCGTTGCGGTAAATACCGTCATGGCCGTGAGTGGTATAAGGGTCAAGCGCCGCATCTGTAATAATGCCAATATCAGCTTTATGCTGTTTTAAGGCGCGAGTAAAACGATTAGTGAGATTGTCGGCCGCGGCAATATAGGCACCGTCATCGCTTTTGCTCGACAGCGGCTCTCGGGCAAAAGGGGCAATGGCGACAATGCCGAGTTCTGCTGCTTTCAGGCATTCTTCCACCGCAATATCTACTGACAGGCAGGAGACGCCGGGCATAGAGGCGACAGGCCGGCGCTGATTTTCGCCTTCGCATAAAAATAATGTCCAGACCAGATCTTCCACATGCAATCGGGTTTCACGAACCAGGCGGCGCGACCAGGAAAATTTGCGCAGGCGGCGCAGGCGGCGGCTGCCGGTAATTTCATCAATTGTTCTTTTCATTTCTGCCTCATATATATGGCAATTACCGGCAGGCGGCGGCCGGAATATGGAGGGGAGCGAAAGCAGGCTATTCTCTCCGGCGCGGCTTGCCGCAATTATCGGCAAGAACCGCAATTTACGCAAGACAGGCACTTATATATAATAATCTGCCGCGCGTGAAGCTGTTTTTAACCCTGTCTTAGCACAATATGGCAGAAAGAGGTGGTGAGGCGGCTGAAAACCGCCGGCAGGCAATAACAGGGAAAATAGATAAAGGGTTAAACCAATGCTGAAGGAAAATTTGCCTCGGCTGCATTTAACGGTAAAAGACAAAACTATTATGTCGCTCATGATGATTCCCGCTTTATTTTGCCTGTGTCTTGGCGTTTATTACTGGATAAAGCTTATCGGTGTTTTTCCCGGGCCGACCTGGCGGTTTGATCTTATGCCGTGGTATTGGCGGGTTATGGCCTGCAGCCTGGCGGTTATTTATCCCATTGCCGCCTGCGGTTTGTGGACAGCCTCGCGCTGGGGCATAATTTTGTGGCTTTCCGGCGCGTTTTATGAAAGCTGCGCCTATATTTTTTATTCTGCCTGTTTTGGCCATAATTTCTGGATTATTTTCCTGCATAGTATTTTTCTGGGCTTTTATGCGATTTTGTGCTATTGGCTGCGGCTCAATAAAAAACAGGATAATCAGGCGGCGGTAGAATATTAAGCCGGTTTTGCCGCAAAATATGAAGCAAATTGGGCAGGAAGCTGAAGCAGACGAAAATGAACAGGGTTAAAATGGTTGAAAAGCACAAAAATCGGGGGCGCAGATATTTCCTGAAAAGCGTGTTAGGGGCCGGTATTTATATTCTGGGCGGCGCCATGTGGCCTGCCATTGCCGCTCCGGCTGAAATCGGGGCGGGCGATTGGGGTGACCGGTTTGATGCGGGCGCAAATAATATGCCGCAAATTGCCTCTGATATTCCGGTGCTGAGCAAAGAAAGCCTGTTTTACAGCCAGATAGCTATGGCGCATTATGGTGATATTGCCGCTGCCGGCGGCTGGCCGCAAATGCCGGCCGGGCAGGGTGCCCTGCGCCTTGGTTCGGTTGATCCGGTTATCCGCATTTTACGCCGCCGTTTGTTTATTTCCGGCGATTTGGAGCGTGAGGCCGGGCTGTCAGAGGCTTTTGACTCTTATGTTGATGCGGCTGTGCGCCGGTTTCAGGCACGGCATGGCCTGCCTGTCAACGGCACGGTTGACGATATTGTTTACCGCGCCATGAATGTGACCGCAGAACAGCGTTTGGGCCAGTTGCGCGCCAATTTCGACAGGCTGCGCCGGCTGGTTGCCGCAACGGCAAAGGAAAAGCGCTTTGTGATGATGAATATTCCCGCAGCGCAGATTGAAGCCGTGCAGGACGATAAAGTGGTGCAGCGTTATACGGCTATTGTCGGCAAAATTGACCGGCAAACGCCGATATTGGATTCCAAAATTTATGAGATTATTTTAAACCCGTTCTGGAATGCGCCGATCTCGATTATCCGCAAGGATATTATTCCGTTAATGCAAAAAAGCCCCAATTATCTGACAGAAAATAATATTCATTTATTTGATGCGCACGGGCAGGAAGTTTCGCCGCAATCGGTTAACTGGCACAGCGATGATGCTGTGCGTTTGCGTTTCCGCCAGGATCCCGGCAAGATTAACGCCATGTCGTCAACAAAAATCAATTTTCACAATAAATATGCCGTTTATATGCATGATACACCCAGTCAGGGCATGTTCAATAATTTAATGCGCTTTGATTCTTCAGGCTGTGTGCGGGTGCAAAATATTCGTGATTTGAATTTGTGGCTGCTGCGCGGCACGGCTGATTGGGACAGAAGCCGTATGGACGATGTTATCCGCTCGCGCAAAAATACGCCAATAGAGCTGAAAACCCCGGTGCCGCTGCATTTTGTCTATATTAGCGCCTGGTCAACGGGGGATAATGCGGTGCAGTTTCGCGATGATATTTATCATATTGACGGGGCGTCCGAGCTGGCTTTTGGTGAAGCAAATGGCGGTTGATTTTTGCGCATAAGCGGCTTGATTGCCGGGGAGATTGCACCTCTCTTTATTGCTGTCCGGGAACAGAGCGGGGCATATGGCCGCATGTGACAGTCTATCGCATCTGCAATACTTGTTTTTTCTGGCGCTCTGCTTCACTTTCACATTATCAAGCGTAAGCCTTGCCGAGCTTGTTGTCCAGGTAGTCGACTGCGGCGGCAGGTATGCCGGCGGCCGAAAAGGTGAAATCTTAAAGAGGATCGGCCGGCAAGGCCGGTGAAGCAGGTCAATGATGCAAATTATAAAGGCAGGCAGCAGAAATTATTTGACTGATGAACAGGCAGCCAATCGCAAACTTGTTCGCCATTGGCTGTATTTCGTTTATTTTCTGCTGATTCTTCTGGTCTTTATTGGCGGCGTAACGCGCCTGACAGGTTCCGGCCTGTCCATTACCGAATGGCAGCCAATACATGGCGTAATCCCGCCGCTTAATCAGCAGGAATGGCAAGAGGAATTTGCCAAATATCAGCAAATTGCGCAATATAAAGAGATAAATCCTGATATGACTTTGTCAGGTTTTAAATTTATCTTCTGGTGGGAATGGCTGCATCGTTTATTGGCGCGTTTTGTTTTTGCCATTGCCGTTTTGCTGCCGCTTCTCTATTTCTGGGCGACAAAGCGGCTGGAAAAGCGGGTAAAATGGGGGCTGTTCGGCATATTTCTGCTGGGCGGTTTCCAAGGGGCTGTCGGCTGGTGGATGGTGCATTCCGGCCTTGGCCGGAGCGATTTGACCAGTGTCAGCCAATACAGGCTGGCGGCGCATTTTATCACTGCCTGTTTTATTATTGTCGCCGTTTTTGCCCTGGCGCGCGGCCTGGCTGTCTATACGGAAAAACCCGCCGCGCGCTCCGTTCGACGTTTTGCCGCGATTCTGGCTGTTCTGGCGCTGGTGCAGATTTATTTCGGCGCTTTGGTGGCGGGGCTGCATGCCGGGCGCGTTTACAATAGCTGGCCGCTCATGGACGGTCGCCTTATTCCCTGTGATTTGTTGCCTTTGCACCCGGTATGGCGCAATTTTTTTGAAAATATTATGACAGTGCAATTTGTTCATCGCTTTTTTGCCTATGCCCTGCTGATAATTGCCCTTATTCACGCCTTTATGGTGCAAAAAGAATGCCCGGCCAGCGGCTATGCCCGGCGCGCTTTTATTCTCTTCGGTTTAATTTTGTTGCAGAGCCTGTTCGGCATTGTGACTTTATTATTGGCCGTGCCGATTTTTTGGGGTTTGCTGCATCAGATTTTTGCTCTTATGGTTTTATCTTTCGCTGTGGCGCATTGGGCAGCCGCCAAAGGTGCTTTGCCGCCGCCAGTGCCAAAGACAGTTTGAAGTCGCTTGCCGGATAATGTTTTGCCTCTTTGCGGCTGGCTATTTGGGCAGATTTAGTGTCGTTTTTGTAAAGGGGGCTTGTTCTTGCGCGGCAGAATGGCTATCTTCTGCCGAGGACGCGGCTTTGTTGCCGATAACAGGCGAGGTCGGCTTTTCGGCAGCAAGTGAGGCGAAATATTATGGCGCAGGCAGCAAAAGAAACAGTGAGCCGATTTTTCAATGACAGGCTGGAACAGGCTGATGAGCAGATATTTCGGGCTATTGCGGGTGAATTGCGGCGCCAATGCCGGGGGATAGAGCTGATTGCCTCTGAAAATATTGTTTCGCGCGCTGTGCTGGAGGCGCAAGGCTCGGTGTTGACCAATAAATATGCTGAAGGTTATCCGCATAAGCGTTATTATGGCGGCTGCGAATATGCAGATATAGTGGAAGATTTGGCGATTGAACGCGCCAAAAAACTGTTTGGCTGCCGTTTTGCCAATGTGCAGCCCAATTCCGGCAGTCAGATGAATCAGGCGGTTTTTCTGGCCTTGCTGCAGCCGGGTGATGTTTTTATGGGGCTGGATCTCAATGCCGGCGGCCATTTGACTCACGGTTCGCCGGTCAATATGTCGGGCAAATGGTTTAAACCCGTATCTTACGGTGTCAGCCGGGCCGATAACCGGCTGGATATGGCAGAAATTGCCGCTCTTGCGCATAAATACCGGCCAAAACTGATTTTGGCCGGCGGCACTGCCTATTCGCGTTTTTGGGACTGGGCGGCTTTCCGCCGGATTGCCGATGAGGTCGGCGCTTATTTAATGGTGGATATGGCGCATATTGCCGGCCTGGTTGCCGGCGGCGTTCACCCTTCGCCCGTGCCTTTTGCCCATGTGGTGACCGCCACAACGCATAAATCCTTGCGCGGGCCGCGCGGCGGCATTATTTTAACCAATGAGGAAAATATTGCCAAAAAGATAAATATGGCGGTTTTCCCCGGTTTGCAGGGCGGGCCGTTAATGCATATTATTGCCGCCAAAGCCGTGGCGCTGAAAGAGGCGCTGCAGCCGGAATTCAAGCTTTATGCTCAGAATATTGTCACTAATGCGCGTGTGCTGGCGGAGAGTTTACAGTCAAACAATATGGATATTGTTTCCGGCGGCACCGATAATCATTTAATGCTGGTGGATTTGCGCCGCAAAAATATAACCGGCAAACGCGCCGCGGCGGCGCTGGAGCGGGCGGGGATTATCTGCAATAAAAACAGTATTCCGTTTGACCCGGAATCTCCTTTTATCACTTCCGGTCTGCGTTTGGGCACGCCGGCCGGCACAACGCGCGGTTTTAACGCACCGGAATTCCGCTTTATCGGAGAAATGATTGTCGAAATATTGGACGGTCTGGAGCGGGCTGCGCATGGTGAAGATAATCATGCGGTTGAAGCGGCAGTGGGTGATAAAGTGCTGGCCTTGACAGAAAAATTTCCGCTTTATGCGTTTCAGGCCTGAGCGGGGCTGAGCAGGCCAGTAATATTGCGGCTTTTCGGCGCGGATTATGTGAGGCAGGCCTGTCGCGGGTTCATCAGACTTAAGGAGGTAGGCAATGCGCTGTCCCTATTGTCAGTCAGGTGATAGCCAAGTGCGGGATTCACGCCCGACTGAAGAAGGCAATGCCATTCGTCGCCGCCGTATTTGCCCGGTTTGCGGCGGTCGCTTTACTACATTTGAGCGCGTCCATTTGCGTGAGCTGATGGTGGTTAAAAAAAACGGCAAAATTGTGCCTTTTGACCGGGATAAGCTGGTGCATTCTATTGAAGTGGCTTTGCGTAAGCGCAATATTGACGAAGAGCGCATGGAGCAAGCAGTTTCGGGCATTGTGCGCCAATTGGAAAGTTCCGGTGAGGCTGAAATTGCCAGCCGGCAAATCGGCTTGCTGGCTATGGCGGCGTTAAAAGGCATTGATGCTATTGGTTATATTCGCTTTGCCTCTGTTTATCGTGATTTTCGTAATGCCGATGATTTTCATAAAATTATTGATGAAGTATCGAGCGCTGATAATCATCTGGCGGGCGCTGATGACGCAATAGCAGGCAGTGCTGCGGCAGAAGAATAAGTTTCGGCGGCAGACCTGGCGGGCAAAGCAATGGCCGGGGTGAGAGTGTAATGGTGAATTACAGCAAAAATAACGGCAATAAGGCAGCTAAGCACTATGATTCTGCACCGCAATTTAGTGATAGAGACAAATATTTTATGGCGGAGGCGGTTGCTCTGGCGCGCAGCCGTCTTGGCCGGACGGGAGAAAATCCCGCAGTTGGTGCGGTGCTGGTGCGGGAAGAGGGGGAGAAAGCGGTTATTATCGGCCGCGGCGCCACTGCAGCCGGCGGGCGTCCGCATGCCGAAATATCGGCTTTACAGCAGGCAGGGGCAAAAGCGCGCCGTGCCACATTATATGTGACTCTGGAGCCTTGCTGCCATTTTGGCCAAACGCCGCCTTGCACGGAAGCCTTGATAAAAGCCGGAGTGGCGCGCGTGATTATTGCCGTGCCCGATCCTGACCGGCGAGTAAATGGCGGGGGTATTGCCGCCTTGCATCAGGCAGGTATAAAGGTGGAAATTGGTTGCCTGGCGGCACAGGCGGCAGAGGATTTGGCCGCCTATTTATGCCGCCGGAAATTTGCCCGCCCGGCCGTGACGGCAAAACTGGCAGTTTCGGTTGATGGTTTTATCGGCCGTTTGGGAGAGGGTAAAATCGCGATTAGCGGGGTGCAATCACAGCAGGAAGTGCACCGCCTGCGCGCCGCGCATGATGCGGTGCTTATCGGCATTGGCACGGCTTTGGCGGATAATCCGCGCCTGGATTGCCGCCTGCTTGCCGGGCAAAAACCGGCGGGAAAGCCGAAAATTCCGCCGCGCCTGCCTGTCCGCATTATTCTTGATACGGATTTGCGCTTGCCCTATAATAGCCATTTGGTGCAGACGGCCGGCAGCCAGCCTGTCTGGATTTTTTGCGGCGAGAAGGCGGCGGTAGAATCGCGAGCGCAATTACGGCAGGCTGGTTGCCGCATTTTTACATGTGAGAGCAAAAATGCAGCTCTGAATATAGAGCAGGTTTTGGCTTTATTGACGGTAAAGGGGATAGATTCTGTTTTGCTGGAAGGCGGAGCAAAACTTATGCAGGCTTTTTGGGATAAAGCTTTGATTGACAGGCTTATTATGTTTCAAACTCCGTTGATTATCGGCTCCGGGGGTTATAAAAAGCCTGACTTTGGCAGCAAAAACGGCTATGAGAAAGTGGAAGAGTGCCGTTTTGGCGATGATGTCAAGGAAGCATGGCTGCATCTTTGGGGTCAAGGCGGGCTTCTGACGCCGGCTTGCGGGTAAAATTGGCTTTGGGTGCTGCGGCAGAGGCTGTTTGATTCAGATTAACAGGATTTAAGATAAATATGTTTACCGGTTTGATAACAGATATTGGCGTGGTTACAGCGCGTTCGCCGGTTGCCGGCGGCCTGCATTTGCGCTTGGCCACGCATTATCCTGCCGAATCTCTTGCAATCGGCGCTTCCATTGCCTGCGCCGGCATTTGTTTAACAGTTACAAAATGCGGCCGGGCAGCACAAAAAACACCGCAGGGAGCAGAAAATTATTTTGAGGTTGAGGCATGGGAAGAAGCTTTGCGGCTGACAACTCTCGCTTCATGGCAGCCAGGGCAGGCGGTTAATCTGGAGCGTTCGCTTAAAGCCGGTGATGAATTGGGCGGGCATTTGGTCAGCGGTCATGTTGACGGTGTGGCGCAGATTATCGGCGATAATGAGGAAGGGGAGGCGCGGCGTTTCCGTCTGCAGGCCCCGGCGGATCTGGCGCGTTTTATCGCCGCCAAAGGCTCGGTTTGCCTGGACGGCACATCGCTGACGGTCAATAAAGTTGACGGCGCTGTTTTTGATGTTTTATTGATTCGCCACAGCCTGGCGGTGACCAGTTGGGGGCAGCGGAAAACGGGTGATGCGGTGAATATTGAGATTGATCCTTTGGCGCGCTATATCGCCCATATGATGGATTATAGGCATAAGTGACGGGCCAATAATTATCCGCAGCCGGCCGGAAGGGGCGGGGTGAGTGGTTTGCTGCGGCAGACAAGGCAGGATTTTATGAAAAAGCAATTATTCTCAAATTGTCGAATATTGATTGTTGAGGCGCGGTTTTACCAAATTTATGCCGATGATTTGCTGGCCGGGGCAAAAGCAGCGCTGGAAGAAGCAGGCGCAGCCTATGATGTGGTAACCGTGCCGGGAGCGCTGGAAGTTCCCGCTGCCATTGGTTTTGCTGCCGCCAATGGGGTGAGCTATGATGGCTATATTGCTTTGGGTTGCGTCATTCGTGGCGAGACTTATCATTTTGATTTGGTGGCTAATGAATCCTGCCGCGGTTTGATGAATTTGAGTCTGGAGCGGGGCCTGGCTATTGGCAATGGTATTGTGACCGTAGAAAATGCGGCGCAGGCCAAAGCGCGCACGGATAAAGAGCAAAAGGATAAAGGCGGTTTTGCCGCACGGACAGCCTTGGCAATGATAGAGCTGAAGCGAAAATTCCGCTAAGGCATTTGGTAAAATATAAAACAGCTTGCCTGGTTTTGCCTCGGTCAGAGGAAACCGGAAGAGCAATGGTGAAAGTTTGAGGCAGCGCATAATGCAGCAAAAAACTGTCCAACAGGCCAATAAGCGCGGCGCGGCGCGGCTGGCGGCGATACAGGCGCTGTATCAAATGGATATTGCCGGTACCGGTGTTCTGGAAACGGTGGCGGAATATGAAACTTTCCGCTTGGGCAAGGAAATTGATAATGTGCAATATTTAGCGGCAGATGCGCAATGGTTCCGTGCTATTATTGTCGGCGTGGTGGCGGAGCAAAAGCAACTTGACCCAATGATTCATGCCAGCCTGCCTGAGACATGGCCGCTATCGCGGCTGGATTCAACACTGCGCGCCATTTTGCGCGCCGGCCTGTGGGAGCTGAAAAATCGCCAAAATGTGCCGATTGCAGTTGTCGTTTCAGAATATGTGGATATTGCCAAGGCGTTTTTTGACAGTGAAGAGCCGAAAATTACCAATGCTGTTTTAGACAGGCTGGCGCGTCAGGTGCGACCGCAAAGCGAAAATTGCTAATAACGAAAATCCATCTGTCCGGGCTTGAACCAAGCCGCAATTTTGAGATATATATTTATAATATCAGGCAGCATAGCTAATCAGAAAATGGGTCAAGCCGCAGCGATTTCGCCCCTGGAAACTTGCCTGTCTGCTACGGAGAAGGAGCAATTTACCGTCTCATTATCGGCAATAGCGCGGGGGGGGGGCGTTAAGGCGGCCGAAAACCGGCAATCAAATAGCTTTATTTTTGCTTAAAATCTGCATTGCGCTTTTCACCGCCTGAAATCAGGCGATGAAAAGCGCAGGCATAGGCTGATTGCGGCATAACCGTCCGCCACTGCCGGTGCAAAAATCCCCGACACAGTGCCTGTAAATCCCCGCCAAACGGCTATGGCCTTTTTATCGGCCGGTCACCGCGGATTTTTCGGTATTGGCAAAGCGGGAACGGCGCGCGTGCCCATAATAAGCTGATTGAGGAAAGACTGATCTTTACCGCCTGTCGGTGTAGTTTTGGAAGCAAAGTCAAATAATTTGCCGTCTTTCAGGCCGTAATGCGCGATTTTGCTGACACTGCCCTGTTTGTCAAAATAAATGGCGATAACACGGCGATCAATAATTTTCGGCTTCATAAATTGCGCTCCGCGATAACGCGTTTGCGAAATATAATAAAAGACTTCACTATCATACATGGCCTTGAGTGACGGTGTGCCCAAAGCCAGCAAAACCTGATCGCGGCTTGAGCCGACAACAACCGTATCCAGCGCCTGCTGGTCAATAATATAGCCTTCATTATAAGTTTGCGTTGTATCGAGAAAGCTGACTTTGCTGCAAGAAGCAACAGCCAGCCCTAGCCCCAGCCCCACGCATAAACGCAGCGCAAATTTAAGCTGTGGCGAAAAAAATGCCGGTTTCGCCCCGGCCTTTATTGGCGAGATTAAGGTGCTGGACAAAGATATTCTCCCAAACACAGTTTTGTAAATAAACAAATTATGCTTTAGCGGTAAGGCAATTTGCCCTCTATTGCAAGAGCTGCGGGTTTTTTCTCGCCCAAACAGGTATTTTATGCCCTGAAAATTTGCGATTTGGAACTATAATCGGCGGTAATTATTATGAAATCCGGGCGAAAAGCGGCCTGTCTAGCTGTCGGGCTTGCCGCAGGCTTTGTCTTGCTTTATGGTGAGGGCGTTTTGCTGTGATATTTACTGTATTATAGGTGCGATATGTCTCATCACGCCGGCAGTGCGGCTTTGTCCGGCCTGTATTTCCCCGTTAATGTGCGCTTCCTGCCGCCTAGTGGCGTGCAGCTCGTGCTGACGACTGATGCAAGGGAGAGAGCCGCTCTGGCGGCAGCGCATGATGTGACGGCTGTGCTTGCCTTTTCGGTGGTTTTTCGCCTCCGTCCGTGGAAAAAGCAGAGTGTGCGGGTTGAGGGGCAACTGAGCGCTTGTATTGAGCAGTTATGCAGTATCACCGCCGAACCATTGCAAAACGCATTGCATAAGCATTTTGAGGCCTGTTTTATGCGGCAAAATTCGCGTCTGGCCAAATTGGCCGATAAAAATGACAGCGGTGAGCTGTTTCTGGATCCTGAGGGAGAGGATATGCCGGAAATTTTCAGTGGCGATGAGATTAATATCGGCGCCTTGGCGGAGGAGTTTTTTGAGCTGGAAATTGATCGCTATCCACGCAAGCAAGGAGCGTTTTTGCAAAATGCCGGCCCGCAGGAGGAAAATGGGCCGGCGGGCGGCAACAAAGCGCAGTGTAAAAAAGAGGAGCATTCTGCTTCTCCTTTTGCCGTTTTGACACATTTAAAGAAACATTAGGCCGGTTGTGCCTTTCACAATCGGGAGCGGGCTGTGACGGGCGCGATTGGATATTTTGCGGCGAAATTTGCCTTTTGCCTTGGGTTTTGCAGTATTTCGGCGCAGCGGGTTTATGGTTAACAAAAGTTGAAAAAGCTTTTGGAGCGGTTGAAAACCTGCTATAGGCCGTTAAGCATTTTGTGGCTTTGGTGGCGCCAATAGGCCTGGCGGAAAGCGGGGCCTGCAGGGTGGAAAGCCGGGAAAACAGATTATTGGATTGATTGGGAGTTTCGGTGATTACAATTGCGGTAGATGCTATGGGCGGAGATAAAGGACCCAAAACCAATATTGCCGGCGCGGCTTTGGCTGTGCGGCAATATCCGGATATGCGTCTGGTTTTTTATGGTCTGGAGCATGAGGTAAAGCCTGTTTTGGCGCAATATTCCGAGCTGGCTGCCAGTGTTTTCCACCCTTGTGAGACCGCCACGCAAATGAATGAGAAGCCAAGCCAGGCTTTGCGGCTGGGGCGCGGCAAATCTTCTATGTGGCATGCGCTTGAGGCTGTTAGAACCGGTGAGGCCGATGCCTGTGTTTCTGCCGGCAATACCGGTGCCTTAATGGCTATGTCCTATTTTTGTCTGCGTATGCTGGCTGAGGCGGAGCGCCCCGGTATTGCCGGCATTTGGCCCAATATAAACGGGGAAGGGCTGGTGCTGGATATTGGTGCCACAATCGGCGCCGATGCCAATCAGCTGGTGGATTTTGCCGTTATGGGTGCGGCCATGTTCCGCGCTTTATATCATATTGAGCGGCCGACTGTCGGCCTGCTTAATGTCGGTGTTGAAGATGTAAAAGGCTTGGAAGAAATCCGCAAAGCCGGGCATATTTTAAGGGAAGTGCAATCGGAAGTGCTGGATTATAAAGGCTTTGTTGAAGGCAATGATATTGGTTTCGGCAAAGTTGATGTTGTAGTGACTGAGGGCTTTGTCGGCAATATTGCCCTGAAAACGGCCGAAGGCACAGTGCGGCAGGCGGCCTCTATGCTGGCGGCGGAAATCAAAAAATCCTTACCGGCAAAAATCGGCTATTTGCTAGCGCGAGGGGCTTTCCGCCGCTTGCGGGAAAAAGTGGATCCACGCCGCGTTAATGGCGGCGTATTGCTGGGGCTTAACGGTTTGGTCATTAAAAGCCATGGCGGCACAGATGCGCAGGGATTTGCTTCTGCCCTGCGCATTGGTTATGAAATGGCCAAATATAAATTGCTGGAGAAAATATCGGCTGATTTGCGTCATTTTCATCGCAGCAAGCCGGATTTTTCGCTATTGCAGGAAAAGAAAGAGTAAATTTGCCGTTTTATCAGGCAGGCGAGTCTATTGGCTTGAATTGCGAGGCACATTGTATTTTCCGGTTTAGCTGCTTTATTTCACCCGGCGCTTTGCCGTTTATCGGCGTTAAAAGCCAGCATATGGGAAGGGCAAAACAGAAATTTGAGGAGACTATATGATACGGTCTGCAATTTGCGGCATTGGGGCGGCTTTGCCCAAGCATGTCATGACCAATAATGAGCTTGAGACAAAAGTGGATACTTCAGATGCGTGGATTGTGCAGCGCACAGGTATCAGGCAGCGTTATATTGCCGGCAAGGGTGAAACTACTGTTTCCCTGGGCACGGCTGCGGCGCAAAAAGCGCTGGAAGATGCGGGGCTCGGAGTTGATGCTATTGATATGATTATTTTGGCCACTTCAACGCCTGATCATACTTTTCCCGCTTCTGCTACAGAAATTCAGAGAAATCTGGGCATGAATCATGGTTTTGCCTTTGATGTGCAGGCTGTTTGCTCCGGTTTTGTTTTTGCTCTGGTCACGGCAGATAGTTATTTGCGAGCGGGCATGGCCAGACGGGCGCTGGTTATCGGCGCTGAGACTTTCTCCCGTATTCTGGATTGGAATGACCGATCGACCTGCGTTCTCTTTGGCGATGGCGCCGGGGCGGTGGTGCTGGAAGCGCGCGGCGGCAAAGGCACTATAAGCGATACCGGTATTCTGGCCTCCTGCCTGCGTTCGGACGGCCGGCATATGGACAAGCTTTATGTCAATGGCGGGCCTTCCACCACCCGGACGGTTGGGCATTTACATATGCAAGGGCGAGAAGTGTTTAAATATGCAGTCGGCATGATTACCGATGTTGTCGATAATTGCTTTGCGCAAACAGGCCTTACGGCGCGGGATTTAAACTGGTTTGTGCCGCACCAGGCCAATAAGCGTATTATTGACGCGGCGGCATATAAATTGGGTATTGCTCCTGAAAAAGTGGTGATAACTGTGGGAGAGCACGGCAATACTTCTGCTGCTTCCGTGCCATTGGCGCTGGCCGCGGCAAGTGAGGACGGGCGCCTTAAAAAGGGTGATTTGATTATGCTGGAAGCTATGGGCGGCGGATTCACCTGGGGGGCGGTGTTACTGCGCCGTTAAGGGGCCGGATTATTTTTGTTTTATTGTCTCTTATCTCAAAGGCGCGGCGGTGAAAAGGCGCCGGCCTCACTGGCGGAATGTGGTAAAAGATAAATAAAAATCACATGTTAATAAAAATCGCGTTGAAACTCGCGCCTGTCTCGGTTAGAAAAGAACAGAAAATTTGCGGGAATCGCCAAAAGGCAATGAAATATTACAAAGGGTTGCAAGCTCATGACAAGTAAAACTGTAACGCGCGCTGATTTGGCAGATGCCGTCTGCAGGGAAGTGGGGTTGTCGCGGGTAGAATCGGCTGCCCTGGTTGAGATGATTATTGAAGAAATATGTGATGCTATTGTGCGGGGAGAAACAGTTAAATTATCCTCTTTTGCCACTTTTCAGGTGCGCAGCAAAAAAGAGCGCATTGGCCGCAACCCGATGACAGGCGAAGAAGCGGCAATTTATCCCCGCCGGGTTGTTGCTTTTAAAGCCTCTAATGTCCTGAAGCAAATGGTTCTGGAGCGGCAGCGCAAATTGCATGATTAATGCCTGTGGGGGTGTGTCGGGGCAGCGCATTTGGCCTGTCTGGCGGGTTTTGATAAAGGGGCCGGAGCAATGGAAAAAGCGCCTGAGGCGTTTCGCACAATTAGCGAAGTGGCTGAATTGCTGGATTTGCCTCAGCATGTTTTGCGCTTTTGGGAAACGCGTTTTTCGCAATTAAAGCCGATGAAACGCGGTGGCGGCCGCCGTTATTACCGCCCGACTGATGTCGATTTTTTAAAGGCGGTGCAATATTTGCTTTACGAAAAAGGTTATACTATCAAGGGCGTGCAGCGCTTGTTGAAAGAAAATGGTGTGGCTTTTATTACTGCTTTGGGCAGCGGTGACAAAGAGCAGGCTGATGCTATTATCAAGCAAAAACAGCAAAATGAGCTGGAGGAATTATTTCCCGGTGATATTGTGCCCGAATATAAGGAAAAGGAGGCTGGGCGCGGTTTTTTCGGCTTTTTGCGCAATGAAGAAGCCGACAGGCAAAGTGAGAATTCTGCCGCAATTGTCAAAGATAAAAATGCGCTTTTGCAGCGGGCTTTGCTGGAATTGATAGAATGCAAGCGCTTGCTTGACCGCGCTCGCCAGGGATAAACTGCCCGGTAGCTATATTTCTCAGGGGTGAATTTGCCTTCGGTTTGGGGGTAATTTTCTATATCGCCTGCCGGCAAAAATAATCCGGCGAAGATGAAGTTGCTGTTGGTTTGGGGGGTAAGTCTCCATGATTGCCTTATTGCATCGGCTTGGGCGCGGAATCTGTCTTTAGGTAATCATCTGGGCTTTGGCGCCTTAACAGGGCAGGTCACGCCGGGGGCTGTGTTTGACAATTTTATCGGACTGCCGCCATTAGCGTATCCCGCCATTAGAATTTTTAGCCCGGCTGGCTTTAGCTAAATATTGGTGATTTTCTCGTCGAAAGCTACAGCGCACATTATTATTTATCCGTGGGTAAAATCTTGTTTCTTCTGCAATCCAGGTGGCTTTCAGCAATTTGTTACGACTTGACCGCATTTTCTGATTAACTATGCTGTTATAGCTGCCGACAATAAGAGATAATTAGTTGTGGCTTAGGGTCAGGATATTTTTCTCACGGTCACTTTGCTGTAGTGAGGCTATTTTAGCGATACATATTTATACTGAAAATCCTCTACATAAAGCTTTGGCAGGCCAAAGAGCGGAGGATTGTGAATATAGCGGTTTTCCCGGTCGATAAGCCGGCAATGCTGCCGCAGGATTTCGGCTTGTTCTGCCGTTAATGTCTCAGGCGCTTTATTGTCAGGGGCATCACCTACCCCTTGGAGCCGTGGTGGGCGTGACAGGGATTGAACCTGTGACCCCTACAGTGTGAATGTAGTGCTCTCCCGCTGAGCTACACGCCCCGAAATTGTGATTTATAGACCATATTGCAGCCCGGATCGCAAGCCCTAATCCTGCCGATAGAGCCAATTTTCGGGCAAGACCGGTTTATCTTTTATGCTTTTGCCGGATTGCGGCCGGCATATTGATAAATGCCCTCAGGGGAAGCCGGATCGAGAGGAAATTGCTGTAAATCTGCCGGGATAAATGGTGGGCGTGACAGGGATTGAACCTGTGACCCCTACAATGTCAATGTAGTGCTCTCCCGCTGAGCTACACGCCCGCCAGAGTGCCTTAATCCGGCGCCTCATACTCTCTGGCATAGACCATATTAGCTGCTAAAGGTCAAGCTTTATTGCGGCAAAATGGACAAAATCCTGCCAATGATGACAAATGGCAGAGTGCCGCCTGAAACAGAGCCGATCCGGTTTGAAGTTTTGCTGTTTTTGCTTTTTTGGCAATTATGCCGGCTCTTCGGCAGAAAATAGCGCAAAAGCGCTAAAATTATTCAGGCTGCCAGCAGCATTTTTTGCACTTCCTGCACTAATTGGCGCAGATGAAAGGGTTTGGATAAAACATGCGAATCACGCGGGGCGCGTGAATCGGCGTTTAAAGCCACAGCGGCAAAACCGGTAATAAACATGACCTTTAAATCAGGATCTATTTCTGTAGCGCGGCGCGCCAATTCTATCCCGTCCATTTCCGGCATAACAATATCGGTCAATAAAAGGGAGAAGGGTTCCTCCTGCAGGCGCTCATAAGCGCTGACACCATTGTCAAAATCACGCACTTCATAACCGGCGCGTTCCAAAGCCTTGACCAAAAAACGCCGCATATCATTGTCATCTTCCGCCAGCAGAATACGCTTCATCAAATTATCCGATTAGTTTTGTTGTCGCCCCGATAGCACAGCCTGTCATCAGGATTGGCCGAAAAACAATCCTCTTTCAGCTATTGTAACCACGCCCGCCTTGTCGCAAGCAAGATCGCAATCCTGTTTTATAATACAGAATTCTCGGCAAAAGAGAATAAAGGCGGGGTGACTGCTTGTAATAATGGTTAATTTTTGCTTTTTTGCTGCTGCGGTTTTGAGTGTGAGGCGCGATTATTGGCCTCGGCGCGCTTGCTGTTGACAAATCTGCCTTGCCATTTATGGGGCGGGCGAATAATCGGGGCGGTCACATTATAAATATGAGGTGCGACTGGGGATAATAGGCGGCAATATCTTCATCAGAAAAGATATTTGACTGATTTTCTCTAATGCACGGCTATTATTTGGCCGTTGGGGCTTTGCTTTTGCCAAAAATCGCAATGCGCTGCACAAAGAGCAGGTCGGCCTAAAGCAGAGCCGCATGTTCCAGGATAGGATTGGCGCTGCCTGTATCACTGCCGGGGATAAAAGCATCAAAAGCAGCCCAGAACTGGTGGCGCTGATAAGCGGATTCCTGTAGCAAAGCGGGAGAAGCCGCAGGAATAATGAGATTGTCAATAAGACGCAATTTTTCTGCCAGCAGCCGCGCCTGAGCAATATTGGCTTTTGTGTCACAGGCGGCAGAAATAAGGAGGCAGGGCAAGGTCATATTTTTGCGATAGCTGCCGGAAAGAATATAGGCAGCGTGATCCAGCAAATTGGCTTTATAGGCAAGGCTGTTCCGCCCTGTTTCTTTGTGTTTTCTGGTATTGCAGGTCAAAAGGCTCGCAGCCTTTATACCGAAATGATAGAGGCTGTTTGGCCTATGGCGGCCAATGCTCATCGGCACGGCAACAAGTACCATGCGGCGCACAGTGCTGCGCAAAATATTTTGGGTCGTCAAGGCGAACAGCCCCCCCAGGCCCTGCGCCAGCACATAAAACGGCGCCGGATAATCCGGCAAAAGCACGGTTTGCACAAAACAGTCAAGCGCTTTGCTGTTAAAGCGGCAGGCATAGCGATTTTGCCCTGTTTGCCGCCTGTTTGCCTTATTGCCCGATTGAGGCCGGCTACCCTGCCGATACCAGTCATAGCCCGCAATATAAAAACCGCGCGCGCTCAAAGCGGCAAGTAGCGCTTGATCACTGTCAAAAGGCACGCCCCAGTCATTAAATAATAAAATTGTGCCCCGGGCTGAAGCTGCTTTGCCATTCTTAGTCACAGACTCTGCCTCTGGCAGGGCTTTATGCACCTGCCAGGGTAAAAAACGCCCGGCGCCAATAGCAAAGCGCCCAGTCATAAATTGTGTTGTAGCGGCAACAGATTCGGCTTTGGCGCTGCTATCGGCATTTATCGGCAATATCATATAATGACAATAACCGATTCTTCAGCCTAAAAGCAAAATTTCGACAGCAAAACCCAATTCAGCCTGACAGAAGACAGATAATACAAGGCATAAAAACAGAAAACACAAAATGGTCGGAGCGGCGGGATTCGAACCCACGACCCCTTGACCCCCAGTCAAGTGCGCTACCGGGCTGCGCTACGCTCCGCTACTTTTGTCTGTAAATCAAGCCCGGGGGAAAGGCAAGCCCCAAATAGGCAGAAGGCAGAAAAAGCAGCATTATGCTCGCACCGCTTACCTTATGAATATATTAGCCGGCTTCCGGTTTAATTTTGGCGGGGAGGTCGGGAAATTGCTTAATAAACGCTGCGCGCCGGCGCGCGCAAGCTGCGACAATCATTATCGCGTACCAGCCAATTATCAAGACCGACCACACAGAAAGAGACATGCAAAGGGCCAATGCCAGCAAAGCCCTGGCCGCGCGCCACAATATAAGTAGCAGGGTAGCTTTGCCCGTTAGTCATAGTGACCGTAGCGGCGCAATAATGGCGGTTAACATCATAGGATTCAGGCCCATATTGAGACTGCACTTCTTCAATATTGTTGAAAGATTTTATGGACAGGCGCGGCTCATGCGGCACACGGCGCATTTGCCGGGCAAAGCGCAATCTCGCCTCAGTCCGCACCAGAAAATTGCTGCATATGCCTTTATAAGGCCGCGGTGATAGCGGCGCGGCCTGCACGCCCGGCCTTTCCGGCGCCGGTGGAAAATAGGCCTTGCCGCCTGTATCGGCAGCATAAGCAAAACAACTTCCAAAAGACAAAGGCAAAGCAATCAGAACAGGCGCGGCATAATTTTTTATACAGGTTTTTATAGAAAAGGCGGACATAATATTATTTATCCTTGGGGCACTGGCTTGTTTTACCGATAAAGCTGCTGTCAAAATCCTATGCAAATTTTACCTGCTTGACAAGCCTTTATGCAGGCCATGCGCCGATAAAACAGTCGGCTGCTGTATTTGCGCCTTTCAGCCCGGCAGATTATGGCCCTTTTAGCCAGTTCTGCCGCAAACAGGCGCTGCTATCCTCGGCAAAGGCGCGCAAAAACAGCGGTTCGAGCTGTCGCAGCTGTTCAGATAAAATATAAGGCGGATTGATAAGAATAAGACCGCTGCCGTCTAATCGCGGTAAAGGTGATTTTTGCCGAATATGCAGCTCTGCCTGCAAAATTGCACCGGCCTTATTTTGCGGCAGAATATCAATAAACTGTTCGATTTTATTTTCATTTTTTACCGGATACCACAGCATATAAAGGCCGTGGGCGAAACGGCGCAAAGCCTGAGAAAGGCCGGCTGCCTGAGCAACAAATTCGTCCTCCCGCTCAAAAGGCGGGTCAATCAGCACCAGGCTGCGTTTTTCTTTGGGCGGTAATTGTGCCTTTAGCGCCAGCCTGCCGTCCAGATGCAAAATACGGCTTTGATAATCGCCGGCAAAATGCTGTTTTAACTCGGCATAATCTTGCGGCTGCAATTCAATTGCCGTGAGTCTGTCTTGCCGGCGTAAAGCGAGACGGGCAAATAATGGGGAACCGGGATAATAGCGCAAGCCGCCTTGCGGATTGACGGCAGCCAAAGCCTGCATATAGGGAGCAAGCAAGGCGCCGACAGGGGTGGAAGCTGTCGGAGAAGTTGCATAGGCTGTGATAGCTTGCTCAACCGGGCCGGGCACAAGCGCCGCTAAAAAACGCCCAAGGCCGTTTTGCCATTCGGCTGTTTTATTGGCCGCCTCGGCGCTCAAATCATAAAGACCAGTGCCGGCATGCGTATCAATAACCCGGAAAGCAGCGGGTTTGCGCTGTAAATAGGCGATAATAAGTGTCAGAACACTATGTTTGAAAATATCGGCAAAATTGCCGGCATGATAAATATGACGATAATTCATGACTAACGGGGCGACAGATACAGACAAAACAGCCGCCCGGCGGGCGGCTGCGGCAAATTATTGCCTAACCAAGAACAACAACGCGCGCGCCGACAGGAACGCGGTTATAAAGATCGATAATATCCTGATTGAGGAAGCGGATACAGCCTGAAGAAACATTTGTGCCAATGCTCCATGGCTCAATTGTGCCGTGCAGGCGGAAATATGTGTCTCTGCCATTGCGATAAAGATATAAAGCGCGGGCGCCCAGAGGATTGGTCGGTCCGGGTGCCAGGCCGCCGCCCATATGGCCGTAACGGGCCGGCTGGGCGCGCATCATATTGACAGTTGGTGTCCAATGCGGCCAGCTTGCCTTGCGGCCGACAACCGCCTGACCGCGGAAATTGGCCGATCGGTTGAGGGCGACACCAATACCGTAACGAATAGCCTTGCCGCCCGGTAAAACAAAATAGGCATAATGTTCTGAAGTGCTGATAACAATAGTGCCGGGGGCGTAAGGCTTGTTAAAAGCGACTTCACGGCGTAAAAATCTGGGGTCAAGCTGTCGCAAATCCACCGCAGCTATAGGAAATCGCTCATCGGTTACCGCGCCGTAAATCCTGCGATAATAGGGGCTGACAAAATAGGCCTGCCGCCGTGATGACGGGCCGCTGCCCGGTTGTCGGCTGGTAGTGCAGGCGGCCAGAAGACCCGGAAGGGCCATAAGAAAAAATCTGCGATTCATAAGCCGGTTATCCTCGTTTATCCCGATTGCATATTTTCGGGCCGGAATGGTCTGTTGACAGAAAATGGGCGAAATTCGAAGACACCCCCGTTTATTACCGAAAAAAGCAAGCTCCGGCACGGGCGGGGACTCAAAAAACCACACAGGAATCGGGTAAAATATTGGGCGCTCAGTCAAACATAAATTCTCTGCTTCTGCCAGATCTTTTTTGGAAAAAGCGGTTTTTGGCATGGAATCTGTGAGAATCTTAATTTATAAAATCATGGTTTACAGAGAGTTAACGCCGGGAGCATAAACAGGCCGGCAGTTTTGCTCACAGGCGTATTATCCGGTTTGAGGTGTGTTATGCAAAATTACAGGGCTTTGATTACGGGGCTGGCGGGGCCGCGCTTGAACCGGGAAGAAAAGAGCTTTATCGCTGAATATGCGCCTTGGGGTTTTGTGCTTTTTGCCCGCAATATTGAGACGGCGGCGCAGCTGAAAATCTTGATTGATGATTTGCGCAATGTGACCGGGCGGCAGCATTTGCCGGTTTTTGTTGATCAGGAAGGCGGGCGGGTGCAGCGCTTAAAGCCGCCTTTGGCGCCTGATTATCCTGCTGCGGCGCAGATAGGCGCGCTTTATCGGCATAATCGGCAACAGGGTTTGCGCGCGGCCTGGCTGGTAGCGCGCCTGATTGCGCTCGATTTGCGCCGTTACGGCTTTACTGCCGATTTTATGCCGCTGCTCGATTTGCCGGTGGCCGGCAGCCATCAGATTATCGGCGATCGCGCCTATGACAGCCGGCTGGAAGCGGTTATTGCTCTGGGGCGGGAGACAGCAAAAGCTTTGCGCGCCGGCGGCCTGCTGGCGGTGATGAAACATATACCCGGGCATGGCCGCGCTGCGGCCGATACGCATAAAGAGCCGGCCCGGGTAAACGCGGCTAAAGAAGTTTTGCAAAAAACGGATTTTGCGCCTTTTGCCGCTTTGGCAGCCTTATTGCCGGCGGCGATGACGGCGCATATTATTTATGAAGCCTATGATGCCGGCAATGCCGCCACTTTATCCAAAACGGTGATTGAGCAGGTTATTCGCCGGGAAATCGGCTTTGACGGTTTGTTAATGAGTGATGATCTTTCCATGCAGGCTTTGCCCGGCACGCTGGCTGAGCGCGCCAAAGGCAGTTTTGTCGCCGGCTGCGATATGGCCTTGCATTGCAATGGCAATATGGCGGAAATGCAGGCTGTTGCTGCGCATAGCCCTTATCTTGCCGGGCAGGCTTTGGCGCGGGTGCGGCAGGCAGAAAGCTGGATAACCGCGCCTGCGGAAATTGATGAACAGGCTTTGCGCGCAGAATTTGCCGGGCTTATGCCCGCCGCCGCAGTTTGAAGCCCCAGGGACAGGAAGAATATATTTCGGCTTGATTGCTTGTTTTTTGCTGTGGCCTTTGTATGTTTTATAGATATTGCCGATTCACACCCGGCAGCAAAGCGGGGCGAAAACAGATTGAAAGGCCGATTATGCCGGGAATGACGGCCAAAGGGCAGCAGGTAGAGTCTTTGCCGCCGGGTGAGCAGCTCTATCTTGATTTAGACGGTTTTGAAGGGCCGCTTGATATGCTGCTGCATTTGGCGCAAGCCAAAAAGCTGGATTTAAGCACAATTTCACTGCGGGCCGCGGCTGACCAATATTTGCGCTTTATCGGGCAGGCGCGGGTTTTGCAATTGGAGCAAGCGGGTGAATATTTGCTTATGGCTGCCTGGCTTATTTATATAAAATCGCGCTTGCTTTTGCCGCAGCAAGAGGAAAGGGGGGATAATGAGCGCCAATCAGCAGCATATTTGCGTTTCCGTCTGGCGCGCCTGGCGGCCATGCGGGCCGCGGCTGAAAAATTATTTCAGCGCAATTTATTGGGTGAGGCGGTCTTCCCCCGCGGTTTGGTAGAGGAAACGGCTCGGCCTGACACTGTCATATATCAGGAAAGCCTGTATGCTGTGCTGGCAGCCTATGCCAATGGGCAAAAAAGACGGCGCCAACCGCCGCTGAAATTGGGGGATAGACGCAGTTTCTGGTCGCTGGCGCAAGCGCGACTGGGTCTGACGGCTTTATTGCAGCATGTGCCGCCGGGAGAATGGCTGGATTTAAGGCAGGCTTGCGCCGGCCTCACTGCCGGGAAGCGCAGTAAAGGACAAGGCAGGCGGGAAGGACGCAGCGCTTTGGCCGGCTCTTTTGCCGCCGGGCTGGAAATGGCGCGCAAAGGCCGGGTGGAACTGCGCCAGAAGCAGGCCTTTGCGCCGCTTTATCTGCGCCTGAGAGAGGCTGATAGGGCATGAGCGCAGGAGAACAAATGGCGGAGGAGGCCGAAGCAGCGCAAGCCGAATCGGCATTGCTGATGCGTATGCTGGAGGCGCTGCTTTTTGCCGCAAAAGAGCCGCTATCGCCAAAAGCGCTGGGTCACAGGCTGCCGCCCGCCTATGCCGGGCAAAACCGGCAAATAAAAGCGGCTCTGGCAGCATTGGAAGACATATATAGTCGGCGTGGAGTGCATTTGGTGCGGCGGGGGGAATCTTATGCTTTTCGCACGGCCGCAGATTTGCAATATTTGTTTACACAAGAGGAAAAACAGGTGAAAAAACTGTCACGCGCAGCGCGGGAAGTGCTGGCTGTTATTGCCTATCATCAACCGCTAAGCCGCGCTGAGCTGGAAGATATACGCGGGGTGGAGACTGCGCGCGGCACATTGGATATTTTGCTGGAAACAGGCTGGGTAAAGCTTGCCGGGCGGCGTGATGCCCCGGGCAGGCCGGTTCTTTACGGCACAAGCACTGCTTTTCTCGATTATTTCGGTCTGGCCGATATTGCCGATTTGCCAGGTTTGAAAGAGCTGGAAGGCGCCGGCCTGCTCTCATTTACTGCGCCGCTTGAGGGTGAGAGCAGTAATGAGGCCGAGTAATATCGGCGCTCGAGGTAGGAAGAAGAGGCTTTGAGGCAGCAAAAAGCAACTGAGGAGCCTGAAAAATAGAGAACGGGCTTTCTTAAATCTTGTAAATCGGTTAAGAATAAAGCCTGTTCGCGGCAGTTTTGGACAAATTCTGCCGGCCAGAGAATATGAGCCAGCAGATTTTATTGCTTTGCCGGCGGGCTGCTTTGTGGCTGCCCTGTTATATTGCGGGCCCCCGTCCCTATTTTGGGGGCACCAAAAGCGGGCTGCTTTGTGGCTGCCCTGTTATATTGCGGTAAAATCTGGCAGAATTCAGGAGGCCGCCTAATGGGCAATCTTTTTTCACCGACACATTTGCTTGTTATTTTACTGATTTGCCTCATTTTGTTCGGGCGCGGCAAAATTTCAGAATTTATGGGGGATTTCGCCAAAGGTATCAAGAGTTTCAAAAAAGGCTTGAGCGAAGATGAAGATCAGGCGCAAAGGCCGCATAACCGGCTTGATGATGATAATATTCGCGGGCCAGCACAAAGCGGGCAAGCAAAATCGCATAAACCGGCAGATAATGAGCCGCGCTAATAGCCAATAAGCAGCTAGCCAATAAGCAGAGCCGGTTGAGAAAGCCGCCGCTGTTTCGCCTGCCCCAAGTGGAGAGGCGGGCGGGAATTTTTGAAGCAGCAAATATATGTTCGGCATAGATGGAATTGAATTTCTGGTGATTATTCTGGTGGCAGTTATGGTTATCGGCCCCAGTGATATGCCCAAAATGTTGCGTGCTTTTGCTCAGGCTACAGCGCGTATGCGCGCTTTGGCGCAAGAATTTCGCGGCCACTTTGATGATGCCATGCGTCAGGCCGATATGCAGGAGACAGTAGACAGCCTGAAAACAATGAGCGACAGCGTAAGAGAGCTGGATCCGCGCCGGAAATTGCGCGAATTTTATGCGTCTCTGGAAAATGAAACTATATTGGAAAAACAGCAGCGTCTGCAAGCGGAAGAATTTGCCGCACAAGCTCAGTCTCCTGAGACAAAACCGGCCGAGGCAAAAAACAGGCCGGCGCGAACAGGGCAAAAAAACGGCAAACAAGCCGAACCGGTGGGAGATTTCGCCCGGCGCCATGCCGATGGGGGGCGTGCCGGGCCAGAGGACAGCAATATTGATAGGCTGGCCGCTTATGCGGTAGAGGGTCGCGCCTTTTTTACGCTTTATCCTTTGAAGCGGCAGGTGGTAAAAAATAATGCGGCTAAGGCAGTTGCGGCCACCAGGCGGAAAAGCGAGGAATAATGGCAGTATTTTCTCGCAATAAAGCAGCCAAAATGCTGCCGGAGCGCGGAGCGCCTAAAGGCGCGGCGGCAGTGGACAAGACGGCCGATCAAAAACCCGCCGATTATGATGAAATTGAGGCCAGCCAGGCGCCGTTGCTCGACCATTTGGTAGAATTGCGGCAGCGGCTTATCCGCTCTTTTATTGCCTTTGCCCTGGCTTTCTTGCTATGCTTTGCCGTTAAAAATTATATTCTGGAATTTTTACTGTTTCCCTATCAATGGGCAATAAAATTTTCCGGTGCCAATCCCGCAAATATGATGTTGCAATCTACCACAGTGCTGGAGACATTTGCCGCCAAAATGAAAATTGCCGCTTTTGGCGCGGTTATACTGGCTTTTCCGGTAATGGCTTTTCAGCTTTACCGCTTTATCGCGCCCGGCCTTTACAAAAAAGAGCGAGCGGCTTTTTTGCCGTTTTTATGTGCCTCGCCGCTTTTGTTTTTGCTGGGGGCGGCTTTTGTCTATTTTTTAATGGCGCCACTGCTTTTATGGTTCAGCCTGTCGCAGCAGCAATTAACGCCGTCTATCGCTATTCATTTTATTGCCAAGATTTCCGATTATCTGGATTTTATTATTTCCTTTACCCTGATATTCGGTCTTATTTTTCAGCTGCCGGTTATTACTTCATTGCTGGTGCGGGTGGGGCTGCTCACAGCAGGGCATTTGGTAGCGCTGCGCAAATGGGAAATTGTGATTTCCTTTATTATTGCGGCGGCAGTGACCCCTTCTGATCTTTTCAGCATGTTCGGCCTTGCCTTGCCTTTGGTTCTGCTTTACGAAATTTCCATTATATTGGCGCGCAGAATAGAAAAAAGGCGGGCGGCCAGGCAGAGCGCGGCTTTAAAAACATGATGAACAGGGGAAAATAATGCTTGATATAAAATGGATAAGAGAAAATGCCAAAGCTTTGGACGAAGCTTTGGCGGCGCGCAATATTATGCCGCGATCGAGCTTTTTGCTGCAGCTGGATAAAAAGCGGCGCGCCCATATTGCCCTTTTGCAGGATATGCAAACGCGGCGCAATCGTGTTTCTGGCGAAATCGGCCGTGCTCAGGCTGCCGGCAACCAGGTTCAAGCCGATATTTTAAAGCAGGAAATGGCGGCTTTAAAAGCTGACATGATTGCGGCAGAGATCAATGACCGCCGGTTAAGCGTTGCTTTTGACGAGGTTTTAGCTGAATTGCCCAATATTCCGGCGGCAGATGTGCCTGTCGGGCGCGATGAAAAAGATAATATGGAATTACGCCGTTTTGGCCGGCTGCCGGAATTTGATTTTACGCCAAAAGAGCATTTTGAGCTGGGTGAGGCGCTGGGGCTGATGAATTTTGAGCGGGCGGCCAGGTTTTCCGGCGCCCGTTTTACTGTTTTATCCGGCGCTTTGGCGCGGCTGGAGCGGGCGCTGGGGCAATTTATGCTCGATATGCACACGCGCGAGCATGGCTATTGCGAAATTTCGGTGCCGCTGCTGGTGCGTGATGAGGCTGTTTTCGGCACGGCGCAATTACCCAAATTTGCCGAAGATTTGTTTCAGACGGTGGACGGTCGCTGGCTTATCCCGACAGCCGAAGTGCCGCTGACCAATTTGGTTAATGGTGAAATTGTGGAAAAAGCGGCTTTGCCCTTGCGTTTTGCCGCTCTTAGCCCGTGCTTCCGCTCTGAGGCCGGCTCTGCCGGGCGCGATACGCGCGGTATGTTGCGCCAGCACCAGTTCTGGAAAGTGGAAATGGTTGCCATTACCACAGCGGAAGAATCAGCAGCAGAGCATGAGCGTATGACGCATTGCGCCGAGGCTGTGTTAAAAAAGCTGGAACTGCCCTTTCGCACTGTGGTGCTGTGCAGTGGTGATATGGGTTTTAGCGCCCACAAAACTTATGATATTGAGGTCTGGCTGCCGGGGCAGCAGCGCTATAGGGAGATTTCCAGTTGCTCAAATTGCGGCGATTTTCAGGCGCGGCGTATGAATGCGCGTTATCGGCTCGAAGGTGAAAAAGGGCTGCAATTTGTCCATACGCTAAACGGCTCTGGCACGGCGGTGGGGCGTTGCCTGATTGCAGTAATGGAAAATTATCAGCAAAAAGACGGCCGTATTCTTGTTCCTGCCGTGTTGCGGCCCTATATGGGCGGCCTCAATTATATTGGTTGAATAATATTTGCCTGAGCACATAGAGATTTTATGCTTTTCGGTAGAGGTGCCTGCTTTCGAGGGAATATTATGGCTGCGCTAGAAAATCCGGCCGATAAACAGATAAAGGGCGAGGCTTTTATCAGCCTGTTTATGCGCCTGCGCGCTAAAGGGGTTGAAGATTCGCGCCTTTTTGCCGCCTTGGAAAAAACGCCGCGGCATTATTTTGTTGAGGCGAAATATAAAAATCTGACACTGGCTAATTGCGTGCTGCCGATAGAATGCGGTGAATATATTGAGCGGCTTGATGAGCAACTGCGCATTATCCAGGCCTTGAGGCTCGAGCCGAAACACCGGGTGCTGGAAGTGGGGACAGGTTCCGGCTTTAGTGCGGCTTTAATGGCGCTGCTGGCTTTGCGCCTGACAAGTCTGGAGCGTTATAAGACTTTGTGCGAGCGGGCGCGGCAAAATTTTCTGGCGCTGGGGCGGGATAATATTGTCCTGCGCCATGCCGATGCTCTGCAGGAGCGGCAGGATAGCGGGCCTTTTGACCGCATTATTTTATGGCCGGCGGTAGAACAGGAGCCGCAGCGCTTTATTGACCTGCTGGCGGGCAATGGCCTGTTGATTGCCCCAATAGGAGCAGCGGAGGGTGAGCAAATGCTGATATGTTATCACAAGACCGGCAGTCGTTTTGAAACAAGCGAGCTTTTCTCCGTGCGTTATTTGCCAATAGTGCCGGGCCTCGCAACAATGCTTTAAAGGCAAGAGAGGACTTCAGGCTGAAAATTTTCTTCGCGAACGCGTCTGACTGTGTCTTGCTGTTTTTCAAACTCTTTTATAAAATTCTCCCAAGTTAGGGCAGATGCTCCATTTGGAAATTTCTGCCGGAGTATATTCAGAATATTAGCTTTAATATAGCCAGATTTTTTAATATCCTTTTCTAAATTGTAAGTATGTGTAAGAATAATTAAGCTGTTAGAACGTAAAGCTTTCACGGTATCGGTTATTATCGTAAAGATTTTATCGTTACGCTCAGCTTTGAAATTTTCAGCATATAGCATATTTCCTTTATTGAATTCATATTTGGCCTGTTCTTCCATAGAGCGTATTTCGTCTATGTCACTTTTGTATATTTTTTTATCCCAAACTGGTTCTTTCTTGTTAGTATATTCTTCAAGAAGGGAAATATCATCAATATCCAAAGTATAAAATTCGTGCATTTGTGCAAGCATAGTATTTAAAGTGGCATTAAGAAATTGATAATTAAAAATCATATCTTCAGGAGCATTGCAAAGAGTGCTAAGCTTGAGGATATTTTCTGAGCCTGTTTGTTCAAAAGAAGCCTTTAACGCAAAAATATAATCACTATAATGAGGGTTGATTTTACTTTGTTTATAGCAATCTAGACGGGCACATTTTTCTTTAGAATCGAGGTGTGCAATGTGGCGGCAGTGTATTAGTAAATTATTATATAATAAATATTGACCAAATATATACTCTGCATAGGCAGAAAGGTAGGTATAAAAGCTTAGGATTTGTGTCTTATCCGCCTGCCTTTCTTTCCGTGTGACAAGCCCAAAAGCAATAAGCGCGGCTGTGATAGAACTGATAAGCGAACCACTAATGGTAAAAAGCGGGGCATAATCCTGCAAAAAATCTTTTAAGCCCATTTCAAAATTTCTTCTATTTTAAAGTTTCAGAATAATAAAATTGATAAATCCGCCGCCGATGAGCAGAAACAAAAATAAGGCAAAAGCCAGCGCCAGCGGTCTTGTGCCCGCCTGGCGGATAGAGCTGTAATGCGTGCGCAGGCCCAAAGCCGCCATGGCTATAGTTAACAATAATGCGCCGGCAGTTTGCAAAAAATGCAGTAAAGCAGCCGACATAATATGTAATGAGGCAATTACAGAGGCCAGCACAAAAAACAGAGCAAACCACGGAATGAGGATTTTGCCTTGGTCGCTCCCGTTTACGCCGGCTATTAGGCCCGCTTTTACTGCTTTTCTTGCCGTCAATCTGGCTTGCCAAGCAGATAAAAACAATAAAAACGGCACCAGTAACATAACACGAATCATTTTGACAATAATTGCATTTGCTGCTGTTTCTTCACTCACCGCCTTGCCTGCTGCCGCAACTTGTGCCACTTCATGCATGGTAGAGCCGATATAAATGCCGAATTGTCGGGAATCAAAACCCAGATAAGGGTAAAGTAACGGATATAAAAACAGACTTATAGTGCCGAAAACCACGGTAGCAGCCACAGCAATGCTCACTTTCGGCGGCGGTGTTTTCAGCACCGGCTCAACAGCTATTATCGCTGCCACTCCGCATATGGCGCTGCCGGTGCTGATTAAAATACTGTTTTCTTTATCCAGCCCAAACAGTTTTGGCCCCAGCAACAGGCCGAGAAAAAACACGGCGCTTACCATAATTATGTCGATAATAATGCCGCGGCCGCCGACAGAGCCGATTTCCTGCAAGGTCACGCCAAAACCATATAAAATAATGCCAAGCCGCAAAAATCTGTTTTTGGCAAAATCTACACCCCGGCCCGTATAGAAGGCGAACCTGGCGAAAAATGTATTACCGACAAGCATGCCGATAATAATGGCAAGGGTCAGGGGGCCAAATCCGGCTTTGGCAAAAAACGGCATTTGTGCCAGGAAAAAGCTGATACAGGCTAGAATAGCCGTAAAAATAACACCGCAAATTGCCGTAAAGCCGGCAGAGTATTTTGGCGGCAGGCCGGGTATAACAGGCATAATCAAATTTCCTTATAGATTGTATAATTGTGCCAATCAGGCATTTTTATAATATTGAAAAGCGGTTTTCCTCAAGCTTTTTTGCTGTTTTGCAGCAATATCTTGCAGTTGGAAGTTTTTTTTCGTAGAAAAAGGCGGAGCTATTGCGCCAAAAGGCCGTTTTGGCAAGCAAGATCGCAAACCGGCTTTGGCCGCAAAAGGCAGGCGGCGATTTAAAGGCAGATTTTGTTGAAAAATAAGGTGCTTTGATGAAAAGCGTTAATGAAATTCGCGCTGTTTTTCTGGATTATTTTCGCCGTCAGGGGCATGAAATTGTGCCTTCTGCGCCGCTAGTGCCGCGCAATGATCCAAGCCTGATGTTTACCAATGCCGGTATGGTGCCGTTCAAAAATGTGTTTACCGGTTTGGAAAAGCGCCCTTATAACCGGGCGACTTCAGCGCAAAAATGTGTGCGTGCCGGCGGCAAGCATAATGATTTGGATAATGTCGGCTATACGGCGCGCCATCATACTTTTTTTGAAATGCTCGGCAATTTTTCCTTTGGTGATTATTTCAAGGAAGAGGCGATTTATCATGCCTGGAATGTGCTGACCAAAGAATTTACGCTAAAGCCGGAAAAGCTGCTGGTCACTATTTATCATACAGATGATGAAGCCGCCGCTTTCTGGAAAAAAATTGCCGGTCTGCCTGATAATAAAATTATACGCATTACCACTGCGGATAATTTTTGGGCTATGGGCGATACCGGCCCATGTGGTCCGTGCTCAGAGATTTTTTATGATCATGGTGATAAAATTTTTGGCGGCCCTCCCGGCAGCGCTCATGAAGAGGGCGATCGTTTTATTGAAATCTGGAATCTCGTTTTTATGCAATATGAGCAAACGGCCCCCGGTAAGCGGCATGCTTTGCCCAGGCCTTCTATTGATACCGGCATGGGGCTGGAGCGTATTGCCGCTGTTTTGCAAAATGTGCATGATAATTATGATATTGATCTGTTCCGCGCGCTTATCCACGCTTCTGAGCAGGCGACCGGGGTCAAGGCTGTCGGTGAATGGCAGGCCAGCCACCGTGTCATTGCCGATCATTTGCGTTCTTCCGCTTTTTTGATTGCTGATGGCGTTTTGCCTGCCAATGAGGGGCGCGGCTATGTTTTGCGCCGCATAATGCGGCGCGCTATGCGCCATGCGCAATTATTGGGGGCAAAAGAGCCGCTATTATGGCGGTTATTGCCGGTTCTGGTGCAGGAAATGGGGCAGGCTTATCCAGAGCTTATTCGGGCACAGGCGCTGATTGCCGAGACTTTGCAGCTGGAAGAAAAGCGTTTCCGCAAAACTTTGGAGCGCGGCCTGGCGCTTCTTGATGAAGCGGGCGCCGGTTTGACCGCCGGCGACAGGCTGGCCGGTGATATTGCTTTCCGGCTTTATGATACTTACGGTTTTCCGCCGGATTTGACGCAAGATGCCTTGCGCCGCCGCGATATTGGCGTGGATATGGCAGGCTTTGACAAAGCCATGGCCCGGCAGAAGGCTGAGGCGCGCCGCCATTGGGCCGGCTCGGGTGAGGCGGCGACAGAGGCTGTCTGGTTTGGCCTGCGCGATAAATTGGGCGCTGTTGAGTTTTTGGGCTATGATACCGACAAAGCGGAGGCGACAATAACCGCTTTGCTGCGCAATGGAGCGGAAGTTGCTTCTGTCAAAGCCGGGCAGGTTTGCGCGGTTTTATGCAATCAAACGCCGTTTTATGCGGAATCTGGCGGGCAAATCGGTGATATTGGCACAATTTCGGGCAAAAATTTTCTGTTCAAGGTAGAAAATACCCAGAAAAAAGCTGACGGTCTGGTCGTTCATTTCGGCACAGTGGCAAAAGGCACAATAAAAACCGGAGATACGGCCGAATTGGCGATTGATGCGCAACGGCGTCTTGCTATTCGCCGCAATCATTCGGCCACGCATTTATTGCATGAGGCTTTGCGCCGTGTTTTGGGGAATCATGTGGCGCAAAAAGGATCGCTGGTCAGTGATGAGCGCCTGCGTTTTGATTTTTCACACCCTAAGCCGCTGACAAAGCAGGAAATAACTGAGGTTGAAGCCTTGGCCAATAGCCTTATCCTGCAAAACACGCCGGTGCAGACACGGATCATGGCGCTTGATGAAGCGCGTGCTTTGGGTGCGCGGGCGCTGTTTGGCGAAAAATATGGTGATGAAGTGCGGGTTGTCTCAATGGGGCTGTCGGAAGCAGGCTCTAAATCGGCACCGGCCTGGTCGATAGAATTATGCGGCGGCACCCATGTGAGGCAGACAGGTGATATTGGCCTGTTGCATATTATTGCCGAAGGGGCCGTTGCTGCCGGCCAACGGCGGATTGAGGCTCTGACCGGGCCGGCGGCGCGCCGCTATTTGGTCGGGCAGGACGAAATAGCGCAGGCGGCGGCGGCGGCGCTGAAAACAGCGCCGCGCAATGTGGCGGAGCGTTTGGCTGTTTTGCTGGAAGAGCGCCGCAAGCTGGAAAAAGATTTACAGGAAGCACGCAAACAGCTGGCTTTGGGGAGAGCCGGTGACAATGCGGAAAAAGTGGAAATGATTAACGACTTGCCCTTTATGGCAAAAATAGTTGCAGGCATGGGGCCGCGTGAGCTGAAATCGCTGGTTGATAAGGCCAAAAATCAGATAAAATCGGGCATTGTGGTTTTTATCGGCCTGGCGGAAGATAAAAAAGCCGTTCTGATTATTGGCGTGACCGAGGATAAAACAGAAATTGTCAGTGCCGTGGATCTGGTGCGTGTCGGCGCCGCAGCGCTGGGCGGCGCGGGCGGTGGCGGCCGCGCCGATATGGCACAGGCCGGCGGTCCGCAAGGTGACAAGGCCGAGCAGGCACTTGCCGCTATTCGCCGCAAGCTGGCAAGTCTTTGATCTTTGTTGCGTTTTATGGGCAAGGTGAAACAGATTAGATGGTCGTTGCTATAGAGCGAAGGTTGAAGAAATGGAGCTAATCTTTTGACAAAAAAAGCTTTTATTTTTCCGGGGCAAGGCAGTCAAATTATCGGTATGGGCAAAGCGCTGGCTGAAAATTTTGCCGCGGCGCGTTATGTGTTTGAGGAAGTTGATGAAGCGCTTAAGCAAAAACTCTCGAGCATTATATTTACCGGCCCGGAAGAAGAGCTGACTTTAACCGCCAATGCGCAGCCGGCTTTAATGGCTGTTTCTCTCGCCGTTTTGCGGATTATGGAGGCGCAGGGGCTGGTCTTGGCTGATAAAATTTCTTATGTCGCCGGCCATTCTTTGGGAGAATATTCGGCCTTATGTGCAGCCAAAGCCTTTTCTGTGGCGGAAACGGCGCGATTACTGCGCCTGCGCGGCAATGCCATGCAGGCTGCCGTTCCGGCTGGGCAGGGGGCTATGGCGGCGATTATCGGCCTAAATAATACAGTGATTACCGCTTTATGCCGCGAGGTTGCTTTTTTCGGCATTTGTCAGATTGCCAATGATAATGGCGGCGGGCAAACTGTTATTTCGGGGGCAAAACGGGCGGTGGAAGAGGTTGTTTTGCTGGCGCAGCAAAAGGGGGCAAAGCGGGCTTTATTATTGCCGGTTTCGGGGGCGTTTCATTCGGCTTTAATGGAGCCGGCCGCCAATATTATGAAAGAAGCGCTGACAAAAGCTGAGAAAAAGCCGCCGCTTATGCCGCTTGTCGCCAATATTTCGGCAGCGCCTGAAACAAATATTGAGAGAATCGCCGCTTTATTGGTCGAGCAAATAACCGGCCGGGTGCGCTGGCGGGAAATAATGGAGTGGTTTGCTGCTCATAATGTGCATGAAATTTATGAAATCGGCGCCGGCCGGGTTCTGACCGGTCTGGTAAAGCGCAGTGGTCAAGACCTGTCTGCAATGGCGGTCGGCACGCCGGGAGAAATAGAAAAAGCGCTGACGAGCCTTTTGGCTTAAATATTCGGCCATTGGCATCGGGGCGAAGGGGGGCTGTTCGTGCATGGGGCAAATTGTCGGCAGGCAAGAAAATGCGAAAAATGCAAAGCCTGTTAATACTATATTGAACGAGGAAATAATGTTTAAGCTTGAAGGACGAAAAGCCCTGATTACAGGAGCAAGCGGCGGTATTGGTGAGGCTATTGCCCGGCATTTTCATGCCCAGGGCGCCATTGTCGGCCTGCACGGCACGCGCGCAGACAGGCTGGCCGTTCTGGCAGAGGAATTGGGGGAGAGAGCGCATATTTTCCCCGCTAATCTGGCTGAGCGCGCGGCGGCAAAGCCGCTGGCGGAAAAAGTGACAGCCGCCTTTGGCGAGCTGGATATTCTGGTTAATAATGCCGGTATCACGCGTGACAGCCTGTTGGTGCGTATGCGTGATGAAGATTGGGATCAGGTTCTTGCTGTCAATCTGACCGCTGTTTTTAGCCTGACGCGGGAATTTGTCCATGCCATGATGCGCCGCCGTTATGGCCGCATTATCAATATTACTTCTATTGTCGGGGTTATCGGCAATGCCGGGCAGGCAAATTATTGCGCGGCCAAGGCAGGGCTTATCGGTTTCTCCAAAGCTTTGGCGCAGGAAATTGCTGCCCGCAATGTAACGGTAAACTGCATTGCCCCCGGTTTTATCAAATCGGCGATGACTGATAAGCTCAGCGATAAAATCAAGGAGAATTTACTGGATAAAATTCCGGCAAAGCGCATGGGCAATGGCGATGATATTGCTTCTGCCGCTGTTTATCTTGCGGCAGAAGAGGCCGCTTATATAACCGGGCAGACATTGCATATTAATGGTGGTATGGCGATGATTTAGCCAATATTTGCCGAAAAATTTGGCAGGATTTCCCGGCAGAAATCTGTTGCCGGCCGTGTGAGATAAGGTAAAAGGCGGAAAAAGCCGGTAATTCAGGGTAAGCATTGGTATCGGGTTAAAATTCCTTTGCTTATTATTTTAAGTCGTGCTAAGGCGCGCAAAGCGGTTCATGTGACTTCCCTGCCGCTTGCGATTTACATTGGCGGGGAAACGAGTGATCTGCGGGGAATTATGTGATCAGGCAGAGAGCGGCATTAGTTTCACTCCCCTTGCTGTTTAGTGCCCGCTGGCGGGTTTTCTGTGCCGAGAAAACTGTGTTATAAGCCTTGGTTGCGGCATTTATGGCTTGATTAAAATAATCCATGCGGCTACTCATGGATAAATATGGTTTAAATTGAGGTTTTGACATGAGTGATACACAAGAGCGCGTGAGAAAGATTGTCGTTGAGCATTTGGGGGTTGACGCCGATAAAGTAACCGAGGGTGCGAGTTTTATCGACGATCTTGGTGCCGACAGCCTTGATACGGTTGAACTTGTTATGGCTTTTGAAGAGGAATTCGGGGTTGAAATTCCCGATGATGCGGCCGAGACGATTTTGACAGTTGGCGATGCTGTCAAATTTATCGATAAAGCTTCTGCTTGACAGGCCGGAAAACGGGGCCGTAAAAACGGGTTCTTTCTATAAAAATTCGGTTGTGCCGCATGGTGCCGTTTTGTTGTTTTTGTTGCTGACAGGCTGTTGTTTATGATGAGACGCGTCGTCATTACCGGTTTGGGGCTGGTTTCGCCTCTGGCCGGTAATGTTGAAGAGAGTTGGCAGAGGCTTCTTGCGGGGCGCAGTGGCGCGCGCCGCATAAGTGAATTTGATGTGGAAGATTTGCCCTGTCAGATTGCTTGCCGTATCCCTTTGGGAGACGGCACACATGGCAGTTTTAATGCCGATTTATATATGGAGCCGAAAGAGCAGCGTAAGGTTGATCCTTTTATTGTCTATGCTATGGCGGCGGCCGATCAGGCGTTAAATGATGCGGATTGGCACCCGGAAACAGAAAAAGACCAGATAGTCTCAGGCACAATGATAGGCTCCGGCATTGGCGGCGTCGATGGTATTGTTGAGGCGGGCTATACATTGCGCGATCGCGGGGCGCGGCGGATTTCGCCGTTTTTTATTCCCGGGCGGCTTATTAACCTGGCTTCGGGTTATGTGTCGATAAAACATCATTTGCGCGGGCCAAATCATGCTGTTGTGACCGCTTGCTCCACCGGCTCGCATGCTATTGGCGATGCGGCGCGTCTTATTGCTTTGGGTGATGCCGATATTATGGTGGCCGGCGGCGCAGAATCGCCAGTTAATCGTATTTCCATGGCAGGCTTTGCCGCCTGCCGGGCGCTTTCTACTGCCTATAATGCCGAACCGGAGCGGGCTTCTCGCCCTTATGATCGGGATCGAGACGGTTTTGTTATGGGCGAAGGGGCGGCTATTCTGGTTCTGGAAGAGCTGGAGCACGCCAAAAAGCGCGGCGCCAAAATTTATGCCGAAATTATCGGCTACGGCCTTTCGGGCGATGCGCATCATATTACGGCGCCGGCTGAAGACGGCAACGGGGCAGAGCGGTGTATGCGCGCTGCCATTAAGCGGGCCGCTATCAAGCCTGAAGCTATTGATTATATCAATGCTCACGGCACTTCCACTATGGCGGATACTATTGAGCTGGCGGCGGTTGAGCGGGTTATGGGTAAGGCGGTTGACAAGGTTTCCATGTCATCGGTCAAATCTTCTATCGGCCATTTATTGGGCGCTGCCGGCGCTGCCGAAGCGATTTTTTCTGTCCTGGCTATTCGTGATAATATTGCCCCGGCGACATTAAATCTGGATAATCCCTCAGTTGAAACGAAAATTGATCTTGTGCCGCATAAAGCGCGGCCGCGCAAAATTGATGTGGTTTTATCTAATTCTTTTGGCTTTGGCGGCACAAATGCCTCGCTGATTATGCGCCGCTATCAGGCTTGATTTATAATGGCGATAAAGCAGATTTGCAGGCAAAGGCCGGGCAGATAAGGTGCCAAACCCGGGTGAGCGCGATTGTCCGTTTCGTTGTATTTGTGGCTGATATTATTAGCTAATCAGAAAACGCGATTAAGACCAATCCCGCGCCAGTAGCTAATAAGCATTACCGGCCCGACGCCGGATTCTGGGTTCACGCGTGGGACGTGCTGCGTGGAAGATTCTTATTACGAATTCCTAACATTGGCCATGCGTCATAGGCAATTAAGACCTCGCCTCTTGTGGACGAGACATTTTCTGAACCGGGGAATTATACACAGCCCACAATAAACAATGGATTGCGTTTTGCATCTGTCGACAGTAGGTTCGGCAGAACGGCTTTCGCGCAATCCTGTGTATGTTTATCACCAATAAAGGGGGAGTAAATAGTGTCTAATTTTAAACAAAAAGATAATATCTTTACCATAACTACAATAGAACAAGCTTATAATTTTATTGTGGAAGGTAGGATTCTGCCAGAAGAAGGAAGCCTGAAATTCGGCGAAGAGTTTGTCTTACGCGTTAAAAGTTCCTGAGCCGTCCAGGCGTTCTTCCATAACGCCGGCCTTCATGGAGGCATTTTTAGATATACAAAAACAAGTGTATCAATTGTCTGCTCTTCAGAGAAAGGGCGTTGCCAATGCGCGCTACTTGTCAGAAGATGAAAAGCGTGTTCTGGATTTTTCTGTTATCGTCAAAGATGGGAGTTCGTTATTTGAACTCAATATCAACGATATGATGAAGGATTTTATAGAAAAGGCGTGCGATAAAATGTCTGGAACCCAAATGACTATAATTGTCGTGGCTGTAGCATTGCTCTTTACCGCCGGCTGGTCATATAAAACCTATTTATCTCATAAAAAAGCTGTAAAATTAGAAGAAATAAAAAGTGATGAGCACAAAGACACCCTTAATACTCTGGTTTCTGCCGTAGAAAGTGACGAGAAAAAATATGAGATTCTGGCCGATATTGTAAGACAAAATGGAGAGCTGGGATACAAGGCCGTTGAAATGACAGAGAAAAGTTTTGATGCTTTAGTAAAAGCCACAGCTAAAACACCCGAAGAAACTATTATAAATAGTGTGAAATTAAAACGCGATCAAGCGAGAGTATTGTGCACTTCAACGCGCGTCCGCTCTGAAGAAGAGCCGCTTATTTTGAGAGTCAAGGTTATAGATATCAATACCCAAGACCTGAATATGATATTGCTTGTCATCAGAGATATTGAAAGCGACAATGTTTATAAATTACAGTTCAAGGAGAGATTGTTGCAGGATATGGCCGGAGAAGACGGCGAAAATCAGCGCGAAAAAATATTTAAAGCGCTACAGTCTCGCGCCGTTATCACAGTTGAATTGCGAGCAAAAGTTCATGAAGATGATATAAGATCCGTTGAATTCGTCAAGGTCATTGAAGAATAAGCTGTTGCCGTTTGACTGCATTTTCCGATAGGCTGGCGCTTGTTTTACCGCTATTTATGCGCGAGGCGCTGTCGGTTAATTTGGCCCCGCAGCGCAAGCCTGATTATAGAGGCCTTCATCTTGAAGGCGACAGGGTGCCGCCGGCTTCCTGCTTGTTTTTGCAGAAATTATGCTCAAACCGGGCATATTTGTCTTCTTGTGTTCGAACAGGGCGCCTTTGTCAAACTACGCCCAGCTTATCCTGCTACGCCCGCCGTTCGAAACCGGACGCCTTTATTTCCTCGCGTTTGCCGTCCATCAAGCCAGACGCGCTTGCCTTCCGACACCTGCCGCCTACCAAATCAGGCGCTTTTATCTCTCTATAACCGCTACCCGCAAGACCGCCTACATGGCCGCCAAAACTCCTGCCCCGGGCCATAATCACCGGTGCAGGCGGCAAATAGTTTTGCATAAGTCCGCACACTATCTTGCCTATATCTCTTGCCGGTTTTACAAAAGATTATGACTATTGATGAAAATGCACTGGAAGAGCGTTTACGGCATTTGCCGCCGCGCCGGCGG
>Ga0153977_1000017_pt1 | contig 126715 bp, 108 predicted proteins | sample TSGA061MetaG_FD_104710 | JGI IMG/M metagenome (GOLD analysis project Ga0153977, IMG submission 104710) | Attine ant fungus gardens microbial communities from Georgia, USA - TSGA061 MetaG | ecosystem: Host-associated > Fungi > Mycelium > Unclassified | place: USA: Georgia, Yuchi Wildlife... | reverse complement strand
TAATGCCAATGGCGGCAATTCGACCATTGGTATCTCTGACGGCGCTACAGTTGATTTTGGCGGCAATAGTAATGCCGGCAGTTCTGACATAGTAGTTTCCGATGGCGGCAAGGTCGGCTTTAACGATAATGCTTCTGCCGGCAATTCGGGGATTATTTCAGTAGATAACGGTTCGGTAGAATTTCGCGATGGCTCTACCGCCGATAATGCTGATATTGAGGTGAAGAATGGCGGCAAGGCCGTCTTTGGCGATAATGCTTCTGCCGGCAATTCAAGAATTATTTCCGTTGATAATGGGACAGTGGATTTTAATGATAGCAGCAATGCCGGCAATTCTTCTGTTAAAATAGGGGCAGACGGCACAATCAATTTTAATGATGATTCCTCCGCCGGCTCTTCGCAAATTGCTATTGGTCAAGACGGCACAGTTAGTTTTAATGATAATGCCAGCGGCGGTCAGTCGGATATCAACATTGACAAGGGCGGCACTATGGATATTGGCGGCCTGACCAATGGCGGCATGGACGTTGGCTCTATCGGGGGGGGCGGCACAGTCAAGCTGGGTGACAATACACTTACTATTGGCGGCAATAACAAGGATTCCAATTTTGGCGGCAATATTACCGGCAGCGGCGGTGTAGACAAAGTCGGCAGCGGCACATTGCTATTGACAGGCGACAATGATTATAGCGGCAATACACAGGTAAAATCCGGTGAATTGCAACTGGGCGGCAATTTAAGCAATTCCGATGTTGTGGTAAATAAAGGCGCGACAGTCAGCGGTAGCGGCACCGTGCACAGGCTGCATGCGCAAGAAGGCAGCTCAGTGGCTCCCGGTATTAAAAAAGACAGCAGTGACGGCTCTGCCGGCAACAGCGGCAGCACCGGGACATTAATAGTGGAAGGCGATACTGTTTTTGACAAAGGTTCAAATCTGATTATTAAACAGGGGACAAACGGCCGGAATGACAAAATAATTGTCAATGGGGACGCCGATATTAAAGGCGGCGATGTAGCAACGCGCGGCTTTTTGCGCCCGGGTGATGTGCTGCGGGATATTATTTCCAGCACCGGCACTCTGACCGGCAATTTTGACGGCATTGTGCCGGAATATACGACAGATTTTATCACCCCTGTTTTTGAAAGAACGGCAAACGGCATTAGTATCAGATTTCTCCGTAACGGTGTGACATTGGGCGCTATCGGGCGCAGCGGCAATGAGCGTAAATTGGGCGCCGGGCTGGAAACCTTGCCCTTGACCAGTAATTTGATGATTCATATTTTAAACAGCACCAAAGCCGAAGCGCAGGAGGCTCTAAAGCAGCTTTCAGGGCAGATTTATGCTTCTACGCGTTCGGCCATTATGCAAAGCAGCAATTATCTGCCAAGTTTTATGAATGATCGCATGGCCGCCGCTACAGAAGAATGCTGCCGCACTAACAGGCGAGGCAGACAGGCCGGAAATAATAACCGGCAGGAGCAGCGCCTGGCGCAAATATTGGGTTATCCTGCGCTTGAGGCGCCCTCTGCCGCCGCCCGCAAAACCAGGTCGGCCGGGGTGCTGCCTTCAGGCAGTATTCCTGTCGGCCAGGGGAGTGGAGAAGTTTGGTTGCGCGGCTTTTCATCATGGCAAAACAATACCAAAAGCAGCAATGGCGCTTATGGTCACAAAATGTCGACAACCGGCAGCTTTGTCGGCATGGATACAATTTTGGGAAAATGGCTGCTGGGCGGTGCCTTGGGGCTTGGCTATTCGGCTTTCGATAATAAGGAATTGCCTGATTATGGCCATATGCGCACAATTTATAGCGGCCTTTATGGCGGCAAACAGTATAAAGGCGTTAATATCCGCCTTGGGGCGCAGCAAAACTGGTATGAAATCCATACCAGACGCGCGGTGGAATTTGTCCGCTATGATGATTTTCTGAAAAGTAAATATCATGCCCGGCTGACACAAATATTCAGTGAGGCCGGGCTGCCGCTGGCTTTTTCCCAAAATCGGCTGGAGCCTTTTGCCCGACTTTCCTATAATTATTTGCATAATAGCAAAGTGCGTGAGCATGGCGGTGAGGCTGCCCTTGCCGGCGGCCGCGGCAGCCAGGATTATGCCGCCAGCCTGGCGGGTATGCGCAGCCGCCTGCAATTATGCGACAAAGAAGGGCGCAGCGCCATTGTGCATGCTATGCTTGGCTGGCAGCATATTTACGGCAATACTGTGCCGACAACCGGCATGTCCTTTGCCCAGTCACAGGCTTTTGATACACAGGGCACACCGCTGGAGCGCGATAATATGACAGTGGAAACCGGCATGGATTTCCATATTACCGATAAGACTGCGCTCGGTGTTTCTTATAATGGCCAATATGGGCAAAAAAACACCGATCACGGTGTGCGCATCAATTTTCACGGCAAATATTGAGTTTAAACCGTGGCGGGCGGAAACAGGCGGCAAACGTAAAATACGGCGCCGGCCGGCACATTGTTTTTCCTCATTGTCGGCATTGGCAGCCTAAGCTGCCGCGCCGATTGCCTGTTATTTTGTTTTAGCCGTAGCGCTTTTGCCGAATTCATCAGGCGAAAACGCATAAATAGCAGAGCAAAATTCGCATTTTACCTGAATTTTACCGTCTTCCAGGCTCATTTGCCGCTCTTTTTCAGAAAAGCCGGCTAAAATATGGAATAATTTTTCATAGCTGCAGGAGCATTTTTCTTCCAGCTTTTGCGGTGGGAAAATGCGCACACCCTGCTGGTGAAACAGGCGGTATAAAAGCTGTTCTACCGGTAATTGCGGGTCTGTCAGCTCGGCATCTTCAATCGTGGCGGCCAAAATTTCTGTCTCGCGCCATTTATCCTGTGCCGATTGCTGCCCTGCCTCTTCTGCGCCGCCGGTCTCGCCCCGCTTATCGGCTGTTTGCTGTGCTTCATGGCTGTTTTGCGGCAAATATTGCACCAGCACTCCGCCGCCGCGGCGCGCCACCTGCCAGTCACCCGCCGCATTGCGGGTAGAAAGCAAAGCCGTGGCCAGACGGATTTTGGTCGGTATTTGCTCTGATTGGGCAAAATATTGATGCGCCGCTTCTCCCAGCCCTTTGCCTTCCAGCGCGACTATACCCTGATAAAGCTGCATATGCGGCCCTTGGTCAAGGGTCAGCGCCAAACTGCCTTTGCCCAATAAATCGGCCTGACTGAGCGTCTTTACTGCTGCGAGCTGCGCCAGTTTTGCCGCGTCAAAACGGGCATAAGCGCGTATAGCGGCCGGGGCACCGGGTGCTGCCGGGGCAGCATAATCGCATACTATCAGATTAACGGCCCCGTCTGTCTGGGTTTGCAAAATAAATTTGCCCTGAAATTTGAGCGAACTGCCGAGCAGAGCTGCCAAAACCACCGCTTCAGCCAGCAGAGCGGCCACGGATTCAGGGTAATTATGACGTTTAATCAGCCTGTCCAGCGCCGGGCCAAGCTGCACTGCTCGCCCGCGGGCGCTTAAGCTTTCTATCGCAAAGGGCAGCACTGCATCATCACCGGCCAAAGGGATTACGGCTGTTTGCCGGTTTGTTTTGCCGCCCAATGGCTGCTGTTTTGCTGTTTTAGACGAAATTTTGGCGCTTTTGGTCACGTAATTTCCCTTTGGCTGCATATTTTCCGCTCTCTTATATAAGTTGCGGCAAGAGCGATAAAAAGCCCCTGATGGCCATTATCCGGCAGCGGCGTTACAGCGCAGCAGCGGCGAAGAGTGAAAGAGCCTGTCTATGAGCTGTTTTATCCTGTAATTCCAGCCTGTTATTTTTGATAAAGCCAAATAGACTACCATAAATAGGGGAAAACCGAAACATAGGCAGACTGTGTTAAAACTGTTACAAAGCCGCGGCTTTTTATCAATATAGTTAATAAAGAGTGTAAAATTTGTGGGATAAAAGCGGGGGAGTCTTGCGGGGGAGTCTTCCTCTTTGTAAGTTTGGAACACTATGTTCAGCGCCGGTTTGGTTGCCGTCCGGCTGCGTTTTCCAGAAAAACGGGATAGGGGGGTGCCTTGGCCCGCCTGCTGCGCTTGCGAGGCAAAATAAGATCAAACATAGGAACGGATTGTTCAGATGAATTGGACAGAGGAACGAGTTGAGCAGTTGAAAAGGCTTTGGGCAGAAGGTTTTAGCGCCAGTCAGATAGCCGCGCAGCTGGGCGGGGTGACGCGCAATGCCGTTATTGGCAAAGCGCATAGGCTAAAGCTTGCCGGCCGCACTAAAACGCAGCCGCGGCCGCGTAAAGCGGTGGCCAATGCCAATGCGGCGCTCGAAGTCGGCACAGCGGGAAAAAAGGAAACAAAGGCGCAATTTTCACCGCCGTCAAGGCCGGTAGTGGCTGGTGGAAGCACTGTGGCAGGGGGCCGGAGCCGCCGGCGGCCGGCGGGCGGTGTGCATGTTATTGGCGCGACAGCGCTGAAGGTGGAATTTGTCGAAGAAGCGGCGGTGGCGCAGCAAATACGGCCGCGAGCGCAGGAAAATGTGGTCGTGCCCATGCTGCGCCGGCTTGGCCTGATGCAGCTGACAGAGCGCACCTGTAAATGGCCGCTGGGTGATCCTTTAAGTGAAGATTTTGCTTTTTGTGGTGCTGATTCTGATGAATCCGGCCCTTATTGCGCCTGCCATGCCCGGCTGGCTTTTAGTTCTGCCGCCGATAAAAGAAAGAATTAAGCCGCAACCCGATTAGTGCCGGCAAGCACGGCAATATGCGTATTGCTAGTCAGAAAACACGGTCAAGCAGCACTATGAGCGCCGCCTTGACCGATTAGGCAGGCAGCATCGTTAATCAGAAAACGCGGTCAAGCCGCATTTCGGGTGTGTGGCATTGTCCCGCTTTATAAGTATAGCTATTTAGAAAATAGGGTCGTGCCGCAACAGCCTGTGCCCGTCTATGTTGGCAGCCTCAAATATAGCCGGTCAGAAATTGCGGTCAAGTTACGATCGGGCGGCACCGCATTGGTGGAATCAAAAAAGCACAGCTACCCAGAAAATGCGGTCAAGCCGCAACGGACGGGAGAGAGGCGCTGGTTTGTGACCGAGTATGGCCGACCGGAAATACAGTCAAGCTGCGATTATTGTTGAGCTTTGTCCAGTGGCGGGGGCGTTATGGCTGTCCTGAAAACGCGGTCAGACTATAGTCCGCCCTGGCCGGCAGCGGTGCCGGCAAGCGTTATGACTATTCTGAAAATGCATCAAACCGCAGCTTTCTCTGCTGTTTGCGCGCGGTCGCGGCAGCAAAGACGGCTGGAAGTTGCAGTAAGCGGGGCGGGGAGCTGTGGGCCTGGCGGTTAAGGTCGGTTTCTGCCTCGGCATTTTTCGGCTTCTCTGAGAGATAATTTAAGCGGGGGGGGAGGCCGGATTGTCAGCCTGGGCCGTAAATTCAGGCTTCTTCTTCTATTTTGTCACGGATAATTTGCCCATAATGCCGGCCGGCCGGTATTTGCGCTTTAGCCTGCCTGTTCTGGCTAAGTTTTTCGGCCCATAAAGCGCCCAGAGCGCAAGCAGCAAGGCAAAGGGCCACGGCAAGCACTATATTGACAAAAGCGCGGATAATAGCGCCCTGACGCAGCAGCTCGAGATTTTGCAGGCTGAAAGCAGAAAAAGTGGTAAAGCCACCGCACAGGCCGACCATCACAAACAGGCGCATATTTTCGCTGACCGGCAGCCTTCCGGCATGATGCGCCACAGTTAAAGCGCCGAAAAAAGCAATCAGAAATGAACCGCTAATATTGATAAACAGCGTCCCCCAAGGGAAAGAGCGGCTGACAAAGGCCATAAGCAGCCCCAGCCAATAACGAGCGACACTGCCCAGTGCTCCGCCCGAAGCTACCCATAAACTCGCTGCCATAGCTGCCATAATAGGTTTGCCTTTATTTGCCTGCGCTCTTGCCGGCATTTTGCCGCTGATTATGCCTGCTTTCGCCTTCCGGTTAACGCGGTTGCCTTAGCCGCCAATTATCTGGCCGGTTTTGGCCCAATCGGCCGCAAAGGCAGCCAGCCCTTTATCTGTCAATGGGTGTTGAACCAAAGCGCGCATAAGCTGCGGCGGCAAAGTAGCGCAATCTGCCCCGGCCAGAGCTGCGCTGCTGACATGGCCGGGCTCACGAATAGAGGCGGCCAGAATTTTGGTGCCAAAACCGTAAAAATCATAAATTTTGCGAATATCGGCAATGAGTTGCAGGCCGTCTCCGCCATTATCGAGCAGCCGGCCGATAAAAGGAGAAACAAAAGCGGCATTGGCCTTGGCGGCCAGCAGGGCCTGATTGGCGCTAAAGCACAAGGTCATATTGGTTTTATGCCCGTTTGCCGTGATTTCGCGGCAGGCGCGCAGGCCGTCTGCTGTCATTGGCAGTTTAATGCAGATATTATCGGCCAATCTGGCCAATATATCGGCCTGACGCATCATGCCGTCATAATCTTCGGCCGTTACTTCGGCCGAGACCGGGCCGCCAATAAGAGAGCAAATTTCTTTCAGCACTTCTTCTATTTTGCGGCCGGATTTTAAAATGAGGGAAGGATTAGTGGTCACGCCTTCTACCGGCATACAAGCATTCAGGGCGCGGATTTCTTCCACCTCGGCGCTGTCGATAAAAAATTGCATAATTTCCTCCCGATTTGCCTTGCCTTTGCGGCGGCCCGCCGGCGGCACCCTGAAACGAGATTCTATTTTAGGCTTTTGTCACCTGGCGGCAAGTGCTTTTTAGCGGGTTTGCGCAATTTTGCTGCGCCGGGTATGTGCGCTCCGGCAGGGCGGCCGCGGCAGACTGTGCACAAATTTCTGGCGGCAATTGCATTTGGCGCCTGTCGGAACAGGTGATTTTGCGCTAAACAAAAAGAGGGACAGGCTGTTTATGACAAAAAATCCGTTTTTTGAGGCAAATCTTTTTGGTGAAATACATGCGGCAGGGTCAAAGCCTGCGCCTGTCTTGCCGCGCCGCGCCGGCAAAAAATCTGCCGCTAAGACCGGAAAAGCCGCGGCAAAAGCCGATAATATAGCGGCAGATGAGGCGGCGCCTCTCATTGCTGTGCTGGTGCCGGTGCCGCAGGCTAAGCACTATTCTTATGCTGTGCCTGCTGCTTTTATGCCGCGTGGGGCGCCGGCAAAAACAGCAAATGCGGCAGAAAATATTGGATCGGCATCGGCGAGCCTGCCGGCCGGCACAGTGGTGCGCGTGCCTTTGGGCAAACGCATGGTGGCCGGTGTAATTGCCGATAATACGCCGCAAAAACCGGCTGCCGGCCGGCTGCGCTTTATTGACAAAATTTTTGATTGCCCGCCTTTATCGCCCGAATTAATGCAATTTATCCGTTTTTTTGCCGATTATACCATGACGCCTATGGGTATGGCGGCGCGCATGGTGCTTGCCGCCCCGGCCGCCCTGGAGCCTTTGCCCGGCCTGCCGGCTTTACGCTGGACCGGCGTCACGCCGGCAAAGTTGACAGAAGCGCGCCGCCGTGTTCTGGCGCTATTGCCCGAGCAGCCAATATGGACGCGCTCCGGCTTGGCGCATGCGGCCGGTGTTTCTGCCACGGTGATTGACATTATGGCTGAGCAAGGCGTATTTGCCGGGGTTATTTTGCCGCCGGAGCCGGTGGTGCCGGCGCCTGAGGCAGATTATGCCGCGCCGCTGCTCACGCAAAAACAGGCGCAGGCAGCGGCAGCTTTGCGCCAGACCGTGCGTCAGCAGCAGTTTAGTGTTTCGCTATTAGAGGGGGTGACCGGCTCCGGCAAAACGGAAGTTTATTTTGAAGCTGTCGCCGAGGCGCTGCGGCAGCAGCGGCAGGTTCTGGTATTATTGCCGGAAATTGCTTTAACCCAGCAGGTGCTGGCGCGGTTTGAAAAGCGTTTTGGCGCGCCGCCGGCGGAGTGGCATTCCGGCCTTGGCCCGAAAAAGCGTGAAATGACCTGGCGGCAAATAGCTGAAGGACAGGTGCGCATTGTCGCCGGCGCGCGCTCGGCGCTGTTTTTGCCTTTTGCCGAATTGGGGCTGATTATTGTTGATGAAGAGCATGACCCTGCTTATAAACAGGAAGAGCGGATATTTTATAATGCGCGTGATATGGCGGTGGCACGCGGCCGCAGTGCCGATATAGCGGTTATTTTATCTTCTGCCACACCGGCAGTAGAGACCTGTGTCAATGTTTTGCAGGGGCGCTACCGGCATGTCATCTTGCCCTCCCGTTTTGGTGCGGGCGTTTTGCCGCATATTGGCATTGTTGATATGCGGCAGACACCGCCGGAAAAAGGCAGTTTTTTATCGGCGCCGGTTAATGCCGCCATTGCGCAGGCGCTGCAAAAAAATGAGCAAAGCCTGTTGTTTTTAAACCGGCGCGGTTATGCGCCGCTGACTTTGTGCCGCATATGCGGGCACCGTTTTTCCTGCCCGGATTGCACTGCCTGGCTGGTGGAGCATCGCCGGCAGGGGCAGCTTGTCTGTCATTATTGCGGTTTTCACCGCCCGGTGCCGGAAGCCTGCCCCGAATGCGGCACTCTGGATCATTTAGTGCCGGTCGGCCCGGGGGTAGAGCGCATTGCCGAAGAGGTAAAGCGCCTTTTTCCACAAGCGCGGGTTTTGGTGCTTTCAGCCGATACTAGCCGCACAATTGAGCATAGGCGCGCCGAGCTGGAGGCCGTGGTGAGCGGCGCGGCCGATATTATTATCGGCACGCAACTGGTGGCCAAGGGGCATCATTTTCCCAAAATGACCTTTGTTGGGGTTATTGATGCCGATATTGGCCTGAATAAAGGTGATTTGCGCGCGGCCGAGCGCAGTTTCCAGCTTTTGTCGCAAGTGACCGGCCGTGCCGGCCGGGCAATAGCGCAAAGTCGCGGTTTTATCCAGACCTGGCAGCCGCAACACCCGGTGATAAAAGCTTTGGCGGCGGGAGACGGGCAGGCTTTTATCCGCCGGGAGATAGAAGAGCGGGCTTTATATTATTTGCCGCCTTTCGGGCAGATGGCGGCAATTATTGTTTCAGCCGAAAACAGAGAGGCGGCCGAGCATTATGCCCGCCTTTTGCGCCGTCGGGCGCCGGAAAGCGCGGCAATAATGCTGCTGGGGCCGGCAGAGGCACCGCTGGCACGCCGGCAAAAGCGCTGGCGTTTCCGCCTGCTGGTGCAGGCTGATAGCCGCTCTGTGCATATTCAGGCCTTTGTGCGTGCGCTGCTGGCGGCGGCCGGCCCGCCCAAAGCCGCTATTCGCGTGCAGGTTGATATTGATCCGCAAAGTTTTTTATAAAAGCGGATTCTCTGCTTGCCTTGCCGGCATAATGAGGCTAAGGGTAAAAGGGGAGCTATGCTGCGGCGCGGCCGCGCTTGTGCGCGGTTTTTGCCTGCGCCGGGTAAAAGCCGGCGCGGTGTGATTGCTCAATTAAAGCAGAATTGCGGATTTCAGGCTTGATAAACCGGGCGAGCCGGGCTGAGAGGAATAACAGGCTAGGATATAAGGTGACGGATAATTTTTCTTTTCCTGTTTCGCTTGCTGCCCGCCGCTATGCCGGGGCATTATTTGAGGTCGCAGTACCGGGTGTCTGCCTTGATGAAACGGCAAAAATTGTGGATTCTTTGGCCGTTTTGCTAGAGAAATCGGCAGATTTCCGCCGTTTTATTGCTTCTCCCCTTTATAATGCAGATGCGCAAGAGCGTGTCATGGCGGCTTTGGCAAAATCTGCCGGGCTTGATACGGCGAAAGGCGCCGGCAATATTATTCGCTGTTTTCTGGGAGTTCTGGCGCAGCATAGGCGTTTATTCCTGCTGCCCGATATTATCACTGCTTTTCAGGCGCAAATGGCGGCAAATAGCGGCGAAATCGCGGTTTTTATTACTTCGGCAGAAGAAATATCGGCATCGCAGCAGCAGGAATTGCTGGTTTTGCTGGCGCGCGCTGCGGCGAATGAAAAAATCGGCAAATATTTTGCCGGTAAAAAACCGGTTTTGCATAAGCGGATAAAGCCGGAATTATTAGGGGGCTTTATTTTGCGCTGCGGCTCTCTGCTGATTGATACATCGTTGCGCACAAAATTATCTGCACTTAAGCTTGCGCTGAAAGAGATCGGCTGATGGATATTCAACCTTCGGAAATTTCTAAAATCCTGAAAGAGCAAATTGAAAATTTTGGCCGGGACGCGCAAATTTCCGAGATTGGGCAGGTTTTGTCTATTAGTGACGGTATTGCGCGTATTTACGGCCTGGATAATGTTCAGGCCGGTGAATTGCTTGCCTTTGACAGCGGCATTTACGGCATGGCGCTTAACCTTGAAAATGATAATGTCGGCGCGGTGATTTTCGGCTCTGACCGCGCTATTCGCGAGGGAGAGCTTGTTCGCCGCACCCAGTCTATTATTGAAGTGCCGGTTGGCAAAGAATTATTGGGGCGGGTTGTTGATGCGCTTGGCAATCCGATTGACGGCAAGGGGCCGCTTAAAACAGCAGAGCGGCGCCGCGCCGATGTGCGGGCGCCCGGCATTATTGCGCGCAAATCAGTGCATGAGCCAATGTCTACCGGCTTAAAGGCCATTGATGCGCTTATTCCCATTGGCCGCGGCCAGCGGGAGCTGGTTATTGGCGACAGGCAGACAGGCAAAACTGCTATTATTCTCGATAGTTTTCTCAACCAGAAGCCGGCGCATGACAGCGGCGCTTCAAGCGATAAAATTTATTGTATTTATGTTGCCGTGGGGCAAAAACGCTCTACTGTGGCGCAATTTGTCAAAGTGCTGGAAGAGCGCGGCGCTTTGGATTATTCCATTATTGTGGCGGCCACAGCATCTGATCCGGCGCCAATGCAATATTTGGCGCCTTTTGCCGCCTGCGCCATGGGGGAATATTTCCGCGATAATGGCATGCATGCGCTGATTGCTTATGATGATTTGTCCAAGCAGGCTGTTGCTTATCGGCAAATATCGCTTTTGCTGCGCCGTCCGCCGGGGCGTGAAGCCTATCCCGGTGATGTGTTTTATTTGCATTCCCGCCTGCTGGAGCGCGCTGCCAAAATGAATGATGCGCTGGGCGCCGGTTCGCTTACAGCTTTGCCGATAGTGGAAACACAGGCCAATGATGTTTCCGCCTATATTCCGACCAATGTTATTTCCATTACAGACGGGCAGATTTTTCTTGAAACAAATTTGTTCTATCAGGGCATTCGCCCGGCGGTTAATGTTGGTCTGTCGGTTTCACGCGTTGGTTCTTCGGCACAAATCAAGGCAATGAAGCAGGTGGCCGGCTCAATTAAGGGCGAATTGGCGCAATATCGCGAAATGGCGGCTTTTGCCCAGTTCGGCTCGGATTTGGACGCAGCAACCCAGAATTTGCTCAATCGCGGCGCTCGCCTGACAGAATTGCTGAAACAGCCGCAATTTTCGCCGCTCAGGGTAGAGGAGCAGGTGGCGGTGATTTTTGCCGGGGTCAGCGGTTTTCTTGATACGCTGCCGGTAGAAGAAATTGGCGAATTTGAGCAGAATTTTTTGCAATTATTGCGCACAGATCACCGCGATATTCTTGCTGAGATTCGCACAAGCGGGCAGTTAACGGACGAAACGCGGGCAAAGCTGCAAGCTGTGCTGGATTCTTTCGCTCGCAAAACAGTTTAGGCTCGACGGTTAGGGACTATTATGGCCTCGCTTAAAGATTTGCGCGATCGTATTGCCTCAGTCAAGGCGACGCAAAAAATTACCAGAGCCATGCAAATGGTGGCGGCGGCCAAATTGCGCCGCGCGCAAGAAGCGGTGGTGGCTGCCCGGCCTTATTCCGCAAGGCTGGAAGATGTTCTCGCCGATATTTCTGTCAATCTGGTAAAAGCCGATATGCCGGCTTTAATGCGCGGGCGCGAGCGCGATAAAGTGCAGCTTGCCGTTATTTGCACCGCTGATCGCGGCCTGTGCGGCGGTTTTAATGCGCAAATTATGCGCCATGCGCGCACCTTTTTGCGCGCCCGCCAGAGTGAGGGCAAACAGGTTAAAATTATTACAATCGGCAAAAAAGGCGCCGAAATGCTCAAGCGTGAATTCGGCGCCTTGTTTATCGAGTCTGTTGAGGTGAGCAGCTATAAAAATGCCGGTTTTGAGCGGGCGCGCGCTATTGCTGAGGATATTATCAGGCGCTATGAGCAGCAGGAATTTGATGTCTGCACCTTGTTTTATTCTGAATTCAAATCGGTAATTAATCAGCAGCCGCAGGCGCAGCAGCTTATCCCTTGCGGACAAGGCTATGAAACTGGCGAGGGCGGCAGGGCGGCGGGGGAAGAACAGGCTGACAAAGCGGCACAGCCCGCCGGCCGCGCCCCGGCTTTTTATGAATATGAGCCGGATATAGCCGAGGTGCTGGAAGATTTGGTGCTGCGCCTTTTGTCAGCACGAATCTTTCGCGCTTTGCTGGAAAATGCGGCCGGTGAGATGGGCGCCAAAATGACGGCAATGGATAATGCAACGCGCAATGCCGGCACAATGATAAACAGCCTGTCTATTACTTATAACCGCCAGCGCCAGGCGCGCATTACTACTGAATTGATTGAAATTATCGCAGGTGCGGAAGCACTTTAAGGCAGAAGGTAAAAATCTATGGCACAAGCAGCAAGTGCAGGCTTATCGGAAAACATGGTGCAGGAAAAGCAAAATTCCGCCGCGGGCAGGGCTGTCGGCCGCATTAGCCGTGTTATCGGCCCGGTTGTTGATGTGCAATTTGGCAGCGAGGCTGATTTGCCGCTTATTCTCAATGCGCTGGAAACGGATAATGCCGGCGCCAAAATGATTTTGGAAGTGGCGGGGCATTTGGGTGAAAATACGGTGCGCACAGTCGCCATGGGGGCGACAGATGGCTTGGTGCGCGGTCGGGAAGTGCGTGATACTGGTGCGCCTATTTCTGTCCCGGTGGGGGAGGCAACGCTTGGCCGTATTATGAATGTTATTGGTGAGCCGGTCGATGAAGCCGGGCCGATTGCCGCCGGTCATTACCGGGCCATTCACCAGCCGGCGCCTGCTTATATTGACCAATCGACTGAAAAGGAAATGCTGGTAACCGGCATTAAAGTGGTGGATTTGCTGGCGCCTTATGCCAAAGGCGGCAAAATCGGCCTGTTTGGCGGCGCCGGTGTGGGCAAGACGGTGCTGATTATGGAGCTGATCAATAATATTGCCAAAGGCCATGGCGGTTATTCTGTCTTCGCCGGAGTGGGGGAGCGCACGCGCGAAGGCAATGATTTATATTATGAAATGATTGACAGCCGGGTTAATATTGACCCGCGCAAAAATAACGGCTCGGCAGAAGGCTCCAAATGCGCGCTGGTTTACGGCCAGATGAATGAAACTCCGGGCGCGCGGGCGCGGGTTGCTCTTTCCGGCCTGACAGTGGCGGAATATTTTCGCGATCAGGGGCAAGATGTGCTGTTTTTTGTCGATAATATTTTCCGCTTTACCCAGGCCGGCTCAGAAGTATCTGCTTTATTGGGGCGCATACCTTCAGCCGTGGGCTATCAGCCGACATTGGCGACAGAAATGGGGGCATTGCAAGAGCGCATTACCAGCACAAATAAGGGTTCCATTACCTCGGTTCAGGCCATTTATGTGCCTGCCGATGATTTGACCGATCCGGCGCCGGCGGCAAGTTTTGCCCATTTGGACGCTACCACTGTGCTGGCGCGCTCCATTGCTGAAAAGGGCATTTACCCCGCAGTTGATCCGCTGGATTCCACTTCACGCATTTTAGATCCGCAAGTGGTGGGCGAAGAGCATTATCAGGTGGCGCGCCAGGTGCAAAGCATTTTGCAAAAATATAAAGCTTTGCAGGATATTATCGCTATTTTGGGCATGGACGAATTGTCGGAAGAGGATAAAGTGACCGTGGCACGGGCGCGTAAAATTGAGCGTTTTCTATCGCAGCCTTTCCATGTGGCAGAAGTATTTACCGGCGCCAAGGGCAAATTAGTGGCGCTGGAAGATACGATTAAAGGTTTTAAAGGCCTGTGCGCCGGTGATTATGATGCCTTGCCCGAACAGGCTTTTTATATGGTAGGCTCGATTGACGAGGCGGTCGAAAAAGCCGGGAAAATGCAAAAAGAAGAAGTCGTTGAAAATCAGGAATAAGGTTTGATAGAGCCTGCTGCCGGGTTTGAAAGCGGTGGGCAATGGTGTTTTGGGCTTTTGTGCGGCTTTTTGCTTTCTGTGGCTTTATCCTTTTCCTTTGCAGCGGGCCGTGGTGGTTTTGGTTTTGAGATAATGTGATAGCGGTGAGCATGCGGTTGCTGTTTGAGTAGGAATATATCAGATTCTGCCGGAATATTTTTGCCGGCTTTGGCAGGTTTGGTTTGCGGCGAGATTTCCGTTTTTGCTGCAGAATGAAGAAAATTTGGAAGGCGAATGAAATATGGCCGGAAAATTTCAGTTTGACCTTATTTCTCCAGAGAAAATAGTATTTTCTGCTGAAGTAGAAGAAGTGAATATACCGGGAAGCGAAGGTTATTTTTCTGTTTTGGCCGGGCATATGCCGCTGGTGACCCGCGTTGTGCCTGGGTCGGTGCATATTCGCAAAAGCGCGGGCGAGACGGCGCAATTTATTATTTTCGGCGGTTTGGTGGAAGTAAAAACGGATAAAACTTCGCTATTGGTAGAATCGGCCGTGCCGTTGGCCAAGCTGGATAAGCAGGATATTGAGCGCCGTATTGCCCATGCGCGCAATTTGTTAAAAGATGTGCGCACAGAAGACAGCCGCAGTCGGCTGGAAGAATTTATCTACCATATGTCGGCCATTAAAAGCGCGGATATTAACGGTTAAAATTGCCGGCTGTTTGCGTATTATTATGGCCTGTATCGGTGCCGGCTATTATCGGCGGAGTCATTGCCGGCTTGACGCCGGGCTATATGCGTGCAAAAGACAATCATGCATCTGGCTTGAAGAATTTATCTGCCATATGTCGGCGGTTAAAGGGTTGGATAAGAGCAGCTGAAATTATCGGCCGCTTTTTGCTGTGCCTTGAGTCGCTGTGGTGGCTGCCGGCAGTGGGGCATTGCCGCCTTGCACGATTACAGGGGTTTAGAGATTGACTGCGGTTTTTGCGGGTAGAGGAGCGCTACTGCCTTATTGCGCTTGCTGCTCCTGTTTCTGCATTTTCTCTATTAGCGGTTTGAAATATTTGTCCCGAATTTTTGTCAACAGGTCTTTGTCTTTTTTCAATAGGCGCCGTAATTCCTTGGCGTAAGCTTGCTTGGAGAAGCCGAAGCAGCCGGCAATTGCCGCCTCGGCGCCTTTCAGCCGGAAATTTGCAATAATGGCTTCCATATTGCTTTGGTCACAAAAAGCCCGCAATTCCGCTTCCAGCGCGTTCAGGCGTTGCGGTATATTGCTCAAAGTCTTCGTTATTGCTGCTACAGTCCTAGACGCGGCATCAGCTTTAAGCTCTTGTGCTGTCGGCAGTTTCAGCCTTTGTTTTAGCTCTTTTTCCAGCCTGTCGCGCGCTGTGGCTGCTATATGTTTGCTTGTTTCTTGCCGTAAAGCCGCTTGAGCTTTTTTAAGCAGGTCGCTTTTTTCCGCTTCATTTTCTGATTTTTCTGCGGCCATGGCTGCCAGCAGCTCAGGGCAGTAGTAAAGCGATTCTATCGCATAAACCGGCAGCACATAAATATTGTCTTGCAGCAATTCCTGCTGTTGCTCAGGGCTGCGGCCGTCATTATCAACAAGGCCGAAAATACTCAGCCTGTGTTGTTCCGCCAGGTTTTTTGCCCCTTTAACGCTAGCAATGACCGCAGCACAGCTCCCTTGGTCAATAATTGCATAATCAGGGAAGAGTAATTGATAAAGTTTTTTATCCAGACTGCTCTCTTCCCCTTCTGCCAATAATATTTTGCGCCGCGCCCCCAAAATGGCGCTTTGCAGTGCTTCGGGGATTTTTCCCGGTGAAGTGAGTAATTTGGCACCCCACGCTGTCGCTTGTTGATTTTCATATAAGCAATTATGCAGCAGCAGAATTTGACTGTTTTCTATTGCTCGCGCCAGAGCAATATCATGGGTAGCGATAATAAAGGCGCAATCCGGCCGCTGAGTAAAGAGCGCCTGCAATAAAGACGCGCTGATTGCACGATGCAAATGCCGCTCCGGTTCATCAATCAGGAATAAGGTATTTTCCGCGGCTGTTAAAATATCAGCGGCAATCAAAATCGCCGCCCGCTCGCCGTCCGAAGTTTCTATAATACTATAGATTGTGTCATCGGCGCTGCTATGTTTGCGGACGATAAGCTCTTGTTTGTCGTTTAAATCAAGTTCCAGCATAATATAGGCTGTGGCCAAAATAGCATTTATTGCTGCAAATATGGAAGGGAATTTTTGTTTGGCCGCATTGGAATTCTCAGATTGCACAATTTGCTGATTACGGTGCAATTCGGCATTTATCAATCGCGTTATAATGTCTTGGAGTTTTTTGTCGGCGTTTATATGACCAATCATATTTCCACTGCGCTTGTAACGCAGAATATGGGCGTTTTGTTTTTCATGCTCTTCGTTAAACAGATTGCCTCTTTCCGCATAGGCGGCGTTCTCTCTAAAGGCCAATTCGCGATTAGCGGCGATGCGATAGCTGTTCGGCGTGCTTTGGAATAGATGTGTCACCAAGCTGGATTTGCCGCAGCCATTAGAGCCAAGAAGAAATAAAGTTTCGCCCGGATTTAGCTTTATAGGCAGAGGCTTGCCGGTGATAAGCGGGACAGTGAGAGGAAATGCCGCCGCCTCTAATGTTATGGCTCCGGCCTCTGCTGAGCTGTTTTGAGAATCGGCCTTTGAACTGGAATCTTGCACTTTCTTTTTCCTCTCCCTTGGCTGCTTTGCTGCTGCCTAAGTCCGCGACTCAGCAAAGCAGCGGATTTTACATTTATATTAGCGCTTGCCGGCCGGCTCCCCGCCGCCAATTTACGATTGCGGGCAAAAAACGGTCAAGCTGCCGCTTAGGCCTTTCCCCATCATAAAAACAATTATCCACGTAAAAGATTTGTATATATTTTGTGCGTCAGTGATTGTTAATGGCTCTTATATACTATATATAGTCATAGGAAATTTGGTTTCGGCGATTCTCCGGCTCTGTCGGAGGCCTCTTCATTCAGGAATTATAATTCGAGATTCGGGAATTTGGGCTATGGTCACTATTTATAGCAAATCATCATGTATGCAGTGCACGGCGACTTATCGCGCCTTTGAAAAACGCGGCATTGCGTTCAAGATTATCGATATAGCGGCCAATAGTGAAGCCTATTCTTACATAACCGGGCTGGGTTATCGCCAGCTGCCTGTGGTTGTTGCCGGAGAAAAACATTGGGCCGGTTTTCGCCCGGATATAATCAGCCGGCTTGCCTGAATTTCGCCGCCTCTGCCGCTTTTCCACTCATCAGCCGGGATAAACGGGACTGTGTTTGTTGTAGGGCAGGAGTCGCGGGCGAGTGGTGATATGCGCCGCTATATTTCAGCCAAAATCGTTTCAGTCGCAATCCGGCTTGGGTAAGGTGAGAGCTGCTGTTGTTTTTTCATAGCCTTATGTGAAGGAAACAGGGTGCAAAAGGGGCGGTAATGCGCAGATGCGGCTATTGTCGCATGCCTGTTTCGGACAGCCTCCGCGGCTCTATTTATACAGATAAAGGGAGGGGCAGGAGGCATAAATGATCGATTATGTCGTTTATTATTCCAGTGAAACGGGCAATACGCAAAATTTTGTTGAGCGTCTGGCGGTGTCGGCGCTGCGTCTGCCGAAAAAGGGCGAGCTGCCGCGCGTGGATAAGCCTTATATTCTGATTATGCCGACTTATGCCGATGGTGAAGGGCGTGGGGCGCTGCCCAAAGCGGCGATTCGTTTTCTTAATATTGCTGAAAATCGCGCGCTTTTGCGTGGGGTAGTGGCGAGCGGCAATCGCAATTTCGGCCTTTATTATGCTTTTGCCGGCGATATTATCGCCTATAAATGCGCCGTGCCATGCCTTTATCGTTATGAATTGCGCGGTATGCCGGGTGATGTGCATAATGTGCGCCGCCTTTTGGCGCAAATGCCGGTGTGAGACGACCGGCAAGCCTTTAAAATAGCGGCTTGTGTCGCGGCAGCCGCCTTTAATCAGGGGATTTCTGACAGGAGTTATAATGCAAAGCGGAACAAAAGACAGCAGCCGGCAGAATGATTATCATGCGCTCAATGCCATGCTCAATCTCTATGATGCTAACGGCAAAATTCAATTTGCCAAAGATAAAGAGGCGGCGCGGCAATATTTCCTCAATCATGTGAACCAGAATACGGTATTCTTCCATAATTTAAAGGAAAAACTGGATTATCTGGTGGAAGAAGACTATTACGAAGCCGAAATTCTGGCGCAATATAATTTTGCTTTTATCAAAAAACTGTTCCAGCATGCTTATGCTTATAAATTCCGCTTTCCCACTTTTTTGGGCGCATTTAAATATTATAATGCCTATACGCTGAAAACCCGGGACGGCAAGCGTTATCTTGAGCGTTATGAAGATCGCGTCTCTATGGTGGCGCTTACTCTGGCCGGGGGTGATGAAAATTTCGCCCTGAAACTGGTTGATGAAATGATTAGCGGCCGGTTTCAGCCGGCAACGCCGACTTTTCTCAATGCCGGCAAACAGCAGCGCGGCGAATTTGTCTCCTGTTTTTTGCTGCGGCTGGAAGATAATATGGAATCTATTGGCCGGTCGATCAATTCGGCCTTGCAGCTTTCCAAGCGCGGCGGCGGCGTGGCGCTGAGCCTGACCAATTTGCGCGAAACCGGCGCGCCGATAAAGCAGATTGAAAACCAGTCTTCCGGCGTGGTGCCGGTGATGAAATTGCTGGAAGATGCTTTTTCCTATGCCAATCAGCTGGGCGCGCGGCAGGGCGCCGGCGCGGTTTATCTGCACGCCCACCACCCGGATATTATGCGCTTTTTAGACAGCAAGCGTGAAAATGCCGATGAAAAAATCCGCATGAAAACTTTGTCGCTGGGCGTGGTTATCCCCGATATTAGTTTTGAGCTGGCGCGCAAAAATGAGGATATGTATCTGTTTTCGCCCTATGATGTAGAGCGCATTACCGGCAAGCCGATGAGCGATATTTCTATCAGCGAGCATTATTATGCTTTTGTCGATAATGCGCAAATTGCCAAAAAGAAAATAAATGCCCGCAATTTCTTCCAGACTCTGGCGGAAATCCAGTTTGAATCCGGCTATCCCTATATTGTCTTTGAAGATACGGTGAATCGCGCCAACCCCATTGCCGGGCGGATTAATATGAGCAATCTCTGCTCGGAAATTTTGCAGGTCAACAGCGCCAGCAGCTATGAGGCGGATTTGACCTATAAGCATATTGGTGAAGATATTTCCTGTAATTTAGGTTCGCTCAATATTGCCAAAGCTATGGATTCCACCGATTTTGCCGCTACAATAGAGCTGGCCGTGCGGGCTTTGACCGCCGTTTCCGATATGAGCCATATGGCCTCGGTGCCGTCTATTATTGCCGGCAATGATAAGAGCCATGCCATTGGCCTGGGGCAAATGAATTTGCACGGTTTTCTGGCACGGGAAAAAATTCATTACGGATCGCCGGAAGCGCTGGATTTCACCAATATTTATTTTTATTGCATGGCCTATTATGCGCTGCTGGCTTCCAACCGGCTGGCGCAGGAACGCGGCACGAGTTTCGCCGGCTTTAAGGATTCCGCTTATTATGACGGTTCCTATTTTGCCAAATATATTGCCAAGCCGCATAGGCCGGAGCATGAAAAAGTAGCAGCGCTGTTTGCCCGCAGCAAAATTGCCGTGCCCGGGGGGGAAGACTGGCAAAAACTGGCTGCCGCGGTGAAAGCGCACGGGCTTTATAACCGCAATTTGCAGGCCGTGCCGCCCACTGGTTCGATTTCCTATATTAACCATGCTACGGCCTCAATCCACCCAATAGCCTCGCGCATTGAAACGCGCAAAGAGGGGAAAATCGGCCGGGTTTATTACCCTGCGCCTTATATGAATAATGATAATCTGGAATATTATCAGGACGCTTATGAGATAGGCGTGGAGAAAATTATCGATACTTATGCCGTGGCGACACAGCATGTTGATCAGGGCTTGTCGCTGACACTGTTTTTTAACGATACCGCCACCACGCGCGATATTAACCGCGCCCAGATTTATGCGTGGAAAAAGGGTATCAAGACCATTTATTATATTCGCCTGCGCCAGGCGGCGCTGGAAGGTACAGCGGTAGAAGGCTGCGTTTCCTGCAGCCTGTGATAATGTTTCTTGTAACGTAAAGGAGATTACAATGCCAAATCCCGGCAATTATTGGGTGCATAGTCGCTCAGATGGGGGTTATGCCGCAAAGCGCGAGGGCAGCCGGCGGCGCCCCTCTGCCATTGCCAATACGCAGGCGGCGGCTTGGGCTATTGCCTGTGGATTGGCAAAGAAATCAGGCGGCGAGGCATTTTTGACGCGTAAAGATAATCACAGAATACGCGAACGCAATAGTTATGGGCATGACCCGTATCCGCCAAAGGGATAAATGGTAGTGAAGGAAAAAACCGTGTTCTGGCGCAGTTTAGGCGCGAAGTTTGCGTCACGCCTTGCCGCTTAGGGCGGCAGGCGGGAATAGAGGCAGAGCCTGAGCACAAAAAACGCCAGAAGGATTGAAGGCAGAATTCCGTGTGTTTTGCTATTTATGATTTGATTTTCAATAAAAACGCCTGAAAGAGAAAAGCAATGACAACCACAATTGACAAGGATAAAGCCCGGACTGTGCTGGCGGTAAACTGGAACCGCTTGCAAGATGACAAAGACCTGGAAGTGTGGAACCGGCTGACCAGTAATTTCTGGCTACCGGAAAAAGTGCCGCTTTCCAATGATGTGCCGACATGGGGGCAGTTGACACCGCAATGGCAGCAATTGGTGATTCGCGTTTTTACCGGCCTGACTTTGCTGGATACGGTACAAAATACGATTGGCTCTTTATCGCTGCTGCCGGACGCTGAAACGCCGCATGAAGAGGCGGTGCTGACCAATATTGCCTTTATGGAAGCAGTGCATGCGCGCTCTTATTCTTCCGTCTTTTCCACATTATGCCTGATGTCCGATATTGATGACGCTTTTGAATGGAGCCGGGAGAATAAATATTTACAGGAAAAAGCGCATAGGGTTATCAGTTTTTATAATGGCGCTGACGGCGCCAAGCGGAAAGTTGCCAGCGTCTTCCTGGAGACTTTTCTGTTTTATTCCGGCTTTTATCTGCCGCTTTATCTTTCCACCCGCGCCAAGCTGACCAATACGGCCGATTTGATCAGGCTGATTATCCGCGATGAAGCTATTCACGGCTATTATATTGGCTATAAATTCCAGAAAACCATGGCAAAGCGGACGGAAGCCGAGCGCAAGGAAATGCATGAGTTTGCCGCTGATTTGCTCATGTTTCTCTATGAAGTGGAATGCCAATATACGGAAAGCCTGTATGATGATGTCAAGCTGACGGAAGATGTCAAAATGTTTTTGCATTATAATGCCAATAAAGCCTTGATGAATCTGGGCTATGAGCCATTATTTCCGGCTGAGATTTGCGCGGTTAACCCGGCCATTCTGGCTTCTTTATCGCCGACCTCCGATGAAAATCACGACTTTTTTTCCGGCAGCGGCTCCTCTTATGTTATCGGCAAGGCACAAGCCACTGAAGACGAAGACTGGGAATTTTAAGTTTGTTACTTTATGTCTTGCGCCGCAAAAGTCTGCTCATGAACAGGCTTTTTATTGTTTATAAGCCGGTTATGCTCTATTTTGGCGCAAATAATATAGTCTGGCAGAAAATTAAAGTGTCTGGTGCGTAAAAAAGTAAAAATGGCGATAGCCTATGATTTTGACGGCACCTTGGCGCCGGGGAATATGCAGGAACATGCTTTCTTGCCGGATATAGGCATGAAGCCGCAAGATTTTTGGCGGGAATCCCATGATCTGGCAAAAAAAGAGCAGGCCGATGAAGTGCTTGTCTATATGTATCTTATGCTGAAGAAAGCGCAGGAAAAAGGTGTTAAGGTCAGAAAAGAGGATTTTGCTGCGCGCGGCAAAGGCATAAAGCTTTTTGACGGCGTGGCCGCATGGTTCGACACTATTACCAATTATGCTAGGGCAAAGCATATAGATTTGGAGCATGTATTAATTTCTTCCGGCAATGAGGAAATTTTTCGCGGAACCGCTATCGCCGATAAATTTTCCTATATTTATGCTTCAAAATTTTTGTTTGATCATTACGGCATCGCTACCTGGCCGGCTCTGGCAGTAAATTATACGACAAAAACGCAGTTTTTATTTCGTATTAACAAGGGAGCCTATGATGTAAGTGACAAAAACGCTGTCAATGCTTCCATTCCTAAAAATGAGCGTCCGATTCCTTTTGAAAATATGATTTATATCGGCGATGGCGAAACCGATATTCCGTGTTTTCGTTTGGTGAAAGAGCAAAGCGGGCTTTCTATTGCCGTTTATCCTCCGCATAAAGGTGGAGCTGGTAAAAAAACGGCGCAATATGAAAAAGATGGCCGCGTGCAGTGCAGTGTTACTGCTGATTATCGCGAAGATAAAAGACTGATGGAGATGGTCAAACGGCGGATTGATTATATTGCTGCCTGTGAAGAAATGACCAGCCTTTATCACGGATAAAATTTTGCTGTGGGGTGATTATATAAAAACCCCGCCGGGCGGCGGGATTTTTGCTGTCGGCCAAGAGAGTTTTCCTCCGCGCCGGGGGAAGGGTAACAGGCGCAGCCTCAAATCTCGGTGAATAATTCGGCGGCCTCCAGGCGGGATTTGGGGCGGGAGGCATTGCTGTCATGCGCAGCGCGGTGGCCGACCGCCGCCAGGCATATTCCCGCCAAATGCTGTTTGGCAAAGCCGAATTCCTGTTCCAGAATGGCCGGGTCAAAACCTTCAATCGGCGTGGCGTCCAGCCCCATGGCGGCCACACCCAGCAAAAAAGCGCCAAGATTGAGATAAGTCTGCCGCGCCGCCCATTCCGGCAAATCCTTTAATGTTTTGCGGTGTATGTCAGTGAAAAAAACAAGGCCTTTATGCCCCTTTGCCTCAAATTCCTTGCTGCCGCTAAAGCGCCCGTCCTGCCGCTCTTTATCGGTCAAATGCTGTAAATAATTATCGTCCATCTTGGTGCGCGCGCAAAAAATAATCACTGCCGCTGCATCGAGAATGCGTCCTTTGTTAAAAGCAAAAAGCCCCTCAGTCGCTTTGGCAATACGCGCTTTGCTCTCGGGCGTGGCGGCAATAATAAAATGCCATGGTTGCGAATTGACACTGGAAGGCGCCAGCCGCAACAGCTCTTTAATGTCGCGCATTTGCTCGGGCGTCAGCTTTTTGTCGGGATTATAATGCTTGGTCGTATAACGTTTGCGGGCAATTTCAACAATGTTTTTCATGGCTTTAAAACTCCTGCTTTTGATTTTCCCAATAAAGCGAGCAAGGCCGCCGCATTTTTAAAAGGCTATTGACCTTTCTTCTTCCGGGCTGTGGCAGCAGTGATAAGCCCGTCCGGCCATTGCTGATGGCCGTTAATCATCGGTTTAGGCCGGGTGTTGGCCAATTCTTTGATCGGATTGCCGTTTTGCATCTCCTGGGTAAGAATACGCACCCGATTTTGCGGTAAATCTTCCACCCGCCAGGCATGTGCACATCTAACCGGCCTGCGCCTTCCCCCGCCCAGCCATGCCAGGCCATACGCGCCGCTTTGCCGCTTGCCGGCGGCACATATCCCACCATTTCCGCCTTTACGGACAAGCCGAAAGTCTCAAAATAAAAGCGCGCACCCCGTCGTAAGGCGCGCTCTTGCGGGTTATGAAAGCGAATATTGGCTGAATTGGCGTAATAAGACGGCCATAAGGGAGCCTGCTCCAGCAGCAGGAAAATATCCGCCGCGCTCAAGCCGGCGACAATAACCTCATTGGAAGCAAAATTATCAGTAAAACCGGGAAGATAAGCTCCAGGCCAAATAATGGCGGACATTAGCCGCTCCTGTTGAAAATCATTGTCTGATTTAACGCGCCGGGCAATAATAACAATAAAATAAGGCATAAAAAGGAAAATAAAGGTGAAGCGCCCCAGGCAGGGAATATGGGATAAAGCGAGCAGCCGCGTGGCGGAGAGAGAGGGATTCGAACCCCCGATAGAGTTGCCCCTATGCCGCATTTCGAGTGCGGTGCTTTCAACCGCTCAGCCATCTCTCCTCTAAGCCTTGGGTGATAGCGTAAAAAACGCGGTTCTGGCAAGCCCTAATTGCGCCAAATTACGGAAATTTCTTGACTCTGCCCCATATCAGGCCGTATAAAGCTCCTCATGCGGCCAAGGGGATATGTGCCTTATTTGCCATAGGGGCAACAGGCGGAGTTCCGCCGCAATTATTAACAGGCTGATAAAAAGACGAATTGCTTTTTTGACCTGCTTCCAACTCTATTTACAGGAGAAAGCGGGAGAAGTGAATTTCGTGATAGAACGGAAGGTAAAAATGTTCGCAGTCATTAAAACCGGGGGCAAACAATATCGTGTTGCGGCCGGAAGCTTGATAAAAGTAGAAAAACTTGCGGTTTCAGGCGGCGCAAAAGTGGAATTTAAGGAAGTTTTGCTGATTGGCGAAGGCGCTGAGGCTAAAATCGGCGCGCCCTTTATTAAGGACGCTGTAGTAACGGGCGAAGTGGTGGAACAAGCGCGCGCGCCGAAGGTAATTGCCTTTAAGAAGCGCCGCCGGCAAAATTCCAAACGCACGCGTGGCCATCGCCAAATGTTCACGCTGGTGCGTATTACCGAGATTGCGGCCGCCTGAGGTGCTGATGAATATTGTCGATACTGTTTAAAGGTGAGGTCGAGATACAGGCTTGCTGTTTGTCATTTTTGGCTCTGCCGCATGAGTTTCAGGCAGGGCGTGCCAGGCAGTGAAGGAAATTAAGGAGAGTAATAATGGCACATAAAAAAGCCGGCGGGTCATCGCGCAATGGCCGCGATTCGGAATCCAAGCGTTTGGGTGTGAAAAAATTTGGCGGCGAGCATGTGCTTGCCGGCAATATTATTGTGCGCCAGCGCGGCACACAATGGCACCCGGCCGAAAATGTCGGCATGGGCAAGGATCACACATTATTTGCTTTAACCGAAGGGCGGGTAGCTTTCCGGGAGAAAGCCGGTGGCCGCCGCTCTGTGGCGATTGAGCCGCTTTTGACGGCGGCAGAATAAAACCAGCCGCTTTTAGCGGCGGTAAAGTAGAATAGTTATTTTTGGCGGTAATGTCGTAAGAATTTCTGCTTTCGGTAGTGGCAGAGTTGAGACTGACGGTTTTTGCCCTGAGCTTTGTTCTGCCATTTTGCTTTATGCCCTGAATATGTTGAAAGGGGAAGATAGCGCGCTATCTTCCCCTTTTTTCGTATTGGGAGATAAGCAATGCGTAGTGTGGATTTGCGGGGAAACGGCTTTTTACAAAAAATAAATTGCCCTGTTTTGGTAACCCGCCGGTTGGTTTTGCGCCTGCCGCATGTAGAGGATATAGAGGCGCTGGTCACCCTGGCCGATAACCGGCATATTATCAGCCAGTTTGATGAAATGCCTTCTCCTTTTACCCGGGCCGATGCCGAAGATTTTGTTGGCCGCGCCGCAAAAGGGCAAGTCGCTTCTTATGTTTATGCTGTCACGCGGGCCGATACGGGAGAATTTATTGGTTGCTGCGGTTTTGGCGGCAATGCCGGCAAAGTGGGGGAAAATGCCGAATCGCCAACGCAAATTATGGCACAGGCCAATGAAGCTCCTGCTGATGGGCTGCAAAGCTGGCCCTATAAATCTTACAAGCGGCAGAGCAGTGTAGAGCAGGGTGATGCCGCTTTGCTGTCGGCCGATAAGGCTGCCGCAAATAAAAATTCAGCCGGGACAGAGATTTTCTTTTGGCTGGGAGAGCCTTATTGGCGGCGGGGTTACGGCACGGAAATTGTTACTGCTCTGGTAGATGCCGCTTTTCGCGCCACAGAGCTGGAAGCGCTTTATGCCCGCCTGCGCGATGCAAACGCCGCCGCGCGCAAAATTTTGCAAAAATGCGGCTTTTCTCTCCTTTACAGTAGTGGTTATGTTGCCAAAGGAACAGATAGGGCACAGGCTCTGGCGCATTATGGCCTGAGCCGCGATTGCTGGCTTGATTTGCGCCGCTCAGCGCCGCGGCGCGCAATTTAGGCCGCTATCCCCACCTCAGGCAGCGCGGCGCGGTTTATCCTGCACGGTTACAATAAGCTGCTTGCCCATTACTGCCAGTGCCCGCTCTAATGTTTGCAGCTTGGTTGGATAATTCCAGTCCAATATGCGGCGGGCTTCATTTTCCTGCTTGCCCAGGCGGCGCGCCAGCTCTGTTTTGGTGATATTGCTTTCCTCAAAGGCTGTGATGACCGCAAGCTTCAGAGAATTCCAGGCATCGAGCGCGATAGCTGTTCCTTCACATATTTTCGCAGGAGGAAGCGGTTTGCCGGCGGCATAATAACTGCGCAAAGCTAATCCCAAAGCTTGTGCCGCATTGGCCAGTGTTTCGGGCATATCGTCACCTGCTGTTATTGCCTCCGGCACATCAGGAAAAGTGGCGATAAAGCCGCCATTTGGGTCTGACTCAATATTTGCATAATAAATATAGCCCATTTTTATAAACCTTATTTGACGATATGGAGAAAATATCCGGCCAGGAATTAAAGCCCCAACTGCTTTTTGACCATTTTCACATAAAGCGGGCTTAGCGCGCCGGATTTTATAATTGTAGTCTTATCACCAAGGCAAACCACAAAATGCGAACCTTTGCCGGCATCTTTATCTATTGTGAATCGCACTCCCTGTTTTCAAACCGCTGCCCTCAATGCTCGTAAAAGAGCTTTTCTTTTCATTATTCTTCCCCATAAGACTACGATTCGCACGAAAAAGTATTATTGTCAAATAAAAAGGAACACGCATAGCGCGGCGCTGCCATAATAAAACCAGAGCCTGTTGGCACGGCGGCGGCGATTCGCAAAATTATTTGCCGGGGAAAGGGCAGATAAGGCAGCGGCTTTAAGCGGTTTCACCGCGCTCCACCGGGCGGCGGCAGAGCATAATTAAAGCCAGAGCCGAAAAGCCGGCACCAATAGCCGTATAAAAGCCGGCCTGGGCGCCAAATCGGTCAATGGCTTGGCCGGCCAAAGCCATGCCAATGGCAAAGCCGACACCCATGCCGGTCATTGCCCAGCTTATGCCCTCGGTCATTTTTTCTGCCGGCGCCAGCCGCTCTATTAGCTGCATGGCGATAATAATGGAAGGAGAGCAGGCGGCACCGGCAATAAACAGCATCAGGGTCAGCCCGCCAATACTGCTCACCCATAAAAGCGGCAGGGTTGTTATGGCGGCAATCGCCATAGCAACAATAAACTGGTGTGACAGTCGCATTTTCAGCCGCAGGGCGCCATAAATTATCCCGGTGATAAAAGAGCCGAAAGCATAAGCGGAAAGCGGCCACATAGAGCCGGCAGGGTTGCCCTGTTCTTTGGCGAAGGCAACAGAAGTGACCTCTGCCGTGCCGAAAATAGCGCCCATGGCCAGCAAAGTGGCAATAATAACGGCAATAGGTAGCATAAAAATAACCGGCCGGCTTTTCTGCCGGCGATTTTTATTATGGATAATTTTCGGCTCTGTTTTTCTTTGCAGGCAAAACAGGCCGGCGCCGACAGCCAGTAAAACAGCCGAGCCTAGCAGCCCCGCTTCGGGGAAAAAGCTGGTAGCCAGATAAACCACCAAAATCGGGCCGGCCATAAAAATTGTTTCATCAAGGGTTGATTCATAGGCAAAAGCCGTATGCAGCTTAAGCGAGCCATGAAACAGGCGCGACCAGCGGGTGCGGACAAAGGCGCCGAAAGCCGGCATAAAGCCAATGCCGGCAGCGCAAAGAAACAGGCACCAGGCCGGCGCGCCCAGCCGCACGGCCAGGATAAGCGCCAGCATGGCGCCAACGGCCAAAGCGGTGGCCGGCACAGCAATTCTGGTCTGGCCGAAACGATCGGCCAATTTGGAAATTTGCGGCGCCAGAATTGCTCCGCATACGGCATAGATTGTGGCCACGGCGCTGGCCAGCGCATAATGGCCGCGCTCCACAGAAATCATGGTAACAATACTCAGCGTGTTCATCGACAGTGAACAGCGGGCAATAAGGCCGCAAATAGAAAAAGCAAAACTGCCGGGAGCGCGAAATATTTCAATATAAGGATTGGCCATTACTAAACTCATGAGAAGTTTTTTAATATATTTTGTGAGAATAGGGCAAAAGCAGCGGCATGAAAAAGCAGGCAAGCCGCATCATACTTCGCGTCCCGGCAGGATAGCGGTTTTTGCCAAAGAAACAAGCCCCAATATCATAATCAGCCGCATCGCGCATTATTTTGCCGGCTTAAACACGCTATCGGGGAAGGAGTAAAGCGGCGCGCCAAAGCAGGCAGCAGAGAAGGGCGGCAATCTGCCTGATTGATAGTATAATTAAATAAATTATGGCATTACGCTAATAATTTACTTTAATATATTTTTAAAATAAGAAAAAATAAGGTTTTTAGTTAATTCATTATTGTAAATAAAGAATTTTTATTGCTTTATTATTCCGGTAGAAAATTATCGCCAGCCAAAAAAACCGCCAAAGCCTGTAGGATTCGATGGGGCAAAAAATTGCCGGATAAAAACAATCGTGCCAGCGCTGCTTCTGCCGGCTTGCACTGCTGTTACGGGCATAGATTCCCCCTGTCTATTGTTCGTTTATCGGAAACTGGCGCCGCAACAGGCAAATGTCGCAAACATGGATTCCCCCGCTTATTATTCAGAAAGGCAGTTTTAACCCGGGCGGAATAGGCAAACCGGCGGTGATAGTCTGCGTCTTTTCAGCAATGACAGTTTCAATTTTTTCTTTGGCTTCATTATAGGCTGCCAGCAATAAATCTTCCAGAATTTCCTTTTCTTCTTCCTTCATCAGGGAAGAATCAATATTAACGGCGCGCACTTTGCCGTCTCCGCCCAGGGTAATGGTCACCAGGCCGCCGCCCGCTTGCCCCTCAGCCGTTAAATTTGCCATTTCGGCCTGCAAATCCTGCATTTTGGTTTGCATTTCCTTGGCTTTTTTCATCATGCCCATAATATCGCGCATGGTTTTCTCCTTATAATATTGATTTCGCCGGTTTGCAGCTTTATGTCGGGCTGTAATTCCGCCTTATTGTCTTATTGTTTCCTCATTTGTTTTGGGTAAAGCTTCACTTTGCGGTTTAAGCCGCACTTCTTTCAATTCCGCTTTGGGGAAATGCTGCAACATTGCCGCTACTTCGGCATTGCTTTTTGCTGCCTCTATCAAGGCCTGTTTTTGCTGTTGCTCTTCTTCTGCCAATGTAGCGCCGCCGCCGTTTGCCACGGCCTGCACCTGCCGACGCTCGCCCGTTGCAGCCAGCAGCAAGTCGGCAATTTGCCGCTCAATATCGCCGGGAGCGTTGCTTGCCGGCACAAAGCAGAAAATATCAGCCTGCCCGGCTTCGGCCGCAGATTCCGGCGCTACCGGGCGGATAGATTCGCGCAAATGGAATTTTAACGGCAAATTACCCTGCTTTTCAGCCATTGCCACCAGCTGTTGCAGGCTTATTTTGCCATATTGGGCAGCGGGCTGTTCGGCTGCTGCCAAGGGTTTATCTATTATTGCTGCGGGTTTGGGTGCCGTTTCAGGCTTTGCCGGCGGCGCATCGGCGCCTATTGATGAAGCCGAACCGGCCTGAGCCGCTATCGCTTTTGCAGCTGCTATTACTCCGGCCGCCGCTTCCTGTTCGCCCGGCATTTTGCTGCCTGACGACACGGCCAGCATTACCGGCGCGGTTCCCCCACCTTGTCTGCTTTGTTCCAGAAGGCGCAGGGCGTCATCAAGATTAGGCAAATCAGCCGCATGGCACAGGCGGATAAGCAGCATTTCCGCTGCCGCCAGCGGGCGGGCGGCAATTTCCACCTCACTCATACCTTTTAACAGCATTTGCCAATTACGCGATAAAATGCGCACTGAGAGCTTTTCGGCAAATTGTGCCGCTTCTTTTCGCTCTTCTTCTGCCAGCGAAATATCGGCCGCCAGCTCCGGCTGGAAGCGCAACCGGGTGATGAGGTGGTTAAAATCGGCCAGATCGCGTAAAATCACGCCCGGCTCGGCGCCATAAGTATAAAGATGCTGTAATTGCGCCAGCGCTTCTGCCGCGCGGCCCTGCATGAGCAGGCGGAACAAATCAATAATTTGCGCTTTGTCGGCCAGGCCGAGCATGGCGCGCACTGCTGCTGCCGTAATCCGGGCCGCCGCGTCATTTGTGCCGCCGCTATGGGCAATGGCTTGATCAAGAATAGAAAGGCAGTCACGCACTGAGCCTTCACCCGCCCGCGCTATCATGGCCAGAGCTGCAGGCTCTGCCGCCACACCTTCTGCCGCGGCGATTTTTTGCAAATGCTGCGTCAGCGGGGCGGCATCTACCCGGCGCAAATCAAAACGCTGGCAGCGCGACAAAACTGTTACCGGCACTTTGCGGATTTCAGTAGTGGCAAAAATAAATTTGGCATGCGGCGGCGGCTCTTCCAGCGTTTTTAACAGGCCGTTAAAGGCCTGGGTAGAGAGCATATGCACTTCGTCAATAATATAAACTTTATAACGCGCTACAACCGGACGATAGCGCACTTGTTCAATAATTTCGCGAATATCGTCAATGCCGGTATGGGAAGCAGCGTCCATTTCCACCACGTCAACATGGCGGCCTTCCATAATGGCCTGGCAATGCTCCCCCATTTCTTCCAGCCGCACAGTCGGCCGGTTGATAGCGGCGGTTTGATAATTAAGGGCGCGCGCCAAAATGCGGGCTGTAGTGGTTTTGCCGACACCGCGCACACCGGTTAACATCCAGGCTTGCGCAATCCGCCCCATGTCAAAAGCATTGGTCAGAGTGCGTATCATCGGCTCCTGGCCGATAAGATCGGAAAAATTTTGCGGGCGATATTTACGGGCGAGAACACGATAGGCCATATTGGGTGCCGTCTGATCCATGCCTTTATACCCGTTTTCGCTCAAAAATCGCCCCTGCAATGCAAGGGAAAAGGAGAGAGAACAGCAACCCGCACCGGCAAACTCGTTAGGGCTGCTTTCTTCCGAACCTGACCCGGTTGGCGAGGGGTGCGTCCGCTGCCTCTCTCCCGCTTTATCTATTGCCAATTTGGCGGCAAAATGCAAGGGAAAGATTGTCGCCCCCGGCCGCAGCCTGTTAAAAACAGCTATTTGGCGAAATTTTAGCGTTTCATAACCCGATTATGCGCGAAAAAACTTGTCAGAGACGCTGTTTCCGCCCTATGTGTCAGAGGCAAATAGCGTGATGGAGAGCGGCTATGCCTGATAAATTTACCCTCGATAAACAGCTGGCGGCAGAGAGTATTTTTGCTGCGGCCTTGCCTTTATGCGATGTGCGGCTTATGCGAGAGCAAAGATGGTTCTGGCTGTTATTAGTGCCGCGGATAAAGGGGGTGACAGAAATTTTTGATTTAAGCGCAGCGCAGCGGGCGCAGTCTGTGGAAGAAATCAATTTTGCCGCCAGGCAGTTGCAGCGCGCCGCCACCCCTTGTGATAAAATCAATATTGGCGCTTTGGGCAATATTGTGCGCCAGCTGCATGTTCATATTATTGCGCGGGTAAAAGGCGATGCCGGCTGGCCCGGCCCGGTTTGGGGGCAAGGGGTGCGGCAAGACTTGCAGCCGGCAAGCCAGGCGGCGCGGCTGGCCGCCATTCAGGCTTTATTGACGGCCGGCGCCGGCGGGAATATGGGGTCAAAATTGCAGAATCTCTTGCCATAATAGCAGTTTTATGCGCAAACTGCCGGGTCTGAAATGGGAATAAAACATAAAGAAAGCCGGAAAAAAAGTGGCAAAAATTTTTCATTTTATAGTTTCATTGCTGCTATTGCCGGGCGGTTGCGGCCTTTATACTGTTGCTGCGGCACAGGCCGAGCCGCTGCGTATCGGCACAGAAGGCACATATCGCCCGTGGACAATGGCCGATGCCAATGGCCGCGTTACCGGTTTTGATGCCGATATAGTGCAATCTGTCTGCCGGAAAATTGGCGCGCAATGCAGCTTTGTAGTGCAGAATTTTGACAGTCTTATTCCGTCCCTTATCCGGGGCGGGCGGTTTGACATAATTTTCAGCAGCCTTTCCATTTCCGCTTCCCGCCGGCAAAAAATTGATTTCTCAGTGCCTTATGCGCAAATGCAAAATCTGTTTGTCGTGCGCAAGGAATCTCCCTTGGCTGCTGTCAAGGATAAAGACAGCCTGTTTGCAGCCTTAAAGGGAAAAAGGCTGGGCGTGCAAAATGCTACTACCCATGCTTTTTACGCTGAAAAACATATTGGTGGCGCCGATTTGCGCAGCTATGACACATTTGACGATTTGCTGATGGATTTGGCCAATGGCCGGCTGGACGCCGCCTTTGCCGATACGGCTATTTGGAGCGCTTATCTGGCCAAAGCAGAAAACAGCCGCCGCTTTACTTATGTTAAGGTCATTATCCCCATGGCAGACGACCCGGCCACGCTTGGCGGCGGTGTGGCTGCCGGCTTGCCGAAAGGGGCAGATACGCTGCGCCGGCGCATAAATCAGGCAATTTGCGCGCTGGAGGCCGATGGCACGGTGAAAAGACTGAGCGAAAAATGGTTTAACGGTGCCGATATTTCTGCCCCTTGTGAAGCAGGAGCGGAAACCGCCGTGCCTGAGCCGCATTAAAAATAATAAGACTTGCAATGGGCGGCGCTGGGGGTAGAGGCCGCTGCGCCGTGAGCCGGGCATATAAGAGCGGGCGAGCAGCCGGGAGGCAGGGGTTGCCGGGTTCAGGCGCGGCAGTGCTGCCGGCCAAGACAGCAAATTATGCCGATAATTGCGGTTTTTTCACCGCCGGCGCTTGGCTTTTTCGCCATAATCACTATAAAGGCGGCTTTTATGCGGCTTGTGCCTTGTTTGGGCAGCCTCGCCGTTTCCCCAAACAGGGTTGAGCGCGGATAATGGATAATTTGGCAAATCTCTGGGCGGAAGGCTGGGCGGCGGCATTACTGCGCGGTGCCGGCATGACCGTGCTGATTGCCGTTGCCGCCCTGATTATCGGCCTGGCTCTTGGGCTGGGGCTGGCACTGATTAAATGGGCGCGGCTGCCGGTTTTGCACTTTGCCGTCAATGCCTATACGCTGCTCATTCGCGGTGTGCCGGAAATTCTGGTCATTTATGTGTTTTTTTTCGCTTCTGATGATTTTATGCAGATAATGGGGGCGGCTTTCGGCTATCAAAACCCGTTTGTTTCGCTTTTGCCATTATTGGCAGTGATTTTGGCTGTCGGCTTGATTGCTTCCTCTTATGCGGTTGAAACTATACGCGGCGCGTTAAACGCCGTGCCGCGTGGGCTGATTGAGGCCGGCGCCGCTTTGGGGCTAACCGCGAGGCAAAGATTCCGCTTTTGTATTTTGCCGCCGGCTTTGCGCCTTGTGCTGCCTGGTATTAACAATATTTGGCAAAATACTGTCAAGGATACGGCGCTGGTAGCGCTGGTAAGCATAACTGAGCTTTTATACCGTGCCCAACTGGGCGCCAATGCCACAGGGCAGCCCTTTTTGTTTTATAGCGCGGCTTTGGCGCTGTATTTGCTGATTACACTGGCCAGCCAAAGCCTGTTTCGCCTGGTGGAGCGCCGTCTGGCTGCCATAGACGGGGGGCGTAATGCTTGATTGGGCAATTTTGCGTGATTGTCTGGCGGTTATCCCGCGCGGTTTGCCTGTGACTTTGGGGCTGATTGCTTTATCGGCGCCGCTGGCTTTTCTGCTGGCTGTCGGGCTGGTAATAATGCGCCGATCGGCAAATCGGGCTATAGCCGCCGGCGCGCGCGCTTATGCCGCTTTGTTTCGCGGCACGCCGCTGCTGGTGCAATTATTTCTGTTTTATTATGGCAGCGGCAATATTGATTTTATCCGCCAGTCGCCGCTTTTATGGTGGCTGTTTGCCGATGGTTTTCGCGTGGCGGTGCTGGTGCTGGCCTTAAACAGCGCCGCCTATTTGAGCGAGATTTTAATTGGCGGCTTTAAGGCTGTGCCGCCCGGCTTGCGCGCTGCTGCTGCGGCGCTGGGCATGACAAAGCGCAACGCCTTTTTTGCGGTAGAGCTGCCGCTGGCCTGCCGCCAGGCGCTGCCCGCTTGCGGCAATGAGCTGGTTTTATCGGTCAAGGCCACCGGCCTGGCCTCTACTATTGCCGTGATGGAAATGATGAGCCAGGCCAAACGGCTGTTTAGCAGCACATTCGCGCCGCTGGAGGTTTTTATCGCCTGTGCCTGCTTTTATCTCATGATCAATTTTGTGCTGGTTTGCGCTGTTTTTGCGGCCGAGCAGTATTTTATGCGCCATACGCGCCGCAACTGACAAAAACTGTCCGCCCCGCTGGCTATTGTCACAATCTGCTCTGTGCCAAAGCGGTCTCGCGCGCTATATATTGGCGGGCGCGCTCCAGATCAGCGGCATTATCCACCCCCAGCGGCACGCCGGTAATAATGGCGGCATCAATACGCATATCGGCCTCTAATGCCCGTAACTGTTCCAGTTTTTCGCGGCTTTCCAGCTCTGACGGCGGCAGTTGCACAAATTTTTCCAGCGCCTGACGGCGATAAGCATAAAGGCCGATATGGTGGTATAAAACACCTTCGCCCCAGGGGGCGGTGGCGCGCGTAAAATAGAGCGCGCGCAAACGCGGCCGGCTGCCCTCCAAGGCCGGTATTGCCGGCCGTTTTGAGCCAACAAGTTTTACCGCATTCGGGTTTGTCTTTTCTTCTTCCCGGCTTATCGGTGCGCATAAAGTGGCAATATCCACTCGGGTGTCAGCAAGCACAGCGGCCGCGGCGGCAATATCGGCAGGGTTGATAGTCGGCAAATCCCCCTGCACATTGATAATAATCTCAAAATTATTATTGGCATCAATCTGCTGCAGGGCCTCATAAATCCTGTCTGAGCCGGATTGGTGCTCTGCTGCTGTCATCACCGCTTCAAAGCCGTGCTTTTCCGCAATAATCTTAATTTCGGCGCTGTCAGTAGCTATCAGCGTTTTGCCCAATTTTGCTTCTTTGGCGCGGGTGGCCACGTGCACAATCATTGGCAGGCCGCCAATATCGGCCAGCGGCTTGCCCGGCAGACGGGTAGAACCCATGCGCGCGGGGATAATAATCAGGCAGTTTTGCGGTATAATGCGGACGGGTTCAGCAAAAGGGGCGGGGCGGAGCGTCATGATTTTCCTCAAAAATTTGTTTCAGGCCTGCGGGGCTGGTTGGACAGGCTAGCCTGGCAGACTAGTCTGCGGCGGCGCCCCGCAAACAATCAGATCTGCGGGGCGGGTTGGCCGGCGGCGCCCCGCAAACAATAAAGGGGCGATTTATTGCCTGAAGCGCTATTATCCCCGTTACTATAAACCCTGCGGTTACAAAAGGCTATAGTTTATGCTTGCCCGCGCCGGCGCTATGCTGTTTATAATAAGAGAGGGCAGTCTATAAATTATCAGGGAGCGCCGGTTTATGCCACCAATTCGCTTGTCTTTTCTGGGTCGTTTTTGCCTCAGCCTGTGTGTTTTTGCCGCTTTTGCCTTTGGCCTTTATGCTATTGAGGCTTTGCTGTTTTATGCTCCGGCGCCGCTGGTGCCTGCCTATAATATCGCGCCGCAATGGGCGGCTGCGCAAGTGGCACAACGGCAAATAGCGCAAGCGGCGCAGGGTCAAATGGCCGCGGCGGCGCTGACGCCGGAGCCTGAACCGGCCGCGGCGGTTGATCTGGCGGCGCTTGCTGCGGCCGGCGGCATAAAAGAGGGTGATGCCGTGCAACCGTTTTTTGCCACGGCTGACAAAAGGCGAGGCCGCCGCATTTTTGCCCGCTGCGCCGCTTGCCACACAGCCAATGCCGGCGGCGGCAATCGTCTTGGCCCGGCTTTATGGGGCATTAACGGCCGGCCAGTGGCCGGGCATAAAGATTTTTTCTATTCCACTGCCTTGAAGAATTTTGCCCAAAAACAAAAAAACTGGGATTTGGCGGCGCTGGACAGATTTTTATATGCGCCGGTCAAAACTGTGCCGGGAACAATTATGTTTTATCCGGGGGTGAAAGATTTACAGAAGCGCGCCGATTTGCTGCTCTATTTGCAAAGCCTTAAATAGGGTGAAATCACTATGCCGGCAGCGCGCGGGAAAGAGATGAAATGAATTTTATGATAAACACAGCTGCAATCGAGCCGGCGCTCAAATCTTTGGCCTTATTGGCCTGCCTGCTTGCTGCTGTCGGCACCGCCGGCAGGGCAGCGGCCGGTAATTCGCCGCCGCAAGGGGAAGCCGCATGGCAAACCATAACCAGCCTGACTGAGCCTTCAAAATATGCAGGCTCTTTTCCGCATTATGCTTATGTCAACCCGCAGGCGCCGAAAGGAGGCAGCCTGAATCGCGTTATTGTCGGCAGTTTTAACAGTCTTAACCCCTATATTATTGCCGGGCAAACGCCGGCGGGGCTTGCGCCTTTTGGCGGCGGCCTGCTTTATGAAAGCCTGATGGATCAGTCGCTGGAGGAAGACGGCGTTTCTTACCCTGCACTTGCGGCGGCGCTGCAATATCCGCCGGATAATTCCTGGGTGAAATTTCGGCTTGATCCGCGGGCGCAATGGCATGATGGCAAAGCGATAAGCGCTGATGATGTCGTATGGTCGTTCAATATTTTACGGCGCGTTTCGCCTTATTATTCCTCTTATTATGCCCAAGTGGCCAAGGCTGAGCAAATAGCCGCCAATGAGGTAAAATTCACCTTTAAAATATCGGGTAATCGGGAATTGCCCAAAATTATGGGTGATCTGGTGGTGCTGCCGCGCCATTGGTGGGAAGAGGTGGATAAAGGCGGCAAAAAGCGCGATATAACCAAACCGGGGCTGGAAATTCCGCTTGGCTCCGGCCCATATAAAATTGCTGCCTTTGAAGCAGGCAAATATATTATCTGGCAGCGTATGCCCAAGGCCTGGGGCGCGGTTTTGCCGCAAAATATCGGCCGCAACAATTATGACAGCATAAAATACAGCTATATGCTGGATAGCAATGCCGAGTGGGAGGCTTTTAAAAAAGGCGGCCTTTCCGATTATCGGCTGGAAAACAGCATTGCCCGCTGGGAGAATGGCTATAATTTTGCCGCTCTGCGCCGAGGGGCGGTTAAAAAAGCGGCTTTTCCCGCTTATGGCGGCCTCTATCAAGCCTATTATTTTAACACCGGACGGGCAAAATTTGCCGATAAGCGGGTGCGTGAAGCCTTGAGCCTGGCGCTGGATTTTGATTCTATCAATAAGGTCTTGTTTTTTAACAAATATCAACGCACAAATAGCTATTATGGCCGGCAGGCGGTGGCGCAAAACGGCGTGCCGCAAGGGCAGGAGCGGCAATTGCTGCTCGATGCCCGCCGCCTTTACCCGGCTTTTGTGCCGCCGCAGCTGCTGGCAGAAAATTTTGCCCTGCCGGATTATAGTGCGCCCGGTGCCGGGCGCCGGGTTTTGAGCGCAGCCATGCAGTTATTACAGCAGGCAGGCTGGGCGCTGCGCAACCGGCGCCTGACTGACAGCCAGGGCCGGGTTTTCACCCTTGAAATATTATTATCAAGCGCTGATATGGAGCGCCCGGCGGCTTTTTATCGCGCCAATTTGCGCAAATTGGGGATTGAGGCAATGATACGCATAGTAGATGCCTCGCAATATGCCAATCGCGTCAATAATTTTGATTTTGATATGATTATGGCCGCTACAGTGCAAAGTTCTTCTCCCGGTAATGAGCAGGAAGATTATTTCGGCTCGTCAAGCGCTGGCCGGCCGGGCAGCCGCAATTATGCCGGCATAAAAAACCCGGCCATTGACTGGCTGATAGCAAAGCTGCTGGCAGCAAAGACACATACTGATATTGTGGCGACAGCGCGGGCGATAGATCTGGTTTTACTGTGGAATTATTACTCTGTGCCGAATTGGCGCAGCCCTTATTTTTACCTTGCTTATTGGGATAAATTCGGCCGCCCGGGAACCCAGCCGCGCTATGCGGGAATGGATATTTTTTCCTGGTGGGTGGATAAGGAAAAAGAAAAAGCTTTGGTCAAAGCAGGTTATGCGGCTTCTATTTCTGCTATGCCCTGATATATAATTTATAGCGTGCAGAGGGCTTGGGCCGGGGCGGCCCGCCGGCGGTGCGGGCGGTTTTGGGTGGGAAAGGGCAAAAATGCAATTGGTGGAAACAAGGGGGAAAATGGCTGCTTTCCTGCAACAGGTGCAAGCAGCGGAATTTCCTCTCTCTGTCAGGAGGGAATCTGCTGCTGCTCTTGCTGTTTATAGCGGGCGGGATAAGGCTCTCTGCCGCTATATTATAAAAGGAGCGACAAAGGGCGATGACGGTTTTCCGCCCGGGCAGGTAAAGCAGCTGGAGGATATTATCCGCCTGATAAATGAGGAAGCGCTGGCTGTTGCTGATGACAGCTTGCGCGCCACAGTGGCGGAAGGAGCGGCGTTCCGTGATATTATCCGGCGCCTATGGGCAAAAAAAGCAGAAAATGATTTAATCGCGCGCAGCTCATTGCTGACACAGGCAGCAAAACGGCATTTGCGCGAAGAATTGGCCATTGCCCTTTTTGGCCGGCTGGTGAAAGCAGGCATTATGCCTTTGCATCGGATAACCTGCGGCAAGGAATATTATGACCGCCGCTTTTATCAGGATCCGGGCAGATTAAGAGCTTTTTTGCATATGAGTGAGGCTGAGCTGGCGCAGTGTCTGGCGCCCTCGCCGGTGACAATTTTGCCCGCTATTGTACGGGTGGCGCCGCCGCCGGTTTTCCCCGGTGATGCGACCAGGCCGGGGCGCAGTGCCGGGGAGAAGAAAGCTGCCGCCCGGTCACTGGCCGATTTTTTGGCAGAGGGTTTTGCCGAAGATTTTCACAGGCCGGCTTTGGCAGCGACAGCGGAATTTTCACCGGGAGAGGGGCAAAGCAAACGGGGAAGCCGCCATGCCCGGCGCCGGGGCGGGGAGAGTGATTACGGCTTTAATGAAGAGGCCGCAGCGCTTTTATTGCCGCCGGAAAATGCTTTGGCGGCAGAAAATGATACTGGCGCAGATATTGAGCTGTTTTCCGACCCACGCCGCGCCAATGAAGAGGGGACGTTAAAGCATAAAATAGTCGCCGATAAATTGCGCAAGGAATTATCGCCGATATTTTCTATACATGGTGTGCCGATTTTTAAATTTGATCGGCCAATTCAATTTGAATTGCCGGAAAAACAGGGTTGGGGGCGTTTCAATAAAAAGGAAATCAATGAAATTAACAGTATAATGACCAAATTACGAGGTTCGGATATTGTGCTGGTAGAATATAATATTCCGGTCACGCGAAAAATGGCCGGAATACGCAAGCAGATAGATGTTGTCGCCTTTAATTCCGATACGCGTATTTTAAAGATTATTGATTGGAAATTTGGCACTGTTCCGGTGACAATTGACAATAATGCCCAGTTGAAAAGCTATGTGCAATGCCTGTTAAAAGAAGTTTTTTTAAATGATAATGTTGAGCGCATTCAGGTTTTTATTGTCCAGCCAAATTGGCAGGGGATAAAAAGCTGGGAATCTTCTAAAGAAAGTTTTTTATAACCCGCCTCGAAGCAATTTTCGCCTGGAATCTGCCGATAATTGGCGGAATAAAATTTTCTGAAGCATTACTTTGCCGGCTATTTGTTGCCGGCCTGATAAAGCGGAAAACTGCGCGAGACCGCACGACTGTCAGCAATAAAACAGGGCAAACAGGGGAGGCGAATAGCTGTGATAAATAACACCGGCAGCAAAGCCCAATCAGCAATAGCAGGAGCGTATTTTGCCGATTAAAAGCAAGATCAAGCGCTCTATTAAGATAATACAATCAAATTATTACAATATTTTGCTAAAATATTGGTGCGGTCGAGAAGACTCGAACTTCCACGCCTTGCGGCACAGGTACCTGAAACCTGCGCGTCTACCAATTCCGCCACGACCGCATAAAGACAGGCCTCGTTATATCGAAGCCGCTCCCTTGAAAAGGCGCACCCAACCAATTGTCTGAAACTGAACATGTTCCAGATAACAGGAAGCAGGCAAACCGGGATTTATCTAATCTGCCCGGCAGCTTCTGTCAATCCTTATTCCGTTGCTTTGGCACTTTATTCCAGATTTTACCGGTAAAGCTGTCGGTTCAGTCTGCAAAAAGCGAGAGGTTTTGTTTGCCGCCATCGCCTTTTAATCTATTCCACTCGCAAGAAGGGAATTGGCCCGACACAAAAGCGCATATAAGTATGGCTAGTCGGAAAACGGAGTCAAGCCGCAACGCGCCGAGACGCCCAAATATTTGGGCGTCAAGTATAGCTACCCAGAAAATGCGGTCAAACCGCAGCCGGTAGTAATTCCTTCCGTTTGTCTGTTGTAGTATAGCTACCCAGAAAATGCGGTCAAACCGCAGCGCGTCTTCAGTCACGGACGCGGCTCTCAGAAGTATAGCTACCCAGAAAATGCGGTCAAACCGCAGCAGCCGTTAGTTGAACTTGGTTTGGAATACCAGTATAGCTACCCAGAAAATGCGGTCAAACCGCAGCAACTGCTGCTTGCGCCAGACACCTACCCAGAGTATAGCTACCCAGAAAATGCGGTCAAACCGCAGCATCAATTTTTCGGCAAACTTCATCCGCCCTAGTATAGCTACCCAGAAAATGCGGTCAAACCGCAGCGCTACTGCCATGCATGAGCTAATGCATAAGAGTATAGCTACCCAGAAAATGCGGTCAAACCGCAGCTGAAGAAAACTTTTACAAACCCATGAAGGGAGTATAGCTACCCAGAAAATGCGGTCAAACCGCAGCATGAAACTGTAGCCACGGGAGAGGAGAAAGAGTATAGCTACCCAGAAAATGCGGTCAAACCGCAGCCCGGTTGCGCCGAATAAGAATTGAGGCAAGAGTATAGCTACCCAGAAAATGCGGTCAAACCGCAGCCTCGCACAGGCTGCTTTATATTCGTCATAAAGTATAGCTACCCAGAAAATGCGGTCAAACCGCAGCACCCAAGCTGTATCAGACACGCTGGCTGCCAGTATAGCTACCCAGAAAATGCGGTCAAACCGCAGCAAGATGCAAAGGCGGGCCTTCGCATTGCCGAGTATAGCTACCCAGAAAATGCGGTCAAACCGCAGCTACGGAGACCATGTGCAGGCTCCCCGCCCTAGTATAGCTACCCAGAAAATGCGGTCAAACCGCAGCCGCCCCGGCGCCTGCTGCCGCTCCGGGCTAAGTATAGCTACCCAGAAAATGCGGTCAAACCGCAGCCAGAAGTTCAAGAGAACTGTTCAAAGATTAAGTATAGCTACCCAGAAAATGCGGTCAAACCGCAGCCGTATCAAGCACACCCTGTTCCCGCAATGTAGTATAGCTACCCAGAAAATGCGGTCAAACCGCAGCTAATGAAGCTTTCAAAACAAGTGTAAATACATTATAGCTACCCAGAAAATGCGGTCAAACCGCAGCAGCAGCAACGATGAAGGCGGTAAAAACTATAGCTAATCAAGGGATAATGTGAAAAAGTGAGGAGAAATTATGGCCTTTGCTATTGAAGTGCCGCCGACAGCGGGATTGCCCGCCCGTTTTGGTGATTTTCTGCCTCGTTCCGGTTTTGGCAAAGCAAAGCAGCATTTAACTGACAGGCTGGCGGCGCAGTTTGATCTGCCGCCTTTGCAGCTGGAATGCTCCGGCACGGCCTGCCTGATTATTGCCCTGAAAACCTTGCAGGCCATGCCGGAAAATGCCGGCCGGGACGAAGTGGTAGTGCCTGCTTATAATTGCCCGTTAATTGTTTTGGCCGTGGCGCATTGCGGGCTGAAATTACGGCTGTGTGACACAATGCCCGGTAGTTTTGACTTTGATCCTGCTGCTTTGCAAGATTGTGTTCACGCCGGAACTCTGGCGATTATGCCGACTCATTTGGGCGGGCAGGCGGCCAATATAGCGGCGGTGAAGCCGCTTGCCCGCAAAATCGGCGCCTGGATTATTGAAGATGCGGCGCAAAGCCTGGGCGCGCCGCAACTGCCGGGCGGCGGCGATATTATCTTTTTCAGCCTGGCTGTCGGCAAAGGGCTGACTCTTTATGAAGGCGGATTATTAACCGCAAAAACGGCGAAAATGCGCGCCGCCTTGCAGGCAGTAAGCTGCGCTCTTATCCCCTCCCTCCCGTTTTTTGAATTACAGCGGCTGGTGCAATTTTGCCTTTATGCCTGTTTTTATCGCCCCAGCCTGTTGCCGCTGGTTTATGGCCGGCCGCGGCGCCGCGCTTTGGCTAAAGGGCAGCTGGAAGAAGCGGTTGGCGATATTTTTTCTACCAATATTCCCCTGCATAAAGTGAGCAATTTGCGCGCCGGCTTTGGCCTGGCGGCGGCCTTGCGCCTGCCGGATTTTTTGCAGGCAATACGGGCGCAGGCACGCCGGCGCTTGCCGGTTTTGCAAAAACTGGCTGAAAAAACAGGCGGCAAATTGCAGATTCTCGGCACAAATAAAGTGGATAAAGCTGTTTGGCCGTTTTTTATGCTGCTTATGCCGGATAAAGCCAGCCGCGATGCGGCACTGGCACAATTATGGCCTTCGGCCGATGGGGTGAGCCGTCTGTTTATCCATGCTTTGGGCGATTATGCCTATTTACAGTCATTTCTGGGAGCACAGCCCGCTACGCCAAATGCGCGTAATCTGGCTGAAAGAATGCTGACAGTCAGTAATAGTCTGTGGCTTGCCAATGGCCGTTTTGAAAAACTGTGCCATATAATAGAACAGGCTTTATTGGCAGGCGATAAAAAGGATAATGACATTTATCTCCCGCAATAAAGGCGCGCAATCTATCAATTCCCCCTATTGGGAAAGGAAATGGCAATGAAAAGAAATTATGTGGTTTTTGCTGTCCTGGCGGGTGTGTTAAGTCTGGCCGGCTGCAGCGGTAAACCGGCTAATGAACAGGCAGCGGAAGATGCACAGAAAATTGATGTGGATTCAATGATTCCCAAAATGGCGGCCAGGCTGGTGGAAGAATGCTCACGCGGCGGTATCAATATCGGCTGTGCGGCAGAAAAGGCTCAGACTATTATCCGGGCCGATTCGTCCTTTAAAGCAGCAGTGGCAGAATATGACAAAAAATGCGCGCAAAATTATGGCGCCAAAATGTGCGCTCAAGGTTATGTAACCTATTTGGCCGACAATATTGTCAAAAAGCTGAAAGAGCCGGTTTCCAGCCGCGCTACTGCCGGTTTAAAAACCAGGGCGGAGCTTTTGCGCCGCAGCCAGGAGGCTGAGGCTCAGGCAAAAGCGGCTGCCGCTGCTCAAGCTGCGGCGCAGGCAAAAGCCGCGGCAGAAGAGGCCGCGCGCAAGGCTGAGGAAGCCGCCAAACAGACAGTCGAGAAAGCCGCCGCGGCACCGGCTGCAACACCGGCGCCGGCAGCACCAAAGGCAGAAACACCTGCCGCAGCGCCTCGTCCCGGCGCCAATAATAGCGGGCAATAGGCTTTTGCAGCAGCAATAAGGCTGTTTTTTGGCAAAATTTCTGTGCATTATTGCTGTTTATGGGCCATAAATACCGGGGAGGAGAAGACATATAACTTCTCCTCCTTTATGTTTCTAACAGGAGCCATATTTATTACTTCTCTTTTTGTTATAGGCCGAAATAAAACAGGGCTGCTAATAATTTATTAACTCTGTAAGAAAATTGGCGACAGGAAAAATACTGTTTTGCTTGTATCATAAGTTATAAAGGCGCATAAATATTGTGGGAGTGCTATGTGATTCCCGAAACCTGCCGAATGAGATTGCGGCAATATCAACTTTCTTCAAGCTCAGGAGCATGTTATGCGGAGCCAGTATGATATCCGGGTGAAACAGAGTGAGGAAAGTGACACAGGTTCCAGCTTTATGCGTGTCGGACTATTGTTCGGTTCTTTGGCTTTGGCGCTGGGGCTGGTGCTGATACCTGTTTATATGAAACGCGATAATGACAGGCTGATGGATACACAATATCCTGCTGCCCCCAAAGGCATAGTGACGGCGGTTGGCGCGCATAAATAAGGTGCGGCCGGCGGGCAGATATAAAGCTGGCGCTGCAGCCGCGCTGCGTGGACTATTTGGGTTGCGGCCTTTTTGATTGCGTTGCGGTTTTATTGTGCGGTCTGGTTTTTTAGCATCAATATTGCGGAATAATTTTCTAACATTTTATCACAAAATTTGTTAATATGCAGGGGGGGGGCTATAAGCGCCGTTGAAGAAAAACGGTAAAGATTGGTCTCTCTCTATGTCTCTTGCTTTTATTGCCAATATTGTCCTGTTTATTGTTTTATTATGGGGGCTGCACGCGGTTTTCGGGTATCGTGACAGCAGTCTGGCCGTGCGGGTTTTTACCGGTCTGGTTGCGGGCGCGCTTTTTGGCCTGGTGCTGCATGTGATTTACGGCCTGGGCAGCCCGGTTCTGGCGCAATCTGTCGCCTGGTTTGATATTGTCGGCACGGGCTATATGCTGCTGCTGCAAATGATTGTAATGCCGCTGGTTTTTGCTTCTATCCTTTCGGCAGTAGCGCGGCTGCATAATGCTTCTTCTCTCGGCAAAATCAGCCTGATTACTCTTGGTATTCTGGTTATAACCACGGCGATTGCCGCTTTTATCGGGGTGATTTTTGCCGTGATTTTTTGCCTTGATGCCGGCTCACTGGTGCAAGGCAGCCTTGAAACAGCGCGGCTGCAAGTGCTGCAGAGCCATTATGCCGGTCGGGTTGCCGATCTCACAATACCGCAATTGCTGCTCTCTTTTATCCCGGCTAATCCTTTTGCCAATTTTGCCGGCGCTACGCCGACTTCTATCATTGCCGTGGTTGTTTTTGCCGCTTTTCTGGGTTCTGCTGCCCTGGCTCTGCTGCGTGACGATAAGAAAAAGGGTGAGCAATTATTGGCGGCGATTGATATTTTCCGCCTGTGGATTATGAAACTGGTGCGGCTGGTGATTGCGCTCACGCCTTATGGCGTTTTCGCCCTGATTGCCAAAATGGCGGCTATGTCGGATTCGCAAGCTATCTGGAAATTGGGGCTGTTTGTTATTGCCTCTTATCTGGCGATTAGCGTAATGTTTGCTGTGCATGGGCTGTTTTTGGCCTTTGCCGGCATTAATCCATGGCGCTATTATAAAAAAGTGCTGCCGGTGCTCAGTTTTGCCTTTGTCTCGCGCTCAGGCGCGGCTACTATACCGCTAAATATTGAGGCACAAACCAAGCGCCTGGGCGTGCCGGAGGCTATTGCCGGTTTTTCCGCCTCATTTGGCGCGACAATCGGCCAGAATGGCTGCGCCGGTATCTATCCCGCCATGCTGGCGGCCATGGTGGCGCCGACATTGGGCATTAACCCGCTTGACCCAATATGGCTGGCAACACTTATCGGTATTGTTGCCGTTAGCTCTTTCGGCGTGGCCGGGGTGGGTGGCGGCGCCACTTTTGCCGCGTTGATTGTGCTGCCGGCCATGGGGCTGCCGGTTACCCTGGTGGCGCTGCTGATTTCGGTTGAACCGCTTATTGATATGGCGCGCACGGCGCTGAATGTGAACGGCGCCATGACAGCCGGCACTTTGACCGCGCGGCTGCAGGGGCAAATGGATGACAGGGTTTTTGCCGCAGAAGATAAAGCCTTGACTCATCATCGATAAGCGGTGCGGCACAGCCGGCAGCAAGCCTTGCACCCCGCTGCTGTTTGGCTGCTGATCGTGATTGATTATATTGCTGTTTTCGTAGAAATTGGGCGACAGCCGCCTAAAACAAAAGCCCTGCATCAAAACAAGGCAGGGCTTTTGTCATCAAGTAAAATCAACATAGCCGCTTAAGCTGCAAGCGGCGTATATTCAGAAAATTCCGCCGTATTGTCGGCAACCAGAGCGTCTTCATTGGAAGCGTCCCACGAATCCCACATTGCTTTAGGGATAGCCGAAACTAACGTACCCTCTACAGGCAGAGACTCAATGCGTTTCATGGCGTCATCAATCCCTTCCTGAAAAGGATTGCTCATTTTTACAGTAGCAACCTGTTTTTCTTTATCTTCAGCCATGACTCATCTCCTTTTTCATACATCTCCCAGACGGAGATCCCTCTTTATACACGATATAACCGTATTTTGCAAATTCGTCAGAATTTTGCACACCTTTCAGACAAATATGCTTGCAACCTAAAAGTTTTGCATATTGTTCCGCAGCGGCCAAAATCGGCAATAAAACTCCGCCTCTGAAATAATCCGGTGCATGAGAACGCTCTATATAACGTATATTTAAGTGCTCTTTACCATGAGAACAATCCCCGAGAGCCATACCTCGGAGAATTTTTTTGTCTTTTAAATCCTGCCAGATAGCAATATTAAAATTGGAAGGTTTATTATTCATAAAACTGTGAAAAAGATGCTCCCAGCTTTTTTCAATGCCCTGATACGTTTCCATATAGTGGCGCGGCCATTCAAGCCGCGCGAAACGCAAAGCCTCTTCAGTGATGGAAGCAAGAGTAATACCTTTCCAGTTTATATGTTCCTGCTCAGTTTTTATACGCTTGTTCAAATCATTAACAACCAGGCCGCGAGCGTGCAGACGTAAGGTCTGATAATAGGCAAAAAGATATTCAAGATTCTTTTCCATTGATTCCACCTGTTAATATTTTGTTCTTATTTGAGGCATAAAAAATATTCTGTCAATCAAGGCCGGCAGATTATATTTCCTTTTGGCCTAAAATTTTAGCAAGAGATATTTGCGCGCTGCCGGGGGGCAAGGGCTGTTGCTGGCTGTGATGCGGTGCCCAGCCGGAAAGCCAGATAAAAGAAAAGCTTGCTTTTATGCGGCCATTATTATCGCTAAAGCGCTCGGCATAAATTGCCGCCGCGTGCAGGAAGAAGCGGCGGGAAAACGGCCGCCGCCGCCGGCCGGTGAGCGCATTTTGCCCGCCAAAAGCGCGTAAATCACGCATAAGCGTAAACAGGCTGTCATAATGCACGGTCACATTTTCCACATCGGCTACGGGCAGGGCAAAGCCGGCACGTTGCAGTAGCGCCCCGGCCTCGCGCATATCGGGGAAAGGGGCAATATGCGGGGTGGCGCCGCCATAAAGCTCACTTTCTGCCTGGAGCAGGCTGGCGCGCAATTCTGCCAATGTGCCGGCGCCGCATAAAACAGCCAGAAACAGGCCGTCAGGCTTTAAAGCGCGGCGCAAGCGATAAAGAAAGCCGGGAATATCGTTAAAATTATGCAGCGATAAGAGCGAAACAATAAGATCAGTTTTGCCTGAGGGCAGCGCCAGCTCTTCTGCCGGGCAAATGCGCGTGGGATAGGTAGGGCTTGCTAATTCCGGCAGTGATTCTATCCTCTCAATTTTGCCGGCTTTACCACTGGCGCGCAAGGCATTGGCGCTCAAATCCGTATGGCTGTAGAGATCCAGCGCATAATCAAAATGGCGATTAACAAAAGCTAGCCGCTCTTGCAAATCATCTGCCGCGCGCGCCAGCAAAAAATCATGGCCGCCGGCAGGGTTTGCCGCTGCCTTCAGGGCGGCGCGGCGGCGGAAGATTTCCACCGATTTTGTGTCAAAAATTTGTGGAACGCTGTTATTCACGGCCCAAAGCCCCTAAAGTAAAATCTGCCGCCGGCTTTATATATTTATTGTAATGCCGGCTTTGAGCAATAACAAGAGAATCGGGCATAAATGGCGAAAAGCGGTGCAGAAAAAGCGGGTGACCGAGTGTGGCCTATTGGTAAAAAGCTGTTGCAGATGGCGGCTATGGTGTTGTTTCCGCCAATATGCTGCGGTTGCGGCCGGCGGATTGACCGGATAGGCACAGTCTGCCCGCAATGCTGGGGGAAAATACAGTTTTTAACCGGCCCTTATTGTCCGGTTATGGGGGTGCCGTTCCGCTTTGATGTGGGAGACGGCTTTTTATGCGGCGAAGCCTTGCGCGAACCGCCGCCTTTTGATTGCGCCCGGGCGGCCGTGCTGCATAAGGGGCTGGCGCAGCTTATGGTCAGCCGGTTAAAATATAGCCGGCGGCTGGAACTGGTGCCGGTAATGGGGCAATGGCTCTTACGCGCCGGGCGGGATTTACTGGCGGAGTGTGATTATATTGTGCCGCTGCCTTTGCACCGGCGGCGTTTCTGGCAACGCGGTTATAATCAATCGGCTGAGCTGGCGCGTTATCTGGCCGCAGAAACCGGCAAAATATTTGCACCGCATATTTTGCTGCGCAAAAAATATACAGTGCCGCAAGTGGGGTTAAGCGCAGCTGAGCGGATAAAAAATATGCGCGGTGTCTTTGCTGTGTCGGCTGCGGCCCGGCCGCAGCTCTTGGGCAAAATTGTGGTGCTGGTGGACGATGTTTATACCACCGGCGCCACGGCCCGGGCGGCAGCCCGTATTTTGCGCCGCGCCGGCACAGCGCGGATAAATGTGCTGACTTTTTCAAGAGTAGTGAAGGAGATGGAGTTTTAGTTTTTCAATATTGATTCTTGCCACAATTTGTCTGATTCCCTGCCGTAATATCGCTTTTGGTAGCGGTGCTATTATAAATAGTTGAGAAATTATGCCTGAACTTAGCTTGCAAAACTTCTCATGCTATGAGCTGCGGCCTATATATTTGCCGGCTTGTGCCGGGCTGCATGGCATTTACTTTACCGATAGTCGCGGTTTTGAATAGGCAAGGAACAGATGAAAGAAATAGCAGGGATAATTACAGGCGGTATTTTAGTATTGACTGTTATTGCGGCCTATCTGGTTCCCGATCCCGGGCATGATGAAGCGGGTTTTGCTTTGCTGCTGATTGCTGCTATGGTCTCTGCGCTGTTTTACTTTTACTATCGCCGCCGCCATTAGGCCAGTCAGGCCGCTAGCTACTTTTGAAAAGCGGTGGAGGAGGAAGCGCCTTAGGCAAATTTATGATTTCTCTGCGCCGGTTAAGCAAGAATCTTTTGAGGAGGCCATATAGTATAATGATACCAATCTCTATCAAAAACCAGAAAACCTTGACCCGTGGCGATAATAAGACGGGTGAAAGGAGCAAAATTTTCTAACCCATGTTTTCCTGCCTGCCATATAATATAAGGCACTAAGTCTTCGGCAGGCATGAAGACTTCCAAAAAATAACTGCTTTTAATGAGAAGCCATATTTGCTTCATACCCCCCAAGCCAATATTGTAGAACCAATCCTGTGCAGTGGGGCATGTCGGCAGAATCATGCCTATAGGATTTTTTATCCCGCTATTCCGATGCTCTTGCATAAATTTCTTATTTTCTTTTTTGGTTCCCTCTAATTGCTTGGAGAAATATATTTTTTGATTCTTTGCCCATTCTTCCGCCTGCCGTCCCAATTTGTCTTTTAATTTATTGGTTTTCTTTTTTATGTCCTCAAATATAATTTTTTCAGCCCATAATTTTTCAGATTCATCGCTGTAAGAACCCAAGGAGATGCTATTTGCTTCCTCTATATGGCGTTCAATATCTTCTCGCTGTTCTTTATTCGTAAGCCCCACAGGGCGCGGAGCGGGCATATTATAGCCGCCCTTGGGCATTCGCCTCGCATGTTTTGGTGTTCCGCTAACAGCTTTATCATTTGCATTAATACATTGCGTTATTTCAAAATAAATTACCGGCCAATCTATAAGATTTATGTGTTCAATAGCCAGGCAATCTTCTTTTGCAATTTTTTCTATGCAGCCTTCTCGCAAATTCAAGGCAAAGTCGCAGCCATAATTTATGCACCAGCTTTCCCCTTGTTTCGTGTTTTTCTCCAAAATGGGGTTTGCGCCTTGCCCTATTTGCATATCGGCAATTTTATGGCAGTCTGTGCCGCGTTTTTCCCAAATATAGGCAAGTTCTTTTTTTATTTCATCGCTATAAGATTTAAGGAAAGCGTAGTCACTTGAATCATTTTCTGCTAAAGCAAGCAGGAATTCCAGTATTATAGCTGTTTCAAAGGCATCTTTTTTACTATTATGAGCTTTCTTATATTCAGTCATTTATTTTCCTGATTACTCTGCCTTCAACAATTTATCCTGCTCTTTGCGCAGTCTGGCTATACACTGATCCGGGTTTATGGTGCAGTTGGCGGCGGTGATAAGTGCTCCCGCTTTTATCGGCGCCGTGATTTTGGCGCCGCGCAGCAGCCCGCAGGGAATGGCCTTTTTTGCCTGCGCTTCCGCAACCGTCAGCGTAAAAGCGCGATAAGTGTAAAGACCGATAAAATCCAGCTCTTCTCCGGCGGCCAAATCGCGCTTGGCAAGGGCGCAGACCTCGGCGCTGCGCTGCATCAGCGGCACCATATCAGCCTTGCCGTAAAGCACAGCGCGGGCACAGCTAAGCGGCACTTCCATCGCTGTCAAGTGATAGGGGCGATAAAAGGTGAAATACGGCCCCTGGCCGATTTTCAAATCTTCCATACGCTCCCAAAGGCGCGGGTGGCGCATTTCCGCTACCACAAATACCCCGGGCGCCACGCCTTTGCCGGTAGAATAATCCACCACGCCGGCCTGACTCAAAACACCGCCTTCCGCTTTTGGCACCAGCACTTTATTGAGGCGGTCAAGCGAGACATTTACCCCATGCATACCGGGGCAATCTATCGTCAGCCCGGTAGCATTGGCGATTGCTGCCATTTCTACCATGGTTTTTGAGCCGTCAATAAATTCTATCAGCATACGCACATTCATATTGCGTCTGGCGGCCTCTTCTTCATACATATCCGGCGTAGCATGGGTTATTAGCGGATTGTTTTTACCTTTGCCGGCGGCGATAATTTTATGCCCTTGTGCGGCGATAAATTCTATCAGCTCCATACAGGCAGAAGGCTCGTCACCCGCGCCTAAAGTGTAAATCAGCCCCGCTTTATCGGCCATAAATTTCAGATAAGGGCCGATGGTGACATCAGCCTCAACATTCATCATCACCACATGTTTGCCGTTGGTGAGCGCCTTGAAGCCGATTTCTGCCCCGGCCTCCGGATCGCCGGTCGCATCGACAATAATATCAATCAACGGATTGGCCAGAACCAAATCCAAATCATTGCCGGCGGCGGTCAGGCCTTGCTCTATTGCCTCCGTCATGGCCGCGGCATTTTCTACCAGGCGCACATGCCCCTTTTCCTGCCAGGCAATTTCTCCCGCGGTCAAGACACGCTCAGGATTGCGCGCTACAACCGCGCCCACGCGCATGCCCTGCATATGCGCTACTCGAGTGAGCAGGTCTGTCCCCATTTCGCCACAGCCGACAAGGCCGATTTGTATTGGTTTGCCGGTTTTTGCCCGCTCGGCCAAATCATAGGCAAGGCCGGTCAGAGCCACATTGGTGGAATTGGAAAAATTGCGGTTTTGCATAAAAATCTCCATATAGAGCTTGAGGCTTGAATGTGCTGCAGGCTTGATAAAAGGTGAAAAGCCTGTGCTCATTTGCCGTTCGCTCTATGGTAATATTAATCAATATGGTTTATAGCAAAGCAGAATGGGAAAATTAAGCCGCCCGTAAAATATTATGAGAGGTGTTATGGCAAAAAAGGTGACAGTGCAAGATATTCCCGCTTCTGTCGGGCAGGAAGTCGGCTGTTCGGACTGGCGCACGGTCACGCAGGCAATGATTGACCAATTTGCCGATGCGACAGATGATCATCAATTTATCCATATTGATAAAGAGCGGGCGGCGCAGACACCCTTTGGCACAACTATTGCTCACGGTTTCCTGACATTGTCGCTATTATCTACCTTGGCTTATGAGGCTTTGCCTGAGCTGGAAGGGCAAATTCTCGGCATTAATTACGGTTTTGATAAGGTGCGTTTTATGGCGCCGGTCAAAAGCGGGAGACGAGTGCGGGCGCGTTTTGTGCTGTCTGAGGCGGAAATTCGCCCTTCAGGGCGCATTGTTTTTCGCTATGCCGTGACCCTGGAAATTGAGAATAGCAAAAAACCGGCTTTAACGGCAGATTGGATAACTATTGCCATGACTGCGCCGGCTGTATAACCGCGCTGGCTGCCAAAGCGCTTGTAACCATGTGTTTTTGCCTGTTGGGGGCTCGTTATGCGCAATTTATCCCGGCTGAGATTACTGATTTTTTTGGAATTTGCCATTTGGGGGGCTTATTTAACCACTTTCGGCACATATTTGGTCGTTACGCTTGGCTATAGCGGCAAAGAAGTGGGTGCTATTTATGCCGGTGTCGGCTTTGCCAGCCTTGTAACGGCTTTCCCTGTCGGCATTCTGGCCGATAAGGTGATTTCGGCCAGCCGTCTCTATTGTCTCTGCCATTTATTAGGCGCCGCCTGCCTGTTGGGCATTTCCTTTGCCGGTAATCGCGACGCAATTATGCTGCTGTTTTTCATTAATGCGCTGTTTTATGTGCCGACTTTATCACTCAGCCAGGCAATTCAGCATTATAATGTCGATATTATGGGGCTGGACAAGCGTGAATTTTTTCCCAAAACGCGCATATGCGGCACGCTTGGCTTTGTCGCTTCCGTCTGGCTGGTCGGCCTGTTGCAATGGCAGTTGAGCAATAAGCAATTCTGGCTGGCAGCGGCGCTGGCGTTGATAACGGCTTTATTCAGCCTGACTTTGCCGCAAGTGCCGATATTCCGGCATAAAAGCGGGCGGCTGGAATTGCGCGATTTTATCCGCCATTGTTATAACAGCCTGAAAACGCCCAATTTACTGGTATTTTTTATTTTTTGTGTCGGTTTGGGCGCTGCCCTGCAAATTAATAATACTTTTGCCAATACTTTTCTACATGATATTCATATTCCGTATTTTTCTATTTTCAATTCTTTCTCACAAGCTTCCAGTATTGTTTTTGCTTTTCCGCTTATCTGGTTTTTAAAGCGTTTCTCAGTCAAATTTATTATTGCCATTAGTATGGCAGCCTGGGCAGCGCGTTTTCTATTATTTGCCTATGGCTCTGCCGACAGATTTTCTGGCCTGTTTCTGCTGGCCTGCGGTGTGGTGATTTACGGCATAGCCTATGATTTCTTTATGATGACAGGCTCTATTTTTATGGATAAGGAAGTGAACAAGCGCATGCGCGCTTTTACGCAGACCATGTATCTGGCTGCTGTCAATGGCCTTGGCATGATTGTCGGCAATATATTAAGCGGCTGGACTATTGATTTCCATACTGTCGGCGGTGTGCGCCAATGGCATGAAATCTGGCTGATTTTTGCTTTCTCCACTATTGCCATGCTGGCGCTGTTTTTACTCCTTTATCGGGGCAAACCTTGCCTGGAGCAAGAGAGAGCCGAATTGTCGCAGATATAAAGCGTGCCGATAGCGTGAAAATGGCCTAAGGCATAGGGGAGGATTATTGACACGGATTCTTTCGCCAAAATAGAGCTGCTATTATGGGCTAGCAAGCCTTTGGCTCTGGTTCTTTTCGCCATAATCTGGCGCAGCCCGGCTGTTATCAAAGCAGCCTCTGAATATCGCAGCGCCAGGATAGATGATAAAATAAAATTATATAATTAAAAAAAATTAAATAAAGAAGCTGGAGAAGTGAAAAGAAACAGAAGGGGCATGTTATGATGTGGGTTGCTGCTGCTGTTTTGGTTATCGGTGTTTTTGCTATAGAAGCCCTTTTGAAGCGTAAAGCAGCTTATGCGCGTGTTTATGTGAAAGCTTCGGAGGAATTTTATGCTGCGGCGCAGGCTCTTATACATAAAAGTGCCGTTAGTGATGCAATGATAGATTTTGTCACCTTCATGAATAGAGCTATGGCCGATAAGCGGACAGCGAAGACCATGTATTATGTTGTGCGCAATAATGCGTCAAGCTTGGCAAATAATGGCAAAGAGCCGGATTGGGAAAGATTTATTGGCGATAAAACAATTACGGTAGAGGAGCGCCAGCTTATTATCAGCCTTTTGCGAAAAACTGTGGGGGCCTGGTTTACTGCTATTTTAAATCGCTCACCATTTTATGGGCGTTTATTGCTGCTGAAAACGGTGGAGTGCCTGGCAGATAATGGCGCTGTCGCGCCTGTTTTGCGAGTTTCTTGCCAATGGCAGCGCTCTCATGGGCGTGAGCGCTCCGGCCATGCCATAGCGGCTTGACGGCACGATATAGACTGGGCAGAATAGGTAAATCTGGCGGTAGTGGCGGGGTATTTATCGCCTGCCGTTTCTGTGTTGCTGTTTCCCCTTAGCGCAGCAAGAAAGTTTGCCCGATTTCAAGAGCCGGCCGGTTCAGGGCAGTGTTGCGGCCAGTGGCTGCCGTCAAAAAGCCGCCTGCTGCTTTTTGCGCCGGTCAGGTGGCTGTCCTTGCTTTTTATGCTATGTCAATAACGCGGCAAATAGCGCTTATTCCCACCGGAAGTGTAGCAATAATGACCGCCGCGCGGGCCGATGCAATAAAAACCGTCAACACAGACACAATTTTCGCTACCGGAAATCGGCCTGAAGCTTCGTCCATCACGCCTGTTTTGTTGTGATAAGGTCGTCTCATGAGTAGCGGCGCTTTTTTTGCGCTGATATGAGCGAGGAGAGGCTGTGTCGGCTGTTCTTCTGCCGTGTTTGTCGGCTGTTACTTTATCGGTAATTTTGTCTTTGGCAGCCTTTTCCGACATTTTATCTTTTATGGCGGTTGTCTTCTTTTCTTTATCGGCTTTTACTTCTTTAGCAGCTTTGGGCTTTTTCGGCTCTTTGATTGCTTTGGGCTCTTTTGCCGCTTTTGTCAGGCCGTCTGTTTTGATTTTTGGAGTTTTGACTTTTTTCTCTGCTGTTCTGGCGGCAGATTGAGAGAGATTTTTTTCACTCTTTTCTGCTTTTGCCAAAATAATCGCCTTGCTGCCTGGCAATGTGGTCAGAGAGTCAAAGGGAATCGGCGCCGGGCCGGCAGCAAAAACCGTGCCGGGTAATAAAGAAAGGCAAAATAAAGAAGTCGATAAAAAAAGAATTTTGCGTGACATTGCGGATTTCCAGGATAGAATTTTTATTTATACAAATAATATAAATATTTCTTATAAGTAAATATATTGATAATAGGAATAATACTGAGAAAGTGAGGGACTCTTATGGTAATTATAAATAATATTATTTATTTGATAGCTAAATTAGCAAGAATAAATATATCTGTGATAATAGCTGCAAACTGCTTTGCCGGCGCCTGGGCGGCCCTGTATCTGACGCAAAAGGCAGCCTCAAATATTTCATCTGAGGCCGCCTGAAAATTGCGCAATTATTGCTTAATTGACAAGCGTTAAAGCTGCCCGGCAGGCAAGCACGGCGGCTATATTATCTACCGCGCATTGGCCGCAATTAAGGCGTGTTTCCACTGTCGAGCTGCCTTGATGCGGCGACAGCACAATATTATCCAGCTCAAAGAAAGCCGGGTTAATATTTGGCTCATTCCAGAAAACATCAAGCCCGGCGCCTTTAATCACGCCGGTTTTCAGCGCTTCAATCAGTGCCTCTTCATCAATAACAGCACCGCGGGCAATATTGATCAGCACCCCGTTTTCGCCCAAAGCCTGCAATATTTCCTTATTGATAATTTTTTGCGTCTCAGGGGTGGCAGAAATAGCCAAGGTCAGAATATCACTGTTTTGCGCCAGTTCCAAAATGGAATCAAATTTCTTCCAATGCGCAGGCGCTTCGACAGCAAATTTTTCGTAAAATTGCAGTTTCATGCCCAAGCCTTCCGCTTTATGGGCAATAGCGCGGCCAATAGCGCCCAGACCCGCCTGGCCAAAACGCTTGTTTTTCAAGCCGATACCAAGCGGCGGCACAATATTCTGCGGCCATTTGCCCGCCCGCATCAGCCTGTCAGCCATAGGAGTATTGCGCGCCAGTGAAAACAGCAGAGCTATGGCCATATTGGCAACATCGTCAGTGGGAACACCGTGGGCAGAGGTAACATCAATGCCGCGGCGGCGCGCTTCTTTCAAATTTACCTGATCAAGGCCAACCCCCATAATGGCGATAAGCTTTAAATTGGGCAATTTGTCAAACCATTCGTCTTTCATACCGGTAATGGGGGAAGCAATGGCAACTGTTACTTTATCAAGAATATCTTGCGAATGCGGTTGACGAAAATCAAGGATAGTCGCGAGTGCCTCCAGATTTTTTTGGGTGGGCGGCAAAAGATTGTGATCTTCAATTAAAAAACTCATGCAATATGGCAGCATTATTTTCTCCCGCATTATGAAATTCTTCCCTTTCGCGCTGTCGCCCGCTTGGCGGCGCGCCGGGCATTTCGCCCAAGAATCATTAAAACATTTTTGTTCTTTTATGCAAAGAGGCGGTAAGCCTTTATATTTGGGACATAATGCCGCGCCCCGCCAATCCGGGCGAAAAAGGCAGAAGAAAGGCAGTGAAACAGGGATAGTGGCGTAAAATTGATAAAAAGGCTTGACAAAAACGGCGTTTTCCTTTTTCTGTCATATGGACAAAGGGCGCGCTTCATGCTACGCAGCTCTGCAGGATTTTTGCTATTTAACCGGGATAAAAGCGGCGTTTGTGAAGTGTCGGCTTTTCGTGAAAGGAACAGGGTTACAAGTGCAGGTACTCGTTCGTGATAATAATGTGGATCAGGCCTTGCGCGCATTGAAGAAGAAAATGCAGCGTGAAGGTATTTTCCGTGAGATGAAAATGCGCGGTCATTATGAGAAACCTTCTGAGCGGCGTGTTCGCGAGCAGGCCGAAGCCGTGCGCCGCGCGCGCAAACTGGCGCGCAAGCGCGCCCAGCGTGAAGGTTTGGCTCCCGGCCGGCCTGCTATGCGGTGATTTTATAGCTTATGGCGGCTTCTTTCTTTTAAGGTGGTCTTTGTTTAGCGTTATTTGGCAGCATAATGCGGTTTTATCGTCATAAATGCCCGTTTCATGCTTGCTCATGGCGGGTTTTTTGTTTGCCGGTCTTTAAGTCAGTCTTTAAAAAAGTTGTTTATTGCAAGGTAAAAGCGGCTTTTCGGTTACTTGCCGTGTTTTAGCTGTGGATATACTGTATTTCTGTCACTGCAGCAGCAATTATATAGCTATAAATAAAATTTATTTTGTAATATGACCTGACAAGACTGGTTGCCGGTGGAGTTATGCCGCTTTTGCTCACCTGCGCTGCAACGCGATAAAGGCCGGAAATAAAATTGCCAAAGCGATGAGAGACCCAGCCGTAAGTGGATAATGGAGAACCAGAATACATGATTTTGAAGGGTAAAAAGCCGTTTTTCTGTCTGGCTTTGGCGGGCTTGCTGCTGTCGGCTTGCAGTATGAGCGGGCGCGAAGCCGGCTCTGGCTCGGCAGAAAATATTTTGTCCTTGACCCAGGTTATCGATAATAATCCAAATGATGCTAACGGCTATAATGTGCGCGGCGCCGCCTATGGGCGGGCAGGGCGTTATGCCAGGGCGATTGACGATTTTAACAAGGCCATTGCCCTTAACCCGCAATTTGCCGCCGCTTATGCCAATAGGGCTTTGGTATACCGCTATAGGGGTGATAATAAGGCAGCGCTGGCGGATTATAACAAGGCTTTGGCCCTTAATCCTGATTATACAGCTGCCTATATTGGCCGCGGCAATTTTTATCGTGAAACCGGGCGGGCAGATCTTGCTTATGCCGATTACAGCCAGGCTATAGCCAGAGGCACGCTCGATGGCGCGGCCTGGTATAATCGTGGTCTGGTTGAGCAACAACGCGGCGATAATTTGCAAGCTATTGCCGATTTTGGCGCGGCACAATCGCGCCGGCCGCGTAATCCGGAAACTTATATGGCGCGGGGCAAATCTTATCTGGCTTTATCAAATTGGGATAGCGCCGCTGATGATTTTGCCGCTGCTGCGGCGCTGGCGCCGAATAATGCCGAAGCTTGGTATAATCAGGGCTATGCTTTGGAAAAAGAAGGCAATAATAAACACGCTTATGAAGCCTATAGCCGCGCGGCGGTCTTGGGCAAGAGCGAAGCGCGCGCCGGTGCCAAACGCACCGCTCCGCCGGCGCAATAATGGCACGAGATTTGCCTCCTGCAAGCGGGAGGGCCGCGCACATTATGAAGGGCCATTACCGCTGCTCCATTATAGCTACCCAGAAAATGCGGTCAAGCCGCAACTAACCTCCTCAACAATTGCTTTTGTGTGAGATTATAGCTACCCAGAAAATGCGGTCAAGCCGCAACTGTGCGCTATGTGGTGCGCACGGCAACTGAATTATAGCTACCCAGAAAATGCGGTCAAGCCGCAACTAAGTAATGGCGTTCGTCGCCTTCACGGCGATTATAGCTACCCAGAAAATGCGGTCAAGCCGCAACATAGCCGGCCCCTTGGATACGACCGGCATAATTATAGCTACCCAGAAAATGCGGTCAAGCCGCAACTGGGGATTTAAACGCCACATAGATAGCGGCATTATAGCTACCCAGAAAATGCGGTCAAGCCGCAACAAAGAAACCGCTCATTGCCCCTTCCGTGTGATTATAGCTACCCAGAAAATGCGGTCAAGCCGCAACAGCAACCTTGATTGTTGCGAATTGAGGGAAATTATAGCTACCCAGAAAATGCGGTCAAGCCGCAACGGACGAAACAAGTCTTGAATTTAATCAGGATTATAGCTACCCAGAAAATGCGGTCAAGCCGCAACCATGGCAGGGCCGATCAAGGGGGCACCAGCATTATAGCTACCCAGAAAATGCGGTCAAGCCGCAACAGAGAATCACCGATGCCGCTACGCCTCAGGATTATAGCTACCCAGAAAATGCGGTCAAGCCGCAACCTTACGCCCCCCAATGGGGCGGGCTGGGCGATTATAGCTACCCAGAAAATGCGGTCAAGCCGCAACAGTTAAATGCTTTAAGTAATATTTATTGTTTATATATAGAATAATAGCGGTAAAAAATGTACCAAAAGGTATCTTCAGGCTTATTTCTGGATACCGAATTTAAGAATTGTAATGCTCTCAAATATTTGACCTGGATCTAAGCGTGTAGAGGGAAATTGAGATTTATTTGGACTATCTGGAAAATGCTGCGTTTCTAAGGCCAGTGCATCTGCCTGACGGTATAATGTGCCGTCTCTACCCATTATATTGCCATGTAAATGATTGGCTGTGTAGAACTGAATACTTGGTTCGGTAGTCGAAATTTCTAAAATACGTTTGGATTTTGGATCAAATACCCGCGCAGCAGGTTTTAGTTTTGTGTTACCCTGATTAAGAATCCAAGTTTGGTCGTAACCATAACCATAAGCTAATTGTTGGTTCGCTTGGCGAATATCTTTAGCAACAAGTTTCGGTTGCGTAAAATCAAATGGCGTATTTTTGACAGAAGCAATTTCTCCTGTCGGTAGAGAATTTTGATCTGTAATTAAATAATGGTCTGCATTGAGCCATATTTTTTGGTCTAACACGCCGTAAGGGCTATTTTTGACGCCAGCCAAATTAAAGTAACTATGATTTGTTAAATTAACTACTGTAGGCTGATCTGTTTTGGCTTTATATTCAATTTTGAATTCATTATTGTCAGATAGGCTATACATAACATCTAATTCTAATTGCCCCGGGAAACCTTGATCACCATTTGGACTTGTAATGTGTAATACTGCTTTAACAGTTCGACCTTTGCTTATAAGGGGTTTTACATTCCACACGCGCTTGTCATAGCCTGGACTGCCGCTATGCAAACAATTAGAGCCGTCATTTTTTTCAAGTTGATAGGTTTTACCATTTAATGAAAATTGCCCATTACCAATACGATTGGCAAAGCGCCCAATAATTGCGCCAAAATGGATCCCTTCTTTGGTATCTGTAATTTCATATCCTTTAAGGTCATCAAAGCCTAAAACAATATTTTCTTTTTGACCTTTGGCATCAGGCGTTATAATGCTTGTGATTACGCCGCCAAAACTAATAAAGGAAACAGAAACCCCATTTTTATTGGTCATAATATAGCGTGTAACAGCTTTCCCATCTTGAGTTATACCATAAGGCCGGCTTGTTAAGCTTGCTGCTGTCGCCATTGCGCAAAAAGTTAAACTTGCCAGTCCTGTAAGAAAAATATTCTTTAATTTCATTCGTCTATACCCTGTAATTTTTCTATATATTGTTTTCATAATAGGTCTATGTACAAGAGCAGGCAGTAAATAATAGGATATTATTTTAACAATAAACACTCTGAATCAGTATAGTCAATCGGAAAAATGGGTCAAGCTGCAATGCTTTTGCCGCTGCTTGCGGTTGTGCCGTAAATATAGCTAATCAGAAAAGACAGTCAGGCGGCATATGCAGACAAAAATCAGAGTCTATGTCCTCTCAGCCGTTTATAGCCTGCGGCAAGCCAGCGCGGCGCTTACCCGGCCAAGGCTGCCGGTCTGACCTCACCCGGCTGTGCCCTGTTTTCTCTCACTTCTTTGTCTGCTCACATGGAGATAAAGCAGAGAAGCTCTCCTTATTTCCCGCCTGCCTTAAAGAAAACAGCGCCAGACACCGGCAACACCGGATAGGGCTGCTCATTTGCAGCGGCACAGCTTCAAAGGCAGCGCCTTTAAGTCCTGCCGGCAAGGCAAAGCAGAAACCCACCGCGCGCAGCTTCCGGCACTATAACCAAAGCGCGCAGCGCCTTATAATGCCGGCAACAAGCAGTACCAAAGCCTTATAAAATTTCCTTTTTGGCAATGGCAGAATCTGCCTTCAGTTCATAAATCATCGGTACGCCGGTTTCCAGCTCACGCTTGACAATTTCTTCCCCGCTCAGGCCTTCCAGCGCCATAATCAAAGCGCGCAGCGAATTGCCATGCGCTGCTACCAGCACAGTCTCCTCGCGCAGGACATGGGGCAAAATTTCGTGAATATAATAAGGCCAGACGCGGGCGCCGGTATCGCGCAGGCTTTCGCCTCCGGGTGGTGGCATATCATAAGAGCGGCGCCAGATATGCACCTGTTCTTCCCCCCATTTTTTGCGCGCATCATCTTTGTTCAGGCCGGATAAATCACCATAATCACGCTCATTCAAAGCCTGATTTTTAACAGTTTCCAGCTTATCCTGCCCCATTTCATGCAAAATATGGCTGCAAGTGGCTTGCGCCCGTTGCAGGGCAGAGGTAAAGGCAATATCAAATTTCAGCCCGGCAGCGTGCAGCTTTTTGCCGGCATTTATGGCCTCTTCATGCCCCTGCGGCGACAGGCCGGGATCACGCCAGCCGGTGAACAGATTTTTCAAATTCCACTCGCTTTGTCCGTGGCGAACCAAAACCAAAATGCGTGCCATAATATTCTCCTCTTTTATATTATTCGGCGGCCTTTATTCTGCCAGTCCCAAAACATCGCGCATGGAATAAAGCCCGTGCGGCTTGTTTTTTGCCCATAAAGCGGCGGCAAGTGCGCCGGCGGCAAAAATATCGCGCCGCTCGGCCGTGTGCGATAAAGTGAGATGCTCGCCCGTGCCGGCGAAAATAACCGAATGCTCGCCGGTAATAGTGCCGCCGCGCAAGGCGGCAAAGCCGATTGCCCCGGCCGGACGCGCGCCCGTAAAACCGTTACGGCTGTGAATACTATGTTTTTGTAAATCTGTAGCGCGGCCTTTTGCCGCAGCTTGTGCCAAAAGCAGCGCTGTGCCGGAAGGTGCGTCCAGCTTGTTACGGTGGTGCATTTCCAGAATTTCAATATCAAAATCAGTGCTGAGCGTCTTGGCCGCTTTTTGCACCAGGGCTGCCAGCAGATTAACCCCCAGGCTCATATTGCCGGATTTGACAATGACTGTTTTTGCCGCGCAGCGGCGAATATGCTGCTCCTGTTTGGGTGAAAAACCGGTCGTGCCGATAATATGGATAAGACCGTGTTGGGCCGCATAATCGGCGCAGATAAGTGAGGCCTCAGGTGCAGTGAAATCCACTATTGCCTGTGCTTTGGCAAAAGCCTGCCCGGCCGCGGCCGTAATTATTACGCCGACAGCGCCGATGCCGGCAATTTCGCCGGCGTCACGGCCGATAGCGGTAGAATCCTGCCGGGCCTGCGCCCCAACAAGAATGGTGTTTTTATGTTCGCTGACAGCGCGGATAAGCTCGCGCCCCATACGCCCGCCGGCGCCGGCCAAAGCTATATGCATGGAATTTCCCCGAAATTGCCCATTGTTCAAAAATTTTGCTGTTCAGGCCTCACTCTTTTCACATTTTGACCGGCAATACAGCTTGCGTCGCGACACAAAATCAAGCGTCTCGCCCGGCAGACCAAAGATAAAGATATTGTGCAAAACTAACCATCACGCATTTTATCATAGTGTATTTTTTATAAACTGCTGTCAATGATTGCAATCCGTTTTTATGGATTCGGTATATTCCAGGGAACAAGGACAAGGGCTATGGAAAGTGAAGAGCGCAGCTCTGCCAATAAAACAGTAATTATTGTTTGCCTGCTGGCAGCCATTGCCGGGCTTATGTTTGGCCTGGATACAGGCGTTATCTCCGGCGCCAAGCAGTTTGTTGTCAAGGAATTCGGTCTTGAGGGGCAGGTCGGCCTGCAAGGCTGGCTGGTTGCCTCTCTCACTGTGGGGGCGGCTATTGGTGCCGTGCTGGCGGGGTGGATTTCCTTTCGTCTCGGCAGAAAATACAGCCTGTTGCTGGCCGCGGTTATTTTTGTCGTCGGTTCGTTAATCAGCGCTTTTGCCCCCAATATTAGCGTGTTGATTTTTGCCCGCGCTTTTATTGGCCTGGCTGTGGGCATAGCCTCTTATGCCACGCCGCTTTATCTGGCTGAAATTGCACCGGAGAAAATCCGCGGCAGTATGATTTCCTTTTACCAGCTGCTTATCACAACCGGGCTGCTGCTGGCCTATCTTTCCGACACATATTTCAGCTATTGGGAAGCCTGGCGGTGGATGCTGGGTGTTGTTGTTTTTCCTGCTATAATCCTGTTTCTTGGCGTTATTTTTGTGCCGCGCAGCCCGCGCTGGCTGGCTTCCAAAGGGCGCGACAGCGAGGCGCTGGCGGTTTTGCGGAAAATTCGCTCTTCAGAAGATGAGGTGCAGGGAGAATTTGGCGAAATTCAGGAGGGGCTGAAAATCACACAAAAGGGCTGGTCTTTATTTAAAAGCAACGGCAATTTCCGCCGCTCTGTCGGCCTTGGCATGTTATTGCAAATTATGCAGCAGGTAACCGGTATTAATATTATTCTCTATTTTGCTCCTGAAATTATAAAAATGGCGGGTTTCAGCAGTGTGGAAGAGCAAATGTGGGGATCGGTTCTGGTTGGGCTTATCAATGTGCTGGCAACATTTATCGCCATTAGTGTGGTGGATAAATGGGGGCGGCGGCCGATTTTGTTTTTAGGCTATGCCATTATGGCGTTTTCCATGGCGGTTTTGGCGGTGCTTATGAACAAAGTAGTGGCAAGCGACACGCTCAGTTTCATGCATTATCTTTCTCTGGTTATGCTGGCTCTGTTTATTATTGGTTTTGCCATGAGCGCCGGCCCGCTGGCCTGGGTTTTGTGTTCAGAAATCCAGCCTTTGCAAGGGCGTGATTTCGGCGTGACCGTTTCTACCGCCACGAATTGGGTCATGAATATGATTTTAACTGCTTCTTTTCTGTCTTTGATTGCGGCTTTGGGGCAGGCCGATACTTTTTGGTTTTATGCGCTGTTAAATATTATCTGTATTGTGTTAATATGGTTTTTTGTACCGGAAACCAAGGGAATCTCGCTGGAGAAAATTGAAGCCAATTTAATGTCGGGCAAGAAATTGCGTGATATTGGCCGTTAAAAATACCGGCAATCCGGGGGCGACCAAAATGGGGGCCGTGCTTTTTGTCAGTATAGCCTGCGCCTGGAGCGCAGGCTATATTCGTGCCGGTGCCACTGGCAATATATAAGCCCGCAATATGCAAAAAGAGAAAGAGTAATAATGCAAAAAAATCTGCTGTTCGGCCTGTTTGTTGTAATGTTTATTCTGGCTGTTTATGTGACACTGAAATATGTGCCGTTTTAATGCTCAGCCTTGCCGCGTTTAAATTGCGGCGGCATGTCGCTCTGCCGCAATCGGCTGGTGATGGCAGAGTTTATCGACACAAGTATAGCTAATCAGAAAATGCGGTCAAGCCGCAAGCGCGCGACTGTCCTTTATTTTATAGGACTGAAGGGTAAGCGGGATATAAGCTTGCCGCCGGGTGATTTTTGTTTGATTTCAGCTATGCCGCAACGTGCCCCAAATGAGGCAGTTTGCGGTGTTTTGTTTTGCCGTTCCGGCTGTCCGCTTTCGCTCTAACAGTGCCTGAACGAGGCGGGCTGTAGTATTTTGCTCTATCGCGGCATAGGCCTATTACCGCCGGCAGCCCCATAATTTCAGCGCTGCCAACCGTCTCATTGTAGTGGGCTTATGGCATTTACTGCCGGCGGCCGGCGTTTCCTGCAGAGTCGTGTCTATTTTTTCTTGCGCGCTTCTTTATCGTCATTTGTCCACAGGCGATCATGATAATCTATCATATAATCCTGCGGCCGGCGCGCCAGCGCTTCCATGCCTTTTAAGGCCGCGCGCGGATGTGTCATTACATAAATAGGTATGGTTTCCAGAATATGTTTATGCCGCCCTTTATCCTCAAATTCCTGTCGGAATTTTGTTTCATCAAGCAGGCTGAGAATTTTCGGCACAATGCCGCCGCCAATATAAACACCGCCATGGGCCTTGAATATCATGGCAAAATCGCCGGCAAAGCGCGCCAGATAAGTTAAAAACAAGCGCACAGTTTCAACCGCCTGCTTATTGCTTTTTTCATGCGCGGCACCGGTAATGGCGGCAGCGTCTTCCAGGGTTGGGGTTATGCCGTCTACGGCGCAAATGGCATTATAAATGCGCAAAAAACCGCCGCCACTCAAAACTTTTTCGGCGCTGATACGATTGCGCCCCTTTAAAAAATACGGCATAAGCGAAAAATCACGCGCTGTATGCGGGGCAAAATCCACATGGCCGCCCTCGCTGGTGACGGGCAAAAAGCGGCAATTGCAAGAGGCAATGCCGGCAACGCCAAGCCCGGTGCCGGGCCCCAAAACCACACGGGCGCCAAAGGGGTTTTGTGTGCCGCCGCCAATGGTTTTGAGATAGGTTTTGCTCACAGTTGATACGGCCAGAGCCTGCGCCTCAAAATCATTGATAAGGATAACACGTTTGAAGTTAAAGCGCTTGATAAGGGCTTCCGGCTCGATAGACCAATGGCAGTTGGTCATACGGATAATATTGCCTTCAATCGGGGCGGCCACAGCCAGAATAAGATTTTCGGGATATTCTTCTGCCAGCGGTAAAATATGCTGCTCAATAGCATCATCAATATTTTGAAAATCAGCCGTTTTTTCTGTGGGGAAAATCTGCACTCGCTCTTTGTCAGCGCTGACAACGGAAAAACGCGCATTTGTGCCGCCAATATCACCAAGCAAAAAGGCCCCTGACAATTCTTCATGAAAATTTTTTGTCATAATTCGCTCTTTCATTGCGCCTTGCCCGATATATATTCCCCTGCCTGAAACGGCGAAAAGAGGAATTGCGTTCCGTCTCCCGGCTGTTAATCTGGCGCGGTTGGGGCAGGCTACCGATTTTGTTTCATATATTTCTAATAGTCTAATGCTAAAGTAAAGGGAATAAAGGAGCCAGGGGCTGCGACAAAAGCGCATAGAAGCAGCCCTGTTTTGCGCAGACGCGGAAAATAGCAGAATTATGCGGCAAAGGCTGAAAACTTATCCCCAAAATACTGCGTCTTTGCCGTTATATTTGCATATTTTACATTGCCGGCAGAGGAAAATAGCCGCAAACAGTGCCGCTGTGAGAGCCGGGGTCGAGGCCGGTAGCGGGGCATTTATCTTAATAATAGAGCGTTCATCTTTATGCGCCGGCCAAAAATTGCCGTTTATTCTACCAGCTTTTTGCAGGGTTTGGGCAAATCAGAAACCATAACTGCTTTGGGCCGGGCTTTTTTACCATTCCGGCTTTTTAATGTCAGGACAGAAGGAGGCGTTTGCGGCGCCCGGGCGGCGGCCGTAAACCACCAATCCAGCGAGCTGTCGCAGCCATTGCCCTTGGGCAGCGGCGCTTGCGGCTGGCAGTTTCCGGCATTTCCGGGGCATTGCAGCCGCACATGAAAATGCTCATTATGCCCCCAATATGGGCGTATTTTGCCAAGCCAGGCTTTATCGCCTTCCACATTGCGGCATAAATAATTTTTGACAGCAGGGTTAACAAAAATGCGATCGGTTTTTGGGTCGCTCGCCGCCAGTTTTAATAAAGATGTCAGAGCCGGACTCCATTTTTTGGGATCAAGCTCCTGCGATTTGGCCTTCAAAACTGAGCTATTGCCGATATTTTCCCGCTCCCTGAGAGAAAGGCCGCGCGCCGGCATAGGCTTAAACCAGATATCGGCATCAAGGCCGATTTGGTGCGAAGCATGGCCAAATGGCAAAGGCCCGCCGCGCGGCTGGGCAATATCGCCAATAAGCAGGCCATGCCAGCCGGCCTCAGCGGCATTGAGCGCCAGATTTTGCAAAAAAGCAATCATTACCGGGTGCCCCCAATAGCGGTTGCGGCTGGGGCGTAAAATTTGCCAATGCGAGGCGGAGAGCGGCATGGCCTTTGCCCCGGCAAGACAGCCCTTGGAATAAAAACCAATAGGATCGGCCGTATCATTGCTGGGCGTCTTTACGGCGCTGAAAGCTCGCGCTGCCGGCAGGTCCCCGGCCAAAGCAGGGACAGGGCAGGCCGCTATGCCGAAAACAGCCGGCAGCAGCCAGAGGCGAAGGAGGCGGGTGAAAAAATCGGGCTTGAGTGCTGGCTTCATCATAAATTCCACAATTTGGCCGGGCAGAAATTATTCGGCCTTGATTAAATTATAGAGCAAAGCCTTGCTATTTTGTTAAAAATCCAGATCAGCATAGTGAGAAGCCGGCGCCATTTCACGCAGGCGATCACCCAAAAGCGGGCGGAAAGACGGGCGCGATTTCAGCCGCGCATACCAATGCAGCAACTGTTGCGGCTGGCTGCTCCAATCGATTTCGCCAATATAATCGAGAACGGAAATACAGGCGGCAGCGGCGAAATCGGCATAAGATAAATTAGCATTGCCGATAAAATGACGCGTTTTGACAAGAAAGGTCAAATAGCCCATATGCGGCTTGATATTGGCACGCGCCAGCCGCAATATGGCAGAATTGGGCGCTCCGCCGCCGCGAACAGGGGGAATATTCTGCTTGATAATGCGCTCATGCACAATCGGGCGAGCAATATCATTATTGAATTTTTCCAGAAACCAGTGGCATAAGCGGCGCACTTCCGCCCTGTCCAGCGGGTTTTGCGGGAAAAGCGGCTCTTTGGGGCGCAGAGCGCCGCATGTTTCATCAAGATATTCGCAAATTACATCAGCACCGCAAATGGGCCGGCTGCCCTTTTCCACCAGCACCGGCACAGTGCCGGCCAGATTCAATTTGCGAAAATCTGCCCGTTTTTGCCATTCTTCTTCGAGCACAAGATGAGCTGCTATATGATATTCTTGCAATAATAGCCGCACATAGCGTGAGGAAACAGAAAGCGGATAATGAAATAAAGTCAGCATAACCCAGCCTTTTATGGGGCTTGGCCAAAAATTTGCAGAATTTTCGGCCAAGCCAGTATAAACCAAAATAGCTGAAAACTCATATAAATGAAAAGTTTTAATAAATTTTTTTACATTAGGTCTTTATAAAGGCAGCCGGTTTCAGGAACAAGGCTTTTTTGCCGCCTGTAATTCTGCCTGTTTTATTTTCCGGCCGCGCTATCCGGCTATAAATCTGTTTGGGCGAGGTATTTATGGATATTGTCCTTTGGCTGGAATCGCTGTTTTTGGGCATGCTGGAAGGTTTGACAGAATTTATCCCCGTTTCCAGCACGGCGCATTTGCTGCTGGCGGCCGATATTCTGGGTTTCCAATCCCCTGGCAGAACCTTTGAAGTCTTGATTCAGCTTGGCTCTATTCTGGCGATTATCAGTGTCTATTGCGGCAAATTATGGCATATTGCTCGGGCTGTGCCGCATTCTCCGGCGGCGCGGCATTTTGTTTTGGGCGTGGTGCTGGCGTTTTTACCGGCCGCTATTGTCGGCGCCGGGTTGCATGGCCTTATCAAAACCGTGTTTTTTGAATCTCCTCGTCTGATATGTTCTTCTTTGATTATTGGCGGTATTATTTTGCTGCTGGTCGATAAATTGCCGCTAAAGCCGCATTATGACAGCGTTTATCGCTATCCTTTATGGCTGTGTCTGGTGATTGGCTGTTTTCAATGCCTGGCGGTGATTCCCGGGGTTTCGCGCTCCGGCTCTACCATTATTGGCGCGCTGCTGTGCGGCGCGGATAAACGCTCGGCGGCAGAATTTTCTTTTTTCCTCGCTATGCCGACCATGCTTGGTGCCTTTACCTTTGATTTATATAAGAATCATGCGGCTTTATCGATTAATGACGGTGTGTCTATTGCTCTTGGCTTTATTGCCGCTTTTCTCGCCGGAATATTTGTTGTTCGCCGGCTGCTGCATTATGTTGCCGGCCACGGCTATGCTGTTTTTGCCTGGTGGCGCATTATTGTCGGCCTATCGGGCTTTGTTGCCCTTTATTACGGCTTTATTGCCTGAAAAGCGGTCGGGAATACTCTTATCGCTTTTTTGCTTTGGCGGTATTCAGGCTGTCCAGCAGGCTTTAATATGGCGCGGCCATTTGCGCGGGCAAATAGCGACAGCCGCTGTGCCTTGAAAATTTGCAGAATTTTCAAGATAAGCAATAGCGGCCGGGAATACTCTTATCGCTTTTTTGCTTTGGCGGTATTCAGGCTGTCCAGCAGGCTTTAATATGGCGCGGCCATTTGTGCGGGCAAATAGCGATAAGATCAAAACGCAGTGATAATTGTGCATAATCCGACTGCCGCGCCAGCCATAAATCGGCTGCTGCTTCTATCCGCTTTTGCTGGGCCGGGCTGAGAGCCTCCATTGCCTGTTGCAGATTGGGGCGGGATTTGATTTCCACAATCGCAATCAGATTGTTTTTGCGGGCAATAATATCAATTTCCCCTTGGGCGCTACGCCAGCGCCGCGCTAGCAGCCGATATCCCTTAAGCCGCAGCAGGCCGGCGGCCAAATATTCACCCCAATAGCCCCGCCGATAGGCTTTTTGCCCGCGCTTTACCCGCATTGGATTTTTTGCCGCTATTTTACCGGCAGTAGACAGGCTTTCGCGCCTATAAAATTTTGACAGCATGATTCTCCTCTTATATCCAGCCCTGCTCAAACAGCTTTAGCCGTTTTTCAGCTGCAGCAGGCGAGCATAAAGAACCGGTTTTTTGCCGCCGGTCTGCCGGGCGGCTTCTTGTGCTGCCCGCGCCGGCGGCAGGGTTTGCGCCAAATGCAACAGCAAAGCGTCTATTTCTTGCTGTTCGGTTTGGGCCTCTGCCTGATCGAAACCGCCAATAGTCAGCACAATTTCCCCTTTTGGCGGGGTGTCGCTGTCATAGGCTTCTGCCAGATTCTGCAAATTGCCACGGTCAAATGTCTCAAATTTTTTGGTCAGCTCACGGCACAGGCAGGCAGGTCGATCCGCGCCAAAAATGGTGGCCATATCGGCCAGGCAGGCGGCCAGGCGGCGCGGAGATTCATAAAAAACCATAGTGCAGGGCAAGCTATGCCAGACTTGCAGGGTTTTGCGCCGCGCCGCCTGTTTGGGCGGCAAAAAACCGCCGAAAAAGAAATTATGCATTGGCAGGCCGCAGGAGGTCAACGCCGTCAGTAAAGCGGAAGCACCGGGAACGGGGATAATCGCTATATTGGCGGCCAGCGTCTGCCGCATTAGCGGATAGCCGGGGTCAGATATAAGCGGTGTGCCGGCGTCAGAAATCAGGGCGACAGCGCGCCCTTCCTGTAAAAGGCGCAGCAAGGCCGCTCCGGCCTCCCGCGCATTATGCTCATGATAAGGGATTGTTTTTTGATGAATACCGTAACGCGCCAGCAAAATGCGGCTGGTGCGCGTGTCCTCGCAAGCAATAATATCCGCCGCCGCCAGCACTTCCAACCCACGCAGGGTGATATCGGCCAGATTGCCGATTGGTGTGGCGACAAGGTAAAGCCCGCCCGGTAGCGGCGGCGCGCTATATTTATGCGCGCCAATAATAAAGCTTTTTTCATGGTTTACAGCATTCATCAGAATAGTTACTCTTTATTTTGGAAATGCGATAAAAGCCGTGATAGAATTTTTGGATAGAGAAATACTATAGTAAAGACAATTATCCCGCTAATAAAAGCTGTCGCAGTTTCGTTTGCCGCAGGCAGTAATATCCCTATACATAGCGCTGGCCAAAAGACAATAAAACCCGCGCACAGAGCGGTGGGTGCGCGCAATAAGACATTTATCAGAAGTAGCCGGCTCATTATTGTTCATGTTCTTTATTCCTGAAAAAACTTTGTTTAATACGGCAGGCAGAAGCGGATAAAGGCAAAAGACGCTCCCATAATAGTGAAAATCATGGCGATAAGGATACTCAGCCATTGCAGAGTGGTCGGCATATTTGTCAGCCGCCCTTTTACTTCAGCAATATCGCTTTTTATGCTGCTGTTGCTTTCCTGTAAAGCTTTCGTATTCGCTTTTAACTCAGCGCTGTCTTTCAGCAAAATATCCATTTTATTTTCTACAGCGTTCAAACGTTTTTCCGAATCGCTGCCGCCGCCAATGCCTTTTTGTGCTTTTTCAAAAGTGCCGAAATTAACAATATGATCCGTATTATGCTCGGTCATAAGCTTCTTTACCCCTCACATATTCACAAAAATGCTCTTAGCCATTCGCTAATTTTATCCCCGTGATTATTTGTCCATGCTGCCGGTGCAGAAACCTTCGCGACAAATAATTTATCATTATTATCCAGGTAGCGTTTCAGATTTTCGCGGATTACAGCAGCTTCAACCTCAGAGACAATCAACCAGACGGAGCTTTGCAAATGACAATAAACGCCATAGGCTCGAACTGCCTTCGTTAAATCGGCATAATCACGCTTCGGTTCTGCTAAATCATAGCCAATATACAGGCCGCCATTCCGTGCTGTCCTTTTTATGAGGGACTCGCATCTGCCATTGTAATTTTGTTTCGCAGCGGGCTGCAAGCTTTTATTGTGGCGAAAACGGGCGGTTTTGGCCGATAATTGTCACATTGCCTCACCTTGTCTGGCGCGGCTGTGCCAGTTTAAAGCTTCTTCCAATATATGCGGTGTCTGTCCGCCGCGCTCTTTACAGGCGCGCTGATAATAATCCAGCAGCCGGTCGCGAAAAGCGGGGTGAGCGCAGTTTTTGATAATTTGCGGCGCCCGCTCACGCGGTGCCAGCCCGCGCAAATCTGCCAGGCCGACTTCTGTGACCAGAATGGCGACATCATGTTCCGTATGATCCACATGCGGCACAAAAGGCACAACTGAAGAAATTTTGCCGCCTTTGGCCAGTGATTTGGTCACAAAAACCGACATAAAGGCATTGCGGGTAAAATCACCCGAGCCGCCAATGCCGTTCATCATATGTGTGCCATTGACATGGGTGGAATTGACATTGCCGTAAATATCAAATTCCAGCGCCGTATTGATGGTGACAAGCCCCAGGCGGCGGATAATTTCCGGGTGATTGCTGATTTCCTGCGGGCGGAGGATAATTTTATCACGATATTTGTCAAAATCGGCATAAACGCGCTTGCCGCATTCTTCACTCAAGGTAACAGAGCAACAGGAGGCGAAATCCAGCTTGCCGGCTTCCATAAGCTCAAAAGCGGAATCCTGCAAAACTTCGCTATACATGGTCATATGCGCAAACGGCGCTGATTGCAGGCCGGAAACCACGGCATTGGCAATGCTGCCAATGCCCACTTGCATTGGCGGCAGGCCGTGCGGCAGCCGCCCGGCTTTGGCCTCTGCCTCAAGAAAAGCAATCAAATGGCCGGCAATGGCACCAGTCTCGGCATCGGGCGGCGTGATATTTGACGGGCTGTCCGGCTCATGAGTGATGACAATAGCGGCAATTTGCTCCGGCCGCACAGGGATAAACGGCACGCCGATACGGCTGTTAACTTCAGTCACCGGGATAGGCGGCCGCCCCGGTCGCGTCGCCGGTATATAAATATCGTGCAGCCCCTCCCATTGCGGGCTGACAGACATATTGATCTCAACAATAATTTTATCGGCCATCATTGCCAGACTGGCAGAATTTCCGACAGAGCTTGTCGGCACAATGCCGCCGCTTTCGGTAATGGCAACAGCTTCTATAATAGCCATATCCACTTTGGGCAGCTGGCGGGCGCGCAATTGCTCAACTGTATGGGACAAATGCTGGTCAATAAACATTACATCGCCGCGGTTAATTGCCTGGCGCAGCACTGTATCCACCTGAAAGGGCAGGCGCCGCGCCACCACTCCGGCCGCACACAAAATACCGTCTATATTATGGCCGAGAGAAGCGCCGGTTATCAAAGTAATTTTAAACGGCGCATTTTTGGCGCGCGCGGCCATGGCCAAAGGCACGGCCTTGGCATCACCGGCGCGGGTAAAGCCGCTCATGCCGATAATCATGCCGCTCTGCACCAGCCTTGCCGCTTCATCTGCCGATAATATTTTTTGCTGCAAATTATTATGGCGAATGCGTTTTTCATGCTGTAACATTGCTCTCCCTCCCTATATTGCCGCTATATGGCAGCCGCTTTGCAAAAATTCTATTGAATCAGGCAAAGGCAGTTTATCAGGCCGGGGCAAATCCGCAATGCCGATTTTTGCGCGATACGGAATATATTTACCGCGGCAGCACTCTCATTTTTCAGTCAGGCCTGCGGCCATAGAGCTGAGCAGCGCCTGCATTGCGGCTTCAGGATTGGCAGCCTGCACAATCGGGCGGCCGACCACCAAATGGCTGGCGCCGGCGGCAATAGCCTGTTCCGGACTCATAATGCGCTTCTGGTCACCTGTTTCTGTGCCGGGCAGGCGAATGCCCGGAATAACCAGGGTCATATTCTTACCGATAATTTTGCGTAAAGCCGCAGCCTCCTGCGCGGAAGCAACAAGGCCGCCCATGCCGGCCGCAACCGCCTGCTGTGCCCGCCGCAGCACCAGATTTTCCGGCGTGTCGCTATAGCCTGCTTCCTGCAAATCTTCTGCGTCCATTGAGGTGAGCACAGTCACGCCCAGCAGGCAGAGCGGGCTGCCTTGCGCGGCTGCCACTGCCGCGCGCATGGCCTTGGGATAAGCATGTAAACTGAGCATGGAAACACCAAGCCTGATTGCATTTTCTACCGCTTTGGCAATAGTATGGTCAATATCCAGAATTTTCATATCCAGAAAGATTTTTTTGCCTTGTGCCACCAGCTCACGGGCAAAATCCAGCCCACCGGCCAGTATTAGCTGATAACCGATTTTATAAAATATTGCTGTGTCGCCCAGGCTTGTGACCAAAGCCTGTGCCTGTGCCACAGTCGGCACATCAAGGCCGATAATCAACCGTTCCGGCAAGGGCAGAGAGCAGGCCGCACCCGTTGCTGCCGGCATTGAAGAAGCGGTAATCGGGCTGCCGGTCATTAAAGGCTCCTGTTCCGGTTAAAAGATTGTGCTGCTTAACCTGTCTAGCGAAAGACGGGCGGCATGGCAAGGGTGCAGTTGTTATGTGACACACGGTTTTAGAATGAGCGGGACTAGATGGCATCAGGTAATTTCTGATGAGATATACTAGTGATATTAAGAGGTTAAGAGGTTTTTTCAAATGAAAAATTGATAGGTGATGCGGTGCGGTATTTGACACGTATTTTGGCCAAAAAGGCATAATTTAGTAAAAAATTGGCCGTGTGGTGTGCAAGCGTTCAAAAGGCGTTTGAAAATGCCCTTATTATCTTTGAAAAGGTTTTAAAGGCTGTTCAAAGGCCCATTTTATTGCCGGAAAATTCCGAAAGCGCCTGTAGCCTGACGGGCATTTTGAAAGCTCTTTGAGCATGCCTTTAAGGGCCTGGCACTATGTGCGGTAAAGTTTATTATAAATACCGAATTTTGGCCGCAGCAAGATTCTAAAACTGCGTGTCAAAAATTCCAAAACCGGCTGTCAAACTATAGCAGTTCTTTGCCGTGCCGCTTTTTGTCGATAATGGCAATAATCCGGGCAGGGGGGCTGTTCAAGCTCCTTCTGCCGGCAGCGGCAAATGCAGCTGCCGCATAATATTAGCGGCAATCTGGCGATATATTTGCGTCAATTGGTGGGTTTTATGGCTGATAACCAGCGGCACGCCGCGCTCAGCTGTGCGGCCCAGCTCAGGGTCAAGCGGCAAAGCGCCCAGAAACGGCACATTGCGCCGTGCTGCCTCTTGCTCTGCTCCGCCGCGGCCAAGCGCATCAGGCGCGCCAAAAATATGGTAGCTCCGGCCGGTATCGGGGGCAATAAAACAGCTCATATTTTCAATAATGCCCAAAATCGGCACATGGATTTTGGCAAACATTGCCAGCCCCTTGCGCGCATCAGACAGCGCCAGCTCCTGCGGGGTAGAGACAATGATCGCGCCGGCAAGCGGCACTTTTTGCGCCAAAGTCAGCTGCGCATCGCCAGTGCCGGGTGGCATATCGACCACCAGAATATCCAGCGGCGCCCATAAAACATCATGCAATAGCTGGTTGACAGCAGCCATCACCATTGGCCCGCGCCAGACAAGCGGCGCCTCAGCCTCAACCAGAAAGCCCATGGACATCAGTTTGAGGCCGTAATGCTGCAAGGGGATAAGTTTTTTATCATGAAAATGGACAATATCTTCACCCTGCGGCTTGGCCAGGCCGGTCAGCCTGGGCAGGGAAGGGCCATATATATCAGCGTCCAGCAGGCCGGTTTTCAGGCCGTTTGCCTGCAAGGCGGCGGCAAGATTAACCGCTATGGTAGATTTGCCTACTCCGCCTTTGCCGGAAGCGACGGCAATAATATGCCTGACACCGGGGAGCGGCTGTTTGACGGTAGTTTGCTGCCCCGGCAGTTTTGGGGCAGAGCGCCCCGGCACCGGGCGGGCGGCAAAGCTGGAGCGGCCCTCTCCATGCGGGCGGGTGTCTGCCGCTGCCGATTTCTTTTCAGCGGTAAGGCTGGCAAAAACCCGGTTAACCCCGGCCAGTTTTTCCACTTCTGCTGCGGCTTGCCGGCGCGTGCTTTCCCATAAAGCCGCCTTGTCAGCCGGCACAGTAATGGCAAAGAAAACCTGCCCGTCAGCAATAAAAATATCGGAAACCAGCCCGCCTGAGACAATATTGCCTTTACCGCTTTTCTCCCTGCTGTCGTTTGCCGGCGCGGGAACAGGCACTGTTTCAGCCGGCGCCGGCGGATATATGGTTTTTAGCCGGTCAAGAACAGCCTCGCGCAAATCTGCCGCCATGCCTTACCTCAACCCTTTGTTTTAAACCTTGGCTATTATACGGCAAGACAGGCCGGAGCTTCCCGTTACTTGCCTGCCGCGGCCTTAAGGCATAAACCTGTTGGGCTGTCTATGCAAGCTTTTCTCTCCCGGCGGGTTTCCCTCTATTATTGGCACTTTTCGGCTTGGTGCCTCTGATCGGCAAAAATGGAGAAACGGGGCAAAGTGAAGCAAGGCGGCCTAATAACCCAGTTTAAGCCAGCGGGTAATGAGTTTGGCATCTTCACGGCCAAGCATATGGGTGGCGGCAATGCGATAGCTGGTTACATGCGCGCCTTCCTGCCGCAAAATGCTGTAAAGCGGCTCGGCAAAGCCGCCATAAAGCGTATCACGCGCGCCGGAAAGGGTCAAAATGCGCAAATTATGCAAATCGCCTTGCGGCATTGGGTTAAGCACCGGCATAGGGCGCAATAATATAGCGCGCCGCACCAAATGCGGATATTTCATCGCCATAATGGCCAGAATATTGGCGCCGTTGGAATAGCCGACAAAAACGATTTTTTGCAGTTTATAATGCTTTTTATAGGCTAAATCAGTGATAAATTGCGCCAGCAACGCCGCTTCCTGCTCGGCTTCCTGCCGGTTAAATGATGTTGGCGTGATTTTATGATACCAGCGGCGCTCTTTGCCCTGCATAATGCGGCCGCGAATGCCGACAAGGGTAGCGCGCGGCCATATAGGGCGAGCAAAAGGCATAAGCGTTGTTTCATCGCCGCCTGAGCCGTGCAGCAAAATCACGACAGTGGAAGAATGCCATAAAGGCCGGTCAATTTTATAGGTAAAAGTAACAGGGGCCGTTGTGCCGCCAGTGCTGTCCTGCGCCAGATTGGAGCTGTCTGGTTTGCCCCTGCTTTCCGGCGGCCGGTTTTGCCTGCTTGAAAAAGGCGGGCGCGGCGTTATGGAAGAGTTGAATGCCGCCCCATTTGCTTCTATTTCATGCGCGACTACGGCTATTTCACGCCCTGCCACGTTACCGGCGAGAATGCGTCCGGGCACAGACATAAAGGGCAGTTTGGCATCGGTTTGATGAAAGGATTGCTTTTTATCCGCCATTGGCGAGGCGGTCTTTACCTCGCTTGTCTCAGCGGCCGAAACAGCGTCTGACGCTGCCCGGCCGCCATTGGTTGCAGCGGCTGTCAGCATAATAGGCCGGGTTTCCAGTTTTTTAATGTAAGCGCCGCTCAAAAAATTGACAAAATTTGGCACAATGGCTAGAGCCACAATAAGAAGGGCAGCGCTGACAGGGTGTTTTTGCATTATTTACCCTTGACTCATTGCGGATTTGGGCTTTTGTCCAATGTGCCAAATCCGAAATCCGGTTTTGTCGGATAAAAGTCAAAAACGGTAAAAATGTTCCCCCGGCGGCTATTATTGCGCTGTTTTACGCCTGAATGCAGGGTATTTTGCCCGCGCGCCTTGACTTTTGCCGCAATTTTGCTATTGGCTTGGGGCAGGCACTGCCGCAAAACCGGCGTGCTGTTGCTGCCGTTTCCGGCCGCAAATATGTGACTTATGTTCTTTAAACTACAAGAAGGGCTGCACACCGCAGTATTGTCAATAATGAAGAGAACGTATCAGCCTTCCAAGCTTGTTCGCAAGCGCCGCCACGGTTTTCGCGCCCGTATGGCTACAGCTGCCGGCCGCAAGGTTTTGGCCGCTCGCCGCGCCCGCGGCCGCAAGCGTCTTTCTGCCTGAGTTTTGCCCGGCCTGATTTAACCTGGCCGGCGCTTTTCTCTGGCAAAGCCTGCCGGTACATGGAGTCGGCAATTATGACACAAGGGCTGCTCCCTTTACGCAAAAGGTCGGAATTTTTGGCCGTTCGCAGTGGTGAAAAGCGCCGCGGCGCGCTTTTTTTGCTGGAATTGAAAAAACGCCCGCCGGTAAAAGCGGGTTTTTTATCGCCGCGTTTGGGGCTGACAGTAACGCGTAAAAACGGCAATGCCGTATGCCGCAACCGCATTAAAAGGCGGCTGCGGGCGGCGCTGCGTGTCGGCGCTATAGCTGAGCTGGCGGCGGCGCAGACTGATTATGTTATTATTGCCCGGGCCGAAATTTTGACTGTGCCCTTTGCCCGTCTGGTAGAGGAATTGCGCTGTCGCCTTGGCGGCAAGCCTGCCCGGCGCAGAAATCTGCCGGTAGCAGACAGGGAGCAGGGTTAGGCGCGCCGCGCCGGGTAAAGCTGCGATGAAAGCGGGGGAGCGGGGCTAATTTGCCCGCGGCTTGTTGCCGCCCGGCCGCGTTTTCTGGGTGGTTATAATACAGGCCGCAACGCATATCAGCCGATTTCCGCTGCGGCTTGACCGCGTTTTCTGATTAGCTATACTTTCAAAAAAGAAAACTATATATAGTGAACAGCTGCGGCTTGTCCCGTTTTTCTGATTAACTATCCGGGCCGGCTCAATTCCGGCATAAGCAATAATTGCGGTCTGATAACAGGCTGCTGCTTTGCTGTTTCCTTGCCGGCACCGTTTTTCTGCCCGGCAGTTTGACATAAAGGGAATAATTGTGTAGGAATTTTTTTCCGGCCGCGCGCCTGATTTCGGCTGCGTTCTCTTAACCCCGGCCGATATTATCCGGCCGGCGCGGCTTTTCCCGAGCCTGCCCTTACGGCTTGGCGCAGCGCTTTTACGGTTAGTGTTAATGGAATATAATCGCAATTTCTTTCTTACCATTATTCTCTCGCTGGGTGTTATCCTTGTCTGGCAATGGTTTTTTGTGGCGCCGGCCAATAAAATACAAAAGCAGGAGACGCAAATTGCCGCCAAATTGGAGCAGGAAATTGCCCAAACCCAGCCTGCCGCCGCGGAGCAATCTGGCGCTGCGGCTCTGCCGGCTGACAGATTTTCAGACAGTGCCGCCGCCGGCAGCGATATCCTGGCCGATATGACCGTGCCGGGGCGCGCCGCGGCCTTGCGCCGCACCCCGCGTGTGGCGATTGACACGCCGCAATTAACGGGTTCTATCAATCTGGTCGGCGCGGTGATTGACGATATATTGCTGAAAAATTATCGCCTGACAATAGATAAAAATTCTCCTAATATTGCCCTGCTTAACCCGCAAGGTTTTAAGCAGAGCTATTTTTTCCAGTTTGGTTATCTGGCTAATGGGCTGAATGCATTTTTGCCGGATAATAAGACTGTGTGGCAGGTAGAAAGCGGTAACCGCCCGTTAACGCCGCAAACGCCGGTAACCCTGCGCTATGATAATGCCGGCCTGGGTGCAGATGGCCGCCCGGGCGGCGTGCATCTGGTTTTTCGCCGTGTAATTGCCGTTGACGATCGCTTTATGTTCACCGTCACAGATTCGGTGCAAAATATGAGCAATGTGCCGGTAAGCTTGCAACATGGCGCCCGCCTGTTGCGCAATACACCGCCGCCGGAAGCTGTCAATGCCTCTTATTTGCTGCATGAAGGTTTAATCGGTGTGATGGGGGCACAAGGGTTGCAGACGCAGACTTACAGCAAGCTGGCCAAGCAGGAGGGGGAAGATCGTAAAATGATTTTCCCTGCCGCTACCGGCGGTTGGATAGGCATTACCGATAAATATTGGGCAGTGGCGCTGATACCGGCGCAAGATAAGCCATTTCAGGGGCAGTTTTCTTATGATAGTCACGATGGCGGCACGGTTTTTCAATCCGCCTTTGCCGGTGACAGCTTCACTTTGGCGCCGCAGGCGAGCCGTAATTTTGAAAGCCGCGTTTTTGCCGGGGCAAAACAGGTGGATACCATTAATGATTATCAGCAAAAAGGCGGTATTGCCCAATTTGAACTGCTGATTGACTGGGGCTTGTTGAAAATTATCACCAAGCCAATGTTCACGCTGATTGATATGCTCTACCGCCTGGTCGGCAATTTCGGCGTGGCAATTTTGCTGGTAACCGTGCTGTTGAAGCTGGTTTTATTCCCGCTGGCGAATAAATCCTATAACTCCATGGCGCATATGAAAAAAGTGCAGCCAGCTATGGAGCATATTCGTAAAAAATATGCCGATGACAGAGTCAGACAGCAGCAGGCAATTATGGAGCTTTACCGCAAGGAAAAGGTAAATCCGCTGGCGGGTTGCTGGCCGTTAATTGTCCAGTTTCCGATTTTCTTTGCCCTTTATAAAGTGCTCTATATCACCATTGAAATGCGGCAGGCGCCGTTTTTCGGCTGGATACATGATTTGGCCGCGCCTGATCCGACTTCATTATTTAACCTGTTTGGTGCCTTGCCCTATGATGTGCCGGGTTTTCTGGTAATCGGCGCCTGGCCGGTAATTATGGGCCTTACCATGTTTTTGCAAATGCGCATGAACCCGACCCCGCCCGACCCCACGCAGGCAATGATTTTTACCTGGATGCCGCTGGTTTTTACCTGGATGCTGGCCGCTTTCCCCGCCGGGCTGGTAATTTACTGGGCGTGGAACAATACATTATCCATTATCCAGCAGGGGGTTATTATGAAACGCCAGGGGGTAAAAATTGAGCTGCTGGATAATTTAAAAGCGCTGTTTGTCAAAAAGCCGAAAGAGCAGGCAGTTGCGCCGATAGCGGCTGGAAAAGAGCAGAAGAAAAAGCCTTAATAATGCTTTTGCCGCCTGCGGCGGCTTATTGGCAGGCTGCCATGGGTGCCGGCTTGGCCGGGCCGCGGCAAAAGCCGGCAGAGCAGGTGAGCGCAAGGCGCAGTATTAGCGATATTATATGACAGCGGTCAACAGGCAGAAAATTTTTAGCGGTAATTGGGATTTTATCCGCAGTGTCCCCTCTATGCGTTTTTTGCCGCCGGAGGGGCCAGTGGAAATTGCCTTTGCCGGCCGCTCCAATGTCGGCAAATCGTCACTTATCAATGCGCTTATCGGTAAAAAGGGTTTGGCGCGCGCTTCTAACACGCCCGGACGCACGCAGGAGCTGAATTTTTTTGTGCCGCAAGGCTATAGCGGTGCGGGAGCGGATTTGCCGCCTTTCGCTTTGGTTGATATGCCGGGTTATGGTTTTGCCCAGGCGCCGAAAGCGCAGGTAGCGGAGTGGACAAAACTGGTTTTTGATTATTTGCGCGGCCGTTCAGTGCTCAAACGCGTTTATCTGCTGATTGATGCCCGCCATGGCGTAATGAAAAATGATGAAGCCGTGCTGGCCATGCTGGATAAAGCGGCTGTTTCCTATCAGCTTGTTATAACCAAAAGTGACAAAATCAAACCGGCGGCGTTAGCGGAGCTGTTGCAGCGCCTGGAAGGTGATTTGGCCAAACATCCGGCCGCTTATCCTCATATTATTGCCACTTCGGCAGCGACAAAACAGGGGATAGAGGTTTTGCAAGACGCTGTTCTTGTTCTGCTTGGCCTGTAATTGGCAGGCAAGCCTTCATTTTGCCAAAAATATTTTTTACCCGATTGCGGTGATTACAATTTATCTGGCAGAAAGGTTGGCGATAATGAATATCAGGCTGAAATCCCGTATAATCAGGCAATGTGCGGCAATTTACGCTGCCGCTATAATCTGCCTTGCGGGTTTGGCGAGCACTGTTTGGGCGGTGCCCACGGCAGCGGGCGGGGCTTTGCCGGGCAAAACTGCTGCTAATGATAAAATAATGCCAAGACATTATCACTGTTTTGACCATAATGTGCATTTGCCGGTAACTTATATTGAAACGGCTGGCGGCAATTTTTATGCTGTCTTGCTGGTAGAAGGCAAGCAGATTGCCATGGTGCGCCAGGCTATTCGACAGGAGCCGCCGGCCGACAAAAGCGCTTTACAAAAATATTATTATTTGTCGCTTGATGAAGAGCATAATTATCGCTGGTATCCGGAAGGTGATAAAGGCCGGCTCAGTTTTATCGCGGCGGATAACGGGGCCGGGGAACACAGTGTTTATGAATCTTGCCGGGTTTTAAAAGATAAATAAGGCAAAGAATCGCCGGCCGGCGGTTTTCGGGTTTGCCGCTGCGCCTGGCAGTGAGGCTGTTTTCCTGAAACAGGTGAGAGCGGACTCTGCTTGTAAGGCTCGTTCTCTATTAAAAAGCGGCCTTTTGTTTTGAACGCAGATGCGTTAACATTAACCGACAGGGTGATTCTGCCCGGCGCTATTGGGCGGCACTTCAGAAAGACCGTATTATGACAGCAGCAAGGCAGAAGGTTGAAGCTGCGGAATAAATTGAGGCTTGCAGGAATGGACGATTATGAGAAATTTGCCACCGCTTTGCTGATTGTTTTCGGTGCTTTGGTGGTTGGCGGTATGATGGCGCTGCATATTACTATGGGCAGTAAATCGGGTTTTCTGTTTGCCCTTGGCGCCGGTATTGTCGGCTGGTTCTCGGCTTTTGCCGTGCTGTTTGACAAGCCGCGCATCTATTTCTGGCTGATTATCCTGGCTATTTTTTGCGTTGCTGTCTCGATAGGTTGTTATGTCAAATAGGCCGTCAGTATTTTCATAGAAAGCGCGGCTGTTTGATTGGCGGCGGCAAAGGGGTGTTATTATGGCGAAGCTGGCTTTTTTGGGTTTGGGCACTATGGGTTTTCCCATAGCCGGGCATTTGGCCGCGGCGGGGCATGATGTGACTGTTTATAATCGCACTGCTGCCAAAGCGGAAAATTGGTTGCATAGCAGCCGGGCCGGGGCTAAAGGGGCGTTGCAAAGCGCGGCCAGCCCGGCTCAGGCGGCTGAAGGGCAGGATTTCATCTTCTCCTGTGTCAGCACTGATTATGATGTGCGTGCTATTGCTCTGGAGAAGCACGGCGCTTTTCAGGCGATGAAACCGGGGGCAATTTATGTAGATCACAGCACTGTTTCTGCCGATATTGCCCGTGAGCTGGGCGAAAAAGCAGATAAAGCGGGGCTTGGCTTTATTGATGCGCCGGTTTCAGGCGGGCAAAAAGGGGCAGTTGACGGGCAGTTGACTATTATGTGCGGCGGGTCGCCGGCGGTTTTCGCCAAAGCGGCAAAAATTATGCAGGCCTATGCTGTCTCGGTGCAGCTTTTGGGGGCAAACGGTGCCGGCCAGATTTGTAAAATGATTAACCAGATTTGCCTTGCCGGAGTGGTGCAGGGTCTGGCTGAAGGGCTGGCTTTCGGCAAAAAAGCCGGGCTGGATATGGCGGCAGTGCTGGAAGTGATTGGTAAAGGTTCTGCAGCCTCATGGCAGATGCATAATAGCGGCTCTGCTATGCTGGCAGGCGCGTTTGACTTTGGCTTTGCTGTCGATTTGCTGCGTAAGGATTTGGGGCTGTGCCTGGCAGAAGCGAAAAAAAACGGTGCCAGCCTGCCGGTTTCGGCGCTGATTGACCAGTTTTATGCCGATTTGCAACGCCACGGCTATGGCCGCAATGATGTTACCGCTCTTATCCGGCGTTTGCTGTAAGAGGCTTTATTGTTTTGCGGCGGCCTTGCCGGCTTTAACAATTTAAAACAGTGTTTTTGGGGCTTTGCTGCGGTAATAGGGCGGCGCGGCCGGTCAAGCCAGCTAAAGGGCGCAGATTGCCTAAAGACGGCAGAGCAGGCTTTTGCCCGGCTATAGGGTAGACGGCGGCAGAAGGAATGTCTGTGCTGATTTCTCCCGGCGCGCAGTATTATATTGGCATCTGGAAATTTTAACTTGCAAGCTTTTGCCAAAAGTCGCAGCGCCGGCAAATAAGTAACGGATAGGCTTTGAGCCGATGGCAAAAAAACCATATAGGCTGATTTTTCTGGTGTGAGATGTGGCAATTGGGTCTTTGAAGCTTTTTAGCGTGGCAGAATTTTGCCAAAACCCGTAACATGCTGCCAATTACTGCCCCCATAAAGCCGGGTTTAGCGCAGCGCCCCATATTTGCGGGCAGAAAAATCCCATTAAAAAGAAGAATGGTAGCGGAGGAGGGATTTGAACCCCCGACACAAGGATTATGATTCCTCTGCTCTGACCTACTGAGCTACTCCGCCATGTCCGGCACCTTGCTGCCTGCTATATAGCCGGCCACAATAACCGGCGCAGGGCGCGGCAAACATGCCTCGCTTTTAATAGACAAAGCTGCTTCTGTCAATTCTGCCCTCACATAAAACCGGCTGTTTTTTCATTTTGTCGGGCTTTTTCAAAGGAAATGACAAAGGCCAGAAGAGTAGGCTATGCCGCAATTTTGCCGGAAAATCCGGGCAAATTACTATTATTGCGGCGCGAGGCAACCCGGCCGCGGCTTATGCGTTATATTTAGCTGCATTTTGGTAAAATTTGCCGGATAATTCAGGCAATAGCGGCTTTGATAATAGTGGATAGAGTTTTGCCGCCCTTATGCCGGGCTCAGGCGAATGTTATAATAAAAGCGGGATTTTGCGCGGTTTAAAGAGTGAGCTTCGGGCTTGTTTTCTGTGCGCAAGGCAGTCAGTCAGGGAAATGCAAGTTTCGGGAAAGCGGTTTTAATGGCGCCACGAGTAGCAGTTTTGGGTTGCGGTTATTGGGGGAGCAATCATATACGCACGCTGAAAAATCTGGGCGCATTGGCGGCGGTGGCAGATATTAATGCCGACCGGGCAGAGGGCTTTGCTGCCGAACACGGGGTAGAGGCAATCGCTCCTGATAAATTATTTGGCCGCAAGGATATTGATGCGCTGGTATTGGCTTTGCCGCCGCAATTCCATGCTGAAAATGCGATTTGCGCTGTCAATAGCGGCAAAGATGTGCTGGTGGAAAAACCGATTGCCTTGAATGTCGCTGAGGCCGAGGCTGAAGTTGCGGCGGCAAAGGCCAAAAAGCGTATTTTTATGGTTGGCCATGTGCTGCGTTTTCACCCCGCTTTTGAGAAATTGCTGGAAATTGCTCAATCCGGCGCTTTGGGTGAGCTGCGTTATATTGATTCCCATCGTTTGGGCTTGGGCAAATTCCATACGGAAAGTGACGCGTTGTGGGATTTGGCACCGCATGATATTTCCATGATTTTGGCGCTGGCCGGCTGTGAGCCATCGGCCGTGCGTGGTGAAGGCGCGGCGATTATTGACCGGCTTTCTGATTTTGCTCATGTCAATATGTATTTTCCCAATGGCATGCGCAGCCATTTGGTGGCCTCACGCCTTAACCCATATCGCGAGCGGCGGCTGATTGCTGTCGGCACCAAGGCGATGGCAGTGTTTGACGATGTTGAGCCATGGGAGCGCAAATTGGCGATTTACCGCTTTGCTGTCTGGCGCGATAGTGGCGAATGGGCGTTTACCGCCGATGAGCCGGAATATATTCCGGTAGAGGAAGCATTGCCGCTGACGCAGGAATTGCGCCATTTCCTCCATTGTATTGAAACACGGCAGGAGCCGCGCACTAATGGGGCAGAGGCTATTGCCGTGCTGAAAATCCTGACCGCCGGCAGTGTGAAACATAGTGGGGCAGAAAATACGAAATAATTCCTCATTAAGCAGCGTAAATGCCGGAGCGCAGGACTCATAAGCTTGTGTCGGCTGTGCGGCTCTCACTCTTTTTTCCTTCAGATTCTTTACCCAGTAAATTGTTCTTTCCGCGAATTTTCTCTATATCTGGCTGGTGATTTGCGCTAATAGGCTTTATTAATTTATTCGCTTGGATAATATCAGAGAGACTATGATTCCGAAAAACAAAATTTTTTTCCAGGATTGTTTGGTCGGTATAAAAGAGCTGCCAGATGACAGCATGGATATTATTATTGCCGATCCTCCTTATAATATTGGCAAGGATTTTGGCAATGAATCGGACAGGCGGCCGTTAGGCGATTACATTGAATGGGTAAAATTATGGTTGGCGGAATGTTTGCGGGTGCTGAAACCGACCAGCACCATGTTTATTTACGGTTTTGACGAAATTCTGGCGCATATTGCTGTTTTATTGCCAATAGAAAAACAAAAATGGCTGATTTGGTATTACACGAACAAAAATATTCCTTTGCTGAATTTTTGGCAAAGGAGCCATGAATCTATAATATGCACCTGGCGTGAGGAGCCCATATTTAATCGTGATGCCGTGCGTGAACCTTATACGGAAGGTTTCATAAATGGCAGTGCCGGGCGGGTGCGGCCGGCGGGCAAAGGGCGTTTTGCTGCAACCGGCGGGAGAGAAACGCTTTATCAGGCGCATGAAGACGGCGCTTTGCCGCGCGATGTTATCCAGCAATCGACTTTGGCCGGGGGCGCGGCTTTAAAGGAGCGTATTTTATATTGCAAGACTTGCGCGACTATTATTGAGCCGACACAGCGCAAGCAGCATGACAGCCATAATATAGTGGTGCACCCTACACAAAAACCCTTGAGCCTGACAGACAGGCTGATAAAATCCTGCAAGCCGGATACAGAATATACTGTGCTTATTCCTTTTTGCGGCAGCGGCTCGGAATGTATAGCCGTATTGCAAAACGGCGGCCATTATCTGGCTTATGACATCAACCCGGACTATGTGCTGCTGGCGCAAAAAGCGGTAGAATATTATAAGGATAAAAAACAACCAACTTTGTTCGGGTATAAAATGTCAACTTTATTGGATAAAGGTAATTTTGGCGAGATTGATGAAAAATTTTTGCGTGAGAGCTAGGCTGCTTTGCAGGAAGTTGCCAAGATTCAAGAGAAATATGATAAGCCGGATATAGACACTTTTCTCAATGAAGTTCACGATTCTACTGTAGCAAAACATTTACACTATACGCACGTAAATACAGAAAAGCACGGTTTTGATGCGCGCCGCAAATCTGCCCATAGTGGCTGCGATTCTGATTTTCTAGAGGTTAAAGCCGCGAGTTTTGGCGCAAAATCATTACAAGCTACATTTAATGACACTAATCTTGAAAAAGCTGCACTGTTTCAGCAAAAGAATGTTTATCTTGCGCTTTCTGTGTGGTGCGCAGCAGCGGATTTGCTGTTTATCGCCTATGGTCAAAATGAAGCTATCGGCAGATTCTTGGAAGAGAAAGTGAAATGGTTTAAAGCCGGAAACACAGTGAGGAGCACACAATCCATTACGCTTTCCGATCTGGTTAGAAAATACGGTTTTAAAATTTATGCTATCTCTAAATCTCCCGATGAGATTTATGAGCTTTTGCAGGAGCGTAACGGTTACAGAAAATACCGCGTGAAGCAGTTATGGATATAGCGGATTTACCGCCGCCTGCCGGATTATAGCTTTGGCTTTGCGCCCGGTCGGTGCTCAGACTATTTGTCCTGCGCTGCCATAATAGGCGCTCAAATCCGGGGAACGGTTGAAAAACGCGGTTGCCGGCTTGTTTTTCCGGCAGTGCGGCGCTAAAGCTGGAACAGGCTTTTAGCCGGATCAGGCTGTTTTGCTGCTGCTCACAGCTTGAAGCTGCCGCTGTCCGGGCGGGCAAGCCGGCCGCTTTTGTGGAGAGAAAGATGCAATTTATTGATCTTGGCGCCCAGCGCGCACGCATAGAAGATAAAATCAATCACGCTGTGGCCCGGGTCATTGCCGGGGGGCATTATATTCTCGGCCCGGAAGTGGCAGAATTTGAGCGGCAAATTGCTGCTTATCTGGGGGTGAAACATGCTATTGCCTGTGCCAATGGCACAGATGCGCTGCTCATGCCGCTAATGGCGCGCAATATCGGCCGGGGTGATGCGGTTTTTTGCCCCGGTTTTACTTTTGCCGCCACAGCGGAAGTAGTAGCTTTAACCGGTGCCGAGCCGGTTTTTATTGATGTTTTGCCGGATAGTTTTAACATGGATCCGCAGCAATTGGAGGAAACGATTGCTGCTGTCCGCCATGAAGGTCGCCTAAAGCCAAAAGCAATTATTCCGGTTGATTTATTTGGTCTGCCGGCTGATTATGACGCTATTGCCGCTATTGCTGCCGCTGAAGGTTTGTTTGTCATTGAAGATGCGGCGCAGGCTATTGGCGGCAAATGGCGGGGATCGGACGGCAAAACCGCTATGTGCGGCGCTTTGGGTGATGTTGGCGCCACCAGTTTTTACCCGGCCAAGCCCTTGGGCTGTTATGGTGACGGCGGCGCCATGTTTACCAATAATGATGAATTGGCGGCGGTTTTGCGCTCTATCCTGTTTCACGGCAAAGGCGAAACGCAATATGATAATACCCGTATTGGTTTAAACTCACGGCTGGATACTGTTCAGGCGGCAATTTTGCTGGAAAAGCTGGCTATTCTGGAAGATGAGATGGAAAAGCGCGCTGTTATCGGTGCCCGTTATGCGGCGGGCTTGAGCGATATTGTGCGTGTGCCGCATATTGGCGAAAATCGGCGCTCTGCTTATGCGCAATATACAATCCGCGTGCAGGGGGCCGGCGACAGAAGCCGCGATGCCTTAAAGGCGCATTTGCAGGAGGCGGGTATTCCCTCAGTTGTTTATTATATCAAGCCATTGCATTTGCAGACCGCTTATCGGCATTTTCCGCGCGCTGTCGGTGGTCTGCCAATGTCGGAGCAGCTGGCGCATGAAGTATTAAGCCTGCCTATGCACCCCTATTTGCGCGCGGAGGATCAAGACAAAATTATCGACTCTATCCGCGCTTTTATGGGTGCTAATTCCACTAATATCTGAGCATATTGGTCTTGTCTGTAAATAGGGGCTTTTCGGCTGTGGCAGAGGCAAGGGTTCTGATTGCGTCTGTCGGCTTTTGCCTGGCCAGGCAGTGTTGGTGGTATTTGGGCTGGGGGCGCAAATTGTGCGTTTAATTGCCCAAAGGCGCGTCTGCATTGATAAACCGTAGAAAACGCGGAAAAATCACCTGTGCTCGTGCGGCAGCGGGTCTCAGCCGGTATTATCAGCATAAAAGGCTTTTTGTGCTGCCTCGACGCCGGCAAAGCAGCAGCAGCCGGCAATATGATCGTTAACCATGCCGGCAGCCTGCATAAAAGCATAGGCTGTAACCGGGCCGATAAAGCGGAAACCGCGTTTTTTCAAATTTCTTGCCAATGCTGTTGAAAAATTGCTGCTCTTTGTCGCATAATATTCCGCCTGGGATAGAGGCCGGTAGCGCTCTGCTGCCGGCGGCAGAAATTGCCGCAACCAGGCGGCGAGAGAGCCATATTCCGTTACTAATGCTACCGCGGCGCCGGCATTGCCGAAAAGTGCGGTAAGTTTGCCGCGGTGGCGGATAAGATCGCGGTTCAGCATAAGCTGCTCTACCGCCGCCGGTGCCTTACAAGCCGCCAGGCGGTGAAAGTCAAAATCATGCAGGGCGGCGCGGAAATTTTCCCGCTTGCGCAAAACCGTAGTCCAGGAAAGGCCGGCTTGCAAAGCTTCCAGACAGAGCATTTCAAAAATTTTTTGGTCATCATTTACCGGCAGCCCCCATTCGCTATCATGATAGCTTTGGTAAAGCGGGTCACTCCCGGCCCAGAAACAGCGCCGCCGCCCGTCTTGCCCGCGAATCAGGCCTTCTGGCGCCGGCAGTTCAGGCCTGTGCACTATGGTCTTTTCTGTTACAGACATGAGCCTTTTTAGCATAAAGCGGCGTTGCCGGCGATAAATTTTTTTTTGCTTTTTACTACATAAACTGCTACATATAAACGGTCAGACGGGCTGTGCCTGGGGTAAAGGCGGGGCAATGGCAGCGGAGTTTGAGTGGGATAGCGGTAACTGGCCGAAATGCGGCAAGCATGGTGTCAGCCGGGAAGAGATTTATGAAATATTTGCCGGTGAACCGGCGATAGATAAAGACCCCTATGCCGGTTAGCGCCGCTTTCGCGCTGTGGGGAAAACACAAGCAGGGCGCTATGTTTTTGTCGTCTATACGGAAAGACAGGCAGGAGCGCATATAAAACTGCGCCCGATAAGCGCCCGTTACATGCACGATAAAGAGGTGCACTATTATGAGCAAGACATTAAAAAAGCCTTTTCCCGTTTTTCATAGCGATGAAGAAGCCGAGCATTTTGTCGATACGGCCGATTTGACGGAATATGATTTTTCCGGTTTTCGCCCGGTGCATTATGAATTTAAAAAAAGGACGCCAGCCTGAATATGAAATTGCCGGCGCAATTGGCGGAAGAGGGCAAAGCCTGCGCCCGCGCTGCCGGCATTCCTTTTGCCCGCTATATTCGCCTGCTGCTGGAGGCCGATATTAAGCGTAAACGCAGTATAGCGCTTTAATACACTGATTTTGTTAAAGAAAAAGGCGGCATTTGTGCCGCCTTTCCTTATTTCACCCGGCAAAAATTATTCGCCTTTGTGATAAGGCGGATAATCAATATAGCCATCTGCCCCGCCGCCGTAAAAACGGGCAGCATCAGGGGTGGCCAACGGCCAGCCATGCTCCAGCCGCGCCACCAAATCAGGATTGGCAATAAAGGGGCGGCCGAAAGCAGCCAGATCCATTATGCCGTCTTTTATCCATTGCTCAGCGCGCTCGCGCGTCATATCGCCGGCAATAATAAAGGGCGTGCCGCGCAAATGCGCGCGCATATGGCGCAAAGTGGCGTCAAACGGCGCAGAATCGCTGGCGGTTACCCCTTCACGCGGGGCAGAGCGCGAATGATCCATAAAATGAATATAAGCCAGCCCGCGTTTGGCTAATTCTGCGGCCAAAGCGGTAAAAGTGGCATCAATTTCATCATGAATCGGCATATCAAAGGCTTTAACATAAGGCGACAGCCGCAGCCCTGTTTTTTCCCGGCCAATACGGGCAATAACCGCGTCCACTACTTCCAGTGTAAAGCGCAGGCGACCTGCCATGGTTTTGGCGCTATAGGCATCGGTGCGGTCATTAACCAGCGGGCTCATAAATTGATCAATCAAATAGCCGTTGGCGCCATGAATTTCTACCCCGTCAAAACCGGCTTTAACGGCATTTTCGGCCGCTTGAGCATAATCTTCTACTGTTTTGTCGATTTCTTCCAGCGTCAGGGCGCGCGGCTTTGATACAGGAACAAGATTGGGTTGCCCTGCTTCATCATAAGCATAGGCTTTGGCGCCTTTGGCAATTTGCGCTGTGGCGCTGACCGGCGCCTGACCGCTTTGCTGAATACTGGTATGCGATACACGGCCGACATGCCAGATTTGTGCAAAAATTTTGCCGCCAATATCATGCACTGTATCGGTCACCAGCCGCCATGCCTTGACTTTTTCTTCGGTATAAATACCGGGATTGAAGAGATAACCCTGCCCCTGGCGGGAAATAGTCGTGCCTTCACTGACAATCAGCCCTGCCGTTGCCCTTTGGGCATAATACAGCGCCGTGCTTTCGGTTGCTTTATCTTCCGGCGCGCGGGCGCGCGTCAATGGCGCCATGACAATGCGGTTTTTCAAGGTGATACCGCCGGCAAGAGTAAAGGGGGAAAATAATTGTGACATAGAACACCTTTTTAACTGTGTTGATTTTAAAGTTAACTGTGTTAGTTTCATAGCGCTCTCGCCTGCCAATAATGAAGCAGACTGTTTATCTGCCCCGGCAAACAGGCGCCTTTTCCAACCCCGCTTCCTATATAAGCATTGCCGGCAGGCGCTTAAAGAGGGGGCGGGCTTAAAATAAATTTCCCTGTTCCGATATAGGTTTGCTGCGGCTTTTGTCCGGCTTTTTTTCCTGCTGCGGCTTCATCTCTGTCGGCGGTTTTCCCGCTATTTGCGCGCCTGGTTTTGTTATTATCGCCGCCACTGTCGCCGTGCCGTCAGCAAAGCGCAAACCCAGTTCCTGCCCTGGTGCGACTGCCTGCACCCGGCGGATAAGCGCGCTTTTTTGATCAAAAACCAAGGCAAAGCCGCGCTCCAATATATTCTCATAAGACAGGCTGTGCAGCAGCCGCGCCGGCATTGCCAGTTTTTGCCGCTGTATTGCCCTATATTGCCGGAAATTATGCAGCAAACGCGCCGCCAGATTTTGGCATAAATGCCGCTTTTCTGCCAAAGGTCGCGTAATAAGATAAAAAGAAACCTGCCGCGCCGCGCCGGCAAAAATACTGCGTTTATAATGCACGGCCTGCAACAGCGCCCGGCCAAGACGGCGGCTCATATCATCAAGCTTGCGCCGCGGCTCAGAGAGCAGCCGGTCAAGGCCGGGAAAAGCGCGGGAAAGCGCGCGCAAATTTTGCCGATTTTGCTGCAATAATCGCCCATTGGCTCGGCCAAGCCGGGCCTGCAGCCCGCCAAGATCTGCCGCCAGCTCGGCTTTGACCGGCACTGCCATTTCTGCTGCGCCGGTTGGGGTTGGCGCCCGCCGATCGGCGGCATAATCCAGCAATGTCCAATCTGTCTCATGGCCGATGGCGGAAATAATCGGCAAAGAAGATTGCGCCGCCGCGCGCACCAGATCTTCATCATTAAAACCCCATAAATCTTCCAGACTGCCGCCGCCGCGGGCAATAATCAGCAAATCCGGGCGGGGTAGTGCGCCCGGGTTGGCCGGCGGCGGGCGCAGAGAGGAATCCGCGCCCGGGGCGCGCCTTGTGGTTGGGAGGCGGCAAGGCGCCGATAAAGAATCGGACGGCAGAAGCAAACAGGAATCCGCGCCCGGGTGCGGGGCGCCTTGCACGAAAAATGGGGCGAGGTTGGACAGGCCAGCCTGTGGCGGTGCCCCGTCAACAAAAATGCCGGGCGGCGGGGGTAATAAAGATGCTGCCCCCGGATTGGTGAATAACAGGGGAGATAAAGATCCAGGCAAAGCATTAAAACCGCGAATGGCAGCGGCGACTTCTGCTCCTGTTGTTTCTCCCTGCACTCGCACCGGCCAAACAAGAATATGCAGCGGGAAACGGTCTTTGATACGGTGGATAATGTCGCGAATCACTGCCCCGCTAGGCGAGGTAATAACGCCGATAATGTGCGGCATAAAGGGCAGGGGCTTTTTGCGCTCTGTATCAAACAGGCCCTCGAGCGCCAGTTTTTGCCGCCGCGCTGCCAGCAGCGCCATCAGCGCGCCTTCACCCGCCGGCTCAAGCGATTCAATAATGAGCTGATATTTGGAAGAACCGGCATAGCTGCTTAAATGCCCGCCTGCTATTACCTCAAGCCCTTCTTCCGGCTTGAATTTCAGATTTTGCATGGCGGTGCGCCAGATCACCGCCTCCAGCCGCGCTTTATCATCTTTCAGGGCAAAATAGGCATGGCCGGAGCTATGCGGGCCGCGATAGCCGGAAATTTCACCCCGCACCCGCACATTGCCATAAGTTTCTTCAATTGTCTGGCGCAAGGCGCCGGAAATTTCCGATACTGTAAATTCCGCCGCATTGGATTGGGGCTGTATCTTGCGCATAGGCTCTCTCTCCACTTGCCGGATCAATACGCATATTCGCGGAAAAGCGGCGCAACCGAATTTTCCCACGAGCCGTGATAGCGGCTCAGCATTTGCTCCGCCACAGTTTTGCCGCCGGCGACAATTTCTTCCAGCGGGGCGAGAAAACAGCTTTCATCAGCGCCGGTCTGATTAAATTGTGCCCGATTCTTTAGCCCTTTGCGGGCGATTTTCAGCACTTTTCCAGCCAGTTTTTGCAAATTAGTGCTTTGAAATCCGGTTTTTAAGGCCAGTTGCGGCACTGTATTGCGCAGAACCAGCACATTTTCATAGGACCAGTTTTTGGTCAAAGCCTCGGCCTCAGCCAGCGCAATATCATCATAAAGCAGGCCGGCCCAGAAAGCCGGCAGGGCGCAAAGATTACGCCACGGGCTGCCATCTGCTCCGCGCATTTCCAGAAAACGTTTCAGCCGCACTTCCGGGAACAGGGTAGATAAGTGGTTTATCCAATCGCTCATCACCGGCGCGGCCTCTTTAGCGGAGAATTCTTTTGTCAGCTCACGGCGCAGGGCGCCATTTAAAAACTGGCGGAAAGTGACATTAGTGGCATCATAATAATGCCCCCGGCGCAAGACAAAATACATCGGAATATCTAGCGCCCAATCCACATAATCGGCAAAGCCGAAAGAGGGGGAAAAAACAAAGGGCAACAGGCCTGTGCGATTCTTGTCCGTATCGCGCCAGATTTCAGAACGCCAGGAAAGCAGGCCGCAGGGTTTGCCCTCACGAAAGGGGGAAGAGGCAAATAAAGCCGTGGCCAAAGGCTGCAATTTCATCGCCACCTGCATTTTGCGGCGCATATCGGCCTCATCGGCAAAATCCAGATTCACCTGCACAGTAGCGGTGCGAAACATCATATCAAGCCCGCTTTTCCCCATTTTCGGCATATAATTTGCCATAAGTTTATAGCGGGATTTGGGCATATGCGGTGTTTGCGCCAGGCTCCAGGCCGGGCTTGCTCCCAGCCCCAGAAAGCCGATGCCTATCGGCTCGGCAATATGCTGCAATTGCGCCAGATGCGCCTGCACTTCACGGCAGGTCTGGTGAATATTTTGCAAAGGCGCGCCTGATAGCTCAAATTGCCCGCCCGGCTCCAGCGAAATGGCGCCGTGCCCGGCGGGGCCAACCAGGCCGACAATCAGACCGGCATCAATAATCGGCTCCCAGCCCAGCCCGGCCTGCATGCCTTGCAGCAAAGTGCAAATACCCTTGGCCCCGCCATAAGGGACAGGACGATTGCCCTCGCGATAAAAGGGAAATTTTTCATGCTCCGTGCCAATACGCCATTTGGCTTTTTCTTTCCCGCCGCCGGCCAGATAAGCAATCAAATCACCCAAACCGTCAATCGGCCTGTTATCTATTATGTCCCGTGCCATAAATATCCCACTATGCCAAAATATTGTCGGCAGGTTTTGCCTGGTTTGCCTTGTTCTCCCCCGCTTATGGTAGAATCTTTTCCCCAATATGCAAGCCTTTTGCCAAAATTTGTGGCTGCGCCGCCCTATTGGGGAGGATTTGCTTATTTATAATATTTTACTATTATTATCTAATAAAAATGTAATTTTACATTATAGAGAAATGTGATTAAGCTCACATTTGCGAGGGAAGGGAGAGCAGGCACAAAAAAGCCGTTTTCCTGCAAGAAATTATTCCGGCAGCGGGTATTTTGAGCTGAAAGCCGGATAGAGCGGAGGAAATGCGATGACCGATAATAATAAAATGACTGAAGCAAAAGCAAAACGCCCGGTATTGACAACAACGGCAGGTTCGCCTTGGCCGAATAATCAGGATTCGGTGACTGCCGGTGCGCGCGGCCCGGTGCTGATGCAGGATTATCAGCTGCTGGAAAAGCTGGCGCATCAAAACCGCGAGCGTATTCCTGAGCGGACAGTGCATGCCAAAGGTTGGGGTGCCCGCGGCACATTGCATATTACCCATGATATTGGCCAATATACCAAGGCCAAATTGTTGAAAAAAGGCGCGGTAACGCCGATGCTGGCGCGGTTTTCAACTGTTGCCGGCGAGCTGGGCGCCGCCGATGCCGAGCGCGATGTGCGTGGCTTTTCGTTGAAATTTTATACGGAAGAGGGGAATTGGGATCTGGTCGGTAATAATACGCCGGTTTTCTTTGTCCGTGATGCTTATAAATTCCCTGATTTTATCCATACGCAAAAGCGCCACCCGCGCACGCATTTGCGCTCCAATACAGCTATGTGGGATTTCTGGTCACTTTCGCCGGAAAGTTTGCACCAGGTCACCTATTTAATGGGGGATCGCGGTCTGCCGACTGATCCAATGCATATGAACGGCTATGGCTCGCACACATATTCTTTGTGGAATGAGAAAGGTGAGCGCTATTGGGTGAAATTTCATTTCAAGAGTGAGCAGGGGGTAAAATTCCACACAAATGAAGAAGCAGCTAAAATTATTGCCGAAAATCGTGAGAGTTTTCAGGAAGCCTTGTTCAGCACTATTGAGAGCAAAAAATTTCCCCGCTGGAAGTTTCAGATTCAAATTATGCCGGAAAAAGAGGCCGAGACTCTTGCCTTTAACCCGTTTGATTTGACCAAAGTCTGGTATCATGCCGATTACCCGCTGATTGATGTCGGCTATTTTGAGCTCAATCGCAATGTTGACGATTATTTTGCCGAGATAGAGCAGGCGGCGTTTTCGCCCTCTAATATTGTGCCCGGCATTAGCTGGTCGCCGGATAAAATGTTGCAGGCGCGCGTTTTTTCTTATGCTGATGCGCATCGTTATCGCCTGGGCGGCAATTATGAGCATATTCCGGTTAATCAGCCGCGCTGCCCGGTGCATAATTATCACCGTGACGGTATGATGAACACAGTTGGCGGCAATCAGCTGGGCGGCAATGCCGGCGCCTATTATGAGCCGAATTCCTTTGACGGCCCGTTTGAAGATAAAGCTGCGCAGGAGCCGCCTTTGCGTATTTGCGGCGATGCCGGGCGTTATGATCATCACGGCCAGGGTGATGATGATTATTTTCAGGTGCGCGCTTTGTTTAATGTCTTTAATGATGAGGAAAAGAGACGGCTTTATGCCAATACGGCCGATGCCATGAAAACTGTTCCCGATTTTATTATTGAGCGTCAGCTCGGCCATTATGCCAAAGTGGATAAAGCCTATGAGCAAGGCGTGCGTGCAGCGCTTAAGGATAAATATAATTTCGGCGGCAAGCGCAGTGATTTATAGAAATCTGTGAATTTACGCATAAAAGCAGGTGTAAATTTGCCGGAGATAATTTACTTTGCGCCGGAATATCGCTGCCGCTATTGTGCAGTTGCCGGCGAAATCTTGAATAGGGGAAAATGATTACTCTTTTCAGGCGGATCTTGTCTGCCTGAAACCGGTGACATTCTTCTACAAAATCGAAGCAGGCGATTCTCCCCTCCCCCTCCCGCCTGCTTCGGTGGCGGGTGTGCCTTTGGCCGCCCGCCTTTTTATTTCTGCCTGGCTATACTTCCCCCGGCGGAGCCGCTTTATGGCCAAAAAGCCACACTCAAGCGATAAAATTGCCGGCGGTGCTTTCTCCTGTCACCTTGCAGCCTATTTATCCTGCAAAGAGAGCGAATTTGTCTGGTTCTTGTTGATTCCCCTCCATATTGTGCCGGTGTGCGCTTTATCGCCTGAAATATTTCAGGCGATTGCGGTCGTTGCAGTAATCATTATTTCTTATGGCATTATTCATAAGATTTTATGGTTTTCTGTGAATTGTTTCAAATTATGGCAATTTAATGTTGACAAAGGGCGAAAATCCAATATTCAAAGCAAATTCGCATATTTATCTGGCCTGTTTTATGCATAATTCCGGGAAAAGGGGAGTCAAATGCAATTTCTGATCAAATTCTGATCAAAAAATCTGTTATTCCCGCTGCTATAGCTTTATTAAGTCTGTCCGGCGCGGCTCGCAGTTTTGCGCGCCGTTTGGTGATTATGCAGCCGGTGATGATGGGCTTTGTGGCGGCATTCTGCCTGGGCGGCAATAGCGGCGAAGGCTCCTGTGGCAGCGGGCGAGAAGTCGCCGCAACCGGCAAGATACAGCCAGACGTTTATTGTCTTTGAGCTTTATCTTGCAGTAAAAGTGCGGGGTGGTGACGGGTTTTCTGCGTAGGCTGGGCTGCCTTAGCCGGGACATTGGCGGAAACAAATAGCAGGAAAGGGAATATTGCAACCGGCAAGATATAGCCCGGCATAATTATCGCTTTTGAGCGCTGTCTGGCGGCAGGATCACGGGCGGCGATAAAGAAGGGGGGCGCCATATAATGGGGCTATACGGTCTATAGCCTGTTGCAAAGATTCAATACACACAGTCATAGAAGCGCCATTGGCGTGAATAATATGCTGTTTATCACGCAAAATGGCAACATGACCGCGCCAGAATACCAGATCGCCGCGCTGTAATTTGCCTGAATTAGGCGCGTCCGCTAACACCGTGCCGATAGTGGCAGCCTGCATATCCGTATCACGCAAAACACGTCGCCCGGTCATATGCAGAGCCAGTTGCACCAGGCCGGAGCAATCAAGGCCAAAAGCAGAAGTGCCGCCCCAAAGATAGGGTGTATGCAGCAATGTTTCCGCTATAGAAACATAATCTTCGGCGTAGTAATCCAGTTTCTGGATATGGCTGGCAATAATTGCTTCACCCGATTTCAGCAAAGCATAATATGTGCCGCGCCGTTCTTCTTCGCCAATAATGGATAAAACACTGCCCATAGATAGAATTTGTGTCGGCGCGGCGCGCATATCTGCTTCAGAATATAAAAAGCTGCGCGGCACAGCCAGTCTGTGAGTTGGTTTTTCCTCCGGCAGAGCGGTTTTAGCTGCCAGCGCTTTTTCCTCAACATAACCGACATAAGAATCATTTTCCGCCTGCACCCAGGCATAGCCGCGGCGGCGCTCAAAAACCAGAACTTCTGCGCCGTAAAGCAATTGTGTTACAGCCCCGGGAAGAGCCGGCCCACTATTGGCACTGTCTTGCTTTATGCCGGCTTTTTGCAGGTTTTTTTGCGGCGGTTGCTGGTAAATATTGGCGACAGGCGCGATAATATGGGTTTTCACCCCCTGGACAAAATATTGCGCTGCCACTTTATTCTGCAAATCTTTATTTGCCAAATCACGGCGATAGGCATTAAGCCGCGGATCCGGCGGGTTACTTTCCAGCGGATTAGCAGGCAGTGCCAAAGCCGGTTGCCGGGTTTTACGCTTATTCATCGGAAAATGCCCCTTATTATCAATAAATCTATAGCTAAAACTGTGCTGGCCTGAAGTTTTTGCCTTGCACCAATATGCCGGCAAGCAGTAAAGGCGCCCAAGCCGGGCCATTTGGCCGGCAGCGATGTAATCTGTATTGATAAAGCAGCCTATAATTTGCGCAGAGCGACAGTTTCAACCAGATGATTGGCTCCTTTATGCAAAATAAGATCGGCGCGCGGGCGCGTAGGCAAAATATTTTGCTCCAGATTAGGTAAATTTATCGTTTTCCACAAATTGCCGGCAATAGCCAATGCCTCTTTTTCCGGCATAGCTGCAAATTCGCGGAAATAAGATTGCGGGTTTTGAAAGGCTGTCTGCCGCAGGCTTTTAAAACGATTAATATACCATTGGTAAATTGTTTGCGGCTCAGCATCAATATAAACAGAAAAATCAAAAAAATCAGAAACAAAAGGCAGTCCGCGCCCCGGCAAAGTATTGACCTGCAACACATTGACGCCTTCTATTATCAAAATATCAGGACTGTCAATAATTTGTCGCTCCTCTTTGACAATATCATAAGTCAAATGCGAATAAAGCGGCACCGGCACTTTGCGCGCGCCGCCTTTGACCGCAGAGAGAAATTGCAGCAGCCGCTTGGTATCATAACTTTCGGGAAAACCCTTGCGCTGCATTTTGCCCTGCGCCTGCAAGACGGCATTAGGGTATAAAAAACCGTCTGTAGTCACTAAATCTACCTTGGGGCAGGCGGGATTGCGCTGCAATAATTCCCGTAAAATGCGGGCCGCGGTAGATTTCCCCACTGCGACTGAACCGGCAATGCCGATAATAAAGGGGGGCATTGTGCCGGGCTGAGCGGGCAAAGCCGCCTGATGCAGAAAGCGGCGGCGCTCATATTGCAACAGGCGGCTTGCTTCCACATAGCAGGAGATAAGCCGCACCAAAGGCAGGTAAATGCGTTCTGCCTCATCAATATCCAGCGGGTCGCCAAGAGAACGCAGGCGCTTGATTTCATCAAAGCTGAGGTTTAACGGTGCCTGACCGCGAAATTGCGCCCATTTTGCTGCTGTAAACAGGCTAAAAGGCAAATATTTGCTGTGACAAATGCCGGGAGAATGATTTTTGCGGCGGCCTGCCTGTTTTTGCGCTGAAACGGCTATTGTCATGAGCTGATAATCTTTCTGAGCCGGGTGCAAATATATTTCGCAAATTGCAATATGGCCATATTTGCCGCCGCAAGTGAAATTTTGCGGCAGGCTTTGAGATTCTTAGCACAGCCAGGCGCAAGAAAAAACAGCAAAGCTTGAGTTTTGCCGAAAGAATACCTAAATAGAGCAGGATTGCCCTGCCCCTGCCGGCGAAAGCCGGCTTTTGGGGGAATTTGCCGGTAAAAGCCGGTTTTTGGGTGTAAAATCTGCCGCAACAGCAGCAGATTGGGCGGTTTTCGTGTTTGGACCCGGCATAGCAAAAACGGGCAAAAGGCACAGATCAGGAGTTTGGGCGATGGAACATAAAGAGGGCACGATTTACGGCACCACAATTCTTACTGTGCGCCGTGGCGATAAAGTGGTAATAGCCGGTGACGGCCAGGTATCGCTGGGGCAGACTATTATGAAAGGCAATGCCCGCAAGGTGCGCCGTATCGGGGCGGATAAAAATGTAATTATCGGCTTTGCCGGCGCTACGGCTGATGCCTTTACCTTGCTGGAGCGGCTGGAAGGCAAGCTGGAGCAATATTCCGGCCAGTTAATGCGCGCGGCGGTGGAAATGGCCAAAGACTGGCGCACAGATCGCTATTTGCGCAAGCTGGAAGCGATGATGCTGGTAGCTGATAAAAATATAAGCCTGGCCATAACCGGCGTGGGTGATGTGCTGGAGCCGGAAAACGGCATTATGGCCATTGGTTCCGGCGGTAATTATGCTCTTTCGGCGGCGCGTGCTCTGGCTGATAATACCGATATGACGGCGGAAAATATTGCCCGTAAGGCCATGCAGATTGCTGCCGATATTTGTGTTTACACCAATAGCAATTTTATCATTGAAACGTTGGAAAATGTGTAAAATGCGGCAAATGGGGACGCAATAATATAAAAATGCCGGGTCGCTGCTATCCGCTCTGTTGTGCGTTTTCTTGATTTTGGGAAAGTTTGGGATTTTATGAGCAATACATTTTCTCCGCGTGAGATTGTTTCTGAGCTGGATCGCTTTATTATCGGCCAGAGCCAGGCTAAAAGGGCTGTCGCTATTGCCTTGCGCAATCGCTGGCGGCGCCAGCAACTGACGAGCCCGATGCGTGAAGAGGTTATGCCGAAAAATATTCTGATGATTGGTCCGACCGGGGTTGGCAAAACCGAAATTTCGCGCCGTTTGGCCAAATTGGCGGGCGCGCCTTTTGTTAAGGTTGAGGCGACAAAATTTACCGAAATCGGTTTTGTCGGCCGCGATGTCGAGCAGATTATCCGTGATCTGGTGGAAGTTGCGATTAAACTGGTGCGTGAAAAACAGCGTGATTTGGTGCGCGCCCGGGCGCAAATCAATGCGGAAGAGCGGGTGTTGGAGGCGCTTGTCGGCAAAAATGCCTCGCCCGCCACGCGTGAATCTTTTCGTGCCCGGCTGCGTGAGGGCGAGCTGGACGATAAGGAAATTGAAATTGAAGTGGCGGATAACAGCTCGGCGGCGCCGTCTTTTGATATTCCCGGTATGCCGGGGGCGCAAATGGGCATTATGAATTTGTCGGATATTTTCGGCAAAGCCGGCAATCGCACCAAAAAGCGTAAAATGAATGTGCGCAAGGCGTTTAAACCGCTAATGGAAGATGAATCGGATAAATTGCTTGATGAAGAGCAGATTATCCAGGAAGCTTTGCGCGCAACCGAGGAAGACGGCATTGTCTTTATTGATGAAATTGACAAAATCGCTTTGCGCCAATCCAATAATAATATGACCCCGCGGGAAGGGGTGCAGCGCGATTTGCTGCCGCTGGTAGAGGGCACATCTGTGGCCACCAAATATGGGCAGGTGAAAACCGATCATATTTTATTTATCGCTTCCGGTGCCTTCCATTTATCCAAGCCTTCAGATTTGCTGCCTGAATTGCAGGGAAGGCTGCCGATAAGGGTGGAGCTGAATGCGCTGACACGGGACGATTTCCGCCGTATTTTGACAGAGCCGGAAGCCAGCTTGATCAAGCAATATATCGCCCTAATGGCAACCGAGGAAATAGAGCTGGAATTTACCGATGGCGCCATTAATGCGCTGGCCGATATTGCGGTGGATTTAAACGCCAATGTCGAAAATATCGGCGCGCGGCGGCTGCAAACTGTAATGGAGCGCGTGCTCGATGATATTTCTTTTACCGCGCCGGACAGGTCGCAGGAAAAACTGGTGATTGACGCCGATTATGTGCATAAAACCTTGAGTAATCTGGCCGGTAACAAGGATTTGTCGCATTATATTTTATAGGCTTTGCTATCAGCCGGCTGTTTGCCGGGGCTGCCTTCCGCAAGTTTATGTGGGTGAGTAAAAAAGCGCCTTTTCGGTAGGGCGCTTTTTGTTTATAACCGGCGGCGCCTGAGATAAGCGGCAAAATTGCCGCGCCCGGCTATTGACCAAAGCGGGATATTGCCTGGTTCTCAATGCCATAAACGGAAGACAGATATAATGCGTTTGGGCGTGTTTTTTCCTTTGCATAAAGCCCGTTTTTTTCGCGCTTTAGGGGTAGCCTGCGCTTTGGCTGCTGTGTTTTTGCCGCTTGCGCGCGTGGCGGCGGCCAAAATTGCGGCAGAGGGGAGTGGAGCCGCAATAATCGGCCCCAGCGGCCTGCCTTTGCCGCGCTTTGTTACCTTGAAATCCAGCCGTGTGAATATGCGTATCGGCCCGGATCAAAATAAATATCCTGTTAGCTGGTCTTACCGGCGGCAGGGGCTGCCGGTGGAAATTGTGCAGGAATATGATAATTGGCGGCGTATTCGCGATAGTGAAGGCACAACAGGCTGGGTGAATGCGGCGCTGCTGGCCGGCAAGCGCGCCGCCATTATTGCGCCGCAGCAGCAAGGCGGATTGCTGCCGCTTTATGCTGAGGCTAACAGCAACAGTGCTGTTATTATTGAAGCCGAGCCGGGAGTTATCGGCGCTATCCGCCATTGCAACGGCCAATGGTGCGAATTGGAAATTGAGAAAAAACGCGGCTATATTCAGCAAAATCTGCTTTGGGGCGTTTATCCGCGCGAGGTGATAAAATAAGTTCAGTGCGTCTGGCAGCCATTCAATCCCGCCGATTTTGCCTATTTATGCTCTGCTTGCCGCTGCCTTGCGCCGCAATTTTATCATCAGATCAATCTGGGCAATTTCCATATCTTCCGGCGGCGGCGGCAAATTGCTGATAATTGGCGCGCCGTTTTGCCCGGCGGGCACATCAATAATCTTGCGTGTTTCTTCCAGATAAAAATGGTGATGATCGGACAAATTCGTATCAAACCAGCGTTTAGAGCCTTCACCGATAATAATGCGCAACAGGCCTGCTTCATGAAAGCAGTGCAGGCTGTTATAAACCGTGGCCAGCGACAGCTCCAGCCCGTTATGCACAGCTTCCTTGTGCAAATCTTCTGCGGCAATATGCCTGTGCCCCTGACCAAAAATCATCTGCGCCAGCGCCAGGCGCTGTTTTGTCGGCCGCAAGCCGTGCAGACGCAATATCTTGAGCAGGTTTTCGCAGATTCCCGGCGGTAAATGACTGGGCATAAGTGCTGCCTTTCATTGAACTGGCAGGGCAGGTAAAAGATGCGGGCGGTCAAATCTGCTCGCTGCCCGGCCTTATTTGCGCCCCTTTTTCCCCGTTTATAATGCGCCGCCCGGCAGAAGCAAAGAAAATATTGCTGAGGCAGGCTTGTCCCCTGCTGTTTTTCGCATAAAATTTATAGTGTTTATGTTTTACTTGCGGCGTTCTTTTGTGCTAGGACAAAAAGAAAGAAAGCTGTCTGCCTTTCACGATTGCAACCGCCTTGCCTGAAGTCTATGGCAGAGACAAAAAAACGGAGTGATAATGGCTGAGCAAAAGTCAAACTACACTTACGAAGAATTGCTTGCCTGCGCCCGCGGGGAGCTTTTCGGCGAGGGGAACGCCCAGCTTCCGGCGCCGCCTATGCTTATGTTTGACCGTATCACTGAAATAACCGCAAGCGGCGGTAAAAATGACAAAGGCGTGATTCGCGCTGAGCTGCATATCAAGCCCGATATGTGGTTTTTCCAGTGCCATTTTCTTGGCGATCCGGTTATGCCCGGCTGTCTGGGGCTTGATGCCATGTGGCAATTGACAGGATTTTTCCTCGGCTGGCTGGGTGAGCCGGGTAGGGGCCGTGCTCTAGCGAGCGGTGAAGTCAAGTTTACCGGCATGGTAACGCCGCAAACCAAACTGGTAGAATATGGTCTTGATTTAAAGCGTATTTTGCGTGGGCGCCTGGTGCTGGGCATTGCTGATGGCTGGCTGAAAGCTGATGGCGAGCTGATTTATACCGCCAATGATTTGCGTGTCGGCCTGTTTAAAAAATAATGAGCCTTTGCCGGCGCCGGGCCTTGGCGGCCGGCAAGCAGGTTTTGATAAAAGCGATTGTCTTTTGCGCTAAGAGGCTGCCGGCCGGCGAAATAGGCCGGCCGGGGGCAGGTTTTTCTACCGCCGGCAGGTGATTCCCCCTTAACGGGGCGATGTTTTAAGGAGGAATTTTATGCGTCGGGTTGTGATAACGGGGATAGGCATTGTTTCTTCTCTCGGCAATAATGTGGCGAATGTGCTGACTTCGCTGCGCGAAGCGTGTTCCGGCCTTTCCTATGCGGCAGAATATGCCGAGCTTGGTTTTCGCAGCCGCGTTTACGCTATGCCTGAGGTTGATATAGATTCGCTGATTGACCGGCGCTCTATCCGCTTTCACGGCCGCGGCACGGCGTGGAATCATATTGCCATGGATCAGGCTATTGCCGATGCCGGTCTGGAGCCGGCAGAAATTTCGCATGAGCGGGTAGGGCTTATTATGGGTTCGGGCGGGCCTTCCACCCGCACAATTTTTGAAGCCGGGGTGACAGTAAAGGAAAAAGGCTCACCCAAGCGTATTGGGCCTTTTGCTGTGCCGAAAGCCATGTGTTCTACCGCTTCGGCAACGCTTTCTACTTTTTTCAAAATTAAAGGTGTCAATTATTCCATTTCTTCGGCTTGCGCCACTTCCAATCACTGTATCGGCAATGCTTATGAAATGATTGCCTATGGCAAGCAGGACAGGGTTTTTGCCGGCGGTTGCGATGATTTGGACTGGACTTTGTCTAATTTGTTTGACGCTATGGGCGCCATGTCTTCCAAATATAATGAGACGCCGCAAAAGGCCTCGCGCGCTTATGATGCCAATCGTGACGGTTTTGTTATTTCCGGCGGCGGCGGCGTGCTGGTGCTGGAAGAGCTGGAAGTGGCAAAAGCGCGCGGTGCCAAAATTTACGCTGAAATTGTCGGTTATGGCGCTACTTCTGACGGCCATGATATGGTTGCTCCTTCCGGCGAGGGAGCAGAGCGCTGCATGCGGCTGGCGCTGGCGCAGGTAAAGGGAAAAATTGATTATATCAATCCCCATGCCACTTCTACCCCGGTTGGCGACCCGCCGGAAATGGAGGCTATTCGCCGCGTTTTCGGCAATGAGGATAAATGCCCGCCAATTTCGGCGACCAAATCGCTGAGTGGTCATTCCCTGGGTGCGGCGGGGGTGCATGAGGCAATTTATTCATTGCTGATGATGCAGCATAATTTTATCTGCGAAAGCGCCAATATTGAGGAGCTGGATCCGGCTTTTGCTGATATGCCTATCCAGCTACAGCGGCGCGATAATGTCGAGCTTAATACGATTTTATCTAATACATTCGGTTTTGGCGGCACTAATGCTACTCTGGTTTTTCAAAAAATTTGAGCCTGAGGCTCAATAAAGCAGCCGGTGGATTGGCGGCGGGCGGCAGCTGTCGCAATGGAGATGAGAACTATATGAAAGCTTTAATGAAAGGTAAGCGCGGCCTGATTATGGGTGTCGCCAATGACCACTCTATCGCTTGGGGCATTGCCAAAGCGCTGGCTGCCGAGAGGGCAGAACTTGCTTTTACCTATCAGGGAGAGGCTTTTGGCAAACGGGTGAAACCGCTGGCCGACAGGCTAAAAGCGAAATTATTGCTGCCTTGCGATGTGGAAGATACGCAAAGCCTGGACGCGCTGTTTGCGGCGCTGGCTTCAAGCTGGGGCAGGCTGGATTTTATTGTCCACGCTATCGGCTTTTCTGACAAAGCGGAGCTGAAGGGCCGCTATATTGATGTCACCACGCGGGAGAATTTTAGCCGCACTATGGTAATTTCCGCCTATTCCTTGACGGAAATTGTCCAGCGGGCGCTGCCTTTGATGAAAAATGGCGGCACGGTGCTGACCTTGACTTATGGCGCTTCCATGCATGTCGTGCCGAATTATAATGTTATGGGCATTGCCAAAGCAGCGCTGGAATCGATGGTGCGTTATCTGGCGGCCGATTGCGGGCCGCAGGGCATTCGAGTTAATGCGATTTCCGCCGGGCCGGTGCGCACACTGGCCGGCAGCGGCATTGGCGCAGCGCGGGCGATTTTCAGCTATCAGCGCCGCAATGCGCCGCTGCGCCGCACAGTGAATATTGATGAGCTGGGGCAGTCGGCTCTATATTTGCTATCGGATATGTCTTCCGGCGTGACGGGGGAGATCCACTATGTTGATTCCGGTTATAATATTATCTCCACCCCCAGCCTGGACGAACTCAACCAAAGCGCCGAAGCCCGCGGTGACGGGGAATAGCCTGCTTGCCGGCAGGAGAATGGCTCTGAGGAGAGTTACGGGGGCAGTCCGCCCGGAGAGGCTTACCGGCGGATAGGCTGCCGCTGTGAGACTGCCTGTCAAGCGGCATACCCGCCGGCAACGCAGCTGCTTAAGCAGCATAAGCACTATCTTGGCCAAGTCCGCTTAAGCGCTGCGATAGTCAGCCGGCATGAGCTTATCGGCCCCCCCCCCTCCCCACCACCAGAAAAGCCACTTTACGCGGCTTTTTTAGTAGCTGCGCTATTTAATTTAGGGAGTCAGGCTTATTATCCCAAATAGCCAATATAAATTGCCGCGCTTCTTCTAATTTCTTATCATGCGCAAGGTCTTTGCTCTCCAGAATTTTTTGCACCCAGGCAGGGCCGTGACCGCCGATAGCTTTGTCAAAATTTTCTATTTCTCCTACCGGCACAAGCCATAGGCCTGCTTTAGCACAAAGTTTTTGTAATTCTCGCCATTGTTGCGTTGCTTGCCCTGCGGGAATTGCACTTTCTCCTGAGTTCTTGAGGTTTTTCCACGGCGATGATTGATTAAGGGACTCCTCAATCTGAGATTTTAATCTTTCCAAAAAAGCGTCTGTTTGCTCATCTGACAAGTCATTCAGGGTAGCTTGCAGAGTTGTTTTAATATCTTGAGCGTTTTTTGTTTTACTGCTTTGCTCGATAGCCTTCTTTAGCGGCGACCATAATTTTGCGATTGTGTTCCAATTACCGCCTAATGCTGTAATGATATTTTTAAATGCGCCTCCGCCTTGCAATATATCAATATCAGCAATAATGGAGACCGGGACTTGTAGCGATTGCAGGATTTCAGCCAGTTGATTGAGCCTGTCTTTGCCTCCTATATGTAAAAACAGCGCGTCAGAAACAGGTTTTCCCATTGCCCCTAATAAAGCCTGATAGAACAGGCAATCGGAGCTGTCTTCACAAAGGATAACGCGTTTGTAGAAAGCGCCTGAAAGAATATTGGAATAGCGCAATAGCGGGTTACGCATGATTTCCCTGGCTTTGTCTTTATCCAGCTCAACGGCATATTTATCACTATCGCGATTAAGGCGGATAATATGCAGATTTTCTGGTGCTGCTTCCAACAGCCCCATAAGTATATCAACACTGTGGGTGGCAATAAAAAGCTGGGCGTCACGCGGGCGTTCTTTAGCTAATAAACGGCCAAGAATCTTCGCCTGCGGCGGATGCAAAAAAGCTTCCGGCTCATCAAGTAACAGAATAGAAGGAATGGGGTCAACAAATATTTGTAGGAGTATGGAAGCAAAACTGCGCATTCCGTCTCCTTGGTTATTTAGCCAGCGTGCATTTTGGAAAATTTGTTTTAGGTAAGAAGGATCTGTAACATATTCATGATTTTCGGGATATATTCTTTCGCCTACTAGGACAGGAATTTCATTGCCACCCATTCTGTAAATAATTAAGTCTTCGCCAAAAGCCTGTCGAAAATATCTACTGATTTTTTCTTCTATATCTATGTTGATAAACAGGAATTGAATAGGATTTGATGGGGCTTCCCGTAAAATAGCAAAGGATTTTGAAGGGTCACTATCATTTATCCGTGTCCCGGTTTTTATCATGCAACAGAAGCTTTTTCCCAAGAGATTTTCTCTAGAAAAGAGCCAATTGAAAGGCATAGAATTGTCTATATTCTGTAAGTCTTTCCATTCTTTTGCTAAATTATTGAAATCAAATTTAGAACCTAAGCCTGAGTAACGTGATTCACTAAATATTCCTATAGCAGGATTCAGGTTATTTTTACTCAGAAAAGCTTTTAGAGATTCTTCTGTGCCATATGGTTCTGTTTCAATATTTTTTATAATCTGTTCCCAATTTTTATTAGAGCTAATATGATTATTTAAATCCTTAAGAATCTGGCTTTTGCCGGCATTATTGCCGCCGACAAAAACGACAATATCATTATTGCCGAAATTGATTTTTGTGCCGTCTTGAAAGCCGATGCTTTTAAAAAAGATACGCGGACGGGTTTCTACGGCTGCCATATCGCCGTTTTGCTCTGCCGCATTTTCTTCATCTGGGTAGCTTTCTTCCGCCATATTTTCTTCGCCTCTGCTTAGTTACTCTGCCTCATTAGCTTACAATATTCCTTTTCAGAGGCAAGAATAATAGAGATGTGAGGCAATAAAAAAGCGCGGGGGGCCGCGCTTTTTGGGGATTGTTATTCTGAGTAGAACCCCATTTGTCAGAGGCAGCTGGAGCCTATTGCCGCCCCCCTAATAGCTGGCCTGCCAATATGAGCAGGAAGAGGGGGCAATCGCCTATAGATAATGCTTTGTGCCAAGTAAAAAGAAAGGCGGGGAAACCGCCTTTCTTTGAGCTTTGGTTGATAAAATTCAATCAAGAATTTCAGCCACGAGGCCGCACTCTATGTCTGTTCTATTCCCGCCGCGGGCGGCGGGGGCGGCGGGGGCGATCGCCACCGTGATTGTCGCCATCTTCATCATGTCCGCCATGGCTGTGAGCGGCGCCTTCAATTTCCTTGCCGGTCTCCTGATCCACCACTTTCATCGAAAGGCGTACTTTGCCGCGTTCGTCAAAGCCCATCAGCTTCACCCAGACACGATCGCCTTCCTTGATAATATCGGTGGTTTTGCCGACCCGCTCATTGCTGAGCTGCGAAATATGCACCAAGCCGTCCCGCGGGCCGAAGAAATTGACAAAAGCGCCGAAATCGGCGGTTTTTACCACCGTGCCCTGATAAATGGCGCCGACTTCCGGCTCATCAACAATAGAGTGAATCCAGCGTTTGGCGGCTTCAATTGTCTTGGCCTCGCTAGAAGCGATTTTAATGGTGCCGTCATCTTCAATATTGATTTTGGCGCCGGTCTGCTCGGTGATTTCGCGGATAATTTTGCCGCCAGTGCCGATAACATCGCGAATTTTGTCGGTCGGAATGGACATTATTTCAATCCGCGGCGCATATTCGCCCAATTCGCCGCGCGCTTCTGTCAGCGCTTTGGCCATTTCTCCCAGAATATGGCGGCGGCCGCCTTTGGCCTGTGCCAGCGCTACTTGCATAATTTCTTCGGTAATACCGTCAATCTTAATATCCATTTGCAGCGAGGTAATGCCTTTTTCCGTGCCGGCAACCTTGAAATCCATATCGCCAAGATGATCTTCATCACCCAGAATATCGGAAAGAACGGCAAAACGCTCTTCTTCCTTAATCAGCCCCATGGCAATGCCCGCTACCGGGCGCGCCAGCGGCACGCCGGCGTCCATCAGCGCCAGTGAAGTGCCGCAGACCGTGGCCATGGAAGAAGAGCCGTTGGATTCGGTAATTTCCGATACAGCGCGAATAGTATAGGGAAAGTTTTCCTTGGACGGCAGCATGGGGTGAATCGCGCGCCAGGCCAGCTTGCCATGGCCGATTTCGCGCCGGCCGGGCGAGCCGAGGCGCCCCGTTTCGCCTACAGAAAAAGGCGGGAAATTATAATGCAGCATGAAAGTTTCTTTAACCAGGCCGGTTAAATTATCAATATATTGCTCATCTTCGGTTGTGCCGAGAGTAGCCACCACTATAGCCTGGGTTTCGCCGCGGGTAAACAGCGCCGAGCCATGCGTGCGCGGCAACAGGCCGACTTCCGCCACAATCGGCCGCACAGTGGTTAAATCGCGGCCGTCAATGCGTATGCCTTTATCCAGAATATTCCAGCGGACAATTTTAGCCTGCAAATGCTTGAAAACAGCATTGACTTCCTCTTCGGCAAATTCCGGCTCCTTGCCTTCCGGCAGGAAATGCTCTTTCACTTTGGCCTTTACCGCATCTACCGCAGCATAACGCTCCTGCTTGTCGGTAATCTGATAGGCTTTGCGCAAATCTTTTTCCGCCAGTTTGAGCATTTTCTTTTCAAGGGCAGAGAAATCCTGCGGAGCAAAAGCACGCGGATCTCTGGCCGCCACTTCCGCCAGCTTGATAATAGCGCCAATCACCGGCTGAAAACCGCGCCAGCCGAACATGACAGCGCCGAGCATAATTTCTTCTGTCAGCTCCTGCGCTTCCGATTCCACCATCAGCACGGCTTCCGATGTGCCGGCAATCACTAAATCCAGCGCCGATTCCGGCATTTCATCAATATTGGGATTCAAGACATAATTGCCGTCAATATAACCGACACGCGCGCCGCCAACCGGCCCCATAAACGGAATACCGGAAAGAGTAAGAGCGGCAGAAGCGGCAATCATCGCCACAATATCGGGATTATTTTCCAGATCATGCTGAAGAACGGTGATAATCACCTGCGTGTCGTTTTTATAACCTTCAGGGAAAAGCGGGCGAATCGGCCGGTCAATCAGCCTTGATACCAGGGTTTCATTCTCGCTTGGGCGGCCTTCACGCTTGAAATAACCGCCGGGAATGCGCCCCGCTGCAAAAGCTTTTTCCTGATAATTAACGGTAAGGGGGAAAAAATCCTGCCCCGGCTTTGGTTCTTTGGCTGAAACAACTGTGGCCAGCACCACAGTTTCGCCATAGCGCGCCATGACAGCGCCATCGGCCTGACGGGCGACTTTGCCGGTTTCCAGCGTCAGCGGTCGGCCGGCCCATTCAATTTCCACTTTATGTGTATTAAACATAGAATAATCCTTTTTCAGTGCCCCTGTTGCCTAAGTCTCAGTCGCAAATGCGGCTTGTAATCGGCAAGTGCGTGTAGCAAGCGGCAACCTCCATAGAGCCGCTCTATCGGCAATTTACCCGGCCGTGGCGGAATAATACCGCCTCATCAGGACAGGGTTTAACTGCTGACAGAAGCCCCAGGCGAAACCGCCCACCGGTCTTCGGATCCAAGCGGAATTTGAGCAAGACAGCAGGAGACCCGGCAATTCGGCCTTAATGCCTGTATTTATCATCACCGGGCTTGCCGGTTATACAAGGCATTTTGCCGCAATAACAGGGCAAAACCCTGCTTGCAGCCCGCCGGGCAACCTGCAATCCTGCCCTGTATAATTCCGCAGGATTGATAGTGCAGCCGGCCAATGAAAGCAGAGGGCGCCGCCTTGAATCCAAGGCTGACGCACGCCTTATCATTTCCCGGCTCTGCCGCATTTGAGAAAATTCCGGCTTGACAGCCGGCTCTTGACCAATATGCGGCGGATTTCCAGAACAGCTGCAGAAAAAAAGAGACCCGACAGCCATTCAAAGCATTTTGCGGCGACTATAGCTATAATTGCCAAAATATTAGCGGCGCAAGCCAAGCCGTTTAATCAGCGTTTCATAACGCGTATTGTCATTTTTTTTCAGATAATCCAGCAAACGGCGGCGCTGAGAAACAAGTTTCAGCAAACCGCGGCGGGAGTGATTATCTTTTTTATGCGTTTTGAAATGCTCGGTCAAATTGGTAACGCGCTCAGACAAAACGGCAATCTGCACTTCGGGGGAGCCTGTATCTTCGGGCTTTAATGCATAATCCTTAATCAGCGCCTGTTTGCGCTCGGCAGTAATCGACATCATGTTTCCTTCATTGAACAATAAAACCAAAATGCCCGGGCCGAGATGTCGTCCAGCGGGGGCGCACTTAAAGGCAGCCTGCTTTATAAAAAGCAGATACTGCCGCGACATTGCAGGCGCTCTTATAAAACATTTTGTGAACAAAAGCCAGACTTGCCGCCATTATTTTTACAAAATAAGTCTTTATTTACTTTGTGTGAAAAATATAGTGGGAAAGCGGCGGGCGGATCTGTTTTTTCGTCTTTGTTCAGGCGCTTATGCTTCCCTTTGCCTTATGGCTGTTTACATTATTTGCCATGGGCATGACCGTGTCACTATCGGAGCGGTGCGGTTATGTGAGACAGTTTGGGTAAATTTGATGGCGGAAGATCATAAAGCGGCAGAAAAGATGAAGGCAAGCCATAAAGCCGGGCAGGAGAGGCAGAAAGCGGCTGCGGCGCCGGCTGCTGCCTCAGGCAGTGGCGATTTTGCTCCCAATACGGTGCGTGTCGCTCAGGAAAAGGCGGTGCATATTGCCGCAGCTGCCGGCCAGGGCGCCGATATGAGCCCGGTTGCTGCCAATATAATGGCGGCGCAGCTCACGGTTAATCACCAAAATGCCGCCCAGATTCCCCCTGCGGCCGGAACAGTGCTGCCCGGCGAGGCCGAACACGGCAAAACGCCGCCGGCCACAGAAGCGGCTAAATCAATATTCGGCCTGCTACAGTTGAAGGATTTTCGCAATTTATGGCTCACTACCCTTATTTCCAATCTTGGCGGCTTGGTGCAGGGAGTAGGCGCAGGCTGGCTGATGACTTTGATTACCTCTTCGCATTCGCTGGTCGGGCTGGTGCAGGGCGCCACTACTTTGCCTGTGGTGATTTTTTCCTTATGGGCCGGTGCGCTGGCCGATAATTTTAACCGCCGCATGATTCTGATTGTGTCACTGGTGGCGATGATGCTGGCCTCGCTGGTGCTGGCTGTCCTGACTTATGCTGGCTGGGTAACGCCGGCTATTTTGCTGTTTTTTACTTTTCTTATCGGCTGTGGCAATGCTGTTTATAACCCGCCCTGGCAGGCGACAATAGGGGATATTGTGCCGCGCGAGCAAATCCCCGCTGCGGTCAGCCTGAACAGTGTCGGCTATAATCTGATGCGCAGCATGGGGCCGGCTATAGGCGGAGCGATTGTTGCTCTTTGGGGCGGTGTTGCCGCCTTTGTTTTCAATGTTTTCAGCTATATTCCGCTTATTGGCGCGCTTTATGCCTGGAAGCCGGAATATAGCCGGCCGACTTTGCCGCGTGAGCGGCTGGTGGGGGCTATGTCGGACGGTTTGCGCTATGTGATGATGTCGCCCAATTTATTAAATATTATGCTCCGTTCTTTTTTGTTCGGCCTTGGCGCTATCAGCCTGTTTGCGCTTTTGCCTGTTGTCGCGCGGGAGGCGCATGGCGGCGCCTTCCTTTATGGCATATTGCTCGGCTGTTTCGGCATTGGCGCCATTATTGGCGGCACTTATAATATTAAAATCCGGGCGCGGCTTAGCTCGGAAAAGATTATTGTCCTGTCTTTTCTGGGTTATGCGGCGGCCTGCCTGATTGTAGCTTTCAGCCCTTATATCTGGCTTAATTGTCTGGCGCTGTTCCCCGCCGGCATGTGCTGGGTTCTGGCCCTAGCGCTGTTTAATGCCAATGTGCAGCTTTCTACCCCGCGCTGGGTTGTTTCCCGGGCTTTGGCTTTTTACCAGACAGCCTCTTATGCCGGCATGGCTGTCGGCAGCTGGCTGTGGGGCGCGTTGGGGGATTCTTACGGCACCGGCGCTTCCTTGTGTATTTGTGGTATTTGCCTGTGTCTGGGTGCAGTTGCCGGGTTGAAATTTCGCATTTACGATATTGGCACTATCAATCTTTCGCCAACCGATCCAATGCGTGAGCCGGAATTGCGGCTGGATTTGCAGGCGCGCAGTGGCCCGATTTTGATTACGCTGGAATATCATATTGCGCAGAAAAATACTGCCGAATTTTTGCAGGCCATGACTGAGCGCCGCCGTATCCGCCTGCGAGACGGGGCGCGGCAATGGACCTTGCTGCGCGATCTGGAAAAGCCTGAGCGCTGGGTAGAGACCTATCATATGCCGACATGGGTGGATTATTTACGCCATAATCAGCGCTCGACCCAGGACGATTTACAGGTAATAGAAATTCTGGATAAATTAAATGAGGGCAGTGCGCCGCCGCATGTTTGCCGCATGATTGAGCGACAAACCGTGCCTTTGGCGAATGAGCTGCCGCTCAAGCCCCCGGCAAAAATATAATTTTATTTTTTATAAAGGCGCAGCTTAAATGCCGCTTGGCCGAGTTTTATTTGTCGTAACAAAAATAGAAATATGGCTATAGTTTCCAACTTACGAATATTATTTAAAATATTTTTATTTATACTGCGTTATTATAGTAAATAATTTACCTATTTTGTTAAATATTATGCTTGGCCGGTAAGTATAATAAAGCGGTTATTTTTACCAGAAAAATTTATTTTTATTTCTAAAATTAGCGCTTGATAAATTTAGGCAATGTGTTAATCCGGGAGCCCAAATTTTAGCGGCGGCATTTTGTCTCAGGAGAGATAGGCGCAGTGAAATCGGAAACAGACAGACGGGGGAGGCCGAAGCAAACAAATAATTGTGAAAATGCGAGAAAGTCTGAATTATGGAAAATAATAAAGAAAAAACCGATGAGAAGAAAATAGCGGATAGAGGGACTTTTTCGCGCCGTAATTTTTTATTTTGGGGCGGTGCCGCGGCCGCGGCGAGTTTTGTGCTGGTTTTGTCTGCTCAGGCGGCGGTAGAGCTGAATGAGGGCATAGTCACACCGGCAGCGGCCGGTTTTCATGATATTTCTCAGTTTTTGACCGGTAAGGAAATTGTTCCGCAATTGGCCGAGCGCGCCTGGTGGGCGCTGACCAATCATGACAGCAGTTTTGGTGAAAAATATCAGATTTTGCGCGATTTTATTGCCGCTTCAAACGCGCGAACCATTGATCAGCTGAAAACACATAAAGCTTTTGATACGGCGCTGCGGCAAACGGCGCTGGCCATTATTTCGGCCTATTATTTGGGCTATGTCGGCACGCCGCGTTCCTTACGCGCCCATGATGATACGATTTTTATCACTTATACGCAGGCCTTAATGTATCGGCTGACTTATGAGCAAACGCCAATACCCACATATTCGCGTTGGGAATCCGGCTATTGGGGCAGTCTTGCCAATCCGCGTTGATTCTCTCTTTTACAGCGTATTACCGAACTAAGATTGCCTTGCGGTTTTTCGTTAATGCAAGGCCCGGTTAAGGAAAAAAATTTATGGATATTCCTCATTATGATGCCGATGTGATTATTGTCGGTTCAGGCGCTATCGGCGCCAATGCCGCTTACAGACTGGCACAAAAAGGCAAATCTGTCATTATATTAGAAGCAGGCGAGCGTGTGCCGCGCTGGAAGATTATTGAAAATTTTCGTAATTCGGCGCGCAAATGGGATTATAATGATGCTTATCCCAACCGCCCTTGGGCGCCGACCTCTTTTCAGGAAGGTTATATTGAAAATACCGGCTCATTTGAATTTTTGCCCGGTATGCTTAAGGTTGTCGGCGGCACGACCTGGCACTGGGCGGCAGCGACCTGGCGCTATTTGCCCAATGATATGAAGCTGAAAACGCTTTACGGTGTCGGGCGTGACTGGCCGATAGATTATGATGTGATTGAGCCTTATTATGGTGAGGCGGAAATTGAGCTGGGTGTTGCCGGCTCTGATATTGAAGATCAAAGCGGGCAAAAGCTTGGCAAGGTTTTTCCGCCGCGCTCCACGCCTTATCCTGTTTCGCCTGAGCCGCTGGTGCCGGTACATAAATATCTGAAAAAGAAACTGGAACCGCATGGCTATGTGATTATTCATGCCCCCAATTCCCGCACGCATAAGCCTTATGACGGCCGCCCTGCCTGCCGCGGCAATAATAATTGCATGCCGGCTTGCCCCATTGGCGCTATGTATAGCGGCAGCATTCATGTTGATAAAGCCGAGCGTGCCGGGGTAAAGCTGATTACCACCGCTGTAGCCTACAAGATTGAACGCGGTGAAAGAGGCAAAATTGCCGCCATTCATTATAAAACGCCGGAGGGCGGCGATGTGCGGCTGACAGCGCGCTATTTTATTATTGCCGCCCATTCTTTTGAAACTGCCAAATTACTGATGATTTCAGATGTCGCCAATTCTTCTGATCAGGTTGGCCGCAATTTGATGGATCATGCCGGCAAAAATATGCATTTTATGGCTGATGAAGATGTGTGGCAGGGGCGGGGGCCGATTGTCGGCGGCAGCATTATGAATATGCGTGACGGCGCGTTTCGCAGCCGCTATTCGGCAAGTAATCATGTTATTTCCAACGGCAATCCGCAGCCGGGCCTGACGCGTAAATTATTGAGCCAAGGCAAAATGGGCAAGGAGCTTGATGACGCTATCCGCCATTACAGCGCCCGCTGGGTAGAGCTTTCTACCTTTTATGAAGCTTTGCCCAACCCGGCCAACCGGGTTATGCCCTCAACAACGCGGAAAGATTCCATGGGGCTGCCCATGCTGACGGTGAATTATAATATTGACCCTTATTGTTTGGCCGGCGCTGCCGTGGCAGAGAAGCAGTATAAAGAAATTATCCGTTTGAGCGGCGGCGTTTTTCAAGATGTGTCAGACTGGCAGAATCATGACCATTTAATCGGCACCATGATTATGGGCGATAATCCGGCCAATTCTGTCGTTAATCATGAAGGGCGGACTCATGATCACGATAATTTGTTTATTGCCTCTGTCGGCATTATCCCCGCTTGCGGTTTAATCAACCCAACCTTGACAGGCGTGGCTTTGGCGTTGCGTTCCGCCGATATTATTGCAAGAGAGGTTTAGGCCATGCGGTTATTTTCTCATTTTGTTGTTTCCGGCATAATGCTTGCTGTAACCGCGCTTTCCCCTGCGACCAGCCAGGCGGCAAACATAAAATCTGCCGAAATGCAGGTAAAAGCCGGCCAATCCGTGCTTGAGCGCGGCCGCTATATTGCCATTGCTTCCGATTGCGGCGCTTGCCACACTATGAAGCACCCCGTCAGCGGCAAACCTTTTGCTGGCGGTTATATTTTCAAATTGCCCATTGGGCAAATTATCTCCAGCAATATTACGCCTTCGGTGCAATTCGGCATTGGCAATTGGAGTGAAGAAGAGTTTGCCCGCGCCGTGCGTGAGGGCGTCGCCCCTGGGGGGGTGCGTCTTTACCCGGCTATGCCCTATACGGATTATAGCCTGATGACTGACGAAGATATGCACGCGCTTTATGTGTATTTTATGCGCGGCGTGGCTCCGGTTGATGCAGCGCCGGAGCAGCAAACCAAGATGAACTTCCCCTTTAATATCCGAATGGGAGTGGCGGCGTGGAATATGCTGTTCTTGGATAATACGCGCTATGAGCCGGATCCTGCTGTTTCGGCGCAGATAAATCGCGGTCGCTATCTGGTTGACGGGCCGGCGCATTGCGGCACATGCCACACGCCGCGCAACTTCCTGATGGCAGAAAACAGGAAGCAATATCTTGCTGGCGCGATTGTTGGCGGCTGGTGGGCGCCTAATCTCACGCCGGATCCGATTGGTGGGATTGGCGGCTGGAGCGAGCGGGAAATTGCTACTTATTTAAGAAACGGGCATGTGCGCAATAAGTCGCAAGCTAATGGGCCAATGGCCGAGGCGGTAGAATATAGCTTCCGCTATATGACCGAGGCTGATTTGGCCGCTATTGCCGCTTATTTAAAAACAATACCGCCGCTGCCGACAAAAGGGCAAATAGAGCCGGCTTTTGCGGCGCATAAGCCCAAAAATACGGATTTTACCCAATATGAGTTCCCGCTGGCGGGAAGTGCCGCACCGTATTCTTCTGTTTCTTCTACAGTCAATGGGGCGGTGCTGTATAATACGGCCTGCGCTTCCTGCCATGGGGTAAACGGTCAGGGCGCTGATGATGACAGCTCACCTTCCTTGCTGCAAAATCGTGCTGTCGGTGTAGCCAATGCAGATTCTCTGATTATGACCATTGCTTACGGGCTTAACCGTGACGGCGCCGACAGAAAATATTCCATGCCCGGCTTTCTTGCCTCCGCCAATCCGATTTTTGACGCAATGAATGAGGAGCAAATCGCCGCAGTCGTGAATTATGTGCGCAATAATTTCGGTAATAATGATGAAAAAATTACCGCAGCCGAGGTTAAAACCGTGCTGGGCGGCGGCAAAATACCGTTCCTGATGAAGCATGCGGCTCTATTGACCATAATTGGCGGGATTATTGTCTTTCTGGTTCTGCTGTGGTTTGTGCGCTGCCTCATTTGGCGCCGCAAGCGCCGCAAAGCAAAAAGGGTGCGGCCTGCGCGTCATCAGCAAACAGATATTGGTAAAAGATTTATGCGGATAGAGTCGCATAAACGGAAAATAATGACCGGCGCCGAGACGGACATGAAAGCAGCGCTGAAGAAAAAGCCGGGTACAAGGCGGAAGAAATAAAGCCCGCCGACAAGGCATAAGCCAATAAGGTGTGAAAAGAGGTTGATAAGGCACGAAAAGGCAGGGAAACCTGTCTTTTTGTATTTTGCCGTATTATTTGGTACTTATGCTTTCCATAGCAGCCTCGCTATCTGACCCGCCGCCATGTGTTGCGGCTTGACCGCATTTTCTGATTAGCTATACTACTGGCAATGTGCGAAATATATGATGCCCCGCTGCGGCTTGACCGCATTTTCTGATTAGCTATACTATATAGAAGATTACATAACAACCGGGAATGGCTGCGGCTTGACCGCATTTTCTGATTAGCTATACTCCGCCTAATCATACAAGAAATGTTGCGTGTGCTGCGGCTTGACCGCATTTTCTGATTAGCTATACTTGACGGCAGATTTTATCCCGGCTCTTAATAGCTGCGGCTTGACCGCATTTTCTGATTAGCTATACTGCTGGCCTCGGGCGCAGACACAGTGATATTGCTGCGGCTTGACCGCATTTTCTGATTAGCTATACTTTGAGGGGGTGCACCACATGCACCGGGGGGGCTGCGGCTTGACCGCATTTTCTGATTAGCTATACTTACCTGAAACCGGCGGCCATAATAGATTTAGCTGCGGCTTGACCGCATTTTCTGATTAGCTATACTAAGCCGGGAAATTTCCCCAGGCAAAAATCCGCTGCGGCTTGACCGCATTTTCTGATTAGCTATACTGGCTGAACTAACACCACCAATGATTGCACCGCTGCGGCTTGACCGCATTTTCTGATTAGCTATACTAAACACGGCAGGGGATGTGGGTAGTTGTGAGCTGCGGCTTGACCGCATTTTCTGATTAGCTATACTTGCCCGCAAGCGTTGCGCTGGCGTTTGCGTGCTGCGGCTTGACCGCATTTTCTGATTAGCTATACTATTATCTCCGTGATTGTCTCGGCTATTAGCGCTGCGGCTTGACCGCATTTTCTGATTAGCTATACTTATCGTCAAAAAGATACGGAGCAACTGATAGCTGCGGCTTGACCGCATTTTCTGATTAGCTATACTGTATCGCGCCCGCATAGCAGCCTGCATTTGGCTGCGGCTTGACCGCATTTTCTGATTAGCTATACTCGCGCGAATGCGATAATAGCGCTCCCTATCGCTGCGGCTTGACCGCATTTTCTGATTAGCTATACTCACCTATTTTGTCCCAGAAGGAACAGTGTTGCTGCGGCTTGACCGCATTTTCTGATTAGCTATACTGCATTCTGTATAGACAGAAAGCTTGCCGATGCTGCGGCTTGACCGCATTTTCTGATTAGCTATACTGCCCTATCGCGCCGTTCGGCATAATCTTTAGCTGCGGCTTGACCGCATTTTCTGATTAGCTATACTACCTCAAAAGTTAATAGGAAAGCCGCGCCGGCTGCGGCTTGACCGCATTTTCTGATTAGCTATACTATATTCTCTTTACGCTCAATTGATAAGCGTGCTGCGGCTTGACCGCATTTTCTGATTAGCTATACTAGTGTATCTAATTTATCCGAGGAAGAAGTTGCTGCGGCTTGACCGCATTTTCTGATTAGCTATACTATCCTCTTTTGGTGAATAACCGCAAATTTCGCTGCGGCTTGACCGCATTTTCTGATTAGCTATACTTGTATTGCAATCCGCCTTTGTAGCCGCGCGGCTGCGGCTTGACCGCATTTTCTGATTAGCTATACTAGGCGGCGATTTCTTCGCCAGTAAACTAAGGCTGCGGCTTGACCGCATTTTCTGATTAGCTATACTCACGGGCAAAACAGGTTCAGAAGCAGCTTGGCTGCGGCTTGACCGCATTTTCTGATTAGCTATACTTATAATACCTACTTTGTCAGGGTCAACCATGCTGCGGCTTGACCGCATTTTCTGATTAGCTATACTCTTTTTAATTTCAACGATGAAAGCCGTTCCGCTGCGGCTTGACCGCATTTTCTGATTAGCTATACTCATTTACATTAATTGCTAATGGGTTTTCCCGCTGCGGCTTGACCGCATTTTCTGATTAGCTATACTCGCAAGGAATAAATACAAACATGTTGGCCAGCTGCGGCTTGACCGCATTTTCTGATTAGCTATACTAACTGGGTTGGGAGCTATGATGAATGTTTTGCTGCGGCTTGACCGCATTTTCTGATTAGCTATACTCACCCCCTTCTATTTTCTCAACTAGTGATTGCTGCGGCTTGACCGCATTTTCTGATTAGCTATACTGCTTTCTGCCAGCTATGTGTGGCATTGTTCGCTGCGGCTTGACCGCATTTTCTGATTAGCTATACTCCGATACATAACCGCCTCTGGTTATAATCTGCTGCGGCTTGACCGCATTTTCTGATTAGCTATACTGCAACGCCTGTCGGCCTGCGTGGCATATTCGCTGCGGCTTGACCGCATTTTCTGATTAGCTATACTAATACTTATAATGCAGCACCTCTGGGGCCTGCTGCGGCTTGACCGCATTTTCTGATTAGCTATACTAGGTAATCCTCAATAGAATGAGGGTCTTGGGCTGCGGCTTGACCGCATTTTCTGATTAGCTATACTGCGCCTGCTTCTGCCTTGCGGCGGTGACGGGCTGCGGCTTGACCGCATTTTCTGATTAGCTATACTGTGACGGCCACATCGTCCTTGGCATGAGCAGCTGCGGCTTGACCGCATTTTCTGATTAGCTATACTGCCCGGTTCATCATAATCATTATCAGGCTTGCTGCGGCTTGACCGCATTTTCTGATTAGCTATACTACTATCTCATAACTGAACACGGACTCCCCAGCTGCGGCTTGACCGCATTTTCTGATTAGCTATACTTTTCTTCTATCGCACGCCTTACATTCACTGGCTGCGGCTTGACCGCATTTTCTGATTAGCTATACTTGAATACGCTGGCCGTGTTATTGGCCATGGGCTGCGGCTTGACCGCATTTTCTGATTAGCTATACTGCCTTATACAAAGGATTTTATTGATGAGTTGCTGCGGCTTGACCGCATTTTCTGATTAGCTATACTCTCCATAATAGCGCAGCGCGTGTTGCAGCAGCTGCGGCTTGACCGCATTTTCTGATTAGCTATACTTTTCCACCATTGAGCCAACTTGTTGTGCCAGCTGCGGCTTGACCGCATTTTCTGATTAGCTATACTGCCTATAGCGACCAATATAATCGCGATATGGCTGCGGCTTGACCGCATTTTCTGATTAGCTATACTTTGCCGGTGAGCCTGATGCTCGTCTGTGCTGCTGCGGCTTGACCGCATTTTCTGATTAGCTATACTGATAGGGGAAAGTATAGTTGAAACTTTCCTGCTGCGGCTTGACCGCATTTTCTGATTAGCTATACTACCAGCGACCGTTCTCACTTAGAAGAGAACGCTGCGGCTTGACCGCATTTTCTGATTAGCTATACTACCTGCCCAGATATTCAGGCTCCTTGCGCTGCTGCGGCTTGACCGCATTTTCTGATTAGCTATACTGAATACCTATTTGAAGTAATTAAAGTCTTAGCTGCGGCTTGACCGCATTTTCTGATTAGCTATACTAATCAAAATAAATTAAAAAACTACCCGTATGCTGCGGCTTGACCGCATTTTCTGATTAGCTATACTTCCCCCACAAATGGCTGCCAAAAATCATGGGCTGCGGCTTGACCGCATTTTCTGATTAGCTATACTCCGGAAAGCAGTAAGGCGCCGGGCGCGTTCGCTGCGGCTTGACCGCATTTTCTGATTAGCTATACTCCCTTAAGCAGTGCTTCTCGCGTCCCGAAGGCTGCGGCTTGACCGCATTTTCTGATTAGCTATACTAAAAAAATGTATACATGCAGTGATTGTAAGGCTGCGGCTTGACCGCATTTTCTGATTAGCTATACTCATAATTAAAAGGAATGAAAAGCTTTTCGCGCTGCGGCTTGACCGCATTTTCTGATTAGCTATACTACATTTCCAATACATCCGCGGCAAGCGCCCGCTGCGGCTTGACCGCATTTTCTGATTAGCTATACTCACATGCGCTGCAACGCTGGCGCGAGTCTGGCTGCGGCTTGACCGCATTTTCTGATTAGCTATACTACGCCCGGCGGCGTATTTGCTAGACATATTGCTGCGGCTTGACCGCATTTTCTGATTAGCTATACTACGCCCGGCGGCGTATTTGCTAGACATACTGCTGCGGCTTGACCGCATTTTCTGATTAGCTATACTGCCGTAGCATGCAGCAGCATAGGAGTTTTAGCTGCGGCTTGACCGCATTTTCTGATTAGCTATACTACATTTCATCGCGTTCCAACGGCTAATGTTGCTGCGGCTTGACCGCATTTTCTGATTAGCTATACTGCGCGTATATATTAATGAGTGGAACATAACGCTGCGGCTTGACCGCATTTTCTGATTAGCTATACTGGGCTAATAATGTTTTTGCATACAGGCCCGGCTGCGGCTTGACCGCATTTTCTGATTAGCTATACTGCGCAGCTGCGCCCTGCTGTCTTTGCTTCTGCTGCGGCTTGACCGCATTTTCTGATTAGCTATACTTCAAGAAAATTCTAACGAAGCATTCAAAGCAGCTGCGGCTTGACCGCATTTTCTGATTAGCTATACTATGCAACAAATTCATTTGACGCTGCGGCACGCTGCGGCTTGACCGCATTTTCTGATTAGCTATACTTTCCTAAAAAGTTTTATATTAATAGAGATAGCTGCGGCTTGACCGCATTTTCTGATTAGCTATACTTTTAATCCATAACATTGGCGAGGCTGTCGCGCTGCGGCTTGACCGCATTTTCTGATTAGCTATACTATCTCTTCCGGAACTCCTCCTCCGTTCCCTGCTGCGGCTTGACCGCATTTTCTGATTAGCTATACTATCTGCCGCCGACAGGGCTGCCGCACCAATGCTGCGGCTTGACCGCATTTTCTGATTAGCTATACTAGGATTTAAAAGCGGCATTCCTGCCGCATAGCTGCGGCTTGACCGCATTTTCTGATTAGCTATACTGGGAGTGGGGAGTTATGCGTATGACCTGCAGCTGCGGCTTGACCGCATTTTCTGATTAGCTATACTCCCAAGGCTCACGCCTTCATATAGCCCATCGCTGCGGCTTGACCGCATTTTCTGATTAGCTATACTTTCTTTTATACGAAATTAACCGGAAAGATAGCTGCGGCTTGACCGCATTTTCTGATTAGCTATACTGCAGGAGTTGAAGTTGTCCCGGCAGGAGTTGCTGCGGCTTGACCGCATTTTCTGATTAGCTATACTACAATTTGCCGGGATTGAAATTGCCGATTTGCTGCGGCTTGACCGCATTTTCTGATTAGCTATACTACCTCACAGGCAGGACAAGTCCACGACCTTGCTGCGGCTTGACCGCATTTTCTGATTAGCTATACTCGGGTGTGATCTGCTCGCTTAAAATTCCTAGCTGCGGCTTGACCGCATTTTCTGATTAGCTATACTTTCTTGCTTCGTGCATCAACGGGCGCGCCTGCTGCGGCTTGACCGCATTTTCTGATTAGCTATACTCTCTTTTTCCAGGCATCGCAGCCTACATTGGCTGCGGCTTGACCGCATTTTCTGATTAGCTATACTGAACTAAAATGAAACATCTTGACACTTCGAGCTGCGGCTTGACCGCATTTTCTGATTAGCTATACTTGAATTCTGCAATTGCGGGCACCCATTGGCGCTGCGGCTTGACCGCATTTTCTGATTAGCTATACTAGCTTGAAAATCATCATCTGTCATTAGCCGGCTGCGGCTTGACCGCATTTTCTGATTAGCTATACTTCCTGCTCACTATTACCACGCTCCCGGGCAGCTGCGGCTTGACCGCATTTTCTGATTAGCTATACTTAATCAAGTCAAAATATGTAGCCACATAATGCTGCGGCTTGACCGCATTTTCTGATTAGCTATACTTATGACGATTGAACAAGCACGGCAGGTTGTGCTGCGGCTTGACCGCATTTTCTGATTAGCTATACTTGCCGCGGAAAGGGCTGAACGGAACTTATCGCTGCGGCTTGACCGCATTTTCTGATTAGCTATACTTTTCTCAGGAATTCCTGCGCAAGTTAACTTGCTGCGGCTTGACCGCATTTTCTGATTAGCTATACTACATTAAAAAAGAGGTAGTTGGCTACCTCAGCTGCGGCTTGACCGCATTTTCTGATTAGCTATACTAGGGCCACGCGCTGCTTAATTTTTTCAAAGGCTGCGGCTTGACCGCATTTTCTGATTAGCTATACTCGCGGTGATACCGTCTTGCGCGATATGGCAGCTGCGGCTTGACCGCATTTTCTGATTAGCTATACTCAATTTGGATAATTCAATGTTATCCGAGCTGCTGCGGCTTGACCGCATTTTCTGATTAGCTATACTGATACGCTCATCATCCCAACCGAAGCTATTGCTGCGGCTTGACCGCATTTTCTGATTAGCTATACTAATTCCGCACAGAGGGTTATCACCCCCTTCGCTGCGGCTTGACCGCATTTTCTGATTAGCTATACTGGCTATTATGTATATATGTAGCTATCAACGGCTGCGGCTTGACCGCATTTTCTGATTAGCTATACTAACGCGCTTTTTGGTTGTCAAAAAAAAAATGCTGCGGCTTGACCGCATTTTCTGATTAGCTATACTATTGAAAGTGGCCGAAAATGATGATGATAAGCTGCGGCTTGACCGCATTTTCTGATTAGCTATACTTGCCCAAGCGGCACGCATAATAGGCTTCCAGCTGCGGCTTGACCGCATTTTCTGATTAGCTATACTGCCGATGGCGCGCTTGACGCGCTCTCCCGGGCTGCGGCTTGACCGCATTTTCTGATTAGCTATACTATCTCTACCAAGCTGGATAATCTTGATGCAGCTGCGGCTTGACCGCATTTTCTGATTAGCTATACTGCAGCGCCATAAAGCGCTTATGGGCGCCCTGCTGCGGCTTGACCGCATTTTCTGATTAGCTATACTCCAGCTCAGTATCTGTCAACAGGGCGTCTAGCTGCGGCTTGACCGCATTTTCTGATTAGCTATACTCAATGGCGGCAGAGAGGTTGCGTCTGTTGCGCTGCGGCTTGACCGCATTTTCTGATTAGCTATACTAATGGGGCGAAGAGAAGAGTGCCGATTGGCGCTGCGGCTTGACCGCATTTTCTGATTAGCTATACTTCAGTGATATATGCAGCGCAACATTGCAATGCTGCGGCTTGACCGCATTTTCTGATTAGCTATACTGTGGCGCGGCTGATTATATGGCCGAAAATGGCTGCGGCTTGACCGCATTTTCTGATTAGCTATACTTATCCGCCAAGGGATAATAAATAATGTTTAGCTGCGGCTTGACCGCATTTTCTGATTAGCTATACTTTCGCCGGTTGCGATAGAAATAACTTATCGGCTGCGGCTTGACCGCATTTTCTGATTAGCTATACTCAAATGAGATAGTATATATAGGTAGCGATGGCTGCGGCTTGACCGCATTTTCTGATTAGCTATACTTCTGGCAGGGTCATATCCCTGCTTGTCTTGGCTGCGGCTTGACCGCATTTTCTGATTAGCTATACTGGATACTGGAACTTATGCCTGTGGCGTCCAGCTGCGGCTTGACCGCATTTTCTGATTAGCTATACTACTGAAATATATCTGCTCATAGGTGGCCTCGCTGCGGCTTGACCGCATTTTCTGATTAGCTATACTTAGCCATGTTTTCGGCAGAATAACCGAAACGCTGCGGCTTGACCGCATTTTCTGATTAGCTATACTTGCGCCTGCTGTGCACGAGCAGCAAAAGCGGCTGCGGCTTGACCGCATTTTCTGATTAGCTATACTTCAGTTAGCATTATACGATGGTATAATTTTGCTGCGGCTTGACCGCATTTTCTGATTAGCTATACTTGAAGTCAGCATTTTTACAATACATGAGTCGCTGCGGCTTGACCGCATTTTCTGATTAGCTATACTTGCTCCTAAATCGAACATGTTGATCTCCTAGCTGCGGCTTGACCGCATTTTCTGATTAGCTATACTACAGACGGAAGCTATTGCTACCGAGAAACTGCTGCGGCTTGACCGCATTTTCTGATTAGCTATACTGATGGAAAAGATTGGCACTTGTGGCCGATTGCTGCGGCTTGACCGCATTTTCTGATTAGCTATACTACAATCATTATCTGGTCATCATCGCTGTTTGCTGCGGCTTGACCGCATTTTCTGATTAGCTATACTAAGAAGGCGAATATATAGCTAGCCTCCTTTGCTGCGGCTTGACCGCATTTTCTGATTAGCTATACTGCTAACGATAATTTCTGCGCGGGAAGTCTCGCTGCGGCTTGACCGCATTTTCTGATTAGCTATACTCCAGCCATCAAGGGAACCAGCATCTAATGCGCTGCGGCTTGACCGCATTTTCTGATTAGCTATACTACTCGTGTTGAAATGGTAAACTACCCCCCAGCTGCGGCTTGACCGCATTTTCTGATTAGCTATACTTAGCCTGCGCTATTGTCGGGCAGCTGAATAGCTGCGGCTTGACCGCATTTTCTGATTAGCTATACTAGGGCAGCGATAGCAGCAGCTCGGTCAGTGGCTGCGGCTTGACCGCATTTTCTGATTAGCTATACTATTCCTCGATGCAACTGCCGCTATTTGCCGGCTGCGGCTTGACCGCATTTTCTGATTAGCTATACTCCAGTCGGGCTTGCTATTATCCGGCCGCCAGCTGCGGCTTGACCGCATTTTCTGATTAGCTATACTCGGGACGGGAAATTAACACGCCCTATTATCGCTGCGGCTTGACCGCATTTTCTGATTAGCTATACTCAAATGAAATTCGCATTGCCGGCGTAGCGGGCTGCGGCTTGACCGCATTTTCTGATTAGCTATACTTCGCTCAAATAGGCAATGCGT